>JAABUS010008889.1_pt1 | contig 10815 bp, 17 predicted proteins | sample 5560161 | NCBI WGS metagenome assembly JAABUS01 (sample SAMN10711885, study PRJNA513376) | rock metagenome | isolation source: Antarctica rocks | place: Antarctica: Victoria Land, Trio Nunatak nord | collected 2016-01-04
AAAATAGCTTCTCCTTCTCGCCTCCTCTGGTGCCAACAGCACCCATAGATTCATAGTACTTGTTGTAATTGATCTGATCCAGATACTCAAGCAGATCAAACGCAATGCGTTCTGCCTTTGTTTTCTTGCTCTTATCCTCTAGACCTGCAAGCAGCTAGATTATCGGCATTCCGCAAACATGTTTTCAGCCTGTGCTCTACAAACAGCACATTGTACAATGACCTATACGAATGCTTGGTTGTGATTGACACTTCAGAGATACAGTACCATGCATACAACGCAGTGACTAAGCTGGACAGAGGCAGAGGGGGCTTACATGAGAAGGCATTGATCAAATTCTCTCGGGCTGAATTTGGCTGACCTTGGATGCGAGAGAGCAGCGATTGCAGTTCTGCACAAAGTCACAAGCTTGCTCAGCAGGAGACAACACTTAGTTGGCCAGGAACTCATTTCTGTTGGCCAGGTGCTGGATGAAGCAATACCAAGCTCTGCTTGCTTTTGTGCATGTGCTGTATACCATGGCCTGTCATGATTCCCACCTGTCCAGTTGCCATTTGATGCCAGGTCTTGAGCTTGAATCAGCAATTGCTGCAGGCATTGCCATGCACAGGTCAGCACACTCATGTCGGGTAAATGTCGACCAACACATGATCACAGCAGAGCTAGACTTACATGGGCGCAAAAGAATGGCGTGTTACTGAGAATTACCTGAATGCGAACAAGTGGTGTCAAGTAGAAGAAGAGGGGCTTGGATGGCTTGCCACGTAGCTCTGCTGTTGGAATCAGGGCCAGAGCAACAGCTGCCCCTGTTAAACCTATGCCAATCAACAAACGCCTCTGCATGGAACCATCAACAGGTGTCTCAGAAGCATGCCACCCTTGCAATGCCACATTACGTCAAAGCTGTCCAAGCACACAGAATTGCCAATATTGTACAGAAGCTGTCCAATTATACCTGTACCACTGCTGAAGATGCAACGTCTTTCACGGCATCAGCAGTCTCGGATGGACCCCGTGCAAAGAAGTCCATGTCAGCCTCTTTAAGCCAACTTTCATCGCCTATGCACCAAGACTTGGTGTAACATACTGAAAGATACTCAGACCCAGAGTTTGTCATACAGCATACACATTTTGATCTGAGTCACCTCCTCCAAATAGACCTTCTCTGCGCATTCCGGTCCCAGTGATGCGGGATATCTGTTTTGCAGTCTGTTCTTGCTGTTGCTCAATGTCATCAAGCAGCTTTGTGTCTCCGCTTGCCTATGCATGTGAAGTCCCAGATGAAACACATAGGTGTACCTCAAGTCGTGGTGTGGGTGCCTGTGAGCTAGCTGGTAGCAATACTAAGTGGCTACAGCTGAAATCAACTCAGTTCATCTGTGCAAGCGTTAAAGCGAACAGAGACAGCTGGTCCTAAAGGGGGCAGCATGTTGCATAGCAACACCTTAGCTTTTGCCTTGGCCTCAGCCAACTGCTCCCGCAATGACGCGGCTTCTTCTTCAGCCTCTTTCAACTTGCGCAAAACTTCGTCTCCAAGTTGGTCCTTGACACTCTGTTTTCCGTCAGCACTGTTGCTGTCTGCTCGACATCTTCCTCTGTATCCTGAGGATGCGCGTCGAACAGTTGCAAACGGACTCCTGCACGGTCGTGACCGCAATAACAATGCCTGATTTTGTCCTAAGCATAGACGTTGCGGCGGCATCTCTTCCCTTCTGTGCCACAAGACTACTGCTCCGTGGCGGGTTGACCTTTTGACTTTTGCATGCAGCTGTCACGAAGAAGTGCAGCAATGACAACTCTGCAATATGATAAATGGCCAAAAAGGTTGTCACAGTTTGAGACGCTTCTGCTTTCAAGCCTTTTTAAGGACCAGTCTTCTTTTCTTGCGTTACAGCCATCGTTTCTTGCATTACAGCCTGGTGAGCAATCACCACCTTCCATACCTTTTTGACCCCACTACTGAGACCTAACTCAGACAGTTCCTTTGCACTGACCCACTGAACTGTACGTGCAGACTGTCCTTGCAGCGCTTCAGGCTGTGTCTCCTGCAGCCAGTCAAGTACCACAAATACAAAGATGACCAGGAAACCAAGATCAGATGTGTTGCATCAGCAGCAGTTTGCTAAATTGTTACTTAAACATTGGATTTCTCTGAAACTGTATGCATGTGTGCTCACCTGGAAGGTCAACAGCTCCACACGCATGGTTTGCTGGATGTGTGAGAAAGTGTGCACCACACTACCCAGCTGCTCACGACGAAGAAGCTTCATGCTACCAGTGTCTTGCAAGGAGTCACACCCCAGCAATGCAGGCAGACAACCATCAATGACTTCCTGATGTGAAGGCTGCTCATTGGTAGCAACTGGCATCATTGTACAGCTGGGAAATTCCCATAGACCTGCACTCAACAACACATGCTAGCAGCAGACTATCCTCATCAACATCATTCGAAGCAAAAGTGTATCTCAAGCAAAAATGGCATGCATGCTGAGCTCAACATGCTTGTTGATAGTTGACAGTGTCAACTCGCATTGAAAGACAATGTTGTGGGCACACACCTGCCAGAAGGCCTGTGCTGGGCCGCTGAACAAGGAGATACAGGCTGTCATTGCTTTCAATGGTCTTGTGTGGAAGCAACTGGACGACGCAAACTGCAACATCTTCCTTACGCCTTGGAGCCTTGACAGCCTGTGGAAGTATACAGCAATGGTGATCAGCATCAGCCACCTATGTGATTCCAGCAGGAACCAGAAGGTTCCAGCTCTTTAGCAGCTCTCTGTGGCCAGTCAGTTGATACTAGACAATGTGTCCAAGCTTTTGCTAGCCTGTGCAATGAGAGCAAACACAAGAGTCCCTGACCTTGGAAGGGTATTGTGTAACCACAGGTGCATCAGTCTGAGTCACATCACCGCCCTGAGAAATGTACTCCTGCATATCCCTATAGCCCTGGCAGTGCAGCTGGATAGGGCAGGCTCCACAAGCTGGAGGCTGGTGAACAGTGCATATGCATGCTCCCAGCTCCATCATGGCCTGCACCAGCATTCTGACAGTGTACTACATCCCAAGTAGACATTATAGCGCCTTCTACCATCTTGTTGACAAACTTTTTGCCATTCAGCAAGCTCAAAAACATGCTGATGTGTAGGCTGCTTGCCAGCAAAGTATAGACACATAGCGATTGTGCAAATTGTGAACTCTCTCATGTAAAAAGAACTGAAAACCACGCATGTGTCAACAGTGTGGCCGACGTAAGAATTGCCTCTTGGGAGGTTGAACCAGTCTTGATGCTGGGCATTGATGCTGCTCAAGCACCATAAGTATTGTCATTGCGTGTAGCAAATGAAAAATGGAGTACCTGATTGAAGCAACCAGGTCTGACTGGATCCACCAGAGCATCAGCCAACTGAGCGTTCAACTTCACCATGCCACTGCTTTTCTGATCTCCGCTAAGTCTGCGCAGCCTGGCCAGTACCCGCACCACATTTGCATCAACAACTGCCACACACTGATTGCCCCCAATTGAGGCAATAGCGTTCCCCGTGTATGGACCTATGCCTTGAAGCAGCAGTATATGTTAGGTGTGTGTCGAGGCACAATTTTAGTGAGATTACTGAATAAACATCATAACAGATTGCTTGACTGTGTTGGTGTTCTGCTGTTTGAAAGAGCTGTAGGTGACTGATTTATACATATGTATATGTGTAAATGCAAAAATATGTGGATGAGGTCTGCACTTGGCTCTGACACATCACAGTGCTATTAGAAAGTCTTTAACTACTCCATTTGCTGGAATGTATGGTTGTGTCAGGGTTGAACTTCTGGAATAGACTGAAGCCTGGCAGAGCTCAGATCCATTCAGGAAAAGATGTCATACTTACACTCTGAATGTACAATGCAGGTTGGACTGGCTAACGCAAGCCCTAACTTTACCTGGAATCTTTTGCAGCTCAGTAGCGGTCAATGGCATCTGCCCAGAGAGGACTGTCTGAATGTGCTGTGCGCCTTCCAGCAACAAACGGGCTCTCCTGTAGTAACCAAGACCAGCCCACATATCATTTACCTCCTCCTGGGTCGCATTGGCAAGACCCTGCACGCCATTTGATCCACCTAATGCTGTATGTATATCATAGTCAGACCCTACTGCCTTGGCTGTTCTGCAGGCAGACATTTGCACCTTGGGTGACAAGCGTTGCATGCGCTGGTCTGAATGACAGGTGTAATTTACCTGAACGGTTGGCCACTTCTGGATCCAACGTGTGAAATATTCTGCAACCCTGGAAACCTGTGTCTGCTGTGACATGACTTCACAGATCCAAACACAATATGCAAACTGTTGTTGAGGCATGTCCAGCGCAGCACTGTGATATTTGTCATCACTCTCTGGCTGTCTCAGTGAGTGTGGGTTGCGCCTCCAGGGCAGCACGCGGTGGTGCTTGTCATACCAAGCAAGCAGCTCCTGCCGAATCTGGCAAAAGCAAGAGGCAATGAGTGAATCCATCAGGTTATACCAGTAGACTGGACAAATGGTTGAGGGCGAGACAGAACGTGCGCAACTGTTTAGCAGAGAAGCTGCTAGCAAAAGGGAAGTGCAGAGCTTCGCCTGTATCGCCTCCTGTGCGGTGAAGAAGGCAACGTCCTCTATATCTATTTTATCGGACGCGTTGCCCACTTTGCCGGCGACTGCAGGCTCCAAAGCTTTGTGTCGTTTTGGTAAAGGCTTTGCAGCTGCAGTTCGAGCTCTTTTCTGTGAGCCTTGTACAGAAGTCTTGACAGCCTGCATCTTTCTGCAGACGCCAGTAACGCTAAGATAAAGCCGTTACGCACGTGGACACAGTCAGAGCAAGTCAACTTGCGTTCGTGCCTGCTCAGGTGCACAAGCTTGCACTGGATGGCACTGATCAGTTTCGATTCAGCAGGCTGCACGGCATTTTTTATCGAGCCTCACAATGCAGCCTTGCAGGATTCAAATTGGCGTCAATAAATGACTTGTACAAGCTTCCGCATGCACCATTGCGCTTGGATCTGCTGTATTGCATCTGGCTTTGCGAAGGATGCCTTAGTCACAGCCGACTAAGCCTGACTGTACCTTCCTTGTCAGCTGCAGGTACGGGTTACCAGCTCGGAATCGATTCCCTTGCGCCCAGCGCACGTTGGATGTCAAAAAGAGGGCACCTGCCATGAGCGATACGACGGTGCGTGGCACCGCTGTCTGTACGAATCGGTTGTGGGCCGCGTTTCTTGGCGGCCCTCGCTCAAGGACTCGTACCACAAAAGTCAACAGGCCATGTGCAGCTGTGTATAGAGATATAACTCCACAGTCCAATACTGCACCGCAACAGCAGCATGGTTCTGCACATGAGGTCCCAACGAGAGAAGGACCAACCTCAATGTGCAGTCCTGACCTTGGATACTCGCGTCAGCTCAGCAGGCGATACGACATAGGACAACAACTTGGTTCGGGGGGCAATGCGATTGTGTACATGGCTCAAGACAGATTTACGCACAAAGTCCTTGCATGCAAAAGTATTTCAAAATCAGCGGGGTCAAGCGCTACACAAGCGAAGACAGCAGAACATATCGAAGCGATCAAGCGGGAGGTCAGAGTCTTGCAGCAGCTTAGGGGCAGTCTCAACGTTGCCTGCCTTGAGGAGGTGTACGAGGATGACACGCACGTCCACTTGCTGCTTGAGTACTGCAAGGGGGGCGAGCTTGCACATCGTATTGGGACCAGACACTACAGTGAGAGGACGGTATGCAACTCCTGAGTAGAGCTGAACATCTAGCAACCTGCAACAATGGTTTCAGGTTCTGACTGGTACCTGCAGGTTGCCAGCTATATGAGATCTGTTCTGCGAACTTTGACGCAATGTCACTCAAACCACATTCTGCACAGGGATGTGAAGCCAGGTACCTTCAATATTCAGCCATACTTCAGCGCATTGATGAGTATTGCTTGTACATCTGTTATGCTTGTCTCGTGACATGTACATGTGCTGACCCCTGCAGGTAACTTTATGCTAGTGAGTGACCACGACAAGGCGCCACTAAAAGCTGTGGACTTTGGTCTAGCTGTGACCTTTCAGTCAGCCAGTGAACCAAGGTCTGACTTGGGCCTGGAAGGCACCCCATGGTATGCAGCGCTCATACACAAGATCACTCTAATCACCACACAAGTGCTTGCTTGTTGTATTCTTCAGGCATCTTGACAATGTGACACTGAATGTACAGGTACATGGCACCCGAAGTGCTCAGCTCAGAAGTGCTTCCAGCATCAGATGTTTGGAGTGCTGGTGTCATGACATATCAGCTGCTGACTGGGCAGTTCCCTTTTGATGACAAGCAGAACCCCTTCAAGCCAAGCGTTGCCAAAATCTGGTCAGTTGGATGCCAATCTGTGCAAGCTTACACAGACACACTCTAGTGGTTGCACAAACAATCACACAGCGTCTCCTTGCTTTGAACTTTCCGTGATCACACAGGGGTTCAATTTTGTCGAGCAGAGTCAACTTCAACAGAAGCTGCTGGGCAGGCATCAGTGATGAGGCAAAGGACTTTGTGGGCAGCTTGCTGAACAGGGACCCTACCTTGAGGCCCACGGCTAAGGAGGCTCTTCAGCACCCCTGGCTGAAGGGCAAAGCCGAGGAGCGCTCTCAAGGGCAGCCTCTTCACAGATCTGTTGTCCAGCGTATTCAGGTACTTCCCTTAAACATGGCTGGCACAGTGACATTTGCCTGAGGTAACTGTTTGGACCCCTGCAGTATAATGTAGCTTGCCAATTTGTGGTGCTAATGAAGGCTGGCAATTTGTCAGTTTGGCTGCCCTCTGTTTTGCTCTCTGAGGATTACCAGTCCATCAATGCTGTATGCTATGTGTGCAGCGCTTTGCAGCAAGCAGTCTGTTCAAGCGCACCATCTATCAGCACATTGCAGAGGAGTTGCTGGCTGCTGGCCATGCAGCAAGCCCAGCTGTGTCCTGCCCCATTGACAGCCGAGCAAGGCCTCTGATCACCCTACCCACAGAGTCACCGCTGCAAAGGCTTTTCACAAGCCTGGACTTTGAGGATGAGGCGGTGGACAGACACAAGCTTGCAGCCGGTTTGCAGCGTCTAGGTGGGGCTCCTTATGCAATGCAATGCAATGCAATGCAATGCAATGCAATGCAATGCAATGCAATGCAATGCAATGCAATGCACCAGACATGTTGTTAGCAATTGGCTTCAGACAAAATGTCAAGAGAAGCTCATTGCTGGTACAGCAATCACTGTACCCCTTCAGTCAACCAGCCTGAGAAGTCCAGGACTGCTTACTCCTTGTGTCACATCTGACTTATGTCAATGTGGTGTTTGGACTGCGGATCCAGGCCTATGTTACATCTCACTGATGTCGACTTGCAAGGTGCCGGCACCAAGGCAGTGTTTGGACAGTCATTCATTAGCTGTGTTTCAATTCCAGGGTACAAGCTGGAGCTTGATGAGATTGAGCAGCTGCTGGATCAGGTCGACACTGCACACACTGGTCAGGTCGCCAGGAGCCAGTTGGCGGCAAGTCAGATGGACTGGCAGGCAACGCAGCAGAATCATGCTGAGCAGTGGCTGGCATCTGTGCACAAAGTCTTCCAAAGCTTTGACACAGATGCAGACGGTGTTATAGCAAATGAGCAGATACTGGAGTGCCTACGCTCTAAACTGCCATCGTCAGAGGTGCACACTTTTGCTCTCATGAATGTTCAGTGTCAGTTTTGCGGTGCTGTTGATGCTCTGTGAATGTTCTAGCATGACACACAACAGTCAGCACATGACTAGCAGTGAGCATACAAACATGCATGTCTTCATGCCAACCTCGGCCCACTGGACATAAATTTGTGGCAGTTGTTCTGCTGTGATTGGTGCAGGTGCAAGCAGCCCTACAGCAAGCCATGCAAGAGGCGCAGAAGCGTGAGCAAAGCATGCATGAAGGCTTGTCATTTGCAAGCTTCTTGAAAATGCTGCGCAGCAGCAGTGCAGACAGCCTTGATCAGTTTGATGACAGAGTAAGTGGGGGAGGCTCATGGCATGGAGCCAGCTCTTATGAACGTCTTGATAGCTTACTTGATGGCAGCGTCAGGTGTGGTGACAGATACATGAAGGCTTCTGCTCTGGACCCAATCTCAGAAGTTTACTGAAACCTGCTAGCAAATGAATCATGACTTGATGAAGCACATCAAGCAAACCTGCGCCGTAGATTATGTATGAAATGTGAAGTAGACATTTAGACACTGCATGATAGGGATCATGAAGGAGTCTGTGAAACATTTGTGGACTGGTTTGTGACTGCAAAGCTATGTCAACGTGACTGTATATTGTGACAGACGCCTCGCCTGCAGCTGTCCTGATTAAATAATATTCAGTATCGTAGCATTGCATATGCATGTTAACACAGACAGGAAGTCTTAGCTTTTGAAAAAGTATGCCACCGCTAGCCAGCTTGCTTCTTTTCATAATGCGGTACGTATACCTTGCTGTATATGCGTGCCTGTCAGTATGCTGGACTCAAAGCATGGACACGCACATACAGGTGCATGAATTTGCCTTGGTTGATGGGTAATCTGGGCGGCAATGACTTTATTGGCATGAAGAAGAGGAAGCTGCTTTGACTCTGTTGAAGCTCATCCGGTCTAGAGCGCCCGTACGAAATAGTGGTGCCGTCGCACACCCTGCAGTCAGCTCCTGGCAGGACTGCTAACGCTGGTTGCGTGGTGGCACTGAGGACCACCAGAACAGTCGCTTGGTCTGGGAGCGTCAGGTGAGCTACGGGCGGGATGCCCCTCTCCACCTTTGAAACTCGCGTGGGAACCTCGCGTTTCATCCAGCGTACATAAGCAATGGTTATCAGCAACATGACATACAGCATCATGTACAAGTATGCTTGGTATCACCCACAGTCTCAGACTTGATGACCAAGTTCAAAATCGATCAGCTGATTGACCTGCACCCGGCTGATACACCATCAGATAGCGCTTTGACTTAGTACTTTTGGCTGTCCAGATGAACGACAGATTAGTGTACAACGACTTTGCAAACCTATCACATTGCCTGTGCTCAGGACTGGTCAGACACCCTGAGGCTTGTCATCCTGGCCTTGAGCACTTCTTCACTGAAAGCGTGACTGACCGTGCAGAGTCATGACTTCCTGGGCGTCAGGCACAACATGTTTCAGGCTAAGCAAATCTGTCTGTGCTCAACGCATATGCCGAGTGCCAGGGTACAGCTGTCCTCAGAGCCTTTTGAAGCCTCTGTGCAACAGGTAGGACCCACCAGTTGATGCAGTACGTTCAAACATGATCTGCCCTGTTGTCATGATCTTGATACACTTGCGTCCACAGGCATACTTCAGGCCTCCAAGCAGGCCTTAAGACTCAACAGAGGAAAGCCCGCCACGCAATGACGTATGCAAACAAGGGCGAGTCAGATGTGAAGGGTGCTGTTGGCAATCCAAGTGACCACCAGCCGCTAAGCGGGAGTGGCTCCCAGGTGCAGACTATGTTTTAAAACCCTCACCCAGTATGCGCTCTTCACCAGTATGAATGTGATTGATTGACATGATACCGCAGGAGTCATCAAATCCTGCAACATCAGGCTCGCCCCAGCAGTCATTGCAGGATCTTCCAGCATATCCTGAAGACTTTGTCCGGCGAAGAATGGTTGTTTTCGTTGGCATTGTGATTGGGTGAGTCAGGTTTGTAAGGAAAGATCTCGTTTACAGATTGTTGAGCTCACATGTTGCTCCTTTTGCTCTTTGCAGGTATGCTTGCTATTACCTGACACGTAACAGTCTCACATATACAGCACCTGTCATGACAGCCGATCCAGCTTTAAAGATGGACATCACCCAAGTCGGCACCATGACATCTATCTTCCCCATAGCTTACGGGTTCAGCAAATTTCTGTCTGGTGTTCTGGGTGCCAGAACCTCACCACGGGTCATGCTGGCGGGTGGCCTGATGGCCACTGCCATCGTCAACATCTTGTTTGGCTTCGGCCACTCCATGGTCTGGTTCTGCAGCTTCTGGGCCCTCAATGGCGTCCTTCAGGTGATGAGCAATATTGCCAACACCGCCAATTTCTAGCAACATTGCTTTGGCAGGCATGCCCAGGGGAAACTGACACATTTGTTATATGCAGGGCTTTGGTGGTCCATGCTGTGCACGCATCCTGACCTCTTGGTTTGCAACTAAGGAGAGAGGCACCTACTGGGGCATGTGGAACATTGCTCACAACCTGGGAGGTTTTGGTGCGCCTATCTTGGCAGGAAGTGCTGCTCGATCTTTCGGCTGGAAGTGGGGTAAGTATGACGTCAGTTAGACGCTTTAAAGCATTGAGCAAGCTGTTGTGTTGTGGTTGTATTAGGTGTGCAGCTGTTGTTGTATTGAGGCATATCTCAATGGTACATCTCTTGCTTCCTTGATCGTTTGGGCTTCCTGCCACATATGTTGATTCATACTTTCAGTTACTCATGTGAATGTTTTGCAGGTATGTGGGCGCCTGGCATAGTGGGTGTGGTCGTTGGTCTGCTTCTGCTGGTTGCTGTAAAGGACTCTCCAGAAAAGATTGGGTACCCTCCTGTTGAGATTGTCAAGCCCAACAAGGTGCAGTACATGCAGGTTATGAGCACTCTTTTTGCCAAATCTAGGTCCAGTGATGCTGTTTGATAGAGCACGCTCTTTTGCTTAGCTGTCAGTGTGCCCTGCAGAAGAAGGACGCAGCTGGCGTAGAGCAGAAGGAGTCTTTGTTGCAGCTGCTTGTACAGAATGTTCTGAAGAACCCATACATCTGGGGCA
>JAABUS010008890.1_pt1 | contig 10811 bp, 11 predicted proteins | sample 5560161 | NCBI WGS metagenome assembly JAABUS01 (sample SAMN10711885, study PRJNA513376) | rock metagenome | isolation source: Antarctica rocks | place: Antarctica: Victoria Land, Trio Nunatak nord | collected 2016-01-04
TGTGTGGTGCCCTTGCTGGAATGCTGGAGGTGTGTTGGCATAGACTTGAAACATCAGGTCATCAGGTGGTATGACTCCTTTTTGGTAAGCATTGCCTCCGAAAGCCAATTGAGCTTGTGCATCTCATGCAGAGCAGGGCAGACTTGTCTATCAATCAAGTTTGTCCTTGACAAGTGCGCAAAGGCCACATTTGTTGTGTCTTTGCATGTTGATATTGTCCAGCCTTTCTGTGCACGTCAATCTTACCATTTCCAGAATATGAAAAATGGAGTTGTTGCAATAAAACTTGTTATGTGCTGTAGTATGCGGAGGCTGATGATGAAATGGTAGAGGCTTTATCCAGCTGGGTGCAGCATGAAACTATGCAGACATTGGACCTTTCAAAATGGGAAGTCAAGTGAGTGCTTATTGATGCTCTATACAAGGCAAAATCGATTGCATGCTAATGCAGTTTGGTAGACAGTGTCATGGTGACTTGCTTCTGATCTACAAAGTTGCTATGTACTGCAGGAGTCCAACGGACATGGCATTGCCAGCAGAGACAAACTCTTATGACTCTGGGGTATTTGCGCTGTTGTTTGCAGAGTATGCATCCCGGGATGCTACAATCGACTTCACCGCGGAGCAAATTGGTGCTTCCAGAATCAAGATAATTTCTGATATCATACTAAAAAGGATTCACATTCCTCGCACGTCATGACAGTCACTTGTCCCCTGTCAATAAAATGTCATCAAGCATGATCAAGTACTCCGGTTTTGCAGTTGCCTTGGCGCAGTTTATATGCGACTGATCAAGCATTGTTGGCGCATTGTCAGTCACGTTAACTATTGTTTACAAAGAGCGCAAGTAGTTCTGCTTTGTGTGACTTGCACTGTCAATCTTGTGCAGCAAGCTCAAGCCTGGTAATGGTCAACCGAATAGAGTACTTTGTATGCCTGTGAGCAAGCTTGCAAGGCATCGAATCACATTTCTGTGTCATTCGCTGAATCATCAGTAATGTCACCACTGATGCCTCACCAGCTAGATCATCAATGGTGTCACCAGCTCGATCATCGAAGCTTTCACCAACTAAGATAGATGTCTAAATCGGGAATAGTGTCGCGTGCTAGATCGCTTCATGCGTATGTGCACAGATGCAGTCGACACCGAAAATACGAATTCAGGCGTGCACTTACCCTTGTGTTCAACACTGACATAGTATTATGCAGCAATCTCCGCTCGGCTTTACGTGAAGCATTTTGTCATGACACAACATCTGCGCATCGTGGTCCGAGGACTAGCACAAGCAAATGTGCTGCTGAACTGTTTGCGTGATAATGTTGCATTGAGGCTCATCAATCTTGTAACGTTGTGTGCATGAACCTCGTTCTGCTGCTGCCAGTCTGGCACTGCACATTTCCAGTGATTCTATCCCTGGACATGCCAAGCTGCTTGACTGTTGCTACCTACATGCATGAGTCTAGCATGCGCATGCCATCTACACTGTAACTGAACTGCCAAATGTGGTGCAGTGTGCCAAGAAAGACAGCTCTACGAGGATGTTTGTTCCTGGCATTGTCACAGGTTGTTGAATCTCAGTTGCTGCTTCATCACAAGAAAGATTGCCCTGAGACCTGCTTTTGACGTGATTGGTTGCTGTAGATGGCAGCCAGCCCAAGAAGGGGAAGACCAAATGAGAGAAAATGCTCCAGGTGATTAGTGTCAACTCACACCTGTGTACAGGGGAGTATGATGTTGTCAAACTCTACATTTGTCACTGCTGCTCTTGCTTTGCTGCTCGACCTTTGACCTCTCTATCCTAGCTGTGGAGTTGCTGCTCTTATATCTCCATTGAGATGCCAGTTTGCTGCATCCCTGAAAGGTCAACATAACTTGTAGATGGATAAGCAGAAGTTTGCTATGCAGTCTTCTGATCCTGAGCCAGAAGACGCCAATGCACGTTTGCAGTCACCACCAGTTGAGGTGAGAATTGATTCAACAATGCAGTTGTGCAGTGACTCATTGTACATGCATGTGCTGGAGTGCATTTGCACAGCTGTATGCCAGCTTCCATGTCAAGGTATCTTTTTAGATGCTACGGCCTGTTCAGGATTTCACGCCTTGTATATTGTTCCTGCTGCTCTTGCTTTGCTGCACCACCTGTGGAAGTGCTGCTCTTGTATCTCCCTTGAGACGCCTCTTTACTGCGCCTCTAAATGCACAATGTTGCCTATACATCAATGAGCAGAAGGCCTCTGTGCAGTGTTCACGGTGAACCGGAAGGCGCCAATACATGTTCATAGTCACCACCAGCTAACAGGTAAGAATTGAGTTGAAATGCAGTTGTGCAGTGCCTCCTTGTGCATGCACGTGCTTGACTGCATCTACACCTTGAATGCCAACTTGCATGCCAAGGGGGCGTCTTACATGATACAGTCTGGTCAGGAATCTACGCCTTGTATGTCATCACTGCTGCTCTTGCTTTGCTGCACCACCTGTGGAACTGCTGCTCTCATGTCACTGTTGTTGTGTCTCTTTGCTGCGCCTCTGAATGTACAGTGTTGCCTGTAGATGAAGAAGCAGAAGACTACGCAGCAGTCTTCTGAAGCTGAGCCAGAAGCCACTGATTGTGGCTGATTGTAGCATATTCATAGTCACCAGCAGATGCAGCTGAGCAGGTCAGAACTGAGATGTGAATCCAGCTGTGCTGTAATTTCTTGTGCAGGCATGAGCTTAATTGCGTTCACACAGTTGTATGCCAACTTGCATGTCAATGCATCAGCGTATGGTCAAGATTCTCTACTTTCCTCTTGATTCTGTATTTGCAGAACTGCTGCTCTCCTAGCACTATTGAGGTGTTTCTTTGCTGAGTCTTGCTGAGTCTTTGAATGCACACTTTGTTGTCTGTAGATGAAGAAGCAGACTGCTGTGCAGTCTTTTGATGCTGAGCCAGCAGGTGCTCATTGTGGCAACGCACGTTCACAGTCACCACCAGCTGAGCAGGTGAGAACTAATTTGACAAATGCAATTGTGCAGTGACTCTTTCTGCAAAACCTGCATAGCTCATCTGAACATAGACTGCAAGCGTCCTGAAAATTTGCATGTAGCCATGCATGCGAGCATTATCAGCAGACGTACAGCAGTCCCATGACCCTGTGCTGCTACACGCTTGAAATTCAACTGCCATGACAGCTTATGTCTAAGGTCTGGTATATATTTGTGCTCACTCTTGCAGAGTGTGTATGACGTCTTGACGAGCGCTGCAGGAGTGCAGCAGGCATTGAGCAGAAAACGTACAGCCAAGAAGACTAGTGTCAATGCACCTGCACCTTAAAGTCAGGCAGACACGCTGAGTAGCAGCCTGGGCAGGACTAGCATGGTGCAAAGGAGACCGGCAGTTCACTGCCTTTACATAAAGGCTCATGCAAGATGCACGTTCTTCCTGTCTACCCACCATGACATCCTGCCTGGGCACTTGCATCTTGAGGCACCACTGAGCTGACTGTCTATGCAACGGCTGTCTATGTGTTGCTGGGTATCTTGCTGCATCTGCTTTCTGTGTTTCAGTTTTGCAGTTTTGCACTATAGTGCTGTCCGAGACACAAATTATGCACCTCTTGTGCTGCTGGATCCTTATCAGCATCCCTATTCCTGTAAGGACTGGTTTGTAATGGCTGAATCGCTGAAGCATCGTTAATCTTGCAACGAGTCGTTATTCGACCGTACGAGAACTGGGATCGTTAAGCTAGCGACCCAATAACGAAGCACTCAATCGCTATCCGCTCATTAAATGGGTCGCCATCGGGCGATAGAATCGGGACCCATTAACGAGACCTGGACTTCATAGCGATCGCAGGTAAACTTTTGGCTGATGCATTCTATGCTGTACTCACTCGCTCACTGCAGTCTGAGCGTCAGTTTTTCCTCTGAGCCTGTTATTGATTCGTACAATTAGTAAGCAAGTTGTGTATCTGTGAAGCTTGCCTCAGACCGGCTATCTGTGCATGCAGCAGCCAAAGCAAACAAGGGCGCCTATGCTACATCAGACGGGCACGGAGACAGACTCTTCTGGTATGTCCATAGAACAGGCCTGCAGTCTACACTTCATCTCTGCTGCTAGGCTTCTAAGTTAACTACCAATGCTCTGGGTTCTCTATCATTCTTGCTTGCTAGTACCAGCACGGCAACGCATTGGATAGGGTGGTTTACAACTAGACAACCGAACTGCGGAGAACTGACAAGAACTCAGTATGTATGATATAAGCAACCGGAGACATGCAGCACAATAAGGTTTTTTTAGCTCCTTGGGAATGCTATTGATGGCTAGCGAAGGTCTGATGCGCATTGCATGTACCCACTTTGCCGCCTGTATTCCACATGGCTACTGTAGTCAGCGTTGACCTTCTTGATGCTCCTGTGTGCTGCTCCAACAAAGGGCTGCTTCATGCTTGCCAGCAGTCTACACAGACAAGCACAAGTCTTGAATAGCAACCAGGTAGAGGATGAATAGACAAAAACAAAGGAGCACGTATGCCGACAACATTGGGCACCAGAAATCGCTAGGACAATACAAATAGTGCTGAATAGCTGCTATGGCCAACATCAAACAACAGCTTGACTAACCTATGCACAGCCTGAGGAGAATCAGTATCTCCTCCACTAGCGTCTTCAGGTCTTCCTATGCTAACATAGCACTTGAGTGACTGTGTGCCTTGACTGCTAGAGTCCCATGGTGGGCGGCTTGAGCCTGATGTTTGCATGCTATAGCTGCCAGCTGGGCTGTCCTGCGAACCATGCTGGTGGCGATGCACAACGCCCAGGCCGCTTACTGCAACGTCTTGTCTGGAGCTGGACACTGCAAGTGCAGTGTGTAGAGACAAGAGGTTAGCTGCTGTAAAAGGAGTAGCAAGGGGCTCTAAATGTGATGCTGCCCTGGCAACACATGTTCCCTGCTGTTGTGACTGTGATCGAGCCTCACAATGATGAGTGTCAATCTTGCAACATACTACTGCTACTGGTTGGTGAGGGTGACCAGTGGCATTGCTCACAGCTCCTGCCTTGGTTGCAATGCATGCGCTTGCTAAGGAAGGTACTGTTGTGATTGCAAGATTGGCGATGAGGTGTCTAGTGGCATTGCCAACTTGGCGAGCAGCAACAGGCTGAGCTTGACTGGTGATGCGTTACCTTTGTTGTCAGCAATGTGCTGGGGTGCAGCCGCATCAGCAGGAGCACAAGCCTCTGTGTGACAGACCTGTTCAAGGTGCCGCTGCCAGATCGGGTCGCTGCAAATGTCAGCCAGCTGTCTTGCCATGTGTTTGCGTATATGTTGCGTGACTGGTGTGGCGGTGGCGCTGGCTTGTACAGCTGCAGGAAGTCCACGACTGTAGGGCAAGGGCACTTTGCAACCAGCCATCACCGCCTCCACAACATTTGCCAATTGGAATCCTGAATGCAGCACCCGCTTTTGTGATAAAATGTACTCATCTGATGAGCGCACATCTTTGAGTAGATTTCATACCGCAACAAGTCTCGACACCTGCAAGCTGTGCACCTGCATGATGTTGCAAGTGATGCCGGGCTGCACCAAGAAACTTGATTTTAGATGCACTGGGGCACAAACAATCATGTGCATTGAGGTGGCCTTAGAGTCAAATAATTACCACATGTGTCTGCTGCACTATTGGCAGGCTTCCGTGTCAAAGCGGCCTGCAGCACAGCTGAGCTGTCCAGGCTGTACGCAGCCGACCACTCCATGCAATCATGGCCTGAGGCAGTTGGGGTGCTCTTGGATACAGCTCCAGCCAAAGTGTCATGTGGCCGAAAGGTCCTGCCACGCAACTGGGGATGTGCGCATTTCCTGGACTTGCGTCGTACCACTGCAATAGTGCCTGCATCATCAGGTTGCACACTCATTTGACCAGACCATACGTGCACTTCGTGTACATCAGGGACTGGCATCAAGGGGTGCAGGATGACTCGGAAGGGCCTGCATGTGAAGGATACCTGGCTGGTCAATGACAGGTGAGGTCTCTGCTCTTCGCTTCCTTGTGAGGGGCCCGCCATTTGATGGGGATACTGAAGCTTCAGGAGAGAGAATGATGCCCTCAAAGGTCCTTTTGACAACTGGGCAGCGAGCTGGGCTGCTCCAGGTACGCGTACCTGAATTAGAACTGCAGGGCTCAGAAAAGCTGACTGCAAGCTTGGAAAGGGTTTTAACATGCACAGGCAGCATGTACAGACGTACTGTTTGCGCCACGTATATAGTGCACTCTTTCCATTTAGCCAAGTTTGCAAGCAGCACGCTTGTGTCTCACTTTCCAACAGAGTATACGTTGAGACAACGGCCTACCCCTCTGCTTTGCGGTGTGTTTCATCAAAGTACAGTGGGCATCTCGCGGGAGTCAGCCTTTGCGCAGTTCATCTTGACTTCCGAATTGGCTATAGCGTGTACAACCTCGTAGACCACTGCCTTAAACCAGTCATGCTTCAGCCTGCACATCTCAGCTGTGCAGTGTAAGGAAGAGGTGTTGATGCGATCGCGCAGAGAACGCATCGCTCGCGACGGTCTTTCCGTGCAGCTTACCTGCGATGAGGCTATGGAAAGTCAGCTGAATGGCGTGGTCAGGCACAGCTGCATGCACCGATTGTACCATTTTCTGCCGGCAACTCTTTGGACGAAGAGCCTCCCGAGTCCCAGCCCAGCTCGCTCGCTCGCTCGCTCGCTCGCTCACTCACTCACTCACTCGCTCCTACTGCCATCCAAGTACACTGTGTCAGCCTGCCATAAACGCTTCGTAAGGGTGCTGCTTGATGCACATAGCATTTGCTACAACACAGCTGCTGCTGTCTTTTGCTGCCAGGACTCAGTGCTGCTGCTAATTTGTGTTGCTGCATGCTGCTGCTGCCAGGATTATCTGTTGCTGTTTCATGCTGCTGCTGCTGTTTCATGCTGCTGCTGCATGGTACTGCTGCCTGCACGTCAGGGATGCGTGCACAGAGACATTGCTATATAGTCTGGTTGCTCAAGGTGGGTCCATCAAACTGTTGTCAAGACTGCTGAGGCACTGCCTGTTGTTGTCACACAGACACACTGTAAGCAAGTCATGTTTGCTGCAGTACGATTGCTGCTGGGATTGCCTGCTGCCACTGCAGTGTGCTGCACCATATTGATGCATGCTGCTGCTGTATCATTGCCCAATTGCATAAATGGTGTTGCTGGCGCGCACACCCCCCCATGCTGTTGATGGTACATTCACTACATCAATCTTGTCAGCTGCAGCTGGTCGCTGCTCCTATGCTGCCACTGGCAGTTTCCATGGCCTGCGTTGTTGCAGGTCCAGACTGATCAGTACTGCTGCACCTACCTCTGCATATGATGGTTGCTGGTGCAGCGGCTGGTCACTGAAGTGTAATTGCTGCATACTAGTGCTTCTTTCAATGCACATTGCTGTTGCAGCAATGCTACTGCTGCTACTGTTTGCTGCTTGGTGGTTGCTGTGTTGCTGGGTCATAGGCTGGGCGTCAGAACAGAGTCAAGAGGAGAGGTGACAGTTGTGACATTGGTGAGCACTCAGGTGCTGCATTGTAAATACGCAAGCTGTTGCACTATTGTCATCACCAGTAGTTGCCAGGATGCAGAGTGCATACCCGGCTTGAATTTCAGCACTTACACAGTTGTATGTTGCACAAGCAAGATCTGCAACACAAGTGTGTGATCAGTGGCTTAACAGGCCACAAGCGCAATGTACCCTGAGTGCTGCTGTCAGCTGCATACCAAGCATCTGCTGTTATGGAGCATCACATCTTGTCACAATCTCCATTCTCAAGCTAAGAAGGCCCAAAAAAATAATCAAAACAGCAAATTGCTGTGGGAGAGTACTCAAATTGCCTGCAGTCAAGTCTGTGTCAGCAAGTGAGCAGCAGAATATCAATAGCAGCACCCAACCTTGAGCAGCAACTTAGCGTCTCAAAACACAAACTTGTCACCAGAAAAGCAGGCTGTTGCAGCCTGAAACCAAGCATTGAATCCTTGTCAGCACACTAGCAGCACCTGATCAGGCGCCTAGCACAGCCTTGGAAAGCAGATAGGGGACTATTTGAGGGCCTCAAAGTTGCACCATAACACCGCTTGCTACTGGGCCAGACTGCAATCCAGCTTGATTAGTAATGTCAGACAGAGTCTCCTGGGCTACATCTGAGTATTGGCAGCATTTCTGCAAGTGTAACACAAGATGCAACTTCTCTGAGCTGTGTTTGTGGCAGTAGGCCAGCATATGGTAGCTTGCCCAACAGAACTGTCACAAAATGACATTTGGCTCAGAATTGAAACATTTGACTAAATTGAGTGGTGACCATGCAGAAACATCATTGAGCTCAAATGCTTCTGTGGTCGCAGTACTGGGCTCAGGCAGTGTCACAAAACCACACAAGACAGGTGTGAGTCCAGTCTGTGCCACTTGACCACTGTGTGTGTTGCCATGCCCTGTCCATTGACAGTGAATTTGTCAATCTGCCAAAACCTTTCCTGGTAAAGTGAGCCTGTTGTTTGCGTTGGTGGTACATATGGTATCTACTCTGCATGGGTGATGAGGTCCCATGCACTTGGCTGCCAGTCATTGCATACCAGGGCTTGTGCACCACCACGTCTACAATGCTCCTGATCCGTACAGCAGCAGTCAAAAGCCTGCATTGGAACATTTGCATTGCTGTACATTGCAGCATTTCCTTGCATCCCCAACTGCCTTGAAATCATGAGTCAGCTCATCACTGGGGATGACCTGATCAAGCTTGGAAGGAATAGCTTTAGAGTTCAGCTGTCAGTGAGGGGTATAGCAATCTGCTTTGCCTCGGCGCAGCCAAAGGCGCAGGTAAGCAGAGGTGTGGCTTGTCTTTGTCTTTGTAGGCCATCCAAGTCAAAGTCAAAAAAAGTCAAACAGCAACCACTCTGGCAGTTTTTTTGGGCACTTGCAAGTGATTGCACTCAAAACAGGGGTTTGCTGGTTGCACAAGCTTTGCTTCAAGTGGCAGCAAAGCTTGCTCAACAAGCAAACTCCTTGTCTTGTTTGAACATACTCTGGCTAACAGCACACTGCTTTGCTACACAAACTGGATACTACAAAAGCTGGCCTGGTTTCACAGACAGCACTGACTTCTTCTTGCTTACGGCTTTTGCTTGCTGCTGTGCAGCAAATTTGCCCTCCTGCTGACAACAGATTTCCTAGGTCAATGCACAGCCAGGGTCAAAGCTCAGGTCAAAGCTCTGCAGCTGGCGCTACGGACGTTGTCTGCCGCATTAGTCCTGCCCACACACGCGTTCGATGGTGTACTAGGCCTGGCTGGCCGTACCGCCAGTCAGATTGAGCTGTCGTCGCACACGAACTGTTCTGCTAAGCCAGGACTGGTTTTGGATACAGACTTTTGACGACTACTGTAAGCCACAATGCACATCTGAGTTGATTGCACAAGTTGATGTTGTCTTTGTGATGCATGCTTGGATGCGCCTGAGGCCTCGCTGGCTCAAATTGCTGACGTTTACACAGCCTGGGCAGGCCCGGGTTGTGCACAGGTTGCTGCTGTTGATATTGGTTGTTGCTTATGCCACCTTCACTACTGTTGCTGTTGTCGACGCAATGGCTGTGGATTATAAAATCACTGCAACTTCTGCAAGATAGCATAAACTGCATTTTGCTGCTGCAGCATGCTTAGTTTGGAGTCTGCCTGATGACATATTCCTGCTGGCATGGAAAAACTATTGCTTTCATACTCATGTCATTTGCTCTTGCTATGTTGGCTGTTATGTGGAAGGCAAAGTGTGCATCAAACTGCCTTTGCCTTTGCCCTTGCCTTTGCGTTCGTCTGTGCCTCTAGAGCTTTGCTTCTGTCATTTGTCTGCTTAAGCTTACTTTGTGGCCCACACACATGTACATGGTCAGTCACTGCTGCTTGCCTGTTGCGCATAGCTAAAAAGCTGAATGCGGGTGGTGATGTAGGCTTCAGGGCATGCAACTGTATGCATCAATGTGGAATTTTGCGGTGGTAGATCAGGACGGTCAGCAAATGCCTTGAATGGGCAGCTTGATGCCTTTGGGTATGCCCGTTGTTTGGGCATCAATCCCTCGCAGCTGCAGCTGCTCTAGTCTGCTTGTGGCTATTTGCACACACTGCTGCTTTTGTATTGTGTTGCCTGTCCTGGTGCTGTGCACGGTTTGGCCTGTTTACATGTCGAGTTTCTTCAGGGCTATGGTTGAGCATGCCCAAGCATTGCGGCAAGTCACTGACTTCTCCGCATACAGCTTGGTGCCCACCTGCAGTGGCTTGATGATGTACTTGGCTGAAGCACATTACATTCGTGCAATGCTCCCTTTCTTGTTCTTGATGCTGTCAGGGATGATGTGCATCTTGGCTCTTGCAACCAGCATCATCCATGATGCATGCACTGTCTCTACTTGGCACTGCAAATTGGAACTGCAAAGGTGTCTAGTTTGACAGCCCTTCTTTGAAGACTCTGAAGCATGAATGCCACAGCAGGTTGACTAGCGACCCATGCCACACCAGAAGCAGCGTCTGTGCTTGGCCTGCTGTGGTCCTCATGCGTGCTGCCCGAAAGCATGCGCATCTCAGGTTGGGTGAAGGGACGGCTCCCATCAAGAAGAAATTCTTTACATACCGCAGTCATGCAGCTTGGCCGGTTTATTTCTGAAGCAAAACTCTGCTTTGTGTGCTATGCATTCGTTGCCTTGCATGACTAGGTGTTATTCACCTGTATGGCTCAATACTTCGGCTTTGAAGCTTGGCGCGTTAAGGGCTGCCTGCTTTGCTGTCCAGCAGTGAT
>JAABUS010008891.1_pt1 | contig 10808 bp, 9 predicted proteins | sample 5560161 | NCBI WGS metagenome assembly JAABUS01 (sample SAMN10711885, study PRJNA513376) | rock metagenome | isolation source: Antarctica rocks | place: Antarctica: Victoria Land, Trio Nunatak nord | collected 2016-01-04
TACGTCGCCGGGGTCGAGCGCGGGCCACGGCCGATCGGCGCCTGGTCGATCTCGATGAGCTTGTCGATCGCCCCCAGGCCGTCGATCCGCTCGTGAGCACCGGGCCGAGGGCCCGTCCCCTCCAGGGTCCGCCGGACCGCACGGGCCAGGACCTCGTGGACCAGCGTGCTCTTGCCCGAGCCGCTCACGCCCGAGACGCCCGTCAGCGTCCCCAGCGGGATCCGGGCGTCGTCCCCCTTGAGGTTCCGCTCGGATGCGCCGATGACCTCGATCCAGCCGGGACTCCGGGCCAGCCGGGCGCCGACGTCGATGGCGAGGCCCTCTCCCTCCGACGGTTCGTGGCGTAGGTGACGAGCCGTCGGCGAATCGCCCGACACGACGAGCGCATCGGGAGGTCCGGCCGCGACGATGCGACCGCCGTCGGGGCCGGCGCCCGGCCCGAGGTCGATCAGCCAGTCGGCGGCGCGGATGGTGGTCTCGTCGTGCTCGACGACCACGATGCTGTTCCCCTGGTCGCGCAGGTCTTTCAAGCTCGCCAGCAACCGGCCGGTGTCCCGGGGATGGAGCCCGGTCGTCGGCTCGTCGAGGATGTAGCAGACCCCGACCAGGCCCGAGCCGATCTGCGATGCCAGGCGGACCCGCTGCAACTCGCCCCCCGAGAGCGTGTCGGCACCCCGGGCGGGCGTCAGGTAGCCCAGGCCGACGCGGTCCAGGAACTCGAGCCGACGGACGATCTCGCGTACCAGAGGAGGCCCGATCAGGTCGAGCGGAGGGTCGAAATGCAGCCCCTGGAAGTGGGGGATCGCCGCGGTGATCGCGAGCGCGGACACCTCGTGAATCGCCCGGCCTCCGAGCGTGACCGCCCGGGCCTCGGGGCGGAGCCGGCCGCCGCCGCACGTCGGGCAGACCGTTTCGGAGCGGAACGCCTCCAGGACATTGCGTCTCGCCTCGGTCTTCGACGCGATGTACTCACTTTCGAGATCCGCGAGGAGGCCGGGGAAGGCATGCTTGGGCTCGCCGTGGACGAACTCCCGCAGCACCTTCGCCGGCCAGGAGGATAGCGGGGTCTCGATCGACAGGCCATGTCGCCCGAGGAATGCGGTCGGCGCGGGGTCATCGGCGGGGCTCACGCGACTCGATCGCCGGACGATGCGCCGGGGGGCGACGGCACCTCCGGCCAGCGAGAGCGAACGATCGGGGATGACGAGGTCGGGGTCGAAGGCCGAGAGCGTCCCGAGGCCGTCGCATGCGGGGCAGGCGCCGTAGGGGCTGTTGAAGCTGAAGGAGCGCGGTTCCAGCTCCTGGAAGCCCGATCCGCAGGAGAGGCAGGCGTAATGGATGCTCAGGAGCCGGTCATCCCAGCCCGGATCGGCCTGCGCCGACAGGATGACCGACCCTTCGCCGAGCTTCAGCGCCAGGTCGATGCTCTCCGCCAGGCGCGGACGGATTCCCTCGCGGATGACGAGCCGATCGACCACGGCCTCGATGTGGTGGACCTTCGTCTTGGCGAGCTTCGGGTCGTCCTTGACCTCGATCACCTGCCCGTCGACGCGGGCGCGGAGCAGCCCTGCGCGGCGGATGGCCTCGAAGGCGTCGAGGTGCTGCCCCTTGCGGCCCCGGACGAGCGGGGCCAGGACCAGGAGCTTGCGTCCTTCCTGCATGGCGAGGACGCCGGCCACCATCTGCTCGGGCGTCTGGCGGCGGATCGGCTCGCCGCACTTCGGGCAGTGCGGGGTGCCCGCCCTGGCGTAAAGGAGGCGGAGGTAGTCGTGGATCTCGGTGACGGTCGCCACCGTGCTCCTCGGATTGGCCGTCCCGGTGCGCTGATCGATGGCCACGGTCGGGGGAAGGCCCTCGATCAGGTCGACGTCGGGGCGCTCGAGCTGGTCGAGGAACTGGCGGGCGTAGCTGGAAAGCCCCTCGATGTACCTCCTCTGCCCTTCGGCATAAATCGTGTCGAACGCCAGTGAGCTCTTGCCCGAACCGCTGACGCCGGTGAGGACGACGAGCCGGTCGCGCGGCAGGTCGACATCGATATTGCGGAGGTTGTGCACCCGCGCACCTCGGACCCGGATCACGGGCATGGCCTTCGTCGTCGCGTCTTCCTTGGTCGGCCGTTTCGCCATCCGCCGTCATCCCTCCGCATCGGAACACGCCACTTCCCACGGGCCGGGGGCCGGTCCAGGGTAACGTCCCGGTCCGAATCGCGGCAAGCGGGCGAGCGGGGCGGTGCACGATCTCCGCGGAGTCGGTAGTAATGGAGGGACGGAACCTTTTCGCCATCACGCGGAGTGAGGAATAACGCTTTCATGAAGGTCCATGTCCGCCTCTTCGCCCTGGCCAAACAGCGAGCGGGGCGATCGGAGGTGGTGGTCGAGCTCCCGGAGCCCGCCACGGTCGCCGACCTGAAGCGATCGCTGGTCGAAGCCCTCCCCGAACTTGCCCCTCTCGCCTCGAGCTTGCTGATCGCCGTCGACTCGGAATATGCGGGCGACGATCAGGTCGTCGGTCCCGGCTCGGAGGTCGCGGTCATCCCACCCGTCAGCGGAGGTCTGCCCCACTCCCGCAATTCGAGGCCCGTCCGATGATCGAGATCACCGAGGCGACCATCGACCACGCGGCCCTCACCGAGCGGGTCCGCTCCGACCGCGCCGGCGCCGTCTGCTCGTTCCTGGGGACGGTCCGCGAGATGACCGGCGACCGCCGGACCGCGTCCCTGGACTACGAAGCCTATCCCGAGATGGCGCTGAAGAAGCTGGCCGAGATCGAGTCGGAGGCGAGGCGCCGGTGGCCGATCCTGGACCTCACGCTCGTGCACCGGGTGGGGCACCTCGGGCTGGGCGAGATCAGCGTGGCGGTCGCCGTGAGCTGCCCGCACCGCCACCAGGCGTTCGACGCCTGCCGATGGATGATCGACACCCTCAAGGAAGTCGTCCCCATCTGGAAGAAGGAAGTCTGGGCCGACGGCACCGAGGAGTGGGTCCACCCCGGCCTCGACCCCTCGGCGGACCGGACCTGACCCCGGTCTCGTCGGCATCCGCCCTATGGGGTCTCCGTGAATGCGGTGTTGATCGCGGGTTCTGTGCTGGTTGACCCATCGTGCCGGAAAAGTCGGGAGATTTCGAGTTCCCACTCACCATTCGCACGATTCACGCCTCGAACCCGGTCTGGTCGAGTTCTCGCCGTTTTTCGTACCTCATGAGCTGCTCTCCACGATCCAGGCTTCATTTTCCCGATCGGGCATCTGACCGTGGGGCCGGGCGTTCAGTTTTTCGAGGACCACGCCGCGGTAGCTCATCGGGTCGACCCCTTTGGGGCTGGCGATGCCAATCCCCAAGCAACCATCGACCGGGACAATCCGCACGATTTTGCGCTCCTGGTCCCCAAGCAGCGCAACGCGAAGGCCATCGATGACCGCAGTGTCATCCCAGTGACAACGGCTGGCAGAACCATCGGGCAGGAAAAGCATGACCTCGGGCAACCCGGCGGTGCGAAGACCTGCCCAAATTACGGTGATTAATCCCGTCATGGCACTTAGGACTCTCCTCGATTGACCCCCAGGTCTCTTGTTTCGCATTCTGGATTCAATGTCACTCTAGGCGATGGTCGAGGCCCAGATACGCTAATTCAGTGAGAGCGATCCAATCGCTTCTTCGGCGCTGTAGGAGGAAACCGATGGCCTCCAAGACTCCATGACCACGATCGGCCAGCAGGGTCATTCCAAGGGCCTCCTCCCCGATGGAATTCGTTCCGGGTGGCTAATGGAGTGCGTTCCGGGTGGACGGGGCAAAGTGCAGAGTGTGTCCCAGCGTGGGGCCTCCGCTGCTGGGGCACGCGCTGCGCTTCGCTCCATCCACCCGGTCCTCGATCCCGACCTTTGAACGACCCTGGATCGAGATCAGCGTGGCGGTCGCCGTGAGCTGCCCGCACCGGCACCAGGCGTTCGACGCCTGCCGATGGATGATCGACACCCTCAAGGAAGTCGTCCCCATCTGGAAGAAGGAAGTCTGGGCCGACGGCACCGAGGAATGGGTCCACCCCGGCCTCGACCCCTCGGAGGGCCGGGCCTGATCGCCGCATGCGCTCAGGGAGCCGCCTTCTCCGTCTCCTCCGGGGGTTCGACCAGCGGTCCCGGCGGGCGAAAATCGACGACCACCCCACTCTCCGCCTCTCCCGGCTCGACGGTGACCACCACCGCCCCTTGCCAGGGCTTGGCCAGCTTCTGGTGGTCCTTCGGGTCGGGCTTCTCCCCCGCCTTCCGGCGAGGGACGTGCGGGTCGGTGTACGCGTCGTGGCCCGCCTTCAAGCCGTAGCGCCCGGGGGGCAAGTCCTCCAGGCGGAACGTCCCGTCGGCGGAGACGAGGGCCTCGCGCCTCAGGATCGTGGCGTCGAAGGCGATGACCCAGACCTGGCCCGCCATCGCAGTCGGCACGTTCTCCACGCGCCCCTCGATCGCGCCCCCTGGGGTCGCGGCGATATCGACCGTCATGGTGCGGTCCTTGCCCGTGATCGCGACCGGGCCGACGATCGTCGGCGGGCCGGTCGGCTCTTCGTAGACCAAGAACCAGGGGCCGAACCACGGGCCGGCCTTGAGATTCCCCAGCGCGAACGTGCCGTCGGGGTTCACCGTCGTCCGCACGAATTCGTGGCCCCACATCGGGAGCGTGCGGCCCCGGAGGATCGCGGCGTTAACCCGGTTCATTTCCTTCCGGCGCTTCTGCCAGCCGCCGACGCGCCCGCCGCCGACGGCCTTGCCGCCGCGGGTCACTACGCCGGTCACGAGGGTCGTCTGCTCCTTGGCCTTCTCACCGGTCGCCCGGGCGAGCTTGACGACGACGTCCGACAGGTTCTTCTTCGCGGCGAGTTTCCCCAGGAACGACTCGCCTTCCAGGTAGCCTTCGGCCGTGACGGTGATGTGATACTCGTCTTCCTTGCCTTCGTAGGTGATGCCGAACCGCCCGGGCTCGGACTGCTTGAATTCGCTCAGTCACCCCACCAGCGTGACGTGCCCGTCGTCGGGGTCGCGCCGGACCATGCAGAGCCGCACGGTGTCGAGCGGCACGGGCTTGCCCGTCTCGGCGTCGACCGCCGTCCCGTGGATTTCGTAAGCCTTGATCACCGTCAGCTTCAAATCCGTCTGGCCGGGGGCGACGTCGAACGGCTCGGGAGCGAAGTAATCATTCGACATCAGGTGGAGCTTCTTGAGACTCTTGCCGACGCCATGGACAGTGAACCGGCCGCCGAGATCGGTCTTCACCGAGTTCTCCCCGTCATAGTCGGGCATGACCTCGACTCCGGGTGCCGGCTTGCCCTCCGCGTCGGCGACGACACCCGTGACCGGCATCTCGTCCGGAAGTGTGACGTCGTCGAGGTCGATGACGGGGATTCCCGGCTCGGCTTTCTTATGGACGAAGGTGCGGACCTTGCCGGGTGCGCTCAGGTAGAAGTGGCCGTCGCCGGCGGGGAGCGGGGGCGTGGCGAAGCGGCCGTCGTCGTCGGCTTGGAACGTCCACTCGGTCCCCTGCGAGGAGATCGTGTGGCCGAGCTGGTGGCGGTAGAGGTTGAGCTTGACGCCCGCCCCGGCGACCGGCTCTCCCTGCGCGTCGACGACGCGCCCGCGGATCCGGGTGCCGGGCAGGAGCGTGAGCCGGCCGATGTCGCGGTCCTTCCCGGGGTAGATGTGCACATCGTCGCGACGCTCGCGCGCCAGGCCTGGCACGTCGGCCCAGACGGTGACCGGCTGGTCGAGCTTGAGCGAGGGAAGGCGGAACCGCCCGTCGGGGCCGCTCCGGGTGGGCCCGAACTTCTCCTGATACGCAAGGGCCCAGACCTCGGCCCCGGCGACCGGACGGCCTTGCAGGTCGACCACCAGGCCGGTGACCGCGCCGGTCTCTGCCGACGCGCCGGCGGACGTCTCGTCCGCGCGACCGGGGACGGCCCAGGCGACCAGGACCACCATCGTGAGTCTCGTGACGGATCGTCGTGACATGGGGCTCTACCCTCCTTGATCCCGGGGCGGTAGGCATTCGCGAGCCGCGAATACTGTGTGACAATTGTCTATGGCGGGGCCGGGGATTGCAACCCATGATCCCCGGGCAGTCGCAGCGGACCCCCGCGGGACGGCCGATCGTACGTGCAACCCCGTGTACCCCCCCGGCCCGTTCGGTTAGAATCGGGGCCTGGACCGGAGCACGCTTTGCCCCCGCGACGACCCCACTATGATCCTCCCCACCGACCGCCTGATCGACAAATTCGGCCGCGTCCACAATAACCTGCGGATTAGCGTCACGGATCGGTGCAACATCCGGTGCGTCTACTGCATGCCCGAGGTGGTGGACTTCCTCCCACGCCACGACCTCCTGACCTTCGAAGAGATCGAGCGCTTCGTTCGGGTGGCCACGACCCTGGGGATCGACAAGATCCGGCTCACCGGCGGCGAGCCCCTGGTCAGGCGAGGCGTGCCGACCTTGGTCGAGAAGATCGCGGCTGTCCCGGGGATTGTGGACGTCGGGCTGACGACCAACGGCATCCTGCTCGCGCCGATGGCGAAGGCGCTTTGGGACGCCGGGCTGAGACGGATCAACGTCAGCCTCGACACGATGGACCCGGCGAAGTTCCTGGAGCTGACCCGGCGGACGGGCTTCGAACAGGTCATCGAGGGGATCCTCGCCGCCAAGGCGGCAGGATTCGACCCGGTGAAAGTCAACGCGGTCGCCATCAAGGGGACGACCGAGGCCGACGTGGTCCCGCTCGGCCGGTTCGCCCGCGAGCACGGGCTGGAACTCCGCTTCATCGAGTATATGCCGCTGGACGCGGGAGACCTCTGGGAGCGCGGCAAGGTCCTCTTCGCTGCCGACATCCTCGACCTCCTGGCCGAGGGGATCGGCCCCCTCTCCCCCGCGCCCGACCAGGACCCGCGGGCACCGGCCGTCGACTACGACTACGACGACGGCGGTGGGAGGGTCGGCCTGATCGCCTCGGTCAGCCGCCCCTTCTGCATGAGCTGCAACCGGGTCCGGCTGACGGCCGACGGCAAGCTGCGCAATTGCCTTTTCGCCCACGACGAGACCGACATCCGTGCGCTGATGCGTGGCGGCCGGCCCGACTCCGAGCTCGCGCAAGCTCTACGCGAGAGCGTCGCCGAGAAGTGGGAAGGACATCAGATCAACACCGCCCGCTTCATCAAGCCGGAACGCCTGATGCACTCGATCGGCGGCTGATCGCCCGGCTCACTCAGGCCAGCCGATAGACCCGCACGGCGTTGTCGTGGAAGAGCTTGCGCCGATCCTCCTCGCTCCGTTCGCGGACGATCGTCCGACACGCCTCGACCCACTCACCATAAGACGCAGCGAGGGTGCAGACGGGCCAATCTCCGCCGAAGACGACGCGGTCGGGGCCGAAGGCGTCGAGCACGTGAGTGACGATTGGCGCCAGGTCGCTGGGGGTCCACGGGTCCGGTACGGTCGAGGCGACGATCCCCGAGACCTTGCCCACCACGTTCTTTCGCTCGGCCACCTCCGAGAGGTTTGCCCGCCACGCCGAGAGGTCCTTGGAGCGGACCTTGGCGTTGCCGCAATGGTCGAGGATGAATGACGTGCCGGGGCAGGCGTCGATCAGCTTCGCCGCGTCGCCGAGTTCCTCGGGGCGGATGCAGATGTCGAAGCTCAGCCCACGCTCGCCCAGCAGGCGAATTCCCCGGAGGAAATGCTCGTTGAGGCAGTAGCCCGGCGGCGTGCTCGAGCCGTGGAGCACCTGGCGAACCCCCTTGACCTCGGGGCTCTTCTCGAACCGGGAGATGTAGTCCTTGAACCCATCCGAGTTCGGCCGGCCCGAGATCACGGCCCCGACCATCGGCCCCGTCTTCCGCCGGCAGAGGTCGATCACGTATTCCGCCTCCTCCACCTGCTGCGCCGGCTCGACATCCACTTCCATGTAGACCGACTTGACAACGCCCAGCCCCTTGGTGGCCTGGAGGTAATCCTCCATGAGGAAGCTCCGCGCGAGGCGCGGGGCGTCCTTCACCCAGGGGAGCTGGAACTTTTTGAGGTCCCAGAGATGCTGGTGCGTGTCGACGATCGGGATCATCGCGTCGGCCCCTCGGATGGCGACATCATCCGCCGCCTCGACCCGCCCGGTCAGGGCGTAGAGTCCCGCGCCGGCGGCGATCTGGCCCAAAAACTGTCTTCGATCTGTGGATGGGTTCATGAGGCACTTGAGGGACTGGGTGTCGACAGAATAGGGAGATTTCCCGACCTGCCCCTCTCTGGAGGAGCCTGATCCCCATCTCCTTCTCCGCCCGGGAGAAGGTGCCCCGCAGGGGGGGATGAGGGGATTGGATTCGCGAATGGCCTCCCACGTGACGAGTCTGATGGTGGCCCGCTGACCCTCATCCGGCCGTCCCGGCCACCTTCTCCCGCAGGGAGAAGGAAGTGGGGACCAGCCTCATTCCATTGCCGCATGCAAACCGCGTCAGATCGTCGCCAGGATGGACTCGAGGACCTCGGGAGGGGGCCGGAGCTGCTCGTCGGAGAGGAGGGCCAGCGGGGTGTCGGTCATCCCCTGCATGCGGACGAAGTCGGGGCGCCCGGTATCCAGGTAGATCAGGCCGGTGAGGAACTCGTCCTGCTCCTGGCTCTCGATCAGGAGCCGGACGGCCGAGGAGCGGTTGGTGACCTTGTGCTCGTCGTGCCGCAAGGCGCGGAGGACGATCCACGAGCCGTCGTGCAGTTGCACGCGGGTCGGCTCCCCTTCCTTCTGCTCGACCTCGATCTCGGCCAGGCGGGGGACGAAGCCGACTTCGTGCAGCGGTTCTTCGTGCTCGCGGGCCCAGTCCCAGCCCTTCGTCGACGAGGCGAAGTCGTTGAACGTGACGCACGGACTGATGATGTCGAGCAGGGCGAGACCGCGGTGCGACAGGGCCGCCTTGAGCAGGGGGACGAGCTGCTTCTTGTCGCCGGCGAACGAGCGGGCGACGAACGTCGCGCCGGCGGCGATCGCCTCCAGGCAGAGGTCGAACGGCGGGATCGCGTTCTCCTCGCCGGTCTCGCGACGGAGCCGGGCGTGCATGTCGGCGGTGGCCGAGAACTGCCCCTTGGTGAGCCCGTAGCAGCCGTTATTCTCGACGACGTAGACCAGCGGCATGTTGCGCCGGCAGGCGTGCTTGAACTGGCCGAGGCCGATGTTGGCCGTGTCGCCGTCGCCGCTGATGCCGATGTTGAGCAGGCGGTGATTGGCCACCGAGGCCCCGGTCGCCACCGACGGCATCCGCCCGTGGAGCGCGTTGAAGCCGTGGCTCGCCTGGAGGAAATAGGCCGGCGTCTTGCTCGAGCAGCCGATCCCGCTGAACTTGACGGTCGTGTACGGGTTGACCCCGACCGCCTTGCATGCGTCGATCAGGTAGCTGGTGATGCTGTTGTGGCCGCATCCCTTGCAGAGCGTCGAGGGCAGCCCCTGGAAGGCCGCCATCGGCAGCGAGAAGTCGCGGCCTTGGCCGTGGATGAGAATCGTCGCCTCGGTGCTGGCCATGGGTCAATCGCCTCGCGGGAGGGGGAGAGGGTCGGAAAACCGGACCGGTGCGATGTCTGCTCATTCGGGCGAGATCTCGGGCTCGCGGGGGACGTCCGACGGGTCGGCCTCGTCGGGGGCGACGCGAGAGCCGAGGCCCGCGTGGTTCTTCTCGCGGTCGATGATCGGCCGGACGATGTTCTCGGCGGCGATCGGCGTGCCGTTGTAGTGCGGGATCGAGATCAGGCGGTCGACGAGCGTGCCTTCGAGCGTCGAGCGGAGCAGGGCGGCGACCTGACCGTCCCGGTTCTGTTCCACCACGTAGACGCGATTATGGCGGGCGACGAAGGCGCCGACCTCATCCGAGGCGGGCAAGGCGCGGATGCGGCAATATTCCGTCTCGACCCCGTACTCGCTGAGGTGATCGCGGGCCTCGACCAGGGCCGCGTGGGTCGATCCGTAGGCGATCAAGCCGACGCGTGCCTTCCGGTCCCCCGCGAAGATGGGGGCGGGCAGCTGTCCTCGTGCGGTCTCGAACTTGCTCGCCAGCCGGTCGAGGTTCCGCTTCCAGTCGTCGGGGCGTTCGCTGTATCCCGACTTCTCGTTGTGGCCGGTCCCTCGGGTGAAATAGGCCGCCAGGGGGTGTTCGGTGCCGGGGATCGTCCGGTAGCAGACGCCGTCGCCGTCGACGTCGCGGTAGCGCTCGAACTGTCCGAGGCGTTCCAGGTCATCGGCGTCGAGCACCTTGCCGCGACGGATGGGGCCTTCGGGATAGCGGAAGGGGTCGGTCAGCCAGAGGTTCATCCCGAGGTCGAGGTCGGTGGCGACGAAGACCGGGGTCTGGAATTGCTGGGCGAGGTCCATCGCCTCGACCGTGAGCGAGTAGCACTCGCCGACCGAGCCCGGGATCAGGACGATGTGTCGGCAGTCGCCGTGGCCGAGCAGGTGGATCTTGAGGACGTCCCCCTGGCTCGTCCGGGTGGGAAGGCCGGTGCTCGGGCCCATGCGCTGGACGTCGACGATGACCAGGGGGATCTCGGCGAAGTAAGCCAGGCCGACGAATTCGGTCATCAGCGAGATGCCCGGCCCGGCGGTCGCGGTGATCGCTCGCGCCCCGGCCCAGCCCGCCCCGACGGCCATGCCGACGGCCGCCAGCTCGTCCTCGGCCTGGATCACGGCGAAGGTCCGCTTGCCGTCGGGGCCGACCCGATGCTTCTTGAGGAATTCCTCGGCGTACTCGGCCAGGCTGCTCGACGGGGTGATCGGATACCAGGTCAGCACGCTGGCGCCGCCGAAGACCGCGC
>JAABUS010008892.1_pt1 | contig 10808 bp, 7 predicted proteins | sample 5560161 | NCBI WGS metagenome assembly JAABUS01 (sample SAMN10711885, study PRJNA513376) | rock metagenome | isolation source: Antarctica rocks | place: Antarctica: Victoria Land, Trio Nunatak nord | collected 2016-01-04
CTGCTTCGACAAGCTCAGCAGGACGTTCTGATAGAGCAAGCTAATTTTTACGACCTACTTAACATCAATTACCCATTTACTCTCATTACTCAACTCATTTACTTTGCGCGCCCATGCTAACCCTTTCTTACCGGCGGCGGGCGCTGCACTTCAACTTTCCGGCCCGCACCTCGCGCGGGGCGCTTACCGAGCATGTGGCCTACTACCTGCGGCTGTACGATGCGCGCCAGCCCGACCTCGTGGGTTGGGGCGAAGCAGCGCCGCTGGCGGGCCTCAGCCCCGATTACGGGCCCGATTTTGAAGGCGCGGTGGCTGATTTTTGCCAGCAGTTCAACCAGGCTGGCCACCCGGCGCTGCCGGTAGCGGCCGCCGCGGCGCTGGTGCCCGCCCCGCTGCCGGCCCTGCGCTTCGCCCTCGAAACGGCCGCGCTCGACCTGGCCGGCGGGGGTAGGCACCAGCTGTATGCCAACGATTTTAGTCAGGGCCGCGCCGGCCTGCCGATAAATGGCCTGGTCTGGATGGGCGACGCAGCCTTCATGCGCGCGCAAATCCGCCAGAAGCTGGCCGCCGGTTATGCCTGCCTGAAGGTAAAAATCGGTAGCCTGGATTTCGAAACCGAGCTGGCCCTGCTGGCCGAAATCCGGGCCGAGGCCAATGCCGCGCAGTTGATGTTGCGCGTCGATGTCAACGGCGCTTTCGCGCCCGCCGAAGCCCCGGCCAGGCTGGCGGCGCTGGCGCGCTTCGACCTGCACTCTATCGAGCAGCCCATCGCGGCCGGGCAGTGGCCGGCCCTGGCGCGGGTGTGCCGCGAGTCGCCGGTGCCCGTGGCGCTGGATGAGGAACTCATCGGCCTCACCGACCCGGCCCGGCAGGAGGCGCTGCTCGATACCGTGCGCCCGCCCTTCCTGGTGCTCAAGCCCACGCTGCTGGGCGGCCACGCCGCCACCCGCCGCTGGATAGCCCTGGCCGAGGCGCGCGGCATCGGCTGGTGGATAACCTCGGCCCTCGAATCCAACGTGGGCCTCAACGCCGTGGCCCAGCTTACGGGGGAGTACGACGTGGCCGGTTTTGCCCAGGGCCTGGGCACCGGCCAATTGTACGATAATAACCTGGCCGCGCCGCTGCGCATCCGGGCCGGAATGCTGCACTACGACCCCGCCGGGATGTGGGCTGGCGTAGGGTAGGCTTTAGCCTGCCGAATGGTAAACAGGCGGTAAGATTCCGCCTGTTTTAGCCTGCGAACGGCCAGCTAAAGCTTCCCCTACACTGCCTTGCGAAAATTCGCTAATCCGTTGTATATTTAGCCTTCCTCTGGTTAAAGCTGCCGGGCGCTATGCAAGTCTCTACGTTGTTGGGTTGGGTAGCTGGCCTGCGGGTGGGCTGGCTGGCGCTGGGGCTGAGTCTGCTGCTCAAAGCAGGGGTAGGGCAGGCCCAAACTACGCCGGGGGCATTTGTTATTAGACGGGCCGGCCGGCACCAGGCGCGGCTGCCCTTCATCACGCAGCGCAACCTGATAATCGTGGCCGCCCGCCTCAATGGGCACGGGCCGTACAACTTCCTGCTCGATACCGGCGTGGGCACCAGCCTGCTCACCGACCCCGTTCTGGCCGATTCGCTGCACCTCGCGCGCGGCTCCGAATACAAGCTGCTGGGCGTGGGTGGCACCGACAGCGGCCTGCGCGCCTACGAGGCCACCCACGTGCGCGTGAGCCTGAGTGGCCGCGCCGAGGCCCCGGGAATGACCTGGCTGCTGCTTAGTAATGACGTGCTCGACTTGTCGGGCTACGTGGGGATGCCGATTCACGGTATTATCGGGTCCGACCTCTTCCGCTCGTTTGTGGTGACTATCCGCCCCGAGCAGCACGAGCTGGTGCTCACCAACCCCGCCAACTTCCGCGCGCCCCGTGGCCGGCGCTGGGCCCGCCTGCCGCTGCTGGTAGAGCACGACAAGGCCTACCTCACGGCCCTGGTGCAGCAGCAGCCCGCTACCCCCAACGCCGCGCCGCTGCCGCTGCGCCTGCTGCTCGACACCGGCGCGGGCCACGCCCTCAGCCTCGAAACGACCTCCGACCTGCGCCTGCACCTGCCCGCTGCCCGCCTGCGCACCGACCTGGGCCGGGGCCTCACGGGCCTCATCAGCGGCTCGCTGGGGCGGGTGGTGGCCATGCAGCTGGGTAACTACCACCTGCCGGGTGTGCTCACCTCCTTTCCCGATTCGTCGCAGGTGCACGAGCGCCTGAGCGGCAGTGAGCGCCTGCGCAATGGCAGCATTGGCTACGAGGTGCTCAAGCGCTTCACTACCGTCATCGACTACCCCCACCACCAGCTGCTGCTGCGCCCCACGGCGGCCCTGCACGAGCCTTTCGAGCACGACATGTGCGGCCTCGACCTGCTGGCTACCGGCCCCGACTACCGCCGCTACCTGGTGCAGCGCGTGGTGCCCAATTCGCCGGCGGCCTCGGCCGGCATTGCCGAAGGGGAGGAGCTGCTTAGCATCAACTTTCTGCCCATCAATGTCTTCTCCCTCACCGACCTGAGCCACATGCTGCACTCGCAGGATGGCCGGGTGCTGCTGCTGCTGCTGCGCCGCCACGATGGCGAATTGCACACCGCCAGCATCCGGCTCAAGCGGCAGATATGAGTTTTAATGACTAGTGACGAATGACTAGTGACTAATATCCACTTCGTCCCTCATTAATCATTCGTCCCTAGTCATTCGTCATTAAAATCCTATCTTTCGCGGCCGCTCACTCCTGCCCTATGCCTGCCCCTGCTGCCGCTCCCGACACGCTACCCCCGCCGCTCATTCGGGCCAATCAGCACATTTACCGCGACTACTTTCACGAGGAGTTTACCCAGACGCTCGACGAGAACATCCTGCGGCTGCTCGACCGCGTGTGGTTTCGGTCGCGGCTGGTGGGGTTCGAGCCCTACCCCCAGCGCAACAACCCGGCCCGGCCGCTGATTTTTGCCTCCAACCACTCGGGCATGGCTTTTCCCTGGGATGCCATTATCTCGCTCTCGCACCTGTGGCGCTACCTGCTGCGCACCCGCGGCAACCTGCGCGATTTGCCCCGGCCGCTGTCGGCGCCCATGCTCTCAGCCACCAGGCTGATGAACCCCTACCTCATCACGGATTTCTGGAAAAAGTGCGGCAGCGTCGATGCTACCACGCCCAACATTGAAACCATGATGTATTACCAGGAGCACAACCTCATGCTCTACCCCGAGGGTGTGCCGGGCATCGGCAAGGGCTTCAACCGCAAGTACCAGCTCCAGCGCCTGGCCACCAGCATGGTGAGAATGAGCCTGATGCACGGCACCGACATCATGCCCTTCTACACCATCAACGCCGAATACCTCAACCCCTTCGCCTACAGCTTTGAGTGGATAAACCGGCTGACCAAAAAAATCGGCATCCCGTTTTTGCCCATTACGCTGCTGCTGCTGCTCGTCATCGTGCAGCCCTGGGCCTTCTACCTGGCCCTGCCCGCCCAGCTTACCTACGTGATGGGCACCCGCATCCGGCCCACCGACCTCACCACCAAAAAGCACGACGAGCTGAGCCGCGACGAGCTGCTGGCCCTGAGTGAGCAAATCAGGCAGCAAATGCAGGTCGAGATGGACGCCGCCGTGGCCACCTACGGCCAGCACCCGTACCGCTGGCGCGAGCTGTGGCAGCGCATGAAAGAAAACCGCCGCTACTTCCCGTTTTTCCTGCCTTTCGCCTGGCCCGCGGCCTTCACCGAGTTTGAGCGCCGCTACGTTAAAAACGGCGAGCGCGACTTCGACATGCACCTCGACCGGCCCGGCGCTTTCTGGCGGCTGCTGTGGCGCAATCCGCTGGTGCTGGCCTACTTTACTCCGGTGCTGGGCTGGCTTCCGCTGGCCATCAAAGGCTACCGCGACAACAAGCTGAGCCGCCTGGCGCGGGGTAGGGCCGCGCCCACCGGCCGCTAGCGTTCAACCTCCACCATGCCAACTGCTAAAAACTGCGTACGAGTATAGGTAAGTTTGTGGTAGATAGCCGGTAGGCCTGCCATCTTTACTTGTTAAAACCCTTTCCCTCTCATTCCCTTTCCCCGTTTTCACTCATGGACGACCTGTTTAAGAAATTCATCAATACCGGCGTCGGCTTCCTGTCGCAGGGCAACAAAGCCATGCAGAGCGCCATCGAGAAGCTGGTGAAAGAGAGCAAGATATCGGAGCAGGAAGGCAAAAAAATCGTGGACGACCTGATGAAAAGCAGTGAAGCCAAGCGCACCGACCTCGAAAAGCAGTTCAAAGGCCTCACCGAAGACCTGAAAAACCGGGTGGCCCTCCGCCCCGACGCCAGGAAAAAGCCTACCCCCCCCGCCAAGGCCAAAGCCGCCGCCCAGCCCACCGCCAAAGCTACGGCGGCCAGGAAGCCCGCCCCCAGCGCCACCGCCCAGGCCGCCGGCCCCGCCAAGAAAGCCGCCGCCCAGGCCGGTGCCGCCAAAAAGGCCGCCCCCACTTCGGCCAGCAACGGCGGCACCGAAACCGGCGAGTAGGCCCTTGCTTCCATATTCTTCGCGGAATGACGTGCTTTTCACGTTACTCCGCGAAGAATATAACTTCCAGCAGCAACTGCCTGGGTCCCCGGACTTACCGGGATTTTTTGGCGGGCTGCGCCGGGCTTTCCCGGAAGGCCTTGAGCGCGGGCGAGGGCCTGCCATCGTCGCCCCAGGCGCTGAGCTGGTAGCCGCTCCAGCTTTTGGCGCCCCCGGGCTCCCAGTAAAACACGCCCAGGCCCTTGCCCTGCGGCACGGCCCGCACGGCTTGCTGCGTGGCCACGAGCATAGCGTAGGTGTTTTGCACGGCGGTGTAGTCGTTGCCCACTTCGGCCACCACCACCTCCTTGCCGGGGTAGCGGCTCACCATATCGAGCAGGTTGGCGCGCAGGTTGGCGATGGAGGCGGGGTAGTCCTGCTTGAGCCAGTAGGGGTAGTACGACATGCCGATGACGTCGAAGCGGCCGCCATTCTTGGTGAGGTTATCGAAAAAGCTGCGGTACAGCGCGTTGTCGTTGCCCCGGTCCAGGTGCACTACCACTTTGGCGGTGGGGCTCACGGCCTTCACCGCCTCGTAGCCCCTGGTGATGAGCTGGGCGAGCTGCGCGAAGTTTTTGGTGCTGCCCTCGGGCCAGAGCATCCCGCCCGGAATTTCGTTGCCCACCTGCACCCATTCGGGCGTCACGCCAGCGGCTTTCAGGGCCGTCATGGTGCGGAAGGTGTGGTCGTACACGTCGGTGAGCAGCTGCGGAAAGGAGTGGCTGGCCCAGGCGGCGGGCTTGGCCTGCTTGCCGGGGTCGGCCCAGGTATCGCTGTAGTGAAAGTCAATCATCACCCGGAAGCCCTGGTCAGTGGCCCGCCTGGCCATCGCCACCACCTCGGCGGGGCTGCAATGGCCGCTGGCTTTGTCATCGGATGGATTGACGAACACCCGCAGCCGAATGGCGTTGATGCCCTGGTCTTTGAGAATCGCCAGGCAGTCCTGGGCCCGGCCCTGCTCGTTGTAGAATACGTAGCCCGTGGCCTCCATCTGCTGGAGCCAGCCCACGTCGGCGCCTTTGGCAAAGGTTTGGGCCGAGGCCGCCGGGGCCACCAGGCTGGCCGCGCCCAGCAACAGGGCCGCGCAAAAAAAGCGTTTCATCAGGGCATTCAGAACGTAAAGAGCCTCCCACAGCGGGAGCCGGGTGGGCAGCGGCAAACCAGGCAAAAACGGCCGGGCCCGCGCCAGCCAGCGAGGCAAAACTAACCAGCCCAGGCAGAAGCACAGGCCCCTACACCCCAATCGCCTGAGGTATTAAGCTCTAGCTTGCCCCCCGAGTAACCCCACCCCCTAGCCCCCTCCCCTTCGGGAGAGGGGGAACTAACCTTAGTTCTAAAGCACTAGAAATTAGTTTTTTATAGTTAAAACTAGTTCTCCCTCTCCCGGAGGGGAGGGGGCTAGGGGGTGGGGTTGCCGTCAGCGCGGCCAGAACTTAACAGCTCTGCCCAAATCGCCTGAGTAGGTTGCCCTAGCTGAACGCCAGGCAACCCACGGGGGGTAGGGCGCATCTGCGGGGAGGTCAGGCAAAAACTGTCTTTTTTTAGCAAGGCCGGTAACGTTGGGGCCAGTGGCCCGGTAGTCGGGGCAGGCAGAAGGGAGCTAAAATCCGGTGAAGCAGCTAGAGCCAGAAAATTATTTCAAATAAAAAACCTCGATTAAACGCCGCCAGGGCAGTTTTCAAAATAAATCTGAAACAGTACTATGCGAAACAAAGTACCTGTTGTAAGTTTGTTCTAACGAAAGCCAAGTACCACACTACTACCCACAACCTGGCCGCGCCTAGCTGCGGTGCCAGCGAGGTAGCCACCAGCCGCCAACCGGGCCGCTGGGTTGCGTCGGCAGCCTTGCCGGCCTACCCCCCTCGACTAGCCCGCTAGTCAGCCTACCCTCCTTTTTTGCCTGCGTGCCCCGGCACCGGGCCCCAGCTTTTCTCTTCCCCACCGGAACCGCGGCCGGCTGGGAACGGAATCGCCATGCCCTTGCCGAACGCCCTTCTTATTCTTCGCGCCATGAACTACTCCTTGAAAATCAACTCGCTACTTTTTCTGGCTACCCTGGGGCTGCCGCTGGGCCTGGCGGCCCAGACGGTCCCTACCCCCTCCCGCGCCACCGTAAGCGGCACCGCCGTGGATGGCGGCGCCCAGGCCGAGCCGCTGCCCTTTGCCACGGTGCTGCTGCGCCACGCCGAAGCCGCCGATACCAGCCTGGTAGCCAGCGGCCAGACGGCGCTGGATGGCAGATTTGAGCTGCCCCAGGTGCCGGCCGGGGCTTATAAGCTGCGGGTGCTGGCGCTGGGCTACCAAAGCCTGGCCCAGGCCGTGCGGGTGGCGCCCGGCCAGGCCAGCGTGGCGCTGGGCCTGCTCAAGCTGCGCACCGGCAGCCAGCAGCTGGCCGAAGTGCGGGTGACGGGCGAGAAGGCCGTGGTGCAGCAGGAGCTGGGCAAGACGGTGATTAACGTAGAAAAAGACCTGAGCAGCGTGGGTGGCACGGCCGTGAACGTGCTCGAGAACGTGCCCGCCGTGGCCGTGGACGCCAGCGGCACGGTGAGCCTGCGCGGGTCCTCAAACCTTACCATTCTCATTGATGGCAAGCCGGCCGGCACCAGCAATGGCGGGCCGGGGCCGCGCCTCGACCAGATTCCGGCCTCGCAGATTGCGCAGGTGGAGGTGATGACCAACCCCTCGGCCAAGTACGACGCCAGCGGAGCGGGCGTCATCAACATCATTACCAAGAAGAATAAGCAGGAGGGCTGGAATGGCCAGGCCGCCCTGGTGGTGGGCAGCCGCGAGAAATACTCGCCCAGCCTGAGCCTGAGCCGCCACCACGGCCAGGCCACCTGGAACCTGGGCTACGACGGCCGCGACCAGCGCTACCGCACCCGCTCGAACAGCCAGCAAACGGCCCTGCTGCCCGACGGCACCAGTCTGCTGACGGGCCAGGACGGCACCGGCATCCAGCACAACCGCAACCACAGCCTCAACCTGGGCCTCGACTATACCCTGCCCAAGGACCAAACCCTGAGCCTGAGCGTGCAGCCCCACTGGGAGCACCAGACCGAAACCGACAACCAACTGCTGACCCAGCAAACGGCGGGCTCTCCGACCGTGACGACCCAGCACGGCCAGGAACTAGCCGATGTGAAGGTGACGGTGCTCGAATCGTCGGCCAGCTACCGCCGCACCTGGGAGGCCCACAAGGGCCGCGAGCTGACGGCCAATGCCGGCGCGGTGGTCATCGACGCCAACATCCCGGTGAGCCAGCTGCTGACGGGCGGCCCGGCGCCGGCCGGCTTCAGGCAGCAGCAGCAGGTGAACGCGCAGATTTATTTCGGGCAGGTGGACTACACGCTGCCCAGCGCCGATGGCAAGGGCAAGCTCGAAGCCGGCCTGAAAAACCAGGTGCTGCGCAACACCGGCAGCACGGCCATGCTGGTGCCCACCAGCCTGGACCCGAACGCCGAGTTTGTGCGCGACGCGCAGCGCTCGTTCGACTACCGCTTCGTGCAGGTGATGCCGGCCGCCTACGCCACCTACGCGCGGCAGCTGGCCCACGGCTGGAGCGCCCAGGGCGGCCTGCGCACCGAGGCTACCTTCCTGAACGGCGGCCTCACCGATGGCCGCGCCACGGTAAACCGGCAGTATATCAGCCTCTTCCCCTCGGCCACGGTAGCCAAGGAGCTGGCGAAGGAGCCCGGCCAGAGCCGGCTGCAATTCAGCTACGCCCGGCGGCTCAACCGGCCCGACTTTATGCAGCAGCTGCCCTTGCAGCTCTACCAGGACCCGCGCAACTACCGCCAGGGCAACCCCGGCCTGCTGCCCGAGTTCAGCCACAATATTGAATTGGGCCACCAGCTCAATTTGAAGAACGGGGCCAGCATCACGAGCACGGTTTTCGCCCGCTTTACCCAGAACGCCATTCAGCGCATCCGCACCATCGACACCCTGGCCACCCGCACCGCCAACGTGGGGGTAGTAACCCAGGAAACCTTCCGGAACCTGGGCAGCACCACCAACCTCGGCCTCGAAATGACCTGGGCCCAGCCCCTGACGAAGTGGTGGCGCGTGTCGGCCAGCGGCTCGCTCTACCGCTCCCAGATTGCCACCAACGCCGGCAACGCGGCCAACCGCTCGGCCCTGGCCGGCACCGCTCGCCTCGCCAACAACTTCACGCCCCGCAGGGGCCTCGATGTGCAGCTCACCGGCACCGTGCGCTCGACGGTGCTCACGGCCCAGGGCCGGCAGTTGCCCACCGGCGGCCTCGACCTGGCCCTGCGCCAGCGCCTGTTCGGTGACCGCGCCGCCCTCACGCTGCGCGTCTCGGACCTGCTCAACACTCAGGTGCGCCGCACCGAGCTGGCTACCCCCGAGCTGCAAACCAGCCTCTACAGCAAGTACGAGACCCGCGTGGCCTGGCTGGGCTTCACCTGGTACATCGGCGCCACCAAGGCCAAGGCCGGCCGCATCGACTCGGCCCCGAGCGGTGGTGGCGGGTTTGGGGGGTAGGGTTTTAATTAGGAATGAAGAATTATCAATTGGTGAAATTGCGAATTATTTCTGGTTAACTGCTTAGGAAACAAGCTGAAGCGCAGCATCTTGCTGCTGCCCGCCGCCTGGCGCGAAACTTTACAGGGCGGTGAGTAGCGGCGGGGTGTTGCGTTTTGGTTTTTAAGGATAATCAAAGATTTATTTGCACCAGCCCGTAATTACTTTGCGGCCCCGGCGATGAACTCGCGGCATTCCCTACCCACCTCTTTTTACCTAAATCGCTATGAACACCCGCGCTACTTTCGCCACTGCTTTGCTGGCCCTGGGCAGCCTCGCCGCCCCGGCCCAAATTCTGAATACCGCCAAGCTCGATAGCCTGCTTAACGGGCTGGCGGCCCACGACAAACTGATGGGCAGCCTGGCCCTCTCGCACGACGGGAAAGTGGTGTACAGCCACGCCTTTGGCTACGCCCAGCTGGAGCCCAGGGTGCCGGCCACCCCGGCCACGCGCTACCGCATCGGCTCCATCACGAAGATGTTCACCGGCGTCCTCATTTTTCAGCTTATCGAGGAGAAGAAGCTGGCGCTGGATACGAAGCTGGCCACCTTCTTTCCGCAGGTGCCGAATGCCAGGGATATCACCATTGACCAGCTGCTGAGCCACCGCAGCGGCATCCACAACTTCACTAACGACCCGGCTTACGTGGGCTACATGACCCAGCCCAAAACCCAGGCTGAGCTGCTGGCGATTATCGCGCAGCCCCAGCCCGACTTTGCGCCGGGGGCGAAGTACGAATACAGCAACTCCAACTTCGTGCTGCTGACCTGCATCGTGGAGAAGCTGACCAGAATACCCTGCGCCCAGGCCCTGCAAAAGCGCGTTTTTACTAAGGCGGGCCTCCAAAACACCTGCTACGGCGGCAAAATCGACCCCCAAAAGCAGGAAGCCTTTTCTTACGAAACGAGCGGTGGCGGCTGGCAGCTGAGTCCCGAAACCGACATGAGTATTCCGGCCGGCGCGGGCGCGCTGGTATCGACGCCCACCGACCTCGACCGCTTTCTGGAAGCCCTGTTTGGGGGCAAGCTGCTTTCGGCCAGCAGCCTGGCGGCCATGCAGGACGTGCGCGATGGCTACGGCCGGGCCATGCTCCAGGCCCCGTTTGGCGAGAAAAAGGGCTACGGACACACCGGGGGCATCGACGCGTTTCGCTCCGTGGCGCTCTACTTTCCGGGCGATAAGCTGGCGGTGGCGCTGTGCGGCAACGGCGGCTCCTTCTCGCCCAACGAGGCGCTGGTAGGGGCGCGCAGTATCTACTTCAGCAAGCCCTATAAAATTCCGAATTTTGCGGCCAGCGCCTACGCGCCTACCCCCGCCGACCTCGACCGCTACGTCGGCACCTACGGCAGCCCCGCCATCCCGCTCAAAATCACGGTGACTAAGGACGGGGCTACGCTGCGGGCGCAGGCCACCGGCCAGGGCGCGTTTGCGCTGGAGCCGGTGAGCGCGGGCGTGTTCAAGTTCGACCAGGCTGGCATCAAGCTGGTGTTTGACCCGGCCAAGCCCACGTTCATGCTCCAGCAGGGCGGTAAGGAGTATCCATTTACGAAGGAATAAGGGCGCGGCGGCCGGGCCACCCGGCGCCTACCCCCCCGCTAGCGCCGAAAGCTGATGCCCAGAAAATACTCCCTATCGACGGAGTGTGTAATGGGCAGGTGAGTGCCAAAATCGAGCTGCACGTTGTCGGAGATATC
>JAABUS010008893.1_pt1 | contig 10807 bp, 11 predicted proteins | sample 5560161 | NCBI WGS metagenome assembly JAABUS01 (sample SAMN10711885, study PRJNA513376) | rock metagenome | isolation source: Antarctica rocks | place: Antarctica: Victoria Land, Trio Nunatak nord | collected 2016-01-04
GTTGCAGTTAAAGTATGGAAAAATATAGGGATGGAGCTGAAAGACAGCAATGGTAATTTTGTTATGATTGATCACCCTAAATTTGACCCTGTATTCGGTTTTTTGATAAAAAATAATATCCCTCTGATTGGGCATCTTGGCGAGCCTAAAAATTGTTGGTTGCCAATTGAAAAAATGACTGTAAAAGGTGATGTAAATTATTTCAGTTCACATCCTGAGTATCACATGTATCTGCATCCTGAATATCCATCTTACGAAGATCAGGTAAATGCAAGAGATCGTATGTTGCAGAAACATCCGGATCTGAAATTTATAGGTGCACATTTAGGAAGTCTGGAATGGAGTATAGATGAACTGGCAAAGCGGCTGGCCAAGTTTCCAAATATGGCCGCAGATACGGCTGAAAGAATTTCTCATTTACAGCTTCAGGCAATAACAGATTGGCAAAAAGTTCATGACTTTTTTATAAAGTACCAGGACCGTATCATATATGGTACTGATATAATAGTTGATGGAACAAAGACTCCTTTAGAAATGAAAAAACATGCACATGATATAAGGCTTCGTCACTGGAAGTTTTTTACTTCCGGCGATATGATGCGTGTACCCAAAGTTGATGGCGAGTTCAAAGGTCTAAAGCTGCCGGGTGAAGTCATTGAAAAAATATATCGAAAAAATGTTGAAAAATGGTTTCAATTGAACCAATAAACCCTATGGCAAAGAAGTTATTTTTATTAGATGCAATGGCGCTTATTTATCGTGCCTATTATGCTTTAATCCGTAATCCCCGGCTCACCAGTAAAGGTCGCAATACAAATGCACAATTTGGTTTTACCTCCACTTTAGTTGATATCATCAATAAAGAAAAACCTACACATTTAGCCGTTTGTTTCGATACTAACGCTGCTACAGAGAGACATTCAGATTTTATTGATTATAAAGCAAACAGGCAGGCTGCGCCTGAAGATTTAACCGGCGCATTACCTGATATTAAAAAAATAATAAAAGCCTTCAATATACCTGTGGTAGAGTTAGACGGGTATGAAGCCGATGACGTAATCGGAACGGTCGCCTGGCAGGCTGCAGATATGGGATATGATGTGTATATGGTAACTCCTGATAAAGATTTTGGGCAATTACTTATACACGATCATCTATATATTTATAAACCCCCTTACATGGGAAATAAGGAAGAAATATTTGATGCAAAAAGAATCAAGGAAAAATGGTGTATAGACCGTGTGGATCAGGTGGTGGATATGTTGGGATTGATGGGTGATGCGGTTGATAATATTCCTGGCATAGCTGGCATAGGTGAAAAAACTGCCTGTAAACTTTTACGGGAATATGGAACCCTGGAAAATATCCTTGAACATGCAGAGGACATAAAAGGCTCTTTAGGCGAAAAAATAAGAAATGGCAGAGAGGCGGCTATCATGAGTAAAAAGCTGGCAAGAATTATTACAGATGTGCCTGTTCAGTTTCATGAAGAAGATTATAAATTGAAAGAATGGAATATTCCCGAACTTAAAGACCTATTTGCCGAGCTTGAATTTAAAGCTATGGGTAAAAGAATTTTGGGTGATGAATTCAGCGTATTTGAAAAAGTGGCCACATTACCATCAGGCGGACAAATGGATCTTTTTGTAACCGTTGAAGAAGGAAAAACCATTGATGTACAGGTAGCCGACATTAGTGAACCCGAAGAAATAGTAAATCTTACCGCCGATAAGAATATTGAAAATACTCCCCATAATTATACAGTTGTCGATACAGAAGAAAAGATAAAAGAACTGGTAAATGAACTTCTCATTATTGAAGAAATAAGTTTTGATACAAAAACTACAGGAACTTATTCGCACGATGCAGAACTGTTAGGATTGACTTTTTCCTATAAAAAAGGTGAAGGGTATTATGTCCCTGCTCCTAAAACCTTTAAAGAAACAGCAGAATTTCTTGAGCATTTCAAACCCTTATTTCAGGATGCTTCTAAGAAGTGGGTAGGCCAGAATGTAAAGCACTACCTGACCGTACTTAAGTGGTACGGATTTGATCTTGCCGGACAAATGTTTGATACAATGCTCGCTCATTATCTTATAGAGCCTGAAGGAAGAAGAACTATGGATTTTTTGAGTGCACAATTTTTGGGATACGAAACTATTGCGATAGACGATCTTCTCGGCAAAAAAGGTAAGAAACAGCTTTCAATGCGCGATGTAGAGTTAGACAAAATAACTGAATATGCTGCAGAAGATGCAGACATAACACTTCAATTGAAAAATGCTTTTACCCCATTGATAACAAAAAGAAAAGTTGAGAAAGTTTTTAATGATGTAGAAATACCGTTGATTAATGTTCTGCTCGATATGGAATATGAAGGTGTGCGTATTAACAAGGGCTTTTTAAATGAATATTCTAAAGAACTTGAAAAAGAGGCGGCATGTTGTGAAGAAAATGTATATGCTGTAGCAGAAGTAAGATTTAATCTTGCTTCGCCTAAACAACTCGGCGAAGTATTGTTTGAAAAATTAAAACTAGACCCTAAAGCAAAAAAAACAAAAAGTGGTCAATATGCCACTGGTGAAGACGTGCTGCTTAAATTAGCGTCACAGCATAAAATTGTAGAAGATATTCTTGGTTTTAGAGAATTAACTAAACTGAAAAGCACTTATATAGATGCCCTGCCAACTATGGTTCATCCTAAAACTGGAAGGATTCACACTAGCTACAACCAGGCAGTTGCGGTTACCGGAAGACTAAGCAGTAACAATCCTAATCTGCAAAACATTCCTGTACGCACAGAGAGGGGAAGAGAAATAAGAAAAGCTTTCTTGCCAAGAGATGAAGATCATGTAATTGTAAGCGCTGATTACTCGCAAATTGAATTACGAATTGTTGCTGCTATCAGCGGTGATCCGAATATGTGTGATGCTTTTAGACAGGGAAAAGATATTCATACGGCCACTGCTTCAAAAGTGTATAATGTAGATGAGAATGATGTAACCAAAGAAATGCGGTACAAAGCAAAAAGCGTAAACTTTGGAATTATATATGGACAAGGCGCTTTCGGCTTGTCAGAAAACTTAAAGATAAGTCGTGGCGAAGCGAAGGAAATTATTGAAAACTACAAAACGCAGTTTCCTAACATTCAGCAATACATGGATAACCAGATGAAATTTGCGCAAAAGCATGGATATGTTGAGACATTGCTGGGGCGTAAACGGTGGCTGAAAGACATCAACAGCAGCAACTTTACTGTAAGGGGCTATGCTGAAAGAAACGCTATCAACATGCCCATACAGGGAACAGCGGCAGACATGATAAAACTGGCAATGATTAAAATTCACAGTGAGTTTAAGCAGCGTAACCTGAAGTCTAAAATGATTTTGCAGGTACATGATGAATTAGTATTTGATGCATTTAAAGATGAAGTGGAATTGATAAAACCTATTATCATAGATTGTATGCAGGCAGCGCTGCTTCTGCCAAATGGAGTTCCGGCAAGTGCAGAGTTGGGAGTGGGAGATAATTGGTTGGAGGCGCACTAGTAATAGTCATTGGGTCATTAAGTCATTGGGTTATTAAGGCAATAGGGCATTGAGGCATTAGGCTTCGGGTTAATAAAGAAATGAGGATATTTATTAAGTTAAGGGTTATTTTTTACCCTGTAAGCGTTCGATAGGTCTTCCATCCTCCGTCAACTGTCATCAGTCATCTGTCAACTGTCATCAGTCATCTGTCAACTTCCAAACAAGATGCTTTCATCTAAAATACTGGACTTCATTTTTAACCTTCAGTTTCCTGTAGAGTTACCTGATGGGATTGAAGTAATGAACCCGTTTTTGGATGAGGAAACAGCAAGGATTGTAAGGTATTTTTATGATAAATATTATTATGACAACAATCCCCGCTATTGTCTAATTGGAATCAATCCCGGAAGATTTGGCGGAGGTGTAACCGGTGTTCCATTTACAGACCCGATACGTTTAGAAAAAGAATGTGGGATTAAAAATCACTGGCCACGCAAACAGGAATTATCTTCTGTCTTTATTTATGACATGATAAATGCTTTTGGTGGTGCAGAAGCATTTTATAGCAAATTTTATTTTACCGCAATAAGCCCTTTAGGCTTTGTAAGAGGTGGCAAAAACCTTAATTATTATGATGATAAAAACTTAGTTGAACGTATTGTACCATTTGCAGTTGAATGTTTCAGAATGCAAATTGCCTGGGGACTTCATACATCCGTAGCTTTCTGCCTTGGCGAGGGAACAAACTATAAATTTCTATCAAAGCTAAATATGACCTATAAATTATTTGATAGAATAGTTCCTCTTTCTCATCCCAGATTTATAATGCAGTATAAATTGAAAACAAAAAATGAGTATATAAACAAGTATTTGCAGGAGTTTTCGATTTTGCGATGAAGCTTATTAGTTAAATCCTTTTTATCTTTAAATCACCCTTAAAGTACATCTAAAATAAATTTTTTAACACGTGCACATTTTTTATTTTTGTACGTAATTAATTGTTTTATGGATACTAAATTAACTTTAAGGCTGGAACAAAACATAATAGAAAAAGCTAAAGGCTATGCAAGATTACATGGGACAAGTCTTTCGGCGATAATTGAAAATTATTTGCAAAAAATAACTGATGACAAAGAAGAAAAGGAGAAAATCACTCCTTTGGTTAAGAGCTTGTCTGGAATAGTAGACTTAGCTAAAGATTTCGACCACAAAATGGAATATTCGACGTTTCTGGTAAACAAATACAAGTGATGGAAAAAGTATTTGGTGATACAGATATTATTCTTAATTTATTAAGTAAACATGAACCTTTTATATTCATTCGGCCAGGTTATTTTCTGTTGCTGATAGAAATGAATTAAAATTTATGTTTCATCCTTATCTTTTGCTAACCTTAATTATATTTTATCTAAGGAGTTTTCAACAAATCAGGCTAAGAAAAAGCTATTCAAATTTAAAACACTCCTAACAGTATTGGCACTAACGGATAAGGTAATTGAGCTTGCTTTATCTACGGACTTTAAGGACTTCGAAGATAGTATTCAGTATTTTACTGCAACAGAAGAAAATATAAAAATACTGTTAACACGAAATTTAAAAGACTACAAATCCGCTGACATTTCTGTTATGACAGCAGAACAGTTTTTGAAAAGCAAGTACTCTGCCACTTATCATTGGGAACAGGATTGACTCTACCTTTGCTGCCATGAAACCTGTACTCATTTATTGTTATGATGCTTATTGCGGTTGGTGTTATGGATTTAGCCCCATTATAAAAAGAATTGCTAATGAATATAAAGATACACTGGAAACAGATGTTTTATCAGGCGGAATGATTCTTCCTGAAAAGCCGACTCATATAAGTTCAATTGCACCTTATATTCAAAAGGCATATAAAACTGTAGAAGAACTTACCGGAATTAAATTCGGTCAGGATTTTTTATGGCACATTTTCAATTATGAAGACAGCGACTGGTATCCTAACTCTGAAAAGCCGGCAATAGCTATGTGTATCTTTAAAGCGTATTACCCTGAAAGAGCAGTTGAGTTTGCATCAGATTTGCAATATGCTTTAAACTATGAAGGCAGAGACCTTACAGATGATGAATCCTACAGGCATTCCCTGGACAAGTATAGCATTCATCCTGAAATATTTTATGACCGGCTGAACAGTGAAGAGTATAAAGAGAAAGCTTATTATGAATTTTCACTTGTAAAGCAGTTGCAGGTTACCGGGTTTCCTTGTGTTTTTATTCAGACAGGCGAGTTGAAATTTCATATGGCAGCAAGAGGTTTTACTGATTATGAAACTTTGAAACAAAGAATAGATAATGTTTTGAGTTTGGTAACAATTATAGAAGATTAGATGTTATGAAGCGTGATATTGAAACGAGGGTAGACCTTTTTATGTTGCTTAAAAAGTTCTATGAAAAACTGTTGAATGATGAGACCATTTCTTACATTTTTACAGATGTCGCAAAATTAGATATGCAGCAGCACTTGCCTGTTATTGTTGATTTTTGAGACATGGTTTTGTTCGGTTCTCCCACATATAAGAATGCAATGCAACCGCATATGGTTTTTGAATCAGAAGTCAAAGTTTGAGAAGCATCATTTTGATACATGGTTAAGATTTTTTGATGAAACAGTTGAGGAATTATTTGAGGGTGATATTGCTTTAATAGCAAAGCAGAAAGCAAAAAGTATTGCCACAATTATGCGAATAAAAATTGTACAGGTTTAAAATATTTTTTTAATCCCGGGGAAAAACACAAAAAATACGTGGAGTGTTTCAAAGAAGAGCTTGAAGCCTTGCAAATCTTTGGATTTTTTCTTGCCTCTTTGCGTTTAATTGATGAATAGAGAATAAAAAAAGCAGAAGTGAAGTGACACAACAATGTCCGGAAGCGATTCTATGCCCGTAGCCCAAAAATCTCTTTCATCAAAATCTTAAAATTATTAATTGAAACATGGTTTAGAGTAAATCCTTTTATCTTGCACGTCCTAAAAATAATAGATTGAGTATGGAATATGGAAAAATTATTTCTGTTACAGGAATGGGCGGATTGTTTGAATTAATAGGCAGCAAGAAAGACGGTGCTATTGTTCGTTCACTTGAAGATAAAAGCACACGATTTGTAGCCAGCCGGGTACATAACTTTTCACACATAGAAAGCATAGAAGTTTATACAGTTCGCGACAATATAAATCTTGTGGATGTATTTACTGCCATGAAAAACAGCAGCGAACCTTTGCCTTCAGATAAAGATAATGCAGCTATTAAAGCTTATTTCGAAAAAGTATATCCTGATATAGATTTTGAAAGGGTCTATGCAAGCGATATGAAAAAGATGATAAAGTGGTTTTCAGCATTACAGGCAAATAATGTGGAGATTAAGTTAAGCGAGGCAGCGGAAGAAGGAAATGAAAATACAGAACAAGGTGTGGAAGTGACAGCTCCTGATACTGCAGACGCCGGTGCAGGTGTGGAAAAAACGGAACAGTAAAAAGCAATAGGTGATAAGCTATAAGCGACGCAAAACGAGTACTGCTAAAAGCTTGCAGCTTTACTATTAAAATATAAAATATGACATTAACTGCAGATATTAAGAAACTTGAAAGACATTATATTCCATCGGATTTTGCAATAAGCGATTGGAGTGCTTTGGAGCCCTATTTCAAAGAGCTGGTTGAAAGGCCGATTAATTCGAAGGAAGACCTGGAAAAGTGGCTGAAAGATATGAGTGAAGTTGAGGCGGTCGTGAGCGAAGATGCATGCTGGAGACAAATCCGTATGACTTGTGATACAACTGATAAAAGTCTCGAAGAATCATTCAATTTCTTTTTTATGGAAATTCAGCCAAAAGTACAGCCTTATGCTGACCTTTTGAACCGTAAGCTGATTGATAATCCGTATACCGGAGAACTGAACCAGCAACAATATTTTACCTACCTGCGTAATGTCAGAAAAAGCATTGATTTATTCAGGAAATCAAATATTCCATTGCAGGCGGAACTAAGTGTTATGCAACAGCAATACGGGCAGATTGCAGGAAGAATGACAATAGAAGTAAAAGGCCAGGAGTATACGTTGCAACAGGCAGCAAAGTTTTTAGAAGAGCATGACCGAAATCTGCGTGAAGAGGTGTACAGAAAGATGAGCCAGAGAAGAATGCAAGATAAAGATCCATTAAATGAATTGTATTCTAAGCTAATTCAGATGCGTCACCAGGTGGCATTGAATGCAGGTTTTGGGAACTACCGCGATTATAAGTTTGCGGAAATGGGGCGGTTTGATTATACTAAAGAAGATTGTTTTAAGTTTCACGAAGCGGTAAAGTTACATGTACTGCCCCTGGTGCAAAAGATAAATGAGAGGAAGAAAGAAAAACTTGGATTAGATACCTTACGCCCATGGGACACTGAAGCAGAACCTGAAGGTGTAGAGCCATTAAATCCATTTAAAACGGGGGAGGAATTGACCGAAAAAACAATTCGGTGTTTTGAAGAACTAAATCCTTTTTTTGCCAATTGTTTGCGGAAAATGAAAGAACTGGGACATCTCGACCTGGAAAGCCGCAAAGGAAAAGCACCCGGTGGTTATAATTGCCCCTTAGCAGAAAGCGGTGCCCCATTCATTTTTATGAATGCTGCTGGCCAAATGCATGATGTAACTACAATGGTACATGAAGGCGGACATGCTGTTCATTCTTTCCTTGCGCATCCATTACAATTAAGTGGTTTTAAGGAATACCCCATGGAAATAGCTGAAGTGGCAAGCATGGCTATGGAGTTGTTTAGTATGGATTACTGGCAGGTGTTTTTTTATAATGAAGATGATCTGGAAAGAGCAAAAGAACACCAGTTGGAAAGAACCATTTCTATCTTCCCATGGATTGCTACAATTGATAAGTTCCAGCATTGGGTGTATGAAAATCCAAACCACACGGTTGAGGAAAGAACTGTCAAATGGATAGAAATTCTGGAAGAATTTTCAACAAATACAATTGATTTCAGCGGGCTGGAAGAATACCGTAAAATAGCATGGCAAAGACAGTTGCATTTGTTTGAAGTTCCTTTTTATTATATCGAATATGGTATAGCACAGTTAGGAGCTATTGGGTTATGGAAGCAATTTAAACGTAATAAAGAGCAGGCACTACTAAATTATATTAATGCCTTAAGTCTTGGCGGAACAAAGACTTTGCCTGGTTTGTATGAAGCTGCAGGTTTAGAATTTAATTTATCGCCGGATTATATAAAGTCGTTGATGGAATTTGTGAATGAGGAATACGAGAACAATAGAACCACGATTTAGAGGATTTTTAGGATTGTGAGGAAAATTACTGTTTCAAAAAACACCATCATTTAAATCGTAAGTTTTAAGGGGACCACAGGCACATTTCAAAGTGGAAGCAATTTGCTTGCAATACTTCTTTACTGGAAAGTCCAATTTTTTCTCTATAAAAAATTCTTTAGAAAAATGAGTCTGTCTTAAAGTTAAAAACAGACTCATTTTTACTTTTTTCACGTTTGTGAACAGGTTATAACTGAGCAGTTCTCAAGCTATTATTATAACATGAATATTATACTCAGATCCTTAAGGCTTATATATTAAACTACAGCAGATTTAACGGTTTTAATAATACGTGCTGCAACTTTATACGGGTCTGCGGCAGAATTGGGGCGACGATCTTCAAGGTAACCTTTCCAACCTCTGTCAACTGTAGCGAGAGGAATACGGATAGATGCTCCTCGATCTGAAACACCATAAGTGAAATCATAAATAGATGCCGTTTCGTGCTTACCGGTAAGGCGTAAATGATTATCTGCACCATACACTTCAATATGTTCTTTTACAACCGGGCGAAAAGCTTCGCAGATTTTATCATATACTTCTTTGCTTCCTGCAGTTCTTAAAACTCCATTAGAGAAGTTTGCGTGCATACCGGAACCATTCCAATCCAATGCACCTAAGGGTTTGCAATGCCAGTTAACAGTAACACCATATTTTTCACCTATTCTCTCAAGTAGGTAACGACCAATCCATATTTGATCCCCGGCTTCTTTAGCGCCTTTTGCAAAAATCTGAAACTCCCACTGTCCCGCAGCAACTTCAGCATTAATGCCTTCTACGTTAAGGCCCGCCTCGATACATGCATCAAGATGTTCGTCAACAATATTTCTTCCGTATGCATTGTTCGCCCCAACGCCGCAGTAGTATGGGCCTTGAGGACCAGGGAAACCACCTTCAGGAAAACCAAGAGGTTTATTGGTAGCAGTATCCCAAAGAAAGTATTCCTGCTCAAATCCAAACCAAAAGTCGTTATCGTCATCATCAATAAGAGCACGCCCATTACTTGGATGAGGAGTACCATCTGCAGATAATACTTCGCACATCACTAAATACGCATTTTTGCGCTGGGGGTCTTTTGTAACAAAAACCGGTTTCAATACACAGTCAGATGAACCGCCCGGTGCTTGTTCTGTTGATGAACCGTCAAAAGACCAGTTAGGCAAATCTTTAAGATCACCGCCGAAATCTTTTTCAATTTTTGTTTTACTACGAAGGCTTTGTGTGGGTTTGTAACCATCAAGCCAAATGTACTCAAGTTTTACTAATGACATAAACTAATAAAAATTAGGAAATGAATAATTATTGTAGGGTTAGGTGCGAATTTATAAACAAAATCAGCAAACTTTAAAAGATTATTTCAATTTCTTCTATTATTTTAAAAAAATTGTAATAAAAAATAAAAGTATAATATTTCTTAATATAAGTAATAGTAGTTAATACATTTAATAAGCTATAATTAACTTGCATTTATTTGGCGTATGAAATAAAATGCCGTGGACTATATGCAGAGGTTAGATTATAGTAACCATCTATAAAAAAAGTAAAATCAGCAAAGAAAATAGTAAGACGTTTACTAATGGCTTAAGACGTTATTGAACGACAAATAAAATCAGGAATAATTCCAGAAGAATTAATTTGAGTTTCTGCATTATCTTCTCTGGTATTTCCTGAAAGAACAAGGGTAGTTTTTACACCGAATTTATTGCCGCCTAAGATATCTGTATTAAGGTTATCACCCACCATCAAAATTTCTTTTTTCGTAAAGGGTCCCACTCTCTGCTTTAAACGATTATAGGCATAGGTAAACATTTGGGTATCCGGCTTGCCAAAATGAATAAATTTTCTATTCATCATGCTTTCTACCAGCCTTGCGATGCCACCTGCTGCAACTGCCACATCATTTTTCGATACAGGGTAAAGT
>JAABUS010008894.1_pt1 | contig 10806 bp, 10 predicted proteins | sample 5560161 | NCBI WGS metagenome assembly JAABUS01 (sample SAMN10711885, study PRJNA513376) | rock metagenome | isolation source: Antarctica rocks | place: Antarctica: Victoria Land, Trio Nunatak nord | collected 2016-01-04
CTGTGTGACAGTGTAAGACATGAGTTGGTTAGGGTCAAGCCACTTGCCATTGCGACCCATACCAAATGGTGCAGTCACCACAAGACGTTTCAAAGTTGGATTCAAACCATCCATGAAACGCTGAATCAGCGGAGATAGGCAACTCAGTGATGCCATTGAAACAATACTGCATTTTATGCACATACTGCGCAGCAGGCAGTGATCCTTGCTCAAGGTCTTTCAGTTGATCCCAGAACTCAGTGTCAGGGTCAATCTGGCCAAATCTAGTGCCCAGCAAGGCACAGAATGCAGCCCAAGTACGCTCAGTGGCAGGCAAGGCATGCATAGCAGTATGCATGTAATCAGCAGCCGTCCCATCAAGGTACGTTCTGCCATGCAATGCCCAATCATCAGGGTGTGTGTTGCTCAATTCAAAGAAAAGAGACAACGCATTGCAAAATCTGCGCACAGCACCAGCCTGATCCTGATCACCCTCTCCAGTGAAAGGTTTAGGACGGCGTGGTTCAGCAGATTTACCAGCCACAGGTGCAGAGGGTACTGTTTTAGCGCCCTTCTTGGCACGCCTAGCAGCAAGCTGGGCAAGCCTGGCAGCATAAACAGCAGCAGGTTCCTCAACAACACCAGAGGAAGAAGGTACCTTGATAGACATTTCAGCAACGTCGCCCAGGGTTGAGTCCTTCATCCTGAGAGCAGCTTCCAGTTGAGCAATCTTGGACCTGGCGGCAGCCATGTCCTCCGTAGACCACTCTTTCCCAAAGATGATAGTGGGGGCAATGGGAGCAGTTTCCCCAGAAGCCGCGGCCCCAACAGCAGGGACCTCAGCTGTAGCAGCAACAGTTGCTGCAGCCAGCTCAGACTGGATCTGGGTATCAGACCCATCTCCAGCGGGCTTGGGCTCGTCCAGCACAGACGAGGCAGAGGTGTCCATGTGAACGGCCCTCATCTGCTCTGAGACGCCAGTTGAGACAACCGGCGCCTTAGCAGTGTCAACAGAAACCTCATAGGAGGTAGACATCGTAGCAGGTTGTTAATTCAGTATAGCAGCGGAAGTTAGAGGGCTGTAATCTCAGGAAGGCTCCGAGAACCAAATGTAGTAAAAGGGTACGGCCGTTGTTGTCAAGGGAATTACAGAGCCCATATGCGCATCCCAGACGCTACAGACACTGTCTCATTGGGACCACTTTAGATAGCACTTCAGACAGGTCTGATCATGCAATATCAGACAGGTCTTATCGTGTCTCATCGTGCAATATCAGACAGGTCTTATCGTGTCTCATCTTTTACATCAGGTAGGATCTGACTGAGGCTGATAGTTCATCAGATCTGTCTAGACTTTCTCTAAACTAGACCCTCTCTAAAAGCAAATTCAGGCTGAAAGCTGGCTGCTGTACTGTCTACCCTATACCTAAGGTTGCCTAAACTGCATCCGCCCCTGGTCCGCACTCCTACGCTGATCTATACACTGTACATGCCCACGCTGCCTACTTCAGTGAGACACACTATATGAACAAGTACACAGGCAAGTACTGTCACACAAACGCATGTACACCAACGCAAACGCTGCAGGCAACAGAAAGCAGAAAGTGCTAGCAGCAAGCCTATGGGATGCCCTGCATGTAGCACCAAACAACATAGCAAAAAGCATAGCCAAAAAATGCATAGGACATGGCTGCCAAGGATGTGAAATGCATGACCGGTACCGCTTGAGCATGACCAGGCTACAGCAAGCTCCTCATCTTCAAAGATGGTGGGTGCCCTTCACACAAATGGCAGCCATTCCCCGCTGCACGCCGCATCCATCCACAGGTTTGTCCACTAGAGTTGTCAGCCTGCACAGCCAAGTACACTTTGGTGCTCAGTGGGCAGCATTGTAAGCCAAGCGTCGGAATACAAACACCTCTGCCTTGTGGGTACAATGTGTACAGATGTGTGGAAATAACTTGTCAAGGTGTGATGATGTGGACCTGGAAGGTGTGATGTGTCTGGATGGCAACAGCTAGCTACACATCAGTCAGCTCCTGTGCACAGCACAGCTGCCTCGCAACTGACATACGCGCTGCAGAAGTAGCAAGGAGTCTCAGCTACATGCACAGACACAGGCAAATAGCTGTACCTGGCTTGAACATCTTTGAGGATTGTCTATGTCCATGGTCTCACTGATCAGGGTCATCTGAGTCATTCATCCCTTTGCCAGCCAGAGCTGGAAAGCTGATGATGAAGAAGCCTTGGAGCCCGTGCTCCCTGCCATTACCAGAACATACTTAGCCTTTGCAGCCAGTCAAGGCACTCGTTGAGCTACTGCATGTTCTGCAGTAAATGCAGAGCAGCAACACTTACTTCACATAGTCCAATTGGCAAAGCTAAAGACTTCCTAGCAATCACGCATACTTGCAGATGTCAGCTACTTTGTGTGATTGCTGATACTTGGCTACAGAGGTGTTTGAAGCAGGCAGATAGGCTGCAGGAAGTCTGCAACTGAGACGACAATTGTATAGCTGAGAGGGCTGCTGCGTTGGCTGCACAGCAGGTGTGCAACATTGCCTGTATGTGTACACCTGTAAGCCATTTTGCAGCTGGAAAACCAAACTCTTCCTTAGTATAGCACAGCTATGAGAATCTAGCTGCAGCTGAGACAGCAGCTCTGCAGCTGTGGAAGCTTTTGTGGTACAGCAGGCTATGTTATGCTTTTGAAGCAGGTTCACAAACAAGAAACAGGTTGTTTGCTGAGTTGCTCTGCCACGCAAGCAGTGCAGCAGCTGCCCCATTTACTGTGTTGCTACTCAGAGCAGGAGCCATGGCCGTTGTTGTACATGAAGAGCCAAGTTCTGCATTGTAGACAGATTCAAGTTGCAGACCTGTCAAGTTGCAAGACAGAACTGGCACTCAGTTTTACACAGCATGGCAGTCCAGAAGGGAAAAGATGCTGCCCTTATTAATAATAATAATAATAATAACGATGCTTTCCAGCTCATGATGAGGTAGGTACGTGCGGGACAAGTCTTGTCTTTCCAAAGCACCCTTCATGCCCTTCATTGTGAACATGTATCTGTGCACACACATGTGCTAGTTTCACCAAAGACTGAACACGATGCAATCCCAGCAAGCTGCAAGCAATTTGGGCCTATAGGTTGCTTGTATATTGTTTGCAGAAATATGTCACAAGGTTACTCCATGCTTCTTGACAGAGTCAACATTGCCACAACATAATATGTGCTCTATCCTGTCGGCATGCCTACCATGAACAAGCACTCACGCACCACACTGTGACTTGCCTTCAACATGCCAGCCAATTTTTGCGTGCTGCCGGCCTCCACAACAGGCATAGACACTTGCAAAGACTAGCTCAAGCTTTACCATCCTGGCAGGTTTGCACATGATGGCCATCATCTCTGCCAGCTTGCTCTTCTTGCCTGCAATCACAAGATGTTGTCCTTTATACGTATGGGGAATCTATGTAATCCCATGGCCAATGGCAGTAAAGCCTTGTGATGAATCACAGAGACACAATAAAGCTGGCAGCGCACAGCCAGCACTGCATGGACTGCTCGATGAGGCAATGGCTCGCTCACGTGAGTCTCAATCCAAGTCAAACACCTTCATGCTCATCGTTTGGACAGCTGGCAACTGTTCAGCTGCAGCAAACACAGCAGTGTACAATGCACCACCCCCTATCAACAGGGCAGCTTTGACATGCAGCTTGAAGGCAACATGTGCTCTGCTGATCTGGTGAGTTGCCGCATTGCAACATTGTGAAGACTCTACAGCAATGAGCTATCGTAAATGTACACTTGACATGTGTCAGACAGTGACATAATCTGCCTCACAGTTGCACGCAGACTTGATGCCAGCACAGCTAGAGCTTTGTCACCTGCTGACGTGTGTCACAAAGGCTCAAGTGAGCAATGGCTGCCCTGTTGTCAAAACAAACCATATGCTCTGCAGTGACACAAGGACGTGATCCTACTGTCAGGTTAGATCTTTCTGGCGCGTCTGATGTCCATTAGGACAATTTTAGACGCATCAAATGCTGAAAACCAGTATACCTCATATATATAAGACGTGGTGGTAAACAAGGAATAATATGGCACATCTGTTAAGACTGAGCCAGCCCACAAGTTCCCATAGGCATGTGGCTGAGAGCTCGTTTGGAGTGCAATGCATGCCATGTCCTTCTTTTGACCACCAAGGTCTAGACCTTGACCTACAATCGTGTCCTCAAGGCCGTATATGTTTCTGATAGTCATTCGCTGGACCCATGATTGGACTCCTGATGTTCGCGATGCATGCATGGCTTGTGGCTGGCAGCTCCTGGCGATACACAGCTCAGCTGCAGCTACTACCTCAGCAATACAAGCTTTGCAGAATGCATTCGTGAGTCGTGCAACACATGCTTACTTTAAAATTTTGGGTAAACCTCGAGTTCAAATAATCAAACTTTCAAAGTTTGCAGCTTAGCTAGGGCAAGAGACCTTGGCTAGGGCAAGAGACACTAGAGAGAAAGGAATACCCAAAGCGCTTGAAGGCCAAGAAAAGTTCTTGAGGGACTGTCCTCCTTGCGCAAGCATGCTGTTTGTTTCCAAGCTGTACAAATATTAGCTGTACTGGACCAGACCCTCTGGTATGGCTTCTCAGCTTTGCACAGCTTTAGCAGAGCGCTGAGCTCCTGTGCAGTTACTGATTTTTGCCCATAAGCGTCCCGGTTATGCTCAAAGCCAGACCGCTGGGTGCGTGCAAAGTGAAAGGTACCGGGCGGTCAATACGGGCGATGGCGGGATCAGCTCGGGAGCTTGTCGCAGCTGTATTAGGAAGCCCTGAACTGCTGTCGCAGATCCTGGGTGTACTCCAGAGCCCCAGAGACCTATCTAGAGCCTGCAGCGTGAGCTGGAGCTGGAACAAAGCAGTTATCTCACTCCGTCCAACATCACTGATGGTTGACTTACGTCCGGACAGGAGGGCAGCCCAGGGTTCAGAATGGAACCCAGAACGGCACTACTTGGTCAATTGGGTACAACAATGGCAGCAGCGAGGGACTTTATCACAAGTGCAGCATCTCCTCATGTTTGCACGTCCTTATAACCTTTATTGCGAGCAAGACTTCCAGAATGCTGACCAGTGCCTGCTTTCAGTACTGTCAGCTCTGCCCAAGCTCGCAGATTGCCATTTGATAGGAACAGCAAATCCCAAGACTGTGCTGGAGTCTTTACCAACCACCTTATGCCACCTGATATTGTCACTGGATCAAACCATTTTCCCTGAAAGTATAGCGTCATCAATGTTCGTCGGGGTTCCACTGCTAAAGCACCTTGACATACAGCTGGACAACTACAGAGAGATTTTTGCCCCTGACGAAAGGCATGAGTTCCAGTTTGACGTTCCACTTGATTCCCTTGAGTCCCCGATTGTGTGGATCATTGTCACAACATTTTCAGAAAGTGAGCAAGGACTCGAAAGCTTCTTGCCAAGTTTGTGCAACATTGGCATACAGCTGAGAACTGATGACCTCCAGGATGTGCTGGACTTAGGTGTGCATGCCCGGTTGCAGACTGCACGTCTCATTTTGATGGTAGATGATGAAGCTCGTAATGCTGCTCAAATGATGCATCAATTTGGTGAAACCTACACGTATGGTGATGTGGTAGTGGCAGAGTCTAGCAAGCTGCGTGTTTTGCACATACAAGGTCCAGAGGAAGGCTGTATGTTGTTAGAAGTGTGCAAAGCTGACATAGAGCTCTCCTGCTACAAAATGCATGTGCAGTTCACCCCCTCAGAGCACTACTCCTTTTTGGGCCACTACCCGTTCCAGCTCAGGTCACGTCATTTTGAACGGTTTGATATGTGCAAAAATACATTGCATCTCATCGGTATTAAGAGCTTCTTCTCCGACCACCCAGGCCTGTTTTGAATTGCTAGCAGACACCCGTGCAAGCATCAGGTTATGTAATATATTTACTTTCACTAATCTTTGTAGATTGGCCCTTAGCTTGAAAGTACAAGGTCAAGGACGAGCCCATATGCACAAAATGGCAAGTGATGATGCACAAGCAGAATTGCTATGTAGTAAGTACATCATTGCTGTAGTGTATCAAGGTTGACCTTGTTAACGACTGGTATTGTAGGCTAGAAAACAAGCAGTCATCATACCAGGTGCACAAGAACCCAGCTGATTTATTAGAATGTACCATGTTACTGTCAAGTTCGAGCGATTTAGTCAAAAAACTCAGCAAACTTGCAACCACCGCCAGCAAAGGGCCGTGTGTCTTCCTACTGCAATCAAAGTATCGTATACCTACACGCTGATGTGGCAACTGGACCCCTAAGCTGAATATGTTGCCCGGCGGATGCCCAGCGCCATCTTGAATGTCACTCAAGATGCTGTGACAGTCTTGCTGCTCTTGATCAGCAGCATTAGCCACATGTTGGGCCACTGTAGTCCTCAGCATAGTCAAAAATGATTCCCTGCTATCTTTGCAACTGCAGACTGGAACATCATTCTCTGCACAGGCATACTGCTCGATGCAAAGCTCCTTAGGGTTGCTTCTTTGTGCGCCTGCCAGGGGCAGCTCTGTGAACACTGTCAGGCATCTGGCTTTGCCGACAACTTGGCCCAATTGGCCTATCAGGTCCTTTGAGTTCTTCTGAACTCCTGTGGCGCATGTGCCCCACCATTTCAACCGCGTATCGAAATGCATTGCAGATGACGTAGTCACAATAACTGTTATCCCAAAATGCATTGTACTGCCAGAATGTTGCAAAGTTGAGCGATTTTTAGGCGTAATAGCACAACATAAGACCAAAACGACTTGTACCTCACCTGGACACACCCTGTCAAGTGCTTGTCAAGTGCTTATCAGCACAAGTAACACTGATGCAAGCAGTGGAAGACACCCCCAATCTAGACTCAACTGCTCATTTGTCTCGAGAATTGACCAGATGTGACATTTCAGCCTATCACCGTCAGGGAATGGTCTACAAAACAACTACTTACAGCTGAATTCGTTCATATGTGTGCCACACACGGCAACTCTCTGCTCAGCATACTAAGTGCAGGACACCCAATGATCAGGCATACATGTGATGAATTGCAGGTGCCCTCATCTGTTGAATGACCACACCCCTGCCACTCACAAAGACTCTCCATGCAAGAAACTGTCTATCAGTCGTAAGGCCTCTGCAGGCTTCCCTTGGCCCACCATGTGACCAGCGCCTTTCACAGTGGCAAATGCAAGGCCCTCATATTGCTGAACAAAGCCAGCAACCTGCATCCATACACTGCACCTTGTGACCCATATGCATGATGTGGGGATGGTCAGCTGCTAGGCTGGCAGTGATGGATTGGTTCATACAGCTCTGCTGATGGTAATGCTGCTACACCGTTTGTGTCACAAACTGCTAGTATGCATTCTGCATTTGCAAGGCATTGACACATCAAAAGTTCTACTATGCTGACAAATGACCACACTGTCTAAATGGTCCATAGGACTCAAGCTTGCTGGACCCCATAAGCAGGTGCACTGTGATCATGTAGCACCTGTTGGACTGCTTCACCTGTGATCCTCTGAACCAGCCTGTCTGGAGGGAGTACACTTGTGTCGTATGCACATGATGCCGGCTGGCTAAGCCTGCGCTTTGATTATGATTGTGATCGATTGCAGATGATGCACAAAGGAGTGGGTACCTGGTGGTCCACCTTCCAGGGCCGCCAAGCTTCCTTCACCTTCAGCCCAAGGCTGCTAGTCCAGGCTTCACTGCCGGTGTGAGGCACACACATGTCATGATCCCCACTGTAGATCAGTACCTTCAGCCCTGCACACAGCCAGCAGTGAAATAACTTTGTCATCTTTGTTACAAGTACACTTCTTCTGCCTAATCCTTGATGCCTGCATGGTCCTGTGAGTGTTGAGCATGAAGACTGTGCAGATGGGATGCATGATGTCAGCCAGCACGGTCGTTGCTGTTGTTTCTGTGTATATGGGCCTTGACAGAACATCTAACAGGCAGAAAATAGAAGACCTCGATTTGGGTGGCGTGAGGACCAATGGATTTACACCAACAGTTGCAGATGCAATGTACTGGGTTTCTCAACTGTGGGTATGAGGCAGCTCAAGCATTCACATCACCCTATGGTGTGGATGCGAGTTTGGCTCACAGAGGACGTAAGCACTGACAAGAGGTGCTGAAACGTATACAGTGATCTGTTGCCAATCAAGGACAGGAAGATGGACGCTTGACATAACTGTCTGTTAGCAGTTGCCTCAGCGGAACGCTCAATGTCAATGTGGCACTGAGCGTTGCAAGATGCTGTTGTGTATTGTGCAGATGAAGGCGTGCACATGGCAAATGTCACTGCAAAGCCTGAGAAGCTGCCGTACAATCATGCATACCTTTGCTGACAAGATCAGCATGGATGGGTATCATGGAGCCAGTGTCGTGGGTGTAGGTGATGCGGTCTGAGCACTCATCAAAGCGGCCGATCTTGGAGATGGGCTCGGCGTGAATGGCGGCGCGGATGTCATCATTGTTGGCAAATGCCCACATCTCCCTACATCACACACACAGGAGTCTAGTCAGCTATCACAAGTGCAGTATATGTTCAAAGTTTTAGGTTGGGTGGAGGTTTCAGCTTGGGTGGATCACATGGGTAGTGTGGGTGTGGTCCCAGCACAGCTGCCACAGCAGCATTTGCAGCTCAGGCATTCACACAACCAGGCGTTTCTATGGCGGATAGTAAGAACAGTTTTTTTCTTGCTTTCCAGCTCATCTTGAGCTAAATATGTGCAGGCAATGCATGCCAAGGCTGCTGCAGGGCAAAGACAGCTCCTGACATATGCTGCTGACCTGGAATCTAAACATGGTGGCACATGTCCCAGCTCTGCCCCCAGCAGATCACTCCAGGTGGGAACCACCCCCGCCCTGACACTACCCCCTAGGGGCCATGACCTGCCCTGAGGCCCTGCCCTAGCCTATGCCACAATAACATTAGGTCAGTCTTTAGCAGTTTTTGGCACAGAGGGTGTGAATGAAATGTCAGAGAACTGGTTTCGGAGCAAATGCCTGGCTCTCCGGTAGAACCACTGTGAAACTGACTATTCAAATGACTTAAATCTGCTGAGAGTATGTCAAGATCTGGACACTAGGCATGACACTGTAGGCAAGCAGGGTCTGTACTGCAACTTCAGGACTTGACAGATGAAGCAGCATTGGAAGCAACTACACTGCATATGTCCAAAGCACACAAACAAACAAACAAACACACTCCTTGAGTGGCGGCACAGCTGTGTTGCCACGATATGAAGACAGTAGCAGTGAGGGGTAGTGAGTGAGTGAGGCAGTGACCTGCATGAGGGCTTCTTGCCTGGGTCTACTTCCGCGGTAGCACGTCCACAGTATGTCATACAAGTTGATGTCCTTCAAATCATCATACACCTCATCCAGCAGCTTGTCACAATGAGTGCCTGCACATGGGTGCACATGGGTGCTGACAGATGATCCATGCAACAACTCACTGTGTGCAGGTTATGAGCATGAGCGTTTGCCATGTGTCTTGTCTTCAAGAATGCTGTCCAAAGGCATGCAGAATAGTAGACACTGCTGAGTAAGATGCAGCAAACCAAGCTCACACTATAGCGAAATCGTGTCACATGAACAAAGGTAAAGGTGAATGTCGTTGTTGCATGCAAACATGGAGATGCTGGGCTTTCACCTTTAGTGGCGTTCCAGAAGTTGCCTTGACACTCATGCATGAGGTCCATGTAGAGGCTTGTGCTGAGAAGAGCCTTGCCATAGGCAAAAGGAATGATGGCATTGCCGTCCACCTCATCATCAGTCACACCGTCGCCAACTGCATACCCCTGAGACCAACATAGTCAGCCTTTTTTATTGGCCATTCAATCTGTCATAAGACAAGCAGTTGGGCTTTGATGTGTGTATGTGCCAACATCCCATTTAGAATGGCTGCTGAGTTTCTATAACGAAGCTGTTGGGCATTACTGTGTGTGTCAACATCCCATTCAGATTGGCTGAATAATGCTTGCAAACACAGCTGTTGGGTTTTGCTGTGTGTCAAAATCTTTTTCGGTTTGACTGTTAAGGTTTTTGTAGCACAGCTGTTGCTTTTGCTGTGTGTGTTATTATCCCTTTTGTCAAGCAAGTGCAACTGACTCGCAAAGCATAAACTAGGTGATTGCCTGACTCAGCATTGCTGAAAGTCATGTATGGACGCTAGGTGAAACTCCATAGGCTTGCTTGTTTTCACCTCACGACTTTGCAAGCAGAACGGCCAATGCCAAAAAAAATCCACGCAACAGCTGGTCAGCATGACTCCGTGATCAGGCTACTAGAGGGAAACCTCATGCTGGCTTGACATGTGGCAATTAGTGAGCACGGGTTGCATGCAGGTCACACATGTGTTCACCTGTATGTTGACATGGGGCTGATGACCAGCATCATTGCCCTGTACAATTGCTTGTGCTAGTGTAGGCACATACACGCCTGCGTAGCTTTCACCTGTAGCCATGTTAGGCAATGTTGGCTTCACTGACATTGTGAAGTGACATGTTGAGATAGACATTAAAAATTCTGAACAACTTTGTCCTTCGACTGAGTCACATTATGTGTGAGTAGTCAAACACTTGATTGTATGCTTTGCCTTGCATCTGTATGTCATGTAGAATGCTTGAGCTGGACAGGAAGCATTGGTAATGTTGTGGACCATGTGCAGAACGATCGCCTACCTATGATGTAGAAGTCATTCTTGGCATACTCTGGGTAATGCTTCAAGAACCCTCTGATGAAGCTATTGGAGTCTTG
>JAABUS010008896.1_pt1 | contig 10806 bp, 10 predicted proteins | sample 5560161 | NCBI WGS metagenome assembly JAABUS01 (sample SAMN10711885, study PRJNA513376) | rock metagenome | isolation source: Antarctica rocks | place: Antarctica: Victoria Land, Trio Nunatak nord | collected 2016-01-04
AAAGATGACAGATTCGACGACCGCTCTATATTTCGTTCCGCATGAGCTATTTAAGATGAGTTTCATGTGAACAAAGGCATAGATGCTGAAGCTCATACGATGATTAAAGAATCGTAATCTCAGATGAAGACCAGGATGTTTCTATTGAGGTAGAGAAGTACGACTCGAAAGACCTACCTTTCTTGACTGTCTCTTGTTTACTCAAGAACAAACAGCTGAAGGAGATTATTGAGATGAGCAAAACCAAAGCAAACACGCTGGTGCGAGAATTTTTGCGGTCGGAATCAACCGTTGTTGAATAAAATTAAGCAAGGCAAGCACGACCTCAGCCCGAAATTCTATGATTGCTATCAGGGACTAATACTCGCAAATCACAAACTTGCTGGGAGAAAACAACTCCAGATATCAACTTTATATGTCGACGGGGAAAAAGAGGTCAGCCTTTGCCGTCGTGCCTATTGGCGGATGCAGAATCATGCATGTACAAAAGATTGGTTAACAAAGGGCTCGCATGGCTGAGAGGGGCCTGCGGATGCAGTGCCTGGTCTAAGACCTGGACAGAAATCTCAGCTCTTCAATTTTCCGACTCCTTTACCGCCAACATTCCCTCTTATGTCCGCCTCTTTTCTTGGTTTACCGGTAGAAAGATCAGTCTGATCGTTGCCGTCAACCATAGTTGGACGCTTTACGAGTTGCCGAGCATGATCGCTTTCTACAACAGTCTCGATCAACTGTCTTCGACATCAACAGAGCTCGTAGATAGGCGAATCTTCTCCCTCTTCAAAGAGTGATGCGAGATTGTCATATTTTGTAAAGCAAAATTGAGCGAAATTCTGTTCTGAGAAACCGAACGACTCTATCAGAAACGAGGAAGGATAGTTTCAATTCGTTCAAGAGCCCTATGAAAACTCTTCGTACAGAGGTCTTGTCAAGAGTTAAGATTTTGCTTTTGTTTGTGATGTGGAGAATTATTGAAAGCTTTTTTTTTTCTGAGAGCCATGATGGCGCGGGAGAATCGAACCGAGAGCAATAATGCTCGGTAAACGGCTGCAATGTCATCATCGATGCATTACATCGAGATGAGATTACCTTGTCGAGGAAACAAGAGCATCTCAATGTACACTTCAGGCGATTTCGATCTTAAGTGCACTGAGTGCTCATGGGAGGATACGAGCAACTAGCGTTGACAAATCACCACAGTTGCCTTGCCCGAGTTCAAGCATGCACTAGGATTTTCGGAGAGACTCTATCAAAGACGAGTCCATTAAAGCTACAAACGTGGTGCTAAGCTTTATTTAAAACAACACTCAGTTAGTAGTGCCCAAAGGCGTTGTTACTTAACAACAAGCTGAGAACAAGGTAAAACAAAATTACCATGGCATCAGCTGTTATTTTCCGGCCTCAGAGCAGATACTTTTATATACTGCTCGTCTAACTACTTCAAGTCTCGACAAAATTTATCTTCGTTCTGCTTCAGTAAAGAAAATATTCAACACACAATCACCTTGCGGAACGGACAAGAAAGGACAACCTGGCAAGGCCGTATTACATCTAATACTCAAGAGTCCTACATGCTTTCAGACAGCTGAACCTGGCCGATTTATTCAATATTGTTAGTATAGAGGAGTCCATCAAAATTCGGCTAGGTCGTACTTCGGAACCTCGCACTTTAATCATCAGCCAAATTCCGCGCGTACAGGCAACCAGAGCAGCGTTAATATTTTGTTCTCTAGATCGAAAGCATTATCGATCCCTTGGTTCGGGCAAAGCTCTACAGGAAGGCGATGTAAGATCGAATGCCTCAAGATTTCTCGAAAGCCGGCCAGATTATCATACATTCGTTGCGTCACCATTGAACACGAATTTGGTCAACCAGTTCAACTTTCTATGGAGTAGTAAGCTCTAGAAGAAATGACGCTATACATTGTTGAGTGACTTATTCTTCTCTCATTCTCTCTCATTCATAGACTTGAATATGCTTTCCTCCTATTACCTTATATTCGATGATATAGATTTCGTAATACGAGCTATCCTTCAAACTAATCTGGCAATCATGGATAGTATATACTTACTCGCCGTCGCTTCTTGAAGCATGTTGCCAACAGTATGGACGACTGCATTCAAAAATCAGGTTTTGCTAGAGCACTATTCAAAACCGCGACAAAGAACTATCGTCACCACATCGCATATATGGTATACATAATTCGAAGGGATGTGAATTCTTCAAACCCGAGTAGGTAAGACTTCATGGAACCCTCAGTGTGGAATGGGGCGTCCTGAAATATCTTAAGCAATCGATGGTGCTTGCAATATTGACGGGTGATGGAGACCAAGCACTTGGACTCAAGATTTTCAGCTCCTATTACGACGTGCTTATGCTGCAGCGGAATAAGTGCCAAAAGCCAACTTAGTAGAAGAAGCACAAGACCTCCAGAGAACCCCGGGGCTAAAGGCGAACCGGAAATGATCTCTGCTTGTGGAATAGGACAGATCGAAAACTTCTCACTTGGGCCTCCTGTTCTCCTAATCTCCTGTCTCTTGCTTCACCTCTTCAAGGTATGAACTTAGTCATATACAACTCATTTACGGTTCAGTGGCTGACAATCGGACAGATGTTTACTCGAAAGAAATTCCTTCCCAATCTTACCCTTTGTTAAAACCTTGTCGGGAAGAACACAATCCCATCCCGAACACTGCTCAAGCACAGCAACAGCAGTTATCGGTCAGAATTCGCCCGATGTTATTCAACTTAACAACACGAGCTCTCTCAGCGGCGGTGGCGGTGACGGTGGCAAGAGCCCACCGACGGTCTCAACAAGCCTGGTCGGGAACACGAAGAGAAAGCCATTCTTACCAACGAGGGGGTCGCCATTTCCGATGGAAATTGCCTTTACGCTTAGTAAATAGTAAACAGCATATATGAAAAATTATTGACATTCACGTGATGATCGTGCAGACAATTACGTGTCTTTTCCACTCTTAGAATTGATTTATATCAAGATGTACACAGCTGTACTAATCGATACAGCTTTTCTAAAGCTATCTTCGATTCAACAGATTATTTCCTAATCATACATAAATCTTACAAATCTATACAACGTTGATAATGACTCATGAGAATGAATCAGAGATTGAAATTCTCTCGAAACTCGATGCAGAGTCATATGAACTCGCTGCACATGTCGATACAAAGATCAAACTCTCAGATACAGAGAAAAAGCACGAAGTTCTGATTGCAATTGAACAACGCTGCAAAGAATCATTCTGCTCTTGCAAAATCTTGCGCATTGCTGCGCAGTCTTTACAACGCAATATTGAGCTACGACATAATTGAGTTGACAAAGCGCTGAATCATTTTGTATGTACAGATTTATATGAATATGCACTGAATATTGTTAATCTGTACAGAACTTTAAGCGCAAGTACATATTGCAAGAAATTCTTTTGCAGAGTCGATAGTATTTTATAAAAGAGCAAAGACTTGCAAGAGCTGTCAGAATGATGCAGAGATCATGAGATGTTCAAAAGTTATTAATCATTATTAAAGCTGTGCAAGAAAATGTGCGCATTCTGTTTAAATTCAAAAGAAATTAATAAATGTAACTTTATATCAAATATATGTATATAGAAGGTGGTCTTGCCGTGGAGCCTGAAAACGATCGTGAGAATGGACCTTCTTCAATATTCTCAACACCCACTGAAGGAACAAGCGGAAGCTTCAGAAGCGTGACTGTTTCGGCGAGGTCTTCGTCTATTCAGTCGTCATCAACTACTATACACCAAGGTTTTGGCACAGCTTTGTATATCGATGAAGAACCCAAGCATGAATGGATGAAGGAAGCCTTCAGATATTGTGTAGTATTATTCCAGAGGCGCCGCAACCAGTTTCTCTAATCCTGGATCAAGAGCTTTAATTAATCGCATTCAATGAGGAAATATAAAATGATCGCAAGCACATATTGAACTCCCTTGACGACTTCCAGGCCTTAAAATTGGAGGACAATGCCAGTGTTGAGCTTGCCGCACGTGCTTTCCGGCCGGCGGTCTGAAGCCTTCTTGTACGCATTCCGAACGGCCAAGCGGACGTGCGAGCAGCACACGGCAGCGAGGAAGGAAAAACCTGGTTGACCCGTATGGCCGGCCCGGACTCGACACCTTTGCAGAGATTAGACAACGACGAAGAGGAGATTCTGTCAACTGTGCTTACCGTCCAACAAGGCGGATTCACAACCATTAGTTAATACTGCAAGCACTTTGATAACCCGAAAATAATCAAAGCTTCGCGCAGCCAGATCTATCAACTTCAGTCTGTCACTTGACGGAGTTTGAGCATATAGAGCGAAATCAACGTGTCACCCAATGCTCATTGAACCGCGAAACAATTCAATGAAGTTCAAGACGACGAAAGGCTAAAAGGCGTCGAAAAAAACAAAATTTCTACGCGTGAAAGGGAATAAATTCACCTGTATGCGAAGCTGACCACGGTCAAGTACGAGCAAGATGACACAGAGATTGATCGACAAATTTACCACGACGCAGCGATAAAAATGGTAAAAGAAAGAGACGAGGCAAGAACAAGAACAAGAACTCTTAAGTTCCTTTTCTGCACTTTCCACACACCTGCGCCTTCTGCCCCTGCGGCGTCCTGGCACGACGCTCTTGTTGCGGCAGCCCAGGATGCGGACGAGGAAATGCCTGTTCCCCTCGCTGCCCTGCCATTTCTGCCCCGTCCTCGCACCCCCTCACCTCCGATTACTCCTGTGAGTTCTTCATCTGACGTTTCAAGGCCGTTACTCACTCGTTTTTTAAGCTCTCGCCTGTGGGAACAAGTGGCCGTAGCGCTGGCCCACTCCCTATCCAAGCTATCGTGATGTGTGTACGGTGCGCCCGTTGCTTTCATGAGGAGAAGGCTGTCGACGAATGCAACGCCATATTTCAAGCTATAAAGAATTAATCATACACTCGTCATTCGAAGAAGCAAAAATGAGTGAGACTCATATGTTAACGACAAAGTGTCAAGAATCTTAAAACATGGCTCATCTCGAGGCAACCTCTCCCACATTAGGCATCGAGGATACAGTTTCTCCCAAGGCCTTGCTCACGAAACCCTAGACCAGGCCCAAAAGCCTAAGAGAAACACCACAGTCCTTGATCATTTTCGTACCGAAGATAAGACATCGAAAAGTATCCATGAAATTACACTGTTTGGCGAAGGATGATGAGTCCAAGTCATCGTATAAGGAACCTAATGAAGATAGTCATGAACCAATGCCGAACAGAGAACCTATCAGAGGGTGGTTTAAATGCCACACGGGACATGGAGCCCGTAGGTGTCAGTACTTCGATATTCTCGATCCTACCCACATGCGAGTCGATGCATATCGAAGCCAAGCACATTCTCTTCTTTCCATATTTCTCCACCCTTGACAGCTTCAATGTCTATTTTCCCGGGCTCAGATCTCCTCACGCCGAGTCGGAGTGGTATGGGGTGTCAATAAACCCATGACCAGCTACGCCCATTGGCCCAATCTACGGCGTTGAAGCGTATCATCGTCAAGGCACAACTCGTAATAGAGTAACATAGATGCTGCACCGGGTAAAAGAGAAGCGCAAGAGCGCTAGCGATATAAATGCTTATAGATTTCGATTTTTCCTAAGACCTTGCAATCTCTTTCCGTCTTCGAGTCCGATTCATGCTTTCTCTTAAGTTGGTTTGATATGTGGGCTGTGGTTTGACTGGCTCTTGCTATTTCATACGTTGGTTTCTTAACAGAAAATACAAATTATACTTATTATATAAGTAGAAAGGGACAATTTAGCTTTTTTCTCGCACATGGAGAAGAGACAGCCCACCCACCATCTTAGGCACTTATTCTCCATTTGCACCACTCTTGTCTTTTTACTTTTCTTCTTTAAGAATCCAGAATGACATCTGCAACAGCAGGCTGGATCACGGCTGGAATCACCATGCGCATGACCGACACGGCATGCATCGCAATCAACGGAGCGTGGAAAATTTTCAATCCCTGGGCCAAAGCCAAAACCCCTGGTCCTACGTAGGTCGTCGCGCGGCTGAGGGAGGTAGTTGAAAAGCAGCGGAGATGATCAAAGGGCTTCTAGGGAGGGAGAGTCTTATCATTGATATGTTTGGGGATGTGGCGGAGCTCCTGGATAAAAGATGATACTGACTTGCCTCGCAAGGGAGCCTCCCAGGTCGGGCCAGTCCAAAAGACCTTGGCCCTTCGGGGTCCCCCAGCAAGCTCGCACCTCATCGTGGTGCTGCGGTCCAGTAACCTTTCGGGGTAAAGCCAACGCGAGCACTCGACTTCCTCTTCCTCTCGTACGCCCGTCTCGCCCTCGCCCCTCAACCTCGCATGGAATTGTAGATGGTCGGCGCTGGGGTGTTGCGGATATACATGATGATGCTCCCGAAGGTGGAGGTAATAATGGGCGGAGAGTGTAGTTGAGCTGCCATATGTAAGGTTGATGCTGTATCTAATACGTGTTTATGGGTCTTTGAGTTTTGGGCTTGATCAAGTGCCGCTGCTGTGACACAAGTCTCGGATGCTTCCATGCTCATAGCTGAACTTGGTGCCATTGAATTGGTTGTATTTACTATCCCTGAATCTCAATGCCAGAGATGCCGCCAGAGCGGTCTACGACATGTTATCCACAGAGAACGAACTGCGGCAACCAAAGGAACCGGACATTACTAAGGCACGTGCGCTCTTGTACGAAACTCATGGCGATGGCACCCAGGTTAGGCAACGAACGGTCAGTCTGCTGACAAGCGATATGAAACATCGCCAGCAAGGAAATGGGCATGGTCTTTCGCCACGTTGACGCCACTGAACGAATGCTCGCGGAGCGCACCGCCAGGGCAAACGATACTATGAAGGCAGCCAACTGGATGCTACAACAAAGGTAAAAAGCGATAGTGGGGCTTGCTGGGGCCAGCAACTCAGGATAGGGGGAAATGACCAAACGGAGGAACCAGGGCAGCCAGCATGATTTATTTAAATATTTAGGGGGGTGGCAGCAGGAACTTTCTTTTTCTTTTCTACTCATCCATCTACTTGACCAACCATAGACCAGTTGAATCAAGTTCATTTGTGCGCTTATTCTTTGGTGAGCAGAGTGGGGAACGCCAGTATGGATCCGCGGGAGAGGTTCCAGCTCCAAGGTCCTGCCAGATATAAAGAGTCGCCCGTTGGTCCTCAATTGCTATTAACTAACCGGTTGGACATCGATTACAAGAATGTACCTTCTGGTGTAAGCCACGCTGTCCGTCCGCGACACTGAATGCAAAACATATCGCTGCAGGCAATGATTTATCTGGGTTAAGAGGCTCACCAGCACCAAGATGCGGGCAGGATTGGAAATGGGCTTGCGAAAGCGCTGAGAACAAAATCGGTCCAACAATCTCATAAAAGGCAAAGGTTATCATCAAGATAAATCTGCCGTGGACGATCACTGGCTCCGAGGCGAACTTCAGCCCCATCGAGTAGAAGCGTGGAACAGCCTCTGTCCCACTAACAAGCTAGACACCTACCTTAGCTCAACCCGCAACACCCCCCCATTCGCCAACTCGAAGATCGAAGATTCAAGTCCTGCATCGTCCGTTGCAGGAGCGCCGGACGAATGTAGGAGATCAGTTTAGCCAGGGCCGCCGCTCAGGAGGTGGCGGGGACAGTGACTAATGTCTTCGCTGGTGGTATATTGCCATCAGCGGGATGTGAACACTGTTGCTAGATTTGCAAAAGCATGTTTTGGTTGCCAAGATTTCAGGGGGAGGAGCAGTGATGGAAAACAGTGTCGTTGATGTTTCAAAAGCCGCGTTCATGTTGAGCTGTAGCTAGGGGATATGCTCGGTATACGACCCGACAGTTTTTTCGTCGCTTTAATATAAGAGCAGATTGCGGCTATACAGTCGTTAGTAGAAGAAAATTGTAGAGTTAGAATAGGATTGTATACCTATACCTGGCGTTGAAGTGTCTTCGTAGAAACTTTCGACGAGTCAAAGCTCGACACTGGATGGTTGATTACCAATTGCAACCATCTATCTTGCCCAAACTTCACAAGCCACCCAGGCAAGCTTCCCCTTCTATTATTCCTTATGCTTCAGCAAGCCATTCTTTTGATACCACTCAGATAGTCTTCCATCGAGCAGCGGCTTCTGATGCAACCCGAGCCGACGCGTACAGGAAGTCTCTTCTCCCCTTCTCAATTATCGAACGAAGTAGCCTATCAGAAGCCATCTAATCATGCTGCAACGTTCCAGTCTACGAGTACGATGGTGTTGAGAAGAAACCCGCCTGGAGAAAACCCCCATAATTAAGGCTATTTTCCTAATTCATCCGTAACCTCGCGCCGTCATTTCCCGATTCGCTAAGCCCTAAGCGTCAGCGCTCAAAACGTCAACCTCGCGGAGTCGCGGCACTCGAAAGGGCGCGCGTTTTTGTCAGCAACGCTCGGGAAATCATAACGACATCTGGCAATAGAATAATCTGGAAGGGGTTGCCATGCGTCGATTTGAGATATCGTTCGTATTTCGATAGGGGAGGGGAGGTGACTCGGTCGTTGATTCGCGGTTTGATTCTTTTGCACTCTGGGGACTTTTACGCACGTAGGGTTTTTGTAGAGGTTTGGTCAATACGAGATGTATGCAAAGATAGGTTCGGTGGAATTAGGGGACAAGTGGATATAGACTGAAAGGTGTATGGGTGTATTTCTGGAACTGCGGATACGATGAGGAATGCGGGATTTGAAGGAAGAGACCGTTCGGTGACGTAGAATTGGAATATAACATACAGAAGCGGCACTGGAGCCGGGTAAAGCAGGCGTCGTATAAGAACATCGTATAAGGTATATCAAAGATCAGACTCTGCTCTCTCGCAGCTTAGAAATACAATCTAGTATGACAGAAAAACCAGCACATGAAGAATCTATGACAAATACAAGGAAACAGGAACTCCTATGCTGTATACCACTACCCCTTTGAAAGGACACAGACATTTGAAACTATTGTAAGCCAATGCAAGCACCTCGAACCCAACAATCTTCTCGCAAGGCTATGCAGAACGCTACCAAAGCAATGATACTGTTACATTAACACCTGTTGCTAAACGCAGCTAAACGCAGCAATGGGTATTCCCGGAACCCCACACACCAGGAACTAGAATTTCCGGGCCGCGGGAAGGCACTAGCGGCCCGTAGTGCTTGGCGGTGAGTCCCAATGCCGGAGCATTTGGTTCAAGGCGCGGGTCCACTCAGCCACACACGCCGTGGCGAGCTTCTCGACGCCTGCAGCGGTGGGTGTTCGGCCGCCCCACATAGCTGGCTTGACCGCTTCAAGCCGGGCGTGTTTCTTGATCAGATTTCTGTAAAACGTTGGTTAGCAAACTCTTACTTGCATACTTGTAGCTTCGGCGATTCTTGTCCGCGACCATTTCTCAGGGGTTCAGAGGCTACTTACTCGCTTTGGATCTTCGTAAGGATCAGCCAGCAGAAGTTCCAGCTGCGGGTGCTGGCAGGGTCTCCAATTACTTGCCACTTCGCCTCATCCAGGCATTCGGAGCTGAAAGGGTAGTTCTTTGTCAGGCCTCGAAGCTCGCTGAGAAGGTTGTTGGAGTTGACGTAGTAGGCCCAAGCACTAGTCATAGGTTCGGTGACGTCCGCGGAGTTGAGAGTGGCGAATACCTTCTCTATGCGACGAAGTTCTATCAAGGTGTTGACACTGTGGGTTTGCAGTGAGCGTATCAACTGCTGTTTCTCGCTCTGAGTATTCACAAGCTAGGTCAGTTCCTGAGTTTCTTGGGTTTGGGGACTTATACTGACTGCACTTATTTGCTTTGAGTTACTCATCATTCCTATCGTACCTCTGTATTTCTGAGGATTTGGTGAATCGTAGATAGAGCTATTTGCAGAGGACGAAGAATATGCAGACATAGATGCTTGAACGGGGTAGTCGGTTAATGATAACTCGTTTAATTCTGGGTTTAGAGACGTAGAGGGCCCTGGAATGGATTGCGACTGAAGTACAGGATTTGTAGGTAGTTCGGCTTCTGTTTCGGTAATTCGAGCGTAAGGTGAGACGTAAGGAGATGAAGATCTGGCGGCTGCTACGAAACAGCTAAGAGTTTCTGACCTAGGTCGTGATGCTGTGGACTGCTCTGCTCTAGAACTATCTGAGTTCAGTTCTGTCAAATTTTTCTCTTGCTGATGATAGGAAGAAGGCTGCTGAGACATTGGAAACCACAGGAAGACTGCGGCTTATATAGATAGAGGGAATCGACATATAACGAAAAAGGAAAAGGGCACTTTTGAAAGCTAACTCAATCTTTCGTAGTGTAGCTCTGGAAGTCTAGCCGTATCGAAGTAACAACTCTGGAATTAGCAAGAAAGTGGCGAGAAATGAAGGCTGTAAGCGGATACTGAAAGAAATGAAGGATAGTAGGAAATTTGTGAGCACCATGCATTAGCTGTTGGTTTGGATGAGGTTTCAGTGTGACAGGTCTTCTTGAGGTCTTCTGCAAATCTGACATGAATCGAAGACTTGGCCACATGGAGGGTTTTGTATCAAACCTCCAGCTCTAGCTTGAGTGTTTCTCCCAACTGTAAGATCTAAAACAGCCTGCCGTTGTGGCTAGAGCCAGTAAGCATAAGACGGATAGCCATGCGGAACTCTGTGTTCCGGAGGAGAACTCTACGGCGATTGGACATGGCACCCTCATGCAAATGCTATGCCCTTGCATTGCGGACAACGGGGTGTGATAGGCGCAGCACCAATGAGATTTAGGAGGTGAC
>JAABUS010008897.1_pt1 | contig 10805 bp, 13 predicted proteins | sample 5560161 | NCBI WGS metagenome assembly JAABUS01 (sample SAMN10711885, study PRJNA513376) | rock metagenome | isolation source: Antarctica rocks | place: Antarctica: Victoria Land, Trio Nunatak nord | collected 2016-01-04
CCATCTGGGCGGCAAGATCGAGATCGCGTCCAAGGTGGCGCTGCGCACCCGTGACGACCTCTCCCGCGCCTACACCCCCGGGGTGGCCCGGGTCTGTCAGGCCATCGCGGCCAACCCCGCCGACGCCCGCCGCCTCACCATCAAACGCAACACCGTCGCGGTGGTCACCGACGGCTCCGCGGTGCTCGGCCTGGGCAACCTCGGCCCGGCCGCGGCGCTGCCGGTGATGGAGGGCAAGGCCGCGCTGTTCAAGAAGTTCGCCAACGTCGATGCCTGGCCGGTGTGCCTGGACACCCAGGACACCGAGGAGATCATCCGCACGGTGCAGCTGCTGGCCCCGGTGTACGGCGGCATCAACCTGGAGGACATCGCGGCGCCCCGCTGCTTCGAGATCGAGGCGCGGCTGCGCGAGCTGCTCGACATCCCGGTGTTCCACGACGACCAACACGGTACGTCGGTGGTGGTGCTCGCGGCGCTGCGCAACGCCCTGCGCGTGGTGGGCAAGCAGATGAACGACGTCCGCATCACGGTGTGCGGGGTGGGCGCGGCCGGCAGCGCCATCATCCGGCTGTTGTTGCCGTTGCGGCCCGCGCACCTCACCGCGGTGGACGTCGCCGGCATCGTGCACCCGTCACGGGCGGGCATGGACGCCAACCTGGCCTGGATCGCGGAGCACACCAACGCCGACGGTGCCAGCGGGCCACTGGCCGACGCGCTGGTCGGCGCCGACGTGTTCATCGGGGTGAGCGCACCCGGGTTGTTCGGGGCCGCGGAGGTGGCCACGATGGCCGACGACGCCATCGTGTTCGCCCTGGCCAACCCCGACCCGGAGGTCGACCCGAGCGAGGCGCAGCGGCACGCCGCGATCGTCGCCACCGGGCGCAGCGACTACCCGAACCAGATCAACAACGTCCTCGCGTTCCCCGGCATCTTCCGCGGCCTGCTCGACGCCGGGGCCCGCGACATCACCGACGGGATGATGGTGGCCGCCTCCGCCGCGATCGCCGACGTCGTGGCCGAGCCGAACGCCAGCTTCATCATCCCCAGCGTGTTCGACACCTCGGTGGCCCCGGCCGTCGCCGCCGCCGTCCGTTCCGCCGCCGAGCAGCAGCTGTCGGCGAGGCAGGCGGCGGTCGAGGCGCAGGAGGCCGTCGATGCCTGAGCTCTCCCACACCGACGCCTCCGGCGCGGCCCGGATGGTCGACGTGACCGACAAGGACGTCACCGCCCGCACCGCGGTGGCCACCGGCACGTTCCGCACCACCGCCGAGGTGATCGGGCTGATCAGCAGCGCCGGGCTGCCCAAGGGCGACGCGCTGGCCACTGCGCGGATCGCGGGGATCATGGCCGCCAAGCGCACGCCGGAGCTGGTGCCGCTGTGCCACCCGATCACGCTCAGCGCCGTCGTCGTGGAACTCGCCGTGGGGGAGCGCACCGTGGCGGTGACCGCGACCGTGCGCACCACCGACCGCACCGGGGTGGAGATGGAGGCGCTCACCGCCGTGGCCGTCGCCGGGCTCACGCTGCACGACATGGTGAAGGCGGTGGACCCGGCCGCCGTGATGGACGGGGTGCGGGTGCTCACCAAGGACGGCGGCAAGACCGGACACTGGAGCAGCGATGACTAGCGCAGCCGTGATCGTGGCGTCCAACCGGGCCTCGGCCGGGGTGTACGAGGACAAGACCGGCCCGGTGATCGTGGCGTGGCTGCGTGAGCGCGGGCACAGCGTGGACGACCCCGTGGTGGTGGGTGACGGCGAGCCCGTCGCGCAGGCGCTGCGGGCGGCGATCACGGCCGGCGCGGGCCTGGTGCTCACCACCGGCGGCACCGGCATCAGCCCCACCGACGCCACCCCGCAGGCGACCCGGCCCGTGCTGGACTACGAGGTGCCCGGGATCGCGGACGCGGTGCGGGCCTCGGGGGGTGACGCCGTGCCCACGTCGATCCTCAGCCGGGGGGTGGCCGGGGTGGCCGGACGGACGCTGGTGGTGAACCTGCCCGGCTCCACCGGCGGCGTCCGGGACGGGCTGGCCGTGCTCGACCGGGTCCTCGCCCACGCGCTGGACCAGCTGGCCGGCGGTGACCACCGGTGAGCCCGCGCGTGGCCAGGGCCGCTGTCACCGCCGACGTGCTCAGCGTCGCCGAGCACGAGGAGCTGGTGGCCGACGCGGCCGCCGGGGCCGTGGTGAGCTTCGCCGGCGTGGTGCGCGATCACGACGCGGGCCGCGGCGTGGACGCGCTGGACTACTCCGCGCACCCCAGCGCCGCAGCCCTGGTGGCCGAGGTGGCCGCGGACGTCGCGGCGCGGGTGCAGGGGGTGCGGGCGCTGGCGGTGAGCCACCGGGTGGGGCCGTTGGCCGTCGGCGACGTCGCGCTGGCCTGCGCGGTGTCGGCCGACCACCGGGCGGCGGCGTTCCAGACGTGCGCGCTGCTGGTGGACGAGGTGAAGGCGCGCATCCCGGTGTGGAAGCGTCAGCAGTTCGCCGACGGCACCGAGGAATGGGTCGGCTCCGCCTGAGGATGCGCCGCAGACCCGTCACCTCCGCGGAGGTGACGGGTCTGCGGGTGGCTAGCGACGGCTCAGAGCTTGAGCCGCTCGCCGGGGAAGATCAGGTTGACGTTCTCGACCACGTCGCGGTTGCGCTCGAACAGGGCCATGAAACCGCCCTGCACGTTGTTCGCCTGGGCGATCTTGGACATCGTGTCACCGGACTTGACGGTGTAGGTCGCACCGGACGCGGCGATCTGCGGGGCGGCCGGCACCGGCTGGGGGTGGGTGTGCACCGGCTGGGGGTGGGTGTGCGCCGGCTCCGCCGGTGCCTGCTGCACGGGTGTCTGGACGGCAGGTGCCTGGAAGGCAGGTGCCTGGACGGCAGGTGCCTGGGGAGCCGCCTGCGCCTGAACCGGCGAGGCCGCGCCCAGGCCCACGCCACAGACCGGCCAGGCACCCTTGCCCTGCACGGCGAGGACCTTCTCGGCGATGCGGATCTGCTCCGCCTTGGAGGCGGCGGCCGGGTTGCCGACACCGCCGAAGCCCTGCCAGGTGCTCAGCGCGAACTGGAGGCCACCGTAGTAACCATTGCCGGTGTTGATGGCCCAGTTGCCCCCGCTCTCGCACTTGGCGACGGCGTCCCATTGGGCGGCGCTGGCGGCCTGGGCGGGGGCGGCGGTGAGGGCGAGGGGGGCGCCGAGCGCGATGCCGGCGACGGCGGCGCGGGTGACGTGACGACGGGTGGCGCTGGGCTTGCGGTGACGGCCGTGACTAGTGCTCATGCGGGATGGATCCTCTCCGTGCGCCTACGAGGTCAGCTGTCGGGTTCGGGCTGAAGAGGTAGCCCGGCCGCGAACTCCGGTGCGGAGTTCTGTGCGGCTTCACCCCAAGGCCGAGCAGGTGCACTCGGCCGGTCGCCCAGCGTGGCTGGACGTGGGTCCCCCGTCCCTGCCCCTGATGGTTCGTCGGGGTACCGGTGACCCGCGGGGCAGGGTTTGGCGCAGCGGACCGGTGTGGCCAGATCCTCCGGCCGCGGTTGACCGTACGTGCCGAGCGACCGAACGTCACCTGGGCCCCCTGGGGCTGGGCACCTTAACCCAATGGGGTAACCCGGAGGGACCGTCGTCTGTCCTGGTCAGCGGGGTGTGTGGGCGTAGGCGAACCAGCCCAAACCGGTTCGCAAATGTGACGTAGATCACATCGACGGGTGCTTCAGCCGCCCGCGAAGGGGGGAAGCACGTCCAGGACCGAGCCTGCCCGGAGCTGGTCACCGGGGTCGCGGACCACTACCTCGTCGTGCAGGAACGAGCAGCGCAGCAGCACCCGGGCGAGTTCCGGGCGCCCGGAGCCGACCAGGTCGACGAGCTCGGCCACGCTGGCACCTGCGACCAACCGAACGTGCTCCTCGGCAGTGCCGGCGGCCGTCCGAGCGGCGGCGTAGTACCGCACGGTGACGGTGCTCACGGACGGATCGCTCACCCGCCGATCGCGCTCATCGGTCGGGTCGGCTGCAGGAAGCTCGGGTCGTTGATGCCGTGCCCAGCCAGCTTGCCCCACATGGCGTCCTGCCAGCGCTCGGCAATGGCGTCGTCGCCGGACCCGTCGCGCAGCAGGCCCCGCAGGTCGGTCTCCCCGGCGGCGAACAGGCAGTTGCGGATCTGGCCGTCGGCGGTGAGCCGGGTGCGGTCGCAATCACCGCAGAACGGACGGGTGACCGACGCGATGACGCCCACCGTCGCCGGGCCGCCGTCGACGAGCCAGCGCTCGGCCGGGGCCGCACCGCGGGCTTCGGGGTCCGGGGTCAGCGAGAACCGGGCGCGCAGCGAGTCGAGGATCTCCTCGGCCGTCACCATCGTCGCCCGGCTCCAGCCGTGCTGGGCGTCCAACGGCATCTGCTCGATGATGCGCAGCTCGTAGTCGTGTTCCAGGCAGAACTCCAGCAACTCGGGCGCCTCGCCATCGTTGAGGCCGCGCTGGAGCACGGAGTTCACTTTGACGGGTGTCAACCCTGCCGCGGCGGCCGCGGCCATCCCCACGAGCACGTCGCCCAGCCGGTCCCGGCGGGTGATCGCGGCGAAGCGTGCCCGGTCCACCGTGTCGAGGGAGACGTTCACCCGGTCCAGCCCCGCCGCCCGAAGGGACTTCGCCTTACGCACCAGCCCGAGGCCGTTGGTGGTCAGCGAGATCTCCGGGCGCGGGGTGAGCGCGGCGGCATCGGCGATGATCTCGGCGAGATCACGGCGCAGCAGCGGCTCACCGCCGGTGAAGCGCACCTCGGTGACGCCCAGGGTGCGTACCGCGATGGCGACCAGCCGGCCGATCTCGGTGCGGGTGAGCAGCTGGTCGTCGGCCATCCAGTCCAGGCCCTCGGCCGGCATGCAGTACGTGCAGCGCAGGTTGCACTTGTCGGTCAGCGAGATCCGCAGGTCGGTTGCGGTGCGCCCGTGCGCGTCGAGCAGCGCCTGGGTCTGCGGGCGGGCGGGGTCGCGGCCCGGCCCGGCGACCACGGCCGGGATCCCCAATGCGACGGACGACATCGTCTCCACCTCCTCGACGCGGGCGAGCACGAGCAGCTGCCCTCACCCAGTGTGCCGGGCCAGCTCCTGGCGCGCGACCGTGCGCAGGTGCACCTCGTCGGGCCCGTCGGCCAGGCGCAGCGTGCGGGCGCTGGCGTAGAAGTAGGCCAGCGGGGTGTCGTCGCTGACCCCGGCCCCCCCGTGCACCTGGATGGCCCGGTCGATGATGGTGCACGTCATCCGCGGCACCACCACCTTGATGGCCGCGATCTCGGTGGCGGCACCCCGGGAGCCGTGCCGATCGATGAGCCAGGCCGTCTTGAGCACCAGCAGCCTGGCCTGCTCCACCTCGATGCGGCTGGTGGCGATCGCCTCGCGCACCACACCCTGCTCGGCCAGGGGCCTGCCGAAGGCGACCCGCGCGTTGGCCCGGCGCACCATGAGGTCGATCGCGCGCTCGGCCATCCCGATCAGCCGCATGCAGTGGTGGATGCGGCCGGGGCCGAGGCGCGCCTGCGCGATGGCGAAGCCGCCACCCTCCTCACCGAGCAGGTTGCTCACCGGCACCCGGACGTCGGTGAAGGTGAGTTCGGAGTGCCCGTGCTGGTCCTGGTAGCCGAACACCGGCAGGTGGCGGACGATCTCCAGCCCGGGCGTGTCCCGCGGCACCAGCACCATCGACTGCTGGGTGTGGCGGGGTCCGTCCGGATCGGTCTTGCCCATGACGATGAAGATCGCGCAGCGCGAGTCGGCCGAGCCCGAGATCCACCACTTGCGGCCATTGATGACGTAGGAGTCACCGTCCCGGCGGATCGACGTCTCGATGTTCGTCGCGTCGGAGGAGGCGACGCCGGGCTCGGTCATCGCGAACGCGGAGCGGATCTCCCCCTCGAGCAGCGGGGTGAGCCACTGTTGGCGCTGCTCAGGCGTGCCGAACAGGTGCAGCGTCTCCATATTGCCGGTGTCGGGTGCGCCGCAGTTGATCGCCTCCGGCGCCAGGTTGGGCGACCAACCGGACACCTCGGCGATCTGCGCGTAGTCGACGTTGGTCAGACCCGAGACCGAGGGCAGGAACAGGTTCCACAGCCCGAGCTCGCGGGCGCGGGACTTGAGCTCCTCCATCACGGGGGGAAGCTCGTGCTCGGCGGGGGTGCCCCGCCGCTCGGCACGAAACGCCTCGTACTTCGCCTCGGCGGGCAACACCTGCTCGTCGAGGAACACCCGCATCGTCGCGGTGAGCTCAGCGGCGGCGGCCGAGGCAGCAAAATCCATGGTCCAACTCTGCCAGTACCACCGTGGCCGGCACCACCCGGGGTGGCGCCGGTCACCACGAACCCCCCGTTCGGGCCGCAAATGCGTACAGAAGTGCTTGTTTGGGGAGTGAACGCGGAATTAGAGTGGCTGGCGTGCCGACGTTCCGGATTCGCGAAGCCGCTGACCTGCTGGGGGTCAGCGACGACACCCTGCGTCGCTGGGTCGACGCGGGCGCCATCGCCGCCACGCTGGACGCCACCGGCCGCAAGGTGGTCGACGGTGCGTCGCTGGCGGAGCTCGCCCGCCACCACGGCGCGGCCACCCAGGACCCGTCGGGAGTCGGCCGCTCGGCACGCAACCGCTTCGTCGGCCTGGTCACCCGGGTGGTCGCCGACGGGGTGATGGCGCAGGTGGAGTTGCAGTGCGGCCCGCACCGGGTCGTCTCGCTGATGAGCAGCGAGGCCGTCACCGAACTCGGCCTCGAGCCGGGCCGGGTGGCCGTGGCCGTGATCAAGGCGACCACGGTGATCGTGGAAACCCCCGGGGTGAACTCGTGACGCGGTCCCCGACGGTGGTGCTCGCCGCTGCCTGTGTCGTCGGGGTGGTTGCCGGGTGTGGGTCGGAGCCGGCCGGTGCGGCGGGTGGCGGCGTCACCGGTGACATCACCGTGTTCGCCGCGGCGTCGCTCAAGTCCACGTTCACCGAGCTGGGCGCCGAGTTCGCGGTGGCCCACCCCGGGGCGAAGGTGGCCTTCACCTTCGCCGGCTCCTCCGACCTGGCCACCCAGATCAGCCAGGGTGCACCCGCCGACGTGTTCGCCTCCGCCGACACCACGAACATGGACAAGGTGACGAGCGCGGGGGGCGCCGCCGGCGTGCCCGTCACCTTCGCCACCAACGTGCTGGAGATCGTCACGCCCCGGGGAAACCCCGCGGGCATCGGCTCCTTCGCCGACCTCGCCAGGCCGGGCGTGAAGGTGGTGCTGTGCGCCCCGCAGGTGCCCTGTGGGGCAGCGGCCAAGACCGTCAGCGACGCCACCGGCACGACGATCCGCCCGGTGAGCGAGGAGTCGTCGGTCATCGACGTGCTCGGCAAGGTCCGCTCGGGTGAAGCCGACGCCGGCCTCGTCTACGTCACCGACGTCGCGGGGGCCGGTGACACGGTGACGGGGGTGCCGTTCCCCGCGGCGCGCACGGCGGTGAACACCTACCCGATCGTCGCGCTGAGGGGTTCGAAGGCACCGTCTACCGCCGCCGCGTTCGCCGCGTTCGTCGGCGGTGAGCAGGGCCGGAAGGTGCTGTCGGCGGCCGGCTTCGGGCCACCGTGACCCGCGCCCGCTCACCGGCGGCGTACTCTGCCCTGCCCCGGTGGCTGGTCGTCCCCGCCGTGGCAGGCGCAGCGTTCGTGGTGGCGCCTTTGGTGGCGGTGGTGCTCCGCGTGCCGTGGTCGCGGTTCTTGGCGCTCGTCACCTCCGGGTCGTCGTTGGCTGCGCTCGAGCTGAGCCTGCGCACCGCGGTGACGAGCACCGTGTTGTGCGTGGTAGCGGGGGTGCCCATGGCGCTGGTGTTGGCGCGTACGTCGTTTCCCGGTCAGCGGCTGCTGCGCTCGCTGGTGCTGCTGCCGCTGGTGCTGCCGCCGGTGGTGGGCGGGATCGCGCTGCTGTACACGTTCGGGCGGCGCGGGTTGATCGGCGCGCAGCTCGACGCCCTCGGCATCCAGATCGCCTTCTCCACGACCGCGGTGGTGCTGGCCCAGACCTTCGTGTCACTGCCGTTCCTGGTGGTGAGCATGGAGGGTGCGGTGCGCACCGCTGGGCGGCGCTACGAGGCCGTGGCCGCCACGCTGGGGGCGCGCCCATCGACGGTGTTGTGGCGGGTGACGGTGCCCCTGGTACTGCCCGGGCTGGTCTCCGGTGCGGTGCTGGCGTTCGCTCGCGCGCTCGGGGAGTTCGGCGCCACGCTGACGTTCGCCGGTAGCCTGCAGGGGGTCACCCGGACCCTGCCGCTGGAGATCTACCTGCAGCGCGAGACCGACCCGGACGCCGCCGTCGCCCTGTCGCTGGTGCTGGTGGTGGTGGCCGTGCTCGTGGTGGTGCTGGCCGCGCGGGGCCCCGCGGGGGATCGATGACCGAAGGCCTGGTCCTGGCGGTGAGCCTGGCGCAGCGTGACCTCGACGTCACCATGGAGGTGGCGCAGGGCGAGGTGGTGGCCGTGCTCGGACCGAACGGGTCGGGCAAGTCGACGCTGCTGTCGCTGGTGGCCGGGTTGCTGGCGCCCGACACCGGGCGGATCACGCTCGGCGCCGACGTGCTGGTCGACACCGTGGCGGGCACGTGGGTGCCACCCCACCGCCGCGGGGTGGTGCTGCTGGCCCAGCAGGCGCTGCTGTTCCCGCACCTCACGGCGACGGAGAACGTGGCGTTCGCCCTGCGCTGCCGGGGGCGCACCCGGGCCGACGCCCGGGTGCGCGCGGCCACCTGGCTGGCCGCGGTGGACGCCGACGGGCTCGGCCAGCGCAAGCCCGCCCAGCTCTCCGGGGGCCAGGCGCAGCGGGTGGCGGTGGCCCGCGCCCTCGCCGCCGAACCCCGGCTGCTGCTGCTCGACGAGCCGATGGAGGCCCTCGACGTGGCGACGGCGCCGGCCATGCGGCAGCTGCTGCGCACGGTGCTGCGCGCCGGACACCGCTCGGCCCTGCTGGTCACCCACGACGTGCTCGACGCGCTGGTGCTGGCCGACCGGGTGGTCGTGCTGGACGGGGGGCGGGTGGTGGAGCACGGACCCACCAGGGAGGTGCTGTCGCGTCCGCGCAGCGCCTTCGCCGCCCAGGTGGCCGGGCTGAACCTGGTGGCGGGCACCGTGGTGGAGCAGGGGGTGCGCACCTGCGACGGGTCGGTGGTCTCCGGTGCGCTCGACCCGGCCTGCTCGCCCGGCGCTCCCGCGGTCGCGGTGTTCAGTCCGCGGGCGGTGGCGGTCCACGCGCAGCGTCCCGGTGGCAGCCCCAGGACCGCGCTGGACGTCGTGGTTGCGTCGGTGGAGCCCCGCGGGGAACTGGTGCGGGTGCGCGCGGTCGACGGCGCACACGGGGCGGGGCTGATGGCCGATGTCACGGTGGCCTCCGCCGCCGAGCTCGACCTGGCAGCAGGCACGCGAGCGTGGTTCGTGGTGAAGGCCACCGAGGTCGCGGTGCACCCGGGGTGAGCAGGGCGGGTGGGTCTCGCCCGCCGCGCAGGCTTGACGATGCTCGAGCCGCGGTGCTTCACTCAGCGCGGTTCGGTGGTCGGAACCCGGTGAGAACCCGGACGGTCGCGCCACTGTGGATGACCGCCTGTCGGGCGGTCGCGAGTCAGACCCACCACCGAACGGAGTCACCCGACCGTCAGGTCGCCGCTTCGTCCGTCCGCATCAAACAGGAACGCGTACTTCCTCGGAGGCTCACATGGTCCATACCGCTACCGCGCCGCGCCCGATCGTCTGGCCGACGCTGCCCACCATCGCCGTCCGGGCCATCGCGCCGTGGGCCGGCTTCGTGGCGTTCCTGCTGCTGGCCATGTACTTCGTCGCCGCCGAGCAGGGAGCGACCTCATTGGTCGCGGGCAGCACGGTCCACGAGTTCGTGCACGATGCCCGCCACCTGCTCGGCGTTCCCTGCCACTAGCCGCTGACGTGGTCCGCACCCTGCTGTTACGCGGAATGGGCGTCGGCCTCCTCGCCGGTATTTTCGCGTTCGTCGTGGCCCGCCTGCTGGGGGACGGGCCACTGGCCGCCGGAATCGCCTACGACCGGGCGGCGACTGCTCCTGCCGAGCTGGTCAGCCGCACCGTCCAGTCCACCCTGGGCCTGGCCACCGGCACCTCGGTGCTCGGCGTCGCCATCGGCGGGCTGTATGCGTTGGCCTACGCCGTCGCTCAGGGACGCCTCGGGTCGCTGTCGGCTCGGGCCACCGCGCTGACCGTGGCCGTGGGTGGGTTCGTCGGGGTGCACGTGCTGCCCGCGCTGAAATACCCGCCGAACCCGCCGGGCGTCAGCAACGCCGACACCGTCGTCGAGCGCTCCCAGTGGTACCTCGTCATGCTCGTGATCTCCCTCGGCGTCGTCGTCGGCGCAGCGGTACTCGCGCGGGCACTGGCGCCACGGTGGGGTTCGTGGAACGCGGCCCTCGGTGGTCTGGTCGTGGTGGGTGTGGCCTACGCGGTGCTCCCAGTGATCGACGAGACGCCCGCCGACTTCCGCGCCGACGTGCTCTGGCAGTTTCGGCTCGCGTCCAGCGCGGTGCAGTTGAGCATCTGGTCCACCCTCGGGCTGGTGTTCGGTGCCCTCACCGAACGCAGCCTGCGGGCGCACCGGCCGGCAACGGCGCGCGCCTGAGCCCCCGCCCCCCGCCCCGCGGTGTCAGCAATGCGTCACCCACGAAGCTGTTCATCGTCAGCCACGGGATGACCGCCGCTCTGCGGGCCGGGCGGTGCGCTGCCGACGACCCCCTCGAGGACACGGCCCGCCACGCCGCACGACGGGTCGCGGGCGTGCCGCGGCACGCCCGCGCGTTC
>JAABUS010008899.1_pt1 | contig 10802 bp, 11 predicted proteins | sample 5560161 | NCBI WGS metagenome assembly JAABUS01 (sample SAMN10711885, study PRJNA513376) | rock metagenome | isolation source: Antarctica rocks | place: Antarctica: Victoria Land, Trio Nunatak nord | collected 2016-01-04
TTGTTGGAGAATTTTGGGGCTATGGTTGCGAGGAACTGGACGGATGAGGAGAAGGCGAAGCTGGCGCCCGTCACATCGCAGGTTGTGAATGAGATGCAGAATAATTTCTGCATCACGGATGGTGAGAGGGTGGGGTGTATGATGGAGGCTTGGGCTGCTGTTTGCACCAAGTGAACGTTTCTACAGATAGAACTCTTTAGCGCTGCGAGGTAGCAGCGACCATTGCTCTTCATCTATTTCAACATACTATACTATTTACAAACAATCATAAGTTCAATTTTGCCGTGTGCGGATTTTTTTTTGGGGGGAGGGGATACGCATAGTAGAAGAAGGGCTGAGGCTGCTGAGCTGGAATCCTGAAGATGAAAGGTTGTAAATATGACCAATTTTTAAAACAAAAAAGGTTGTTTTATAAAATTTGACGGGTGTTTTTTTGAGGGAGGGGGAAAATTTTCATGCTGCGGGTGAGTGCTCAGAGATAGTAAGTGATTTAGAATTGATATATACCAAAAAAAAAAGTGAGTAAAAAGAACAGAGAAGAATGAAGTAAAAATTCTAAGATATATTAGAAGAGTGAGAGAAGAAGAAGCAGATTAGCTAGGGGTAGAAGAAAAGGATAGGAAAATAGTAGCACCAGAGAAAAATGCTGCAAAAGGAGAAGATTGGCGAATGTGAGTTATGTATGGGTCAGGAAGATGAAAAGTTAAAGAAAAGGCAGGGAAAGAATTTTTCTTGTTAAGAATGGGTTTTAGTTGGGTACTTCGCTGCTGAAGGGAGGGAATGGCATTTGGGGAAGGAGATTGACTACGTGACGGTGATTAGCTATGTCGACGTTTTGGGGTAGGGAAACAAAAAAACAAAAAAACAAAATCCACAGCTGGGGAAAAAAGGGGGACTTTTTGAGAGATTTCGGCGGTATTTTAGCAATGAAGAAACTTAAATTATACTGGACACACACATATTTATATATAAGGTAGGCGTGCCATTTTTCAAAATCGCTAATAAAATCGTCGAGAATCGGGATCCTGACCTGTACTACAGTTTTGTGTGGGGAAGTTAATGGGGGTGTGAAAGACGTGGTATGTAACCGAAGGTCTTCTCCATTTCAATAATTAATGTGGCTCTTTTCTCTGTGTGAGACAGGTAGGATAAAGGACTCGGGGGGGGAGGGGAAAGGAGTTAGTGGAGAAGTAAATGGGGGTGTAAACGGGGAAGCCAATGAGGATGTAAACAAAGAGATAAATAAGAACGTAAACAGAAACGCGTGTAAATACAAGCCAAGTGTAAAGCTTATAGGATAACAAGCTGTAAACTGTATATAAATGTTACTTTGTACAGAGTAAGTAAGAACAATAGTAAGTCCTGCGATGCTCTAATTAATCTTCTGCTTAAATTACCTACCTACTGGACCCTCTGTCTATGAGTGAGCAACACGATCCGGGGGCAAGTCGTTGCAACGTTAGCTTGTACGAGTATCATGGTTGATGATCATAGACGAGGAATCAGTGCTGTACTGCCCTTATTTGATGTTCGAGCTCTTTTTTGATAAGAGCCCCGCTTCATCCACGTCTCGTATAGCCCATTCCGGAAAATTGGAGTAAACCGGGGGCGTAGTAATTTCTTTGTGAAGACAAATGTACGAAGAGAAACCAGACATCACTCTACTCGTTCAAACAGACATACGGCTTGCCATCTCCTCCAGCCTCTGCTCCAATCGATCAACTCTCGATTGAAGCTCCGCTATTTCGGCATCCTTTGTGCACTCATCTGTAGTACCTTCTGAACAGTCGTCCGTTGACGGAAACATTTCCTCTAATCTTGCCTCTAGCTCCCACAGTAGTTCTTGGATAACATCTTCCCAAAGGTCATACATGTGAGCTCTCCAACACTCCGTGTGAGCGTCTGAATTCACCTCCGCACTTCTCCTGTCCCACCTTTTCAGTACAGAGATCATCTCCTCCTCGAAGGTTGCGAATTTGAAAGTTCCGCTCGAAGTCGGCCGTTTAGAGAGACAGTTGCATCCACGATGTCGTACAGGACGGTGTGAATGACAAGCACAGTATTGAGGTCCATCTAGCCGACATATACGAAGTGCTTGATGCCATAGGGCTAAATTTAAATCTGAGATGATGAATCGAAGAGGGTGATATGATTCAATTGAAACCTCTGGTGGTAATTCCCCGCGCGAATTGACACCTTGCGGATCTGCCCCTTCCTGGATCAAGAGTGCAAGAATTTCCCCACCTTCAAGTATGGTCCGTGGGCAATTCAGGGTTCCTTGGGCTCCTATGGAATTGGCTATGAAATGATGCAGAACTGAAAACTGATATGAATCTACAGCCTTGGCATCGGCACCAAGCTTCAAAAGCTCTTTGTACGTTTCGAGGGTTTGACCATGAGCCTGCATCAATAGTGTACGCCCTCTGTTATCCATTTGGGCGATGTCGAAAGACGGATCATCTTTAATTAGGAATCGGAATAAAGACTCTATAATGGTTCAGCTATTAGAGCTTGAATGCAGTCTTGGCACATGGCTCAAAGGGATTTGATACCAGTCTCCCGAGTCCTATTCGTCGCACAGTCACCAATATGTAATGCCCATGTTGCAGTAGGCTTCCCAGTACCGTCGACTAAAGTGGAATCTGCCTCATGCGTGAGGAATAACCTTACAAAATCGCGATTACCAGACGATATTGATCCCTCGATCGCGTCTTCGAGCGGGTAACTGAAATTGACCTCAGTAATTGAGACCGATGATCAAAAGCGACTTGTACTGACAATTTCATATCAAAGGTTGGCGTATTGATGCCGATACCAGCACCTTGCTGTAACAGTAATTCACAGATATCGAGACGTCTCCAATTGGCCGCGATCTACACGGGTGAAGTAAGCTTTTTAGGGACTTGAGGACTTAGATCAAAAAATGGTTTATTTCTCGTTTAAATAGGAAACGGGAAAGCCTACCGAGAGCAGAGGAATTCCATAAATGTTTGTGTCAGTAGGGTGTGCGATTTTCGACTGAAGCAATTTCTTCAAAGAATTGATATCTCCAGTCATAACAGTCTTCCAAGTCTGAGCATGTGCTGGAGAGTTGTGGTCAACTATACGTGGAAGGGCAAGACTGAATTCGACATGCGGCTGACCGTAACCTATTCGGGCGAGCACAATACCACAGCCGGTCCAAGATCTCAACCAGGGTGCTGAAAAGAAATCAAGCTCGTACTTTGTTCTTTCCAGCATGAATTCTGAATCCGAGTTCAAGAGGAGGACTTTAATGTTGTATTGTCGAATCACTAGTGTTCCGAATAGCGTATTCACATTTTTGATCGATATTCGTGTCATTATCTTTCGCTCAGTCGTAGGATTAGCTAATCTAGACTGCTCATCTTCGTTCATTCCCTTCACTGTCTTCGCTTTCATTGTGACCCCCTGGCGCTCCGTGCATTGAAGCAACCTGGAACTAGAACTCGCATTTTCGGGAGAATGATGCAATTCTACTATGTCAAAGACCCTATCATGACATGCCAAAGCATCGACGTTAGAAGACATTTTTTCATGCACTAAGTCAGCAAGATTGTGGATCGAGGCACGAGTTCGATTTTGTTCTTCCCGAATAGAGCTTAAGGCTTGGTGAAAATCCTCTTTGATCGAGTCTTGAAGCCGAAGGACAGAGGCATCAAGGTGTGTCTGAGAGGCGCTCGTCGATTCAGTACTTGACGTGCCGAATAAGCTTATGAGGTCCTCCATGCGAGATCCCAAACGGTCAAGACCTGCATATGAAGTTTCCGAGCTCATGAGACCCAAATCTGCAAGTTTGCTAAAGCGCAAGACTGTTAGTACCATTATAGCTCTTAACGATGTCAGATTCATCGTAAGCATGAAACACTTACAGGTATATGACACTTAGCTTTGTGAGTAAGCTCTGTTTGTGTCGATCAATAGCCACCATCGATGCCGCTACTTCTTCCTTCCTATAAACCCATTTAATACGACCTTTGGTACTCCTTTTTGTCGGGAGTGGTTGAATAGATTCCGAAACTCGGCAAATATCTTCTTTCAACCCTGACAATGTTACGTGGACCACAGAAATATGTACCTCGTCGACAGCCTTGCGATCATGCAGCGGTTGCAGCACGCAGCTGATGAGATCAAGTAATTGCGCGAGGTCCAACAGCTCCGAACTCAGCCGTGATACTTCGGCTGGAGCATTTCGAAAACATGCTATGTCCTTTCTCAAATTGTTGCAAAGTTTGCAGGTCTCATGGGCTAGGGAGATGAGGGAAGCGGTACTGGCAAGTAGACCAACGATTTCTGCCATTCGGAGGAAAGATATGGGCGGGAGTAATCCTTGAAAACCTTCAAAAAGACACGTCTAGAAGGTAATATTGAATGGCAGCACTGAATCCCGACTAAACAGTTCGTACATGAAACTGAAGAAGTCGAAAATCAAAACAGAAAGAAGTCCGGCTGAAGGTAGATGTGGGGTTACAGTAGGCAGCAAGCGGCTGAAGAGGCAACTCTTGTGCGACTGGCTGCATAGCGAGATTTGCCTTCCACTCTCCAAACATATAACACGGGCACATATATCATCGACATTATTCCGCGCGTATCAGAACTCACCCTCGGTGAAACTCGAAATTTTTTACTCGACGATAAGTGCAGACATGATGAAGCCCAATAAAAGCGGTCTGAAAAGGTGACTCTATCATAATGGCATACAAGAACGATTGCCAAATTCACTCTAGGCCAAGTCAGATACTTGTTTATTAATATAAATTGTTTAAACGTAAGTACGTTAAGTTATTTTAAAAGTGTCTTTTACCCTTCTCAAATCCAATCGATTTCAGCCCAACGAAGACGAAACCCCAATTTCCCACTACGTCACAGTTCTACCAAAAAAACTTCTTAATCCCTCCATCTTGAAAAAACACCAAAAACACACACCCATCATTTCACACCGCAAAGACACCATAAACTCAACTCAACGATTGCACTTTCAGATTTCTAGAATCCCCTTCTCTTGCAGAAAGTATCTAGAGGAATTCATGATCTGAATCATGCATGCATGAGCAGGCTGTTCATGGACTCTGTGCGTATCATGTTGAAGCAAATTCACAAGGACGAGGAGGAGGAAGTTAGTTAGAATATATAATCTAGCAAGGGATTTGCGAGTGTGTTCACATTTTGCGTTCCAACTGAGGGAAAAGAGCAGGAGCGAAAGAGTGAGAGGGCAAGAGCAGAAGACAACATGGTGGGTGGTGGGTGGTCGGTGGAGTCATAACCGGCTCCTCTCTAATCAGCATCCAAAACAGGCTGACTGGACGCTCTCGTTTAAACTTACAAGAACGCAATTACAGCTGAAGAGAAGGAAGTGGCTGAGGGGGAGCACGGGGGAGCATGAGGGAGCAGGGGAGAGCAGTGAGGGAGCATGGGGGAGCAACGAGGGAGCACACTGGCGAAACGGGCGTTAGCGCGCGAGCAGAGCAGCGACGCCTGAGTCAGCAGCTGGTCACGTGTTGGCCTCAGTTCGGGGAAACTATATATATAGGTAGCCAATACAGACACACCACCTAGCACTGCTGACACACCACCCACCACACTGCTGGCACACCACCCGCTTTCATTAAGCCTAATAGGGTAATTTACAGGGTCCAGTGACCCCGTAAACAAACAACATCAACAAGATCACGGGAAGGTTATGAGATATACATAGTTTTGCGCCTGTCTACCACCAAATTCAATGTATTTTCTCGCCGTTCTCCCACTGCAAATCCAAACCTGAAACATATCTTTTGCATGCTCAGAATCGACCTTTATCTAGATTACATCTGAAAACTGCCCATGTAGAAGGCCGGAACATCGCCAATTTGACCCTTTGCATCCTCCTCACCGCCTCGATCGCAACGTATCCAGGTCTTCATGAGGACGCCTTTCTTCGACCGCTTGCTCCGCTTGCGCGTCACCGCATAGCCTTGATCCTTCGCATGCTTGTTTATGTCCTTGATCAAAAGATCAATGGAGGTGTACTCGTATAGGCCTGCCCTAGGGGGCAGCAGTTGCATAGACATGTTGAGGTGGATGCAAATGCAGAAGGTTGGTGGAGGAGAGGGATGGCGAAATGTAAACAATAAACGCGGTGAACCCTGTAAATTACCCTATTAGGCTTAGTGGGAGCGGGTGGTGTGCCAGCAGTGTGGTGGGTGGTGTGTCAGCAGTGCTAGGTGGTGTGTCTGTATTGGCTACCTATATATATATAGAAATCTCCGTACTCAGTAACCTCCTGCTGACTAAGGGGCCCCTGCTTCGCTCCCGCGCTAATGATCGTTTCGCTCCCTTATGCTCCCTTTCTGCTCTCCCATGCTCTCTTACTGCTCCCTCGCTGCTCCCTCGCTGCTCCCTCGTGCTCCCCTATGCCTCCTCTCAGCCCCCAGCTTGCTGCCTTGGCGCTTACTCTCGTCATCCTGCGCTGCAACTTTATCTCATTCTTTGGTGCCGCGGATTTCCAATATGCTTGGCATTCTTAGCATTCTTCACCAAAGCCATCTATTTAGTATAGCCTCGATATGCTCTTCCCAATATTCCAAAATTTCGAAGCTGCAGCCAAAGCCACAGCCCAGAAGCCATAACTAAAATGCTTCATTATGAGTAATTCCATCACCCTGACGTAACCATGGGGACCTGATCATTACCAACCCCACGCACACAGAAGGTCTGTGTCATCCTCGCCTGGCATCGAAATCAATCTCATCACTGAATGACTATTCATCATGCCTATGCCCGAGGCGCACTGCGGCGCTTATAGCAAACTCGATGTTGCAAAGAAAGAGATAAGGCTGTTTGACCTGCACGCAGGCCTTCCAGATGAACCTCTTGTTGGTACACTGCGGCGCGTTTCGATTCTCAATCCTTGCCGATACGAAGCCTTATCATGATGTTGGGGTCCTAGTCAACAGGACCCAGACGTCAGTACATCGACTGTGGTACTGCACTTTGAGCCGATGCAAATACGCTCAAACCTTGGGCCTGCCCTTCGCACATTGCGCTACGCTAATGCGCCTAGGACTTTATGGATTGATGCAATCTGTATCAACCAATCTCAAGTGCCTTTCAGCCTGCAAGAAAAAGAACAGCAAGTCCAGCTGATGGCTGATATCTATCGCTCTGCAGAGAGAGTTCTTATATGGCTTGGCCCTGAAATAGGTCTGATATCGAGGGCCCTTGCCACGTTAGAAACGCTAGCCAGTCCCAGAGCATCTGATCTAGAAGCTCTCCTTGCTATTCGAGAGGCACAGGAAGAGCCTTGGGAAAGATCTGATGGGTCCTTCGGCAGTAGTATCGGAGAATGCACAATGCTGCAATGGTTAATCTGGGTTTCGCATTTTCCATACTGGAGGCGTGTGTGGGTAGTCCAAGAGGTTGCTCTTGCAAGCTCTGCGGCCCTTGTTTGCGGCAAGCAATACCTGGAATTTGAAGACCTTATCCGAGCTTATGAGCGAATGCACAAACTCGAGCTAGAGCTGACTGAGCTCGATCCGAATGTTTACCCGGCGATGAGTAATATCGACCAGAGCCTTGGTCTTTTTAGGGACTGTCGTCGGCAACTTGCAAATGGTTGCAATACACATTTTCATATGCAGTCCACTTCGAGCGACTATGGTTGTTTCGTTCCTCGTCAAGACTTTGTAGCCTTTGCTAAGCTTTTGACCATATGCCGAGGTCAGCTTTCCACAGATCCAAGAGACAAGATTTACGGACTTTTGGGGTTGGGCTCGAAGGCCCTCCGCTCCCGCATCCAACCTCAATATAGCACTGAGACACCTCAAGTCTTCAGGAATTTTGCCCAGATCATCTTGCAGGAGTCTCGGAGCCTTTTTACATTAAGCCAGGCTGTTAAATATTGTTTTGAAGATGAATCGGCACGAAGCGATACGCCTTCCTGGTTGCCGTGTTGGACAGCGCAGAAGGGCCGAATGATTGAGTATGAGCAGGCGAAATATAGATTGAGGCAGGAAATGTTGTTTTATGCATGTGGGGCAGCTGAGGCGGAGCATCTGGAGTTCAAGAATGATGAGTTAAGACTCAGCGGAATAGTGATTGATCGTATATCATCTGCAAAAACCTTCAGCCGATGGCAAGAGGGCCGATATGTTGGGGTACCCAACCTAGATTTTCTCCAAATCTGGTCGCAAAAATCTCGCCAAAAGGTCAACTCAACAGCAGGAGCGTCGCCACTGCTCGAAGGACAGGATCAGAGTCTTGCTCAGTCAACGCTAAAGTATATTCAAATGCAAGGTGAGGAGGTTGAAAGCATCTTTTGGCGGACATGGGCGCATGACCAAGAACCCTGTGGCGACCGGAAAGAATTTCAGCGTTGCGGAACAGGCTTTTTCCTCAAATGTGAGCTCTGGAGGGAGGAATACGTACGGTGGGTACAAGCTGGTCGAGATGTACATTCATGGCGAGGTCCCAGCTTCAGCTTCTTTAACAACGATCTCTGGCAGGGTACTGACAAGGTACTATACCACAGCCGCTTCTTCATTTCTGAAGACGGCTTTTTAGGCCTGGCAGGAAGGCACATTATGCCGGGAGACAGGATTTGTGTACTTGCTGGAGGTCGCCTGCCTTTTGTTCTGAGGCCGTTGGAGCCGAACGCTGATCGATTTAAGCTGGTGTGTGAGTGTTTTGTAAAGGGGATTATGGATGGGGAGGCTACTAGAGATCCCAAATGGTCGTACTATTCGAGACGAGATCCAAAAATGATGATACCGGAAAACCAGATGGACGGCAGCACTCATGTGAAATGGAAAGAGATTGTCCTGATATAGGTTGTTGTCAACTCCTTCACCTGGCTGGAACTTTCTACTAGAAGTAACATAATAGCATAATTATGACTGGGAAGCTTGAAGAACGAAGGTTTGGCTCTGGTTCGGGTCGTCCGATAGGTATATATAACACTTTACTACATCACGATACCAGCGAAACATCGAGGTGATAGCTTCGGAGAGTTCTGTATGGTTTGCTTTATCAATGCAGCACGTATCCACCCAGAAGTGTTGTAGAACGTCCTTCCTAGCTTGTTCCCTACAGAACCGAATTTTAGTATCACTAGCCTTGCTCTTGCCAGAATCATTTTGTAGATCGTTGAAAGTAACCTCATCGCTATCTACGCCTAAGGTGTGCGAAAGTATTGCGTAGCGCGAAATATCCTCGATCAAATCCGCGGTTAGGCTCAGCTCACCACGATTGCTAAATTTCAGAAGGAGCATCGTGTTATATTGATCTTGAGACACGTTGAAGAGTGTTTACTAGGCAGGTGAGAATATAATAACCTATATTACTTAAGAATGATGAATTGCTTGTTGCGACTTGGTGTGTAATGTGGGCTATAGAATTATACTGTATAATGTAGACTTTGTGAGATGAATGAGTTCGAAATTCGACGATCTGCACTGATGAAAAGAGAATTTTTATGAATTTGCAACTCACAAAATAAATTTAAGACTTTTGAGAACATTCTAGTCTGAAAAATAGTCAGATCGTCTCTATAACTATGACAGAAGTATGTTGAGAATGCACAATCAGGCTGAAGTGGAATTAAGAAACGATGTTGGTCAGAACGCAGACACGGTCTAGGCACGGCTGAGTAGCAAGTATATCATGAACGTTAATGCCTTCGTATCGATGTAGTCATGTTCGTTCAGAGAAAAATAGATTATCCTTCTAGAACCGTATCCACCAGCGTATCCATTCCCTGTATAGTTCCGTAAAACCTCTTCCCTTGGTAGCGGTTCACCGAGTACTTCTCACAATAGAGCCCGAAGTAGTTGACTGCCTCGCTGGCGATAATTCCAGATAGCAGACGAAGGACTGGCGAATCGAGACGCAGTCGAATCGGTAGGGCAGATAAGCCATTGTCAGCAAAAATCGGTTTCATATCAATTTATAGACCGCTTAGACTAGTAGGACGGGTCGAGTAGACGTCTCTGCTAACTAAAAGGTTCGTCGGTATAGTATATCGTGTTCTTTCGAGGCTCTCTCGCCCGGTCGCTCCCCGTCGATAGGTAGTTTTCCTCCGAGATTCGCATTTGGAAAGTTCTTAGCTTCAGCTAGATCATGCAATCTAGCTTACCAACGTCCCTCACCACGAGAAGGTGAATTTCCACGAGGGACCTTAGCTGATATTCTCTGAGATACGCCCTTGTTTAAATGCTGGCGAATCAGGAGAAGCCTAGTGAGCAGCAAGCCAAGCAGGCAACACTATTGAAGTGTATCATCTAATAAGATAAGCAACAGTAGCCGAGTATCAGGCAGCCAAATCAGGCTCCCTTTGTGCTGCGCCCCTCCTAACACGAGGAGCTGAGCCTTTGCTCGCTCGCTACGCCTCGATGCTCCCTTGGGGCTCCCTTGTTGCTCCCTCATGCTCCCCCGTGCTCCCTACGTGCTCCCTACGTGCTCCCTCTAAAGCGACTCTGCTCCCTTTTCCGAACGGAAACGAAAATCTTAAATCCTAAGTTCGGGGTGTATATAATATATATATATATATAACTACACAAGCTTCTCAAAACGACGACAGCGCGAGCTCGATCCAAGTAGCCAGAAGGGAAGGGCCAAGAGAACGATGCAAGGTTTTGAAAGTGACATCCATGGCCTGGCCGAAGTCTGGAGTCATTTCCATTGGTGTCTTTCTAAATAAGCAGCCGGGATGATAATCCATTACTTCGAAGCTCTCTATCTTGCTGAATAGTCATGAGACATGTCGAGATAGGGAAAGCACCCTCCGTCTACCATACCAATTCAAACAT
>JAABUS010008901.1_pt1 | contig 10802 bp, 10 predicted proteins | sample 5560161 | NCBI WGS metagenome assembly JAABUS01 (sample SAMN10711885, study PRJNA513376) | rock metagenome | isolation source: Antarctica rocks | place: Antarctica: Victoria Land, Trio Nunatak nord | collected 2016-01-04
GGCCGGGACGAAGACCCCCGACTACGGCCGGGTCGTCAACATCTGCACGGCGACCGCGCAGGCCGAGCTGATCGGCCCCGGGGTGCTGGCCATCGTCATGCCGATCCTGGTCGGCATCTACCTCGGCCCGTACGCGCTGGGGGGCTTCCTCGGCGGGATGATCGTCGTCGGCCAGCTCCTGGCCGTCTTCATGGCCAACGCCGGCGGCGCCTGGGACAACGCCAAGAAGCTGATCGAGGACGGCATCTACGGCGGCAAGGGCTCCGAGGCGCACAAGGCGAGCGTCACCGGCGACACCGTCGGCGACCCGCTGAAGGACACCGCCGGCCCGGCCTTGAACCCGCTGATCAAGGTCATGAACATGGTCGCCCTGCTGGCCATCTCCCCGATCATCTACTACCAGAACTCCACCGCCCTCTACCTGATCGGCCTGGTCGGCGTCGCCGCCGTCGCCTGGGCGGTCTGGCGGTCGAAGACCGAGTCGAAGGAACTGCGCGAGATGGAGGCCGAGCTGGCGGGCCTGCAGGCCGCCAACTCGAGCCTGGAGACCATCGTGAGCTGACCCTCCATCGGCATGAGGGCACCCGAGCCCGACGGCGGGTGCCCCCCACGCCCGGGGCGACTCAGTAAGTCGCGACGGCGACCTCCACATCCACCGCGTCCGGGGCGGGGAGGCTGAGCACGGCGGCCCGAAGGAAGACGGCCGGGCAGGCGTCGGTGAAGACGAGGCGGACCCGGCGTCCTCCCGTCGCCTTCGGTTCCACCCCCAGGACCTCCCCATCGACCCACGTGCTCGCCTCGGCGCCGACCAGGTGGAGGCGGACGCGGGCTCCCCACGGGGGCGTCTGCTCGGCGATCAGGCCCGCGCCGTCCCGGCCGATGTCGAGGAGTCGGGCCTCGACGGTATGAATCTCCCCCCGCGCGACCCAGGACAGCCGGGCGCGGACCGTCGAGCGATGGCGGACCGTAGCCCGCCTGCACTCGCCCCCGGCGCGGAATGGGGAACTGAGGAAGTCAAAGAGGCGATTCCTGGGCTGATCGAACATGATGACCTGAGCCTCCGGCTTGAGACCCTGCGCGTCGGGAGGCACCCCCCAACGCTGCGAGGATCACTCAAGCCTAGGTCACGATCCCGCCCTCGGGCGGCGATGCCGGGGATTCTCCGGTATTCGGGTCGCCGCCCGGCGGGCGGTGCCGGCTCTCGCCCCGACGGACGCCACCGACTCGCACCGCAAGGAACCCGGCCCGCCGAGCAAACTTCGTCGGCAGCTCGAACGCACAAAGTTGCGGAACGTACAGGTCTGTAGGTATCGGCTCGATGCTCAAACTATGGAAAATCGACGGTCCGGGCACACGAGGCGCGGAGCCGTTCCAGGTCGTCGCTCGGGGTGGTGACGGAGCCGAGCCAGCGGCCGGGGCGGTCGGGGGCGTGGAAGTCCGAGCCGGCGATCGGGACCAGGCCCATCGAGTCCGCCCACGCGCGCCAGCGCTTGCCGCATCGGGGATTGACGGCGGGCCCGGCGACCTCGATGGCGCCGAGGCCGGCGTCGGCGAGGAGGCGGAGGGTCGCTTCGCGGAGGTTATAGGGCGGGTGCGCCAGCCCGGCCACGCCGCCGGCGCCCCGGATCAGGGCGATCGCCTCGGCCCAGGCCAGGCGGGGCTTGGGGACCTCGGCGGGGCCGCCGTCGCCGAGGTAGCGGGCGAAGGCGTCGCGAGGGCTGGAGACTTGCCCGGTCCTCGCCAGCCAGTCGGCCAGGTGCTTACGGCCCAGGGTCGCGCGAGGGAAGGCCCGCCCGAGGGCCTCCAGGTCGACGGAGAGCCCGAGGCCCGCGAGCCGATCCACCAGGGCGCGAATCCGCTCGGCACGGGCCCGGCGCAAGCTCGAGGTGGCCGCCACGAGGCTCGGGTCGTCGTCGCGGACGAAGTGGCCGAGGATGTGCACCTCCCGCCCCTCGTATTCCGCGGTCAGCTCGACCCCGGCGATCAGCTCGACCCCGAGCCGCGCGGCCTCGGGCCGGGCCACGGCGATCGCCGAGAGCGTGTCGTGGTCCGTGATCGCCACCGCCTTCAGGCCGACGTTGGCCGCGGCGACCACCACCTCGCACGGCGAGCACGCCCCGTCGGAGTGCGTGGTGTGCACGTGCAGGTCGGCCCCCTCCCCGGGCGGACGACCTGGCGGCTTCTTCGCCCTCGAGCCCCGCGAGGCCTTGCGCCAGGGGCTCCAGCCGATGACCGGATCCGTCACGGCGCGCCGGCCGCGGGGGGAGGCTCATCCGTCGGGCCGGGGGCCTCGGACGCCTCCTCCGGCACTCGAGTCGGCTCCTCCGACGGGGCAATGGCCCTGGACGACTTGACCGACAGGGGAGTCGGCTTATCCGCCGGGGCGGGGGCCACGGTCGCCTCGGCCGTCGCCGGGCCGTCCGGCGTGGCCGCCGGCGACGGCCCGGGGCCCGAGGGGTCGACCGCCTGGAGCCGGTCGAGGATCCCGTTGACGAACCGGCTCGACTGCGCGGTGCTGTAGCGCTTGGCCAGCTCGAGCGCCTCGTTGATGGCGACCTTCGTCGGCACTTCGGGGCAGAAGAGCATCTCGAAGGCGCCCAGCCGGAGGATGTTGCGGTCGATGGCCGCCATCCGGTCGAGCCGCCAGTTCTCGGCCACCTCGGAGATCATCTCGTCGATCCGCGCCTGGTTGGAGCGTACCCCCGCGATCAGCCCCTCGGAGAACTCGACGAGCTTGCGGTCGCCCAGGAGCCGGCGCTCGACGAATCGGCGGACCTCCACCGGGGCCATCCCGGCGTTCTGCTCGATCTGGTACAGGATCTGGAGCGCGATCTCGCGGCCTCGGGTACGTTGCGTCATGTCTACCTTGGGGCCTCGGGGCCTCCCGCCCTCGGAATCGTGCCGATCCGCACCCGGTCCGCGCGCCGGGTGGTCCGAGGCCAATCATACGCCAGTCCGGTCCCGCTCGGAAAGGCCAGCCGAGCCGATCCCCGGCCGACTCGGCGGACATCAATCCCACTTCTCCGGCCTCGGGGCCGGTTGAGCAGGCCGACCTGGCATGAGGTTGTCAAGGGCGCCGGCGACACCCCGGCCCAGCTGGGCGAGCCGGGGTCGCTTACGCCGCGAACCCGGCACCCGCCGTCGGCCCCCCGCGGATCAGTAGGCGTCGGCGCTGGTGATCTCGCCGCCCTGGCTCGTCCCCAGGCCGCGCCAGACGAAGAGATTGATCGTATTCTTGACAAACCTGACGCTGCCGTCGCAGAAGGCCATCTGCACTCCGCCGGGGTGTCGGCCGCGGAACGCAAGGGTCGGCGGCAAGGCGGTCGTGGCCGCGCGGCAGGGTGGGTTACTTCGAATCGTGGTGTCGCAGTAGCTGCCGGAATTCATCATATCCGGAAGCGTGCTATTCGGCGGCAGGTACGTCGAGGTGCTGACGGCGTCCCCCCACCAGGTGAAGCCGCGGAAATCGTTGCCCTGGCCCTTGATCACCTCGCCGGCCATGAGGGTGTTGCTGGTCCCGTCGGGGATCGCCGCGAAGCCGTAACACGCGGCACGCGAGGGGTAAAACCTCTGGGTCGAGTCGGAGTCGGAGAATGGCGCCCCTCGCCAGGGAGCATCGGGGTAGACGCCTACCGAATAGCCGCCCGCGACGGTGCCCAGGCTCTGGTAGATGTCCCCGTTGCCGAAATTGACGGAGTAGTTGTGCGAGGTGACGCCGCTGACGAACGACAGGTTGGACGGCTTTCCGAGATCGCTGGGACAGGTCAGCGTATTGATCGTGTTGCGGGTGACGGTCAGATTGGCCGCGCTCCCGTATCGGAGAAGACTATTGGCCAGGCCGCTGCCTCCACCCGAGGTCGTGCCGGGCGCCCAGTACCGTCCCTCGTGATTGTAGGCGTTGAACAACGGGGTCTGCTCGAGGTACGGCAAGATAAATGTCTGGAACGTCCCGAAGACCGCGGTCCGGTGCCCCGGCGGCAGGACGTTGTTCGTGTCGTGGTAGTTGTGCATCGCCAACCCGATCTGCTTCAGGTTGTTGGTGCACTGGGCGCGTCGTGCGGCCTCGCGCGCCGCCTGCACGGCCGGCAAGAGCAGGCCGATCAACACCGCGATGATCGCGATGACGACGAGAAGCTCGATCAATGTGAACCCGCGACGATGACGTGCCATCGTAGTGACTCCCCGAATGAGTTATGAGCAGAGTGATGGATCGCTGGGGACCGGCTTGGTGGCCCGCCGCCTGGGCGCGGGGGCCATCGAGGACGTGCGCCCCGGGTCGGGACGGGAGAGATGAGGCGGACCTTCCTGTCTCACTTCTTCTTGGCGTTCGCCCCTTTCTTGGCCTTCTCCAGGTCGAAGTTGAACTCGTTGGGCCCCTCCTCCTTGACGGTGGCGGTCAACTCGGACTTCGCGTTGTACTCCGCCGGGATGAGTTCCGGGGCGTGTAATGGCCCGAGGCCCGGCATGGCCCCCTCTTCGGAGGACTCGCCCGGCGCCGCCTTTTCATCACCCCCCTCGCTGGAGATCATGACCTTGTAGGGGCCGGGGACGAGGCCCTCGGCCGTCGGGATCGCGTATTGCCCCCCCGCGATCGTCGCCCCGGCCACGATGGCCGGCCCCGCCGTCGCCGTCGCCGTCGGGAAGAACTGGATCATCCCTTTGTCCAGCGGCTTGCCGTCGAACTTGACCAGGCCCGAGATCGGATAGCGGGAGAGGCCATCGCCCGAGCCGCACCCCGCGAGGCCAACCTGGGCCACGAGGGACGCCAATAAAAGCCACCGGATATTTGCGAGATAGGCCCCCATGCGGAAAACCTCTCATTGTGCAGGGCGGCATCCACGGAATAATGACTGATCACACCGATCACGCATTTTCCCCGGCCTTTCCAGCGTGCGATTGGACTCCGCCGGGGGGACCCATGTCAAGTTAATAAACGGAGTCTACTTATTTCCCCCGCCATGGCCTGCTGAAGTACGTCGGTAGTCAGACACATCGCGAGATGTATCGATTCAACCCAATTTTTCATGCTCCTGAGCTCATTCGCCGTCGTCATCGCTTAGGCACGCGGGTCGAGCCCATCGGCTGGGGGCCGGCATGAGGTCTCCGCCGAAGGGGTCGCCAGGCACCCTGAGATCACCGAGCGGAAGGCCCGGACGGGCGGGGGAGTGGTCGGTCACGGGCACGGAGGGCCGTGCCACCGGCTTTATCGCCCTGGCAAGAGGAGACCACCGGGGCGGGCGCGACGGCCACATCCGGGCGAGACCGGCTCCACGTCGAGCCCGATCAGGGCCGGGCACCCTCCTTCTCCTCGACACGGGCGGGGGAGGCGCCCTGCTCCCTCGGTTTCGGCCGGGGGTCGCCGTCATCGGCGGCGACGAACTCGAAGATGCCGATGCACATCTCGTCGGTGGTCTGATCTCCCCACGAGACGACCTTCGGCGGCGAGTGCGGGTTGGCGGGGTTCTCGGCGGTGTTGTCGAAGTGGGCTTCCATCTCCAGCCAGGCGCCCTTGGGCAGCCGGATCGGCTCGGCGAAGGCGTAGGTCCCCTGCCAATTGAAGTCCCAGCGGTCGATCCTGATCAGGGGGATGCGGGTCTTCTCTTCGTCGGGCAGGACGGCCGTGAACGTGAAATCCTTGCCCAGCCAGTGCATGTGCGGCATGACCGAGGTCAGCAGGATGTCGCGTGACAGGGGACGGCCGCCGGCACCGCCGCGCCCTTCCCCCCGGGACGAGCCCTTGACCGTGTAATTCGCCTCGCCCGCGGGGATCGTGAGCACGTCGCGCATCAACTCGTTGAGATTCGGCCGCCGGCCCGCATTCTGCGCGAGCTTGGCCTTCACCATCAGCTTGGCGAGTGCCAATGGCGAGGGGCTCGGGAAGAGGAACCCGGTCTCGACCCGCTTCGGCAGGGGGGTCTCCGAGAGGTAGAGGCCGATCGAGGTCGCGTCGGTCTCGACCTTGCCGTTCTTGTGGTAGTGGACCTGGATCAGGACGTCGGCCCCGGCCGGCAGGAAGTAGCCCGAGCCCTCCGGCGTGTGGCGGGGCCGGCTCCCCGGCGTCCAGATCGGCAGGAACCCGAACACCTGCACGCCGTCACCGAAGCCGCCGAGCGACGAGTAGCCGGGCTTCGAATCCTTTGCATCGAGCTCACGCGCCCGCCCCGCCTTCTCCCTGGCGACGCCCGCGAGGACGTGATGCACCACGCGGCGATTGCCCGGCTTGAAGTCCACCGCACGGACCCAGCGGTCGTCGGGGAGGCTCGTCGGCAGCACGAAAACGCGGAAATCATCGCTCCCCGAAGGCTCCAGCTCATAGGCCTCGCCCATCGTCAGGACCAGGTCCGGTTCGCCCAGCGGCCAGTCCGAGGTGAACACCTTCGGCGGAGGCGCGTCCTTCGGGTCCCCCTCGGGACAGTCGTCCTCCAGCCACTTGCGGAGCGTCGCGACCTCCGCGTCGACTAGCACGCGCTCGTCCCGGAACGGCCCGCCGAATGAGGTCGAGGCGGGCCACGGGGGCATCACCCGCCCACCGGTCACCTGCACGATGTCGGTCGCCCGCTTGCGGGCCTGCTCATAAGTCATCAGCGCGAACGGCGCCACCTGGCCCGGCCGGTGGCATTCCTGGCAATTCTGCTGGAGGATCGCTGCGACGTCGTTGTGATACGTCGGCCCCGCCGCCCGCGCCCCGGTCCAGGCCGGCCCGACGCCGAGGGCCAACCCGAGACCGATGATGATCTGACCCCGTCTCATGACCTCGCCCCCCGCCATTGACGCACGATGCCTCTCCTCCAGACGATGCTGTCCTCATCGTACTCGGGGGCCGGACCGAAGGTTTCAACCAAATGCCGGCCGGTCGAGCGTACGAATTGCCGCGAAGAATTCCCCTCGTGGTTCACCGTGAACCAAGGGGGTTGCGCCCGGTGATCCTGGCGATCCGTGGGCCCATCCCGCGGCCGCTACTTCCTCCGCTTCTTCTTGGGCATCGGGCTGTTGTCCATATTCATGCTCCGGGCGTAGTCGGCGTCGCGGAAGACGGAAACGGGCCGGGAGCCGACCATGATGTAGACGGCTTCGGCCTCGGCGGGGGGGGCGGCATATGTCAGCTTGACGACGAGGCGTTTGTCCGACTCCGAAGGCGTTTCACCGACGATCTGGTAGGAGGCGAGCTTGCGACCGCCGGCCCATTCGGTGTCGATGACCTGGACCGGAGGGTTGAGCCCGGCGAGGTCTGCGGGCGTCTTGCCGTCGCGCCAGGCGTCCAGCGCGGTCGCGAGCGCGGTCCGGGCGGTATCGGCCGACGGGTTCGTGCTCGGCCCGCACGCCGATACGACCAGGGCGACGTGGAGGAGGGCCCATCGGCCGATCGCCCGCGAGGATCGGGGCCTTGCCCGAGTCGTTTCAATAAGCGTCGGCACTGAGGACCTCTCCTCCGTCCCGGGTGCCCAGGGCGCGCCAGGTCGCCAGGTCGACTGTGCTCTTGACGAACCGGACGGTCCCGTCGCCCATGAGTGTATTGACGCCGCCGGGATGACGACTCGACGGGGGGACCTGCATCGGCATGTTCGCCATATTGCCGGGGAACCCCGGGCCGGCGCAGGTGGCTCCGTTGGGCGTTTCGACGTGATTATAGGCCGTGCAGCACATCTCGCCCATGACCCAGCTCATCCCCTGGCGGACCGTCAGCCGGGTGGCGGTCGCGGGCTCAGGCCCCGGCACGTCTGGAGCGTGGCCTGGAGGCTCGTCACCGGCGTGATGATCAGCGAATCCGACCGTGCGTCCCGATCGCGGACGCCGGTCCCCCGGATCTTCTCGCTGAAGAAGCAGGTATTGCTCAGGCCGTCGGTCACCTCGGCCAGCTTCACGCCGCTGAGATAGTAGAAGACGCCGGAAACCTTCTCGGCGGGCGCGACGGTCGAGGGGTTCGACTCGCTCAGGTCGCAGGCCCAGGTCTGGAGGTTGCCGAGGTAGGAGCATCCCCCGGGCCACTCGCCGAGCGTCGGGCCGTCGGACGGGCAGAGGTATCCGTTGATCTGGACCCGGCTCGCCGTCGCGTTCTCCCGCCCGGGGTTCTGATAGGGGGGCATGAACGGCACGTCGCCCGCCATCCCCGGCGTCTCGGGCGGGAGGCTGAAGTTGATGGCGTTGAAGAGGCTGCCTTGCTCCATGTAGAGCAGGAGCTGGCTCTGGGCCGACCACCGGGCATAGACGGGCGTGCCGGGCAAAGACGGCGTATACGATCCTCCCTTGCCGAAGGGGAGGACCTGGTAGGTCGAGACGTAGTTGTGGACCGCGATCCCGATCTGCTTCAGGTTATTGATGCACTGGGCACGGCGTGCGGACTCGCGGGCCGCTTGCACGGCCGGCAGGAGCAAGCCGATCAGGACGGCGATGACGGCGATGACGACCAGCAGCTCGATCAACGTGAACGCGCGGCGACGGGACCTCATGGACGGGCCTCCCCCTTCTCTCATCGGAAATATGAGCAAGATTCACGGCCGAACCGGGGATGAAGCAAAGGCGGGATCAAGGGCGAGGCGGCCGTTCGGGCTGGGATCGCGCGGGCGAGAGCTAGGCGATCCGACGGGGCTCGGCGGCGAGGCGTCGAGACGAACGAGGGCCGGTCTCGACGACCCCGGGGCCCAAGGGCCGATCGGACTCCGTCGGCGCGGTGGGCGTCGCGGTCATCGGGAATCCGGACCGTCGCGAGCACGACGGGCCCGTGCAGGGTCGAGGAGCGTCGTCGGGTCGAGGACTTTCCGCGAGGGAGAAATCCGAGGGGCCGGTCGATCCGGGGGAGAGGAGGTCGGAGCCCAGGTGACGAGCCGCCGAGACGACGTGAACGCCGCAACCGGCCCGGACATCCGACGCGGTCGCGAGCATGCCCAGGCACGCCAGGGCGAGCCAGGAGAGTCGACCGTGCGGAACGTCCCGATCGACCGACATGAAGAGACTCGTTCCGGAAAGGGCGTTGACCGGGGCCGCGACGACATGGGAACCATCCTAAACCCTACCCTGGACGATGACGGGGAACAACCCATTTACTCGATGGATCGGGGCCGTTCCGTTCTCTATTCTTCCCCTCTCCCGTCGGCAGAGGGTGCCCGAAGGGCGGGTGAGGGGCTTTGCCTTCGAGAAGGAACCCTCCCGGCTCGATGGATCGAGGCCCTGCTTGATGAAGCTCCCACGAAGTCGCCGGCTCGTGCTTCTTTACGTGGGGGCGGCGATCGTCGCCGCCGGTTGCACGTCTAATGTGCCCGGCCCTGCGAAACCGCCCCCCGTCGTGGCGGCAAACGACGCCCTGGTGACGACCCTCCGGGCGTGGAAGTCGGGCCGGCGCGACACGGAAAAATTCCTCGGGGCGAAGCCCACGATCGGGGTCGTCGACTCGCTTCGACGCCTCCGTCCCCTGATCGATTACGAGGTCGTGGGGCCCCTCGGCGCGGTGGGCAACGTCCGGCCCTTCGCCGTCCGCCTGGTCCTGGACGCGCCCGCCGAGACGATCACGACCCGTTACCTGGTGGTCGGCCAGGACCCTCTCTGGGTCTTCCGGCAGGAGGATTATGAACTGATCCTCCACTGGGAGCACAAGATGACCGACGAAGAGCCAGGTCCGTCGCCGGGGGCCGTGACCGCCAAAGCGGGCACGACCTCGGATTGATGGGGACCCTGGCGACCCCCCGCTCCTTGAGAGGTGGCTCTGGCATGGGTAAACTCGGACTGTCATGACGACTGTAAAAGTATAACGGGTCAACATCCCGTTCGGATTTGCGGTATTTGATCCATAGTTCCTGGACTTACGTCGAGCGGCAAGTGTAACACCTCGTGAAGAAACGAATCTTGACGACCTTCTTAGGAGATGGGGGTGGAGAGGTGAAGTCACTCTACGGCCTCTTGTTGCCTGGCGCTGCCCTGCTCCTCGGCGGGGCGGGCCAGCCAGCGCCGGACGCGAAGCCGCCGATCATCGACATGCACCTGCACGCCTACGAGAGTGACCCCAGGTGGGCCGGGCGCGTGCCCAATCCGGCGACCGGAAAGCCGCTCACCGCGACGGATGAGAAGGCCCATCGGCGCGCGACTCTCGCCGAGTTAAAGCACCATAACATCGTCAAGGCGGTCCTAAGTAACGGCACGGGCGCCGTCGAGGTCGTCGACCGCTGGAAGGCGGCGGCGCCGGACGTGATCATTCCGTCGCCCGGCTTTGACGGCCCCCACCAAGAGGCCCAAGGGGGGCCCGCAGGCGGGGCGGCCAGGGATCTGGCGATGCCGCCGCCCGAACCGGGTGCCCTGCGTCGGGATTATCTCGCGGGCCGCTTCGCTGCCATGGGCGAAATCGGTGCGGTCTACGCGGGGCTCGCCCTGGACGATTCCAGATTGGAGCCGTACTTTGCGCTGGCCGAAGAGCTGGACATCCCCGTCGCCGTCCATACCGGCATCAGTTCCCCGAACACCCCATACCAGGGTTACCCGCGATTCCGCGCGGGCCTAGGTAATCCGCTGCCCCTGGAGGCGGTCCTCGTCAGGCACCCGAAGCTGCGCATCTACCTCCAGCACGCCGGCTACCCGTACCTGCAAGAGACCAAGGCACTGATGCTGGTGTACCCGCAGGTATATGCGGACTTGGCCGCGATCGACTGGATCATCCCCAGGGAGGAGTTCCATGAATACCTCCGGGGCCTGATGCGCGCCGGCCTGGGCAAGCGACTGATGTTCGGCTCCGACCAGATGGTATGGCCCGAGGCGATCGGCATGGCGATCGAGGGCATCGAGTCGGCCGACTTCCTGACGGCCGATCAGAAGCGCGA
>JAABUS010008904.1_pt1 | contig 10799 bp, 11 predicted proteins | sample 5560161 | NCBI WGS metagenome assembly JAABUS01 (sample SAMN10711885, study PRJNA513376) | rock metagenome | isolation source: Antarctica rocks | place: Antarctica: Victoria Land, Trio Nunatak nord | collected 2016-01-04
CTCAGAAACACATGCTGGCAAGATTTGCAGCCAAACGAGGCTGCAACTTGTTCATTGCAGTAGAGCTTCCCATCTCAGAAGCAGCTGCAATGCCATCAGGTAGGTAACCCTAATGCTGGATTTTACCTGTTGGCAATAAAATCCAGCAGCAGTAGTCAAGCATCCATGGCAGCATTGCTTGCTTGCGCACTGCAGTTCAGAGATCACAACATGCGGCGGGGTGGGAGCATGACATGCACAATGATGCTTGCCATATATGTATATAGAGGCAGCAAAACATGCATGGACTCAGTGCAGCGCACAGCTGAATCACTCTGCATGAAAGCATACATTCTATCAGCCAAGCGCAGCACTGAATCACTCTATGGCATGCACGCGACACAAACATCTTGTATTGATGGCAGCAGCTTACTTGGACAGCTCCAATGACTGGCATCTGAAAGAGAAGAGGGATGAGTGTTGTACGCAATCGCCCCTTCAGTGAGATGTCCGATATTCCCACCTGTACATACACTACATTAGCAGAGGGTGGCAGAAGGAGAACAAGGCAGCAAGCTCAGACGCTGAGTTGCAGTGATACAGCAGGCATCATTCAACCGGCCTTCTTGTGTCAATCTTAAAGGCTGCAAGTGCACACCGCATCTGAGCTTGTTGCCACGTTCTAACTTAAAGATGCAGTACACTTCCAAGCAGGTCAGCTCTGCTTGCATTCTTTGAGGCTGTCAGGAGTTGATTAATAAGACGCAACATAATTTCACAAATCGCTGAACCTTCATAGCCCTTGCACCAAGCAGCCTTGTTAATGGCATGGCCAAGGCATACAGTCTGGACGCACAACACAAGACTAAAACACGATGATTGCGCAAGATTATGCAGAATCACTGTCAGTGCTCAGGCTCCCACCGTCCATGTGAAGATCTTGTTGACAACAGTAGATAGACCCGGCACAGACTGCAGGAATTTGGGAGTTGGATTGAGCAGCAGGGCGATTTGCTGGTCGCCCCTCCACACAAAGTCAAACTCCAAGAAAATGTCCTCAGCTCCAGGATCGGTTCCTGGGAACACCCTCACATCTTCAACAGTGGGCGGTGTGTTGCCCAGCTCAAACCTACAAGCAAGTCAGTTATGTAAACTGCAACAGTCATTGGCAGCTGCATGCATCTACCCTGGCTCCTGTGCTTTGTGAAGTCTTCATGATATACATTATGCTCACTCTTGAAAGCATGTCCAAATCACTTCTAGTTTTACACACAAGCAGCCTGCATAGATTGGATTCTGCTAAAAATTGGACCAGCTGCTCATGTACAAGAAGCTACAGGCCTTGCATGGAAGCTGCTCCCAGCGGTGCCTGTGGTTCCATTGCTTGATGAGTCTTGTTGCAGCACATTCTGCACTAACGTGCACATGCACACACCCAATGTCTCTGTATGCTACCCTTGTGTGCTTCTGTGTCACATCTGCCAAGCACAGACAACAGGGCAGCAGGCTTTCAGCAACAGCACTGCCAAAGTATGGCACATCATGATTTTGCACTTGGTGACTTACTTGTGCAGTTTGAGAGTGGTCATCCATGTGGGTTTGTTCTCTTCCAGCATATCTGGTAGCATTTCCTTTGCCTGTTTCTCTGCTGCTGCTGTGATGTAGGGCCACATGCGGGCTGCACAGCAACATACCAGGGTTGCACACCAGGTTCTGAAACTGTTACTGCCAAGCATTGCAAAGCTTCAACGCCATGAGAGTAACACAGCAGCATGTCATGTTTCATTCACATGCATAGGCCAGGAAAGTTGCAAAGCACATGCCACCAGGCGACCAAGGACTGTACGCAGTGCTGATGTGCAAAAGACTTCAGATGCTGAACAGAACAATGGCTGTAGATTTACCGATGAGCTGAGTCAGCCATGAGCCCTTGATACTAGCATCGGCATTGCCAGTCAAGCCAGTAGTTCCCTGATCGTCCCTGTCAGCTTCCCCGGGTCCTGTGTCTGTGGCCCCAAACCCCTCGTGGTCATCGTCTTTGTCAGGGTCTGTCTTGTTAGTTGGTCCTTTTGCTACAGCGTCTAGCGCTGCCTGTGCCTTCTCAGATGTGGCAGATGCAGGGCCTTCCTTGGTGTGATCATACCCTGCCCATTTCTGCTGGTCTTTGTTGAGCGGTTGGCCTGAGCCTGACTGACCATGTGTTGGGTTCGGCTGAGAACTTGGAGACTGCTGATATGGCTGCTGAGGCTGCTGCTGCTGAGATGTTGGCAATAGCTGGGAGCTTGAGGAAGCAGGTGTGCCTGTAAAAAGATTTCTTTGGGGCCTTGCCGATTTACTGTTGCAAACACAAAAGTTGTGTTCGGCCGCGACGTACCTGGAATTGCCTGTGTAGCTTGTTGCGCTGGTCTGTTGGGGCCCTGCTGGGGTTGCACTGGTCCTGACGACCAATCACCCGAAAGTGGCTGACTAGACATCTGCTGACCGGCTGGTGCGCGAGTGTCCATCTTGGAAGTCTCCTGGGCAGAAGCAGAATGGATTGTCAGCGAAAGCCGCTCAAGTATGCCTATTTGATTTTTGCAGCTATAGACCAAGCGCAAGTACTCGAGGCACCACGCGGTGGACCCAAATCTTTCAGGTATAGCAAGCACTTGCATCCAGGCAACTCCCTATTCTACAAATTTAAGCTGATAGATGATGCATTGCAGCGACTGCCCCATTCGAAGGAGAAGTTGAGCGAGACAGAAGAATGCACGCATGCAGTTTCATATCATAAGAAGCTAGGCCCACCAACAAACAACAAAATCAGAGGTGTCACTCCTGAGACCTGTCGTCACTTTTCTGGAATGTCGCCTCTTATCACAGCCCTGCTGTTGGCGCACAGCCTTGATCGCGGTCCTTGATAACTAACTCCCCGGTAACTTTGATAAAAGTAACGCCTGATCACGTGTTGCTTGTTTACTCAACCTGCACACGAACAAGCGTGCAAGCGTTTCGGTTAGCGACGAAAGCGAATCAAGCTTTTGTGACGCTCGCGCTCGCGATCTCTGTCTCATTTCAGCATCGCAGTTAGATCCTGGCCAACATGTTTTCCGGCTGCTGGGCTTGATGATGAAGGTGATTTGACCGATTAAACTGTCCACATCAACAGAGTAAAGTCGGGAAAATGCATGAAACGCCCAACGCGTCCGGCTCTAATGGTTTGGTGGCAGCTGAAATGTCCATTTCTCCTGTGACAGCACCTGCCCGTGTCAAACAGATATGGAGGCATGCTAGACGAAGTCTGACGTTTGGACTGTTAGTTGCTTCTGGTTTTGCATTCTGCTTTTGGGCGCTGGCTACGCAGATGCCAAGACTTCCGGTGCGCTATCATTCTATCACGAGATTGTGTTTTCCCACGCAGCTTGGCCTGTGATGCACTTTTTCCTCAGTGCAGGCATCAGACCTTGGTGCTCTGAAGGCGTTCCCGCCACGGACTCTGCCAGACATCATAGCCTTGAGGGATTTGGTGAAGCAATATGCTGCAAGCTTCCCAGTAAGGTTGGGCTCATTTGCTAATGCAACATGAGTTTTCCACCGTTACGCCTGTAACCCAGCACAGCCCTACAGGTGCAGGTGACCATTGGATATTGCATGGTATACATCTTCATGCAGACATTTGCTGTGCCAGGCACACTCAGTCTGAGCCTTTTGTCAGGCGCACTATACGGCACACTCCCAGGGCTGCTGTTGGTCTCAGGTGAATGTTGCATTCCTGTCTCTACATGCACACACTTTATATCTTATGCTGTCTCATCTCATCAGCTGAATAAACTATCAAAGCTGTGGCAACAACCTTGACTGTTCTCCAGATACGCTGTAACTTTGTTGCAGTGATTAGCACAGTGGGTGCAACAGCATGCTATGGAATGTCATGGGCTTGTGGCAAAGCTCTGGTCTATGCTTTATGGCCAGACAAATTGGGTCACTTTGGAGCTGAAGTAAGGAAACGGCAGGGCAGTCTGACAAGCTACATAATACTGCTGAGGGTCACTCCAGTGCTGCCCAACACATTCATCAATGTGGCATCACCCATGGTAGACTTACCATTGCCACCATTCATGCTTGGTACGTAACCTGCGATTGTTAAAGACAGTGCTGCAGCATCACCATTCAACATGCATTCTGGTAGTTCAGTAGGACCTGCCCAGGTATGCCGCACCACTAGACAGAACTGCATGAGACAGCTACTGTGGCCTGTATAGGCAGGCCCCTCAGAAGTCAAACCTCAACTAGGAGTAATTCTAGGCCAGACTTGTTTGAGGATCATCTTGAGTGCCCAAGCATTGCTCCAGCATGCTTGGCTTGAAATTGGCCCATTTAGCATCAATTTTGAACCTTCATCACCTGAGTGCAGATGTGAGAATGCAATGTAGTCTGTCACCTTTTGACTTTGATCGTTTGAGCCGACTTCAGGGGGCAGAAGAGTCTCAACAGCCATCTTTGGTGCGTGCAGGCACCTTGATTGGTTGTCTGCCCAACAACTTTGTGGCTGTCAGTGCTGGAAGCCGATTAGGCGAGCTGGTGTCCTTGAGGGATCTATACGACCGCCGGCTTCTTTTACTAGGTGCAAGCGTTTATTCATTCAGTCAGTCTTTGAATATTTTGTTCTGAATCACAAAAACAGTCCATGCTTGTGGCCTGCACTTCTATGCTCAGTCACATGGAGAAGAGTGGCATCGCAAGTGCTGACTTGTGCTTAAGTTTGCAGCACTGACAGCTGCATACCCTTTGCACAAATGCACAATTGACGACAAGTGGCTTTTCAGGTTTGGCTGTGAGCTTCATGGCGCTTCTTCCTATTGTGCTGAAGAACATGAATGCCCTGCCCCAGACGGCAGAAGCAGAGGCAAAGACGCTAGAGGGGAAGCAGCAATGATCTCACAGCCAATGCCATGTGCCCATAGCATCCCTTCGTTTGTGGTGTCATGTTTGAAAGACTGGCAGCAACCATCAAAATCTGGTCTGCTTGCATACTTTGCAGCTAGAGACTTGCTTCTACTTTTGCTGACATAGGTACAAAGACTTTCATGACAACACGAATATTCAAGAGTAAACCCTGTTTTCCGCTGCATGATGCTCATGGCTGGCAGACCCATCAACCAGTATTTCTGCCAGCCACGAGCACCAGCTTCAGTCGCGCCAGACACAGCGTGCATACTCACAAATACTGACGTGCACCTTCAAGCAGATCCTCTGCTTTCTTGGGACCAACGGAAAAAGATATACACGAATGTGAGATGATAAATCTTGTGATAGTACTCCAAAGGAAGAGGTTCGGTTTGGTAATCGAAGTCTGCATATATCAGTCTGACAAGAAGTCCTACAAAAGGGTGTCTATCAGAGATGCTCCAATGGCGATTGCAATGACTGTACTGCTATGTGGAAAGTTAAGCCACATGTGCCTCAAAGAGCTTGTCATTCCGCAGCATATTTGACACGCTGTATCATCTCTGTCAATATCTAGCGGCTGAGGCATGCAGGCAACAAAACACTGAGATTCCAATCTTTGACTTGCATCTGAGTTATACGTCAGAAGGTCTGTTCCTCCTGTGCCTTTTGGTTGCCAGTTCCTCTATGGCCGCCAAATCGTCATTTCCACTGCTGCGCTGCAGCACAGCACAATCTATTTAGGCTTTTGTGCCACTAAGCGTTTGTGTGGCAAGAACGCAGAGTCGGTTCACAGTGTCATGTACATATGTGATCAGTCTAACATTGCAGCCAGCCTTGCAGGAGCCGACGCATGTCAAGCCAAAACATTCATCCTGTCTGTCCAGCAGAGCTTCAACATGCTCATGTAAGCTGACATGAGTGTCCTGTAGAAGCAGTCACAGGAATGAAAGGTGCAGTAGTCTGTATGCTGCACAGTACCTGATCCAGGTACTGCCTGGGCCTCTTCCTCCTGGGCGGGCCAGGGCCAGGACACCCGTCCTGCTCACTGGCTGGGGCATTGCCCCCCTGAACAGCCTGCGCCTGGCTGTCACCATAGCCTGCAAATAGGCACCTTTGTTGGGCATGGCAAACGTGCCTATAAAACAGTGTGTTTCGGACTGGGCTGTGTGTCTCGATAACTTGAGTACCTCACAGCATTCTGATGCCCTGTCAGCTCATGCTTGACAGGTATGCAAACAGCTCACCAATGCTTGAGGCACAGCAGCAAACACGATTACCAAACAATGCTCCATTGCCATCACATACAGAAAGCTTATTTCAGTTGACAGAAGAGCACGACAAGCTTAGCTGCCAGGTGGAAGGATGCCCAGTCACATGCTTAGGAGCCAAGAGATCATAATGCAGACATGGAATTGCAAGCTGTGATGGAGATATGGTGATGGTGGTGAATGGGATGGTGATGGGAGTAAACAAGTGGTGGTGGTTGTGTCGATCATGGTCATGGTCTCGCAACAAATGGACAGGCTGGCAGGGGTGGTCTCACCAGCACTGCTGCCTGCAGCATCTGAGCTGGGGGTTCCTCCAATTCCACCCCTCCTGGGGTCAGCCTCCTCCCCAGCAGCAGCAGCATCATCAGTGACTGGGGCAGAGCCCTCCTGAGTCTCTGCACACAAGCACATCTTACTAAGGCGCCACATTCATCATTTTCAACAGCCGGCTTTGCTAAAGATCAGATAACGCAGTAAACATTGGGATTTTTTAGTTGTATTTTTGGGTTACACAGGAATACAGTGATAACTGCATTTGTGTGGGTACAGCTAGCGCTTCTCCTCTGCAGCAGGTCAACAAACCCATCAGTGTAGTGTCAAGATACCAGTTGGTTGTGAAATCATCATAATAATCAGGTGTAAGCAAGTGTGGTGATGGTGGTGTAAGCAGGTTGGGTGATGCTGGAAATCATGTGGCCTGTCAATATGTGACAGCTGTTGTACAGACGATGCTGCCTAGACAACAGTGTGAATGGCGCTTTCCACTGTACCCTGCCATCTGCTTTGCACTCATACATACAATGCAAAGCAAGGTCTTACCCACTGTAATGCCTCCCCTTGCAGCACTAGCACTTCTTGCACTATCAGCTGTGATGGATGGAGCTGCTTCCCCGGCGGAACCAGGAGGCAGCTCGGCACCGGTCTGCCCACCCAATGGGGCGGTGCTAATTGTGTGGTGGCCGGTAGCCTGCACAGCTTGGGGCTCTGGGTTGGCCCCTGCCACATGGCTGGCAGGCATTTCTTGCCCTAAAATGCCTCTGCTGATGACAGCTTGGGTAACAAATAAAAAGTCAATGGTTGTCAGGGTTGAAAAACCCACCCTCTGGAGAGGATCCCCTGATGCTTGGCGTTTGGAAGGCAAGCCGTCAGACCTGAGCGTCGTTCGGGCTCAAACCAGGTTCGTTCGGTACCTTCATCATCTGAGGGAGGGTGGACAATTCCCCTGTAACCCAGAAAAAAGGGGAAATAACTTGAGCGTCTCAGAACAGCAAATGCAGATGCTTAGCACAAGTGGACTATGGCCAGCACTCGCGGATGGTGTTGGCAATCTTGCCCATTGCAAAGGAGTTGCGCGGCACAGCACAATATTGGTGCGTAGCTGCATCCCAATGCAGCTGTTCACAGCCAAAGCACAGTGCTCCCTGGCTTGCAGCCAAGTTGCTGCAGTTTTCCAAGCAATACACAAGCTATTGATTTAGAAATGTGCCTGCCATTGTGAGTGATTGCCCCATGTGCTGGCAGGCAAAGCTTTGAAAGATACAGCTACAAACATGATGCTGCCTCATAGCTCTTTTAAATCCTGAAACATCTAGTTTACCTTTCAAACAGTAAACAACAGCATAGTTGACATGCTGTTTCACCACTGTGAGTTTCTAGTAGCTGAGGCTTTCATGCAACAGAACACCGAGAGTCCAATCAACCTTGCCCCTCGCGGGGATTACTTGCCATGGACTGATCGCTTAGGAACACGTTGTTCGGGCTCAAACCAGGTTCATTCGGTACCTTCATCATCTGATGGACAATTCCCCTGCAGCCCCAAAAAAAAAAAAAAACGGAGTCCAATCTTGACTCGCATCTGTTCACACGTCAGAAGGACTGTTCCTTTTGTGCCTTTTTGCTGCCAGTGCCTCAGTTGCCACCACCTCATCATTTTATTGCTGCCTTGAAGCACACAGCACATTCTATTCACGTTTTTGTGCCACTGGGCGTTTGTGAGGCAAGAATGCGGAACTAGTTTGGGTGACAGGATCATGCACGTATGTGACCAGTTTGACATTGCAGCCAGACCTGCAGGAGCCGACGCATGTCTCCACCATTCCTTATGTTTGTCGGGCAGAGCTTCAACATGCTCAAGTAAGTTGACGGGGTTGCCCTGCAGAACAAGTTAAAGGAATGCGAGGTGCAGTAGTCTGGAAGCCGCACAATACCTGAATCAGATACTGCCTGGGCCTCTTCCTCCTAGGGAGGCCAGGGCCAGGAGACCCTTCCTGCTCACTGGCTGGGGCATTGACCCCCTGAACAGCTTGCGCCTGCCTGTCACCATGGTCTGCATTGACATTCACCTCTGTTGGGCATAGCTAACATTCGTGATAGAACAGCGTGGTTTAGGCTAGGCTGTGTGTCTCTCTCAGCTTTGTCAGCTTACGCTTGCAAACAGCTGAACAATGCTTGACACACAGCTTCAACCAGAGTCACCAATCAAGCTTCATAGCCATCAACTACAGACAGCTTAATTCAGCTGACAGCAGCGCATGATAAGCTCAGCTGCCATCATGTGCTGAGGTTGCTGCTGTTCTCCAACTACACAAGTAATTGATCTGGAAGTGTACATGTCATTGTGAGTGACTGCCCTGTGTGGTGCGGACAAAGCTCTAAAAAGATACAGTAAAAGTCATGATGATGCTTCAGCTCTTTTCAATCCTGAAAAGTTTGCTTTCGTTCGTCACTTATAAGGATTACTGACACGCTGTATCGTGACTGATATTCCGGTAGCCAAGGCATTGAGGCAGCAGAACAGCGAGAATCCATTGTTGACTTACATCTGATTCACATGTCAGAACAACTTTTGTGCTTCTTCATTGGCTGTCCTACTGATGCCGCCGGCTTTTCATTTTTCATTTTTCATTTTATGTTTTTGTGTGAGGGAGAAATATTCATTACACGAAGCAACGACAACAACCTCAAAGAATTGACCATTGCATACCATAAAGCTGAAGCTAACAACACATCATGATAGAAAAGGATGATCACCCTTCATACTGCCACTGCGCGCTATTTATTTGGTTGAGTTGTCTTGGAGCGGAGCGGAGCGGAGCAGAGCGGATTGGAGAGCGTCTTCATCCGAATCATCAGGGGGCCGCATCAGTGACCACCAGTGCCTGTCACAGGCGGCCAGCAAGAGAAAAGCATACCGTGTGTTGCTTCAGCACAGCGTTGGCATGCCGCGTACAACAGCCAGCTGTGCCGACACGGCCTTTGACACGCAGAGAGAGGCAGAGGTAGCAAAGGAACCGAACGAACCTGGTTTGGGCCCAAAAAAGGACCTAGAAAACGCGTTTCTAAGCGATCAGCCCGTGGCAAGCAATCCCCGCGAGGGGCAAGCAAAACGTACTGGCGCCAAGACGACCAGCCCTGATGGCAAGGCCGGTCATGTCATGACACATGTGTGTCACCGTGTAAGGCAAGACTACCGGCAAGTTTGACCCTGTAAGTCCCCATGCAGGAAATATGCACCTCGGCAACTGGCACAGCGCTTTGTCAAGTAAGCACGTCGTCCCAGAGCACGGTGGCCTGTGAAAACATGTGAGAAGAGAAAAACAAGCAATGCAAGCTGGATGTACTCCTTACAAGTGGGCGTATCACTATGCCTAGCCCAACTCGACCTCCAAGAAGCATCCACCGAAGCATGCAGCACATCACCGGGATCAGGATCAATGCGGGTCTGTCCCTACCGTCTCTTACGGCGTGTGTAGCTGGTTCCCTTGGGGTGCGCAAGGCCCTCCAGCTACTGAGAGGGGTTTGACTGGTCCCCCCTCGGTGAGTGCGTTCCACATGCTCCAGCATCAGACCCCTCATCAGAAGAGCTAAGGCCAGACAACAGGTCAAAACACCCTTAAACTAGGCACCCCCAGCAAAGCAAGTTGCACTCTTGAAAAGTCCAATCCAACTTGGCAAGCCACCATATCCTATTCACTGTGATGAAGAGGAAAAAGCCGCCAAAGTCAAAACGAAAAACACTGATGAAAACAAAGTTATGTATAAGCTCATAGGGAAACTCCGTTCTGAAAAGAGAAAATGGTAGCATAACAGCACAGGGCATGTAGCTGACAGATGCAACTGCAACTCCAACCGGTCCTCAACATCCCCTGACGGCGATGTGACAGATGCCAAAATACCGTTGTGGCACCACAGGCTCTGAAAAGCAGCCAGAGTCCCTGGGAGCCTTCCCCTTGGCCAGCTTGAGCACACTCCAGAAATCAGCCTGAGTCCTTGAGAATCAGGGCCTTGACAGTCTTCAACGCGAGATGTCTCGCCAAGTGGCCGTGGTGTGAGGTAGATGATGATGGTAGTGAAGCTTGTTGTGACGATACAAATGACGCCAGGACTGCAACCGGCTGTGAGATGTCTAAGAGTTCTGTTGGCCGGCTGGCCTGGGCGATCTGAGACGCGGCTCCGATGCTGTGCAGCACTGCTAGCCTGAGTCTGTGCCAAGTCTGAAGGAGCCCATCTGACGGCAGCTGCTCAAATGGTGTGTCTGCTGTGGATTGTTGATAGCAAACTGTGCATGAACAAGAAGTTCAACTCAATTAATCATGATGGGAGACACAAAATATCTGAGCATGT
>JAABUS010008905.1_pt1 | contig 10798 bp, 16 predicted proteins | sample 5560161 | NCBI WGS metagenome assembly JAABUS01 (sample SAMN10711885, study PRJNA513376) | rock metagenome | isolation source: Antarctica rocks | place: Antarctica: Victoria Land, Trio Nunatak nord | collected 2016-01-04
GCCGCCGCTCCCGACCAGTGATGATCTCCACCACGCCATCCATCCGCACACCTCAACGACCGCCTTAAGTAGCTCCTTACGGCGGCAGGAGGCTCACACCCAGACGGCCCCTGGCGGAGGGATACTCGAAGCCGCGGCGCGCGGCATCACCGCGCAGGGCTACAAGGCGGGCGATCTGGACCGGCAGGAAGCCGATCGGCGCCGCGCGGAGCGCGGGCCTGACGCCTCCCGCCCTGTGTCGCCTGGCGACGGCAACGAGGTCCGCCGCGCCACGCCGCAGCAACCGGCCCCGGCGCAAGCTCCCGCGCAACCCGCTGTCGAAGCCAGCCAGGCGCAGGCCCGTTCCACGAAGCCTGAGCCTGCGGCGCAGGCGGACGCGACGCAGGCTCCAGCTCGTCAGGCGAAGCCAGCCGACGCGACGCAGCCGGCGATCGCTGCCGAGGCGACGCAGGCTCGCAAGCCGGCTCCTGCCGAGGCTGAGAAGCCGGCGCCGCAGCTCACGGCGGCCGATCATCGCAAAGTCGCCAAGGAAGCGGCAGCGGCGCTCTCTGACGACGGCAAGCTCGTGTTCGCGGCGATGAGCGAGAAGATCGACCGGCAGATGAACAAGCTGAACGCCGATGGCAAAGCCGAGATGAAGGCGTTCGTTGCAACGGAGCTGGTCAAGAAGGAGAAGGCCGAGGGGCCGGTCATGCTGACGAAAGAACAGCGCCAGCTCGCCACCGCGCCGGAGCCGGCACCGCAGCAGGTGCAGGTGCAGGCCGCGCAGCAGCCGGCGCCCAAGCCCGTCCAGGCCCCGGAGCGTGCTCCGGAGACGCCCGAGCGGGCGCCTCGGCCCGCTCGGGATGAGCCGGCGCCGGAGCAGCCTAGCCGCAGGCGCAGCCGCTAGGCGGTCATGGAGAGAAGACCTGTGGAGACGATTGCGACCGCCCCGCCTGCGCCTGGATGGGTCTATGTCCTGACGCATCCGGCTTGGGAGAGCGTGGGGATGGTCAAGATCGGCCGCACGGGCCGCGACCCGCGTACTCGAGCTGCGGAAATCACCTCTGTTTCCGGCCTGCTCGCGCCTTGCTCGATCGCCTGGTGCTCGCCGGTATCCGACATGGCCGCCGCTGAAAAGGCGGTGCATCGGATGCTTGGCACCCGGCGCGTGCGCAAGCGGCGTGAGCTGTTCCGGGTGGATACGGCCACGGCGCAACAGGTGGTCGAGGCAGTTGCTCGATCGCTTCCGGCACCTGGTCGTCTATCTATAATCCCGGTTTGTCCGACGTCGGCCAAACGATCGGAAGCCTCTGGCCGTCACCGGGCTCCCCCCCGCCTCGGCCCTTGGCATCACCGCCGGCGCCATTCCTCAATAGCAAGCCGCCTGGTGATCGGGCTCGTGTCATTGGCTACCCTGATAGTCCTCTACACCATGAACTAAGTGATGAGACAGAACAAAAACGAAGAAGTCTGGCGGATAGCCAATACTGCAAAGGGTAGGGATGTAAGAGTAGGTAAGGGCTCTGGTGCAACTAGTTCCCGTTCTCTTTCTACCTCTGCACGATCAAGGCTTTCACGGATCGTCGCAAAGAAGCCCGAAGTGATGGTTAAAATCACCGGGCGGACGCGCGGCGAACAACACCTGAAAAAACATCTTGACTACATTACTAGGAATGGAAAACTAAGTTTGGAGAATAAAGACGGTCTAGTTCTGACTGGCAGAGATAATGTCCGGGCTCTGCATGATGACTGGCTACAAGACAATGCCGTTCTTGCGCGAGGCAAGAACAATCTACAAGCCGTGCAGTCTGTCTCGATTATACTATCTATGCCGCCAGGCAATCCGCCAGACCGTGTACAGGAAGCAGCTCGGACCTGGGCGCGAGAAACCTTTTCGGATCGCTATGACTGGCTAATGGCGCGGCATGACGACAAGGATCACCCGCACGTTCATGTTACGGTTCGATCGGTCGGCAATGACGGAAAGCGTCTGAGAGTTGAGCCGAAGGATTTGCAGGTATGGCGCGAGCGGTTTGCTCGCGAGCTGCGCCGCCATGGCGTTGAGGCCGAAGCAACACCAAGGCAGGCTCGTGGCCTCGTCCGCAAATCAGACCGGATCGAGATTCATAAAATCGAGAAACGTGGAAAAGTGCCAACTGCGAGACTTCGAGACGCTGACCTGGCGGCGAAGGAAGCGAAAACAGTAGCTCCACGCCCTGCTTACGGATGGGAAACCGAGATCAGGCAGCGGCAGCGTGCAATCCAACAAGCCTACTTGGATCGGGCCGAACTGCTGAATACGGGTGATGATCCGGCAGACAAGCAGCTCGCGAGAGACATCAAACGGTTCGTTGCGGAAATGCCGATCGCGACCACCCGGCGAGCCGCCCTGGCATCCGAACTGCGGGAAGTCAGCAATGAAAGACATGAGCACGAACGGCTTAGGCGCACACCTAACCAACCATCACAGGAAAACCTGACAGAGACGCCCTCGACCAAGATTGATGGGCCAGAAATCGAGGATCGGGACAAACGCCCGACACGGCGCCGTTAGGCGTCAAAACCTCCGCACAGTGCGGAGGTTTTGGAAGACCTATGGTTCTTGAAACCGAGTGGGGCGACGGCGAGGGCGCAGTCTAATCTTCCTGCGCTCATCCTCCGTGGCATCAAGGTCACGAACCTTCGCGCCGTAAGCGGCGGTAGGTCGCTCCGCGTCTGGCAAGCCCCAGTAGTCAAAGTTTCCGGTCATCACTGCTACAACGCGACGTGTCTCACGGCGCAGCACTTCAACAGCCTCAAAGGCTGCATCTCCTTGTCCGGATGGATATTCGCCAGAAAGCGACGCCACGTTCAGAGCCCTGGCGATCTGGTTCAGATTGGTTCCGATCTTGCGCAGCTCGGTGAATATCGCCCGCAATTCTGTGACTTCGCTGCCGTTCCACTGAGGGCGTCGGCCGAGGTGGAGAATGGCAAGAGACCGCAGCCAGTTGGTAGGAGTGGTGTTCCGTGCGGTGGCCGCTTGTAGCAAGGCTAACCTCTCGGCATCCTTCAAGCGAACGGTGACACGATAGCCGGCAGTCCCAACGGGACTAAGGGGTTCCTTACCGTCAATAGCCGAGGCCATAAACTTGCGCAGGGCTGCGGATGCACCGCCCTCAGTGCTTCGCGCCCAAGCCTTGAACCGCTCGGCTAAATCCCTGTCCACATAGGCGCCGACCATGATTTTATCGGGGGGAGTGGACATAAACGCTCCTGACTTTAAAGACTGACAACCACATAGATATCCTGCCTTAGTCCCTTTCGATAGTTTTTACCTTGTTGGACTAAGGAAGAAAGTGGGCAAGAGGAAAAGGATGTTGAGCGAGGCACCACCCCACGATCGGTCCCGCCGCTTGCTGGCTACTGAGCCCAAACCTCCGCATTGTGCGGAGCCTCACGCCTGTTCCTGTGGCCGTGCGACCCCTCAAACCTCCGCACCGTGCGGAGCCAAACCTTCTTCAGCCATAAGCCCCTGGGCCGATCAGCCTTACCGTCGTGAGCGAATGGGGTGAACCCTGGCGGCGCGGACCTTCGATCGAGGCAGCATCCGGTGCCATGCCATAACCTGCGGTCGCGCAACGGAGCCTCCGCAGCACATCCCCGAGGCGTTGATGCTCTCCGACTTTCTCGCACAGCGGAGTGATCGGTAGTGCCCTCGTCGCCCGGCATCGTAGGCAATGCAGGATCAGCCTCCCGCCCATCCAGGCTGAAAGCGGCGTTTCCATCGCCAACGCGTTTCTTTTGCGCTGGCTCGTGTTCATGCTCATTCGATCGCCCTGCCTCCGCAGGGATCGTAGCTTGTTCTTATTACGTTCTGGTAGAGCTGAAAGCCCTACCCCGCCAGTTGCTCGTTCCAGTCCTTCGCTTCGGGCCGCAGGCGATCGAACCTTCGCCCGCATCCAGACGCCAGTTCGTGCAGTCGCTTGGCCAGCAGCTCGCCCCCGGTTCCCTGGTCTGTTGCTGCGACAAGCTCTCCGTGCGGCGGCAGCAGCCCTCGCAAGGCTTCCCCCGTCTCTGGCCCATAGCCTCCACCCGTCGAGACGTACAACGTGCCATCCCGCCAACCCTCAAGGCTGGCAAGGCTCAAGGCGTCGATCGCGCTCTCCGTCACGGCAAGCCGATCCGCGACGGCGGGATGCCCAAGCCAGAACAGCGTCTTGGTTCCGCCCTTGCTGAACCCCTTGTAGTTGGGACCACGCATTTCCCAGCCTGTGACCGATCCCGTTGCGCCCTGGTGCATGGCCCATACCGTGCCATGGATGCCCTCTCGCAACGCCTCGAACTGCAAGGCGCGCGTGATGCTCTCTGCTGGCAGGCACCGCTTGTCTGCCAGGTAGCTCCATCCTGGCGAACCTGGCTGTAGGCGTGTCGCCTTGCCCCAAAGTGCATCGCCCTCGAACACTGCCTCATCGTCACCCCGACGCATCGGCAGCAGTCTTGGTGCGATCCCTGCGAGGGGCCGCAGAGCCTTTCGGGCATAACCGAGATTGCCCCCCCAGACATGCTGCGCGAGCGCCAGCACGTCACCGCGCCGATCATTCAGGGGATCAAACCAGCCTTTGCCTTCGTGAGTGACAATGACGATCCGACCGGCTCCCTGGCGATACTTGGCGGCTCGACGTGTACTCTCGCGCACATCCAGTTCCCATCCGGCCGCTTCCAACACACTCCGGCAGTCAACTCGGGCGCGCAGCTCTACAAGCTCATCAGCATCAAGTGTCATTCGATCCTCTTGCATCAAAACCTATGTTCAAACGACACCCGAACCTGCAAATACATCGCGCCATCTTCGGTCTATCCTAGTATCTCCACTACCATGCGGGCATCCTGTACTCACGGTGCTGTGGATCTATCTTTATGGCCAGACATGAATATAATACAAGCACTACTGCTGAGAACATCGTAACAAGAGCTGATTGCATCGCGTCTTGCCAGTGATGCCAGAAGCCAAACACAGTAGTCATCCCCATCCCGCCGATGATCGTCAGGAACAGCCCTGTCAGGATGAACGGTCGCAGCAACCGGAGGAACACCACCATCACCAGCTGCAACGCGGCCAGGAGGACAACAAGCACCAGCCACGCAAGGAAGGCCAGGAAGCGCCCTGCCAGGCCGAGAACGCCCCTGGCAGGGTACGGAGGGCGGGAAGGTTCAAGAGCCTGTCACTCACGTCCCTGCCCTCCTGTGGCCTACCTGACGCCGATGCAGCGCAGCTCGGCAAACGGGACTTCAACCCTCGCGGTCCCGATCTGCACGAACGCGAAGTCTGCCTTGTCGGATCGAAGCTCGGTCATCAGCTCCCCCTGCTCGCCGTCAACTTCCACGACGAACACCGGAGCCGAATGGGCCTTGGGCGTCGAGGCCACCAGAACCGGGCTTGGCTTCACGCTCGGCCTGGAAATCAACGGAGCTGGTTCAACCTCGGGCGCCGGAGGAAGTGGAAGGTCCACCAGGCTAGGCGAGGACGGGCCTGCATCTTCTTCCTGGCTGGGCGCTGCTGGCACAATCGCAAGATCAGGTGCCGCAAGCACCGGCTGCGGCTCTGGCTGCGGTTCTGCCTGAACCTCCTGTTCGCCACCCGGCCCTGCCTTCGGCTTGAGAAAGATGCTGCCCGTGTTGCGGCCCGTGGCGCTCTCGATGATCCTGCGGGCCTCCGTCACGGACAGGGCGGCATCGTGCCCAACCATGGCAGCTTCAATCTCGGCAGGCTGCTTCTGCCAAGCCGTGAACAGCTCGTAGATCGCCCGCATGTCGCCCTCGTCGAGCTGCTTGGACAGGAAGGGCGGCAGCTTACCGACGCTGCGGAACATCGTCACCGCGTAGTCAGTCAGGCCGCAAACCGTGCCGATCTGCTTCCCCTTCATGCCGTCAGCACCAAGCCGCCTCACGACTGCCGCAAGATCGGAGTTGGACAGGTTGGCGCGCGACTGGTTCTCGATCACCTGGGCCGCAAGGCCGGCTTGTTCCCCCGCCACGATGATGGCGGGAATGTCTGGCAAGCCGAGAAGCCTGGATGCCCTGTAGCGCCTGGCACCGAACACCAGCATGTAGCGACCGTCCACCGGGGCGCGGAGGCCGATCGGCTGCAACACGCCACCTAGCAGGGTGATTGTCTCCGCGAGCTGCTCAAGCTCGCCCTGGTCGAACGTGGTGCGGGGCTGCTCGGGGTCCTCGTCAATGTCCACCAGGCGGATGCGAAGTGGGCCAGTGCCGGTGTCACCCGTGGCGGCGGCGCGCAGGTCGTCAAACGCGCCGGGAATGAAAATCGACTTCTTCGTTGTTGCAGGTTTAGCCATGGGTCAGCTCCATCTTCTTATCCACCACGTCGAAGATCCCGCGTATCTCCAGGCTGGCGTCTTTCACTCCGGAACCCTTCATCTGCCATACTGGCATCCGCTCACTGCCAGCCTTCGCGTAGAGGTCGCGCTTTGCGACGATCGCGGGGAACAGCAACTGCCCAACCTGCTCTGCCAGAGCCTCGAACCCGTCGCGCTCAAGGCGGCTCTTGCGGTCGAACAGCGAGGGCAGCAAGCCGAGGAACAGGGGCTCGGGCTTCTTGTAGTAAGTCGAGACGCCCTTGATCGCCTTTAACAGCTCCGTGATGCCAGCGATCGAATACGAGTTGATGCCCATAGGAGCCAGGACTGCATCGGCCGCCAAAAGACCGGCATAAGTGCGATTAGCGAGCTGGGGCGGCGTGTCGATGATGCAAATGTCGTAGTCATCATCCATCGAGTGCAGGTTGTCCCGAAACATCTCAATGCAATTTCGGTCTATCTTCTCAACACCGAGTAGCTGGCGAGTTGACTGCGTGACTGTCATCGGCCCGACACTCGGAACCTTTGTTTCTTCTGAAAACAGTGACACGCTCTCAACGGGGGAAAGATTTGCTGCGAGCGTCGTTGTCAGATTGGCTTGCTGGTCGAGGTCGATCACAAGCGTCCGGTATTTCTCCGCGAAGTACCATCCTGCGTGCGCGACAATGTTGGTTTTACCGACGCCACCCTTCTCATTCATCACCACGAGAGTTTTCACGTCAGCTCTCCCTCGGCTTGCGACCGGCACGGCCTGGCCTGCGGTCCACCAAGTCACTGTCTGGCACGTCCAAGCCAACGCTCTTAAACGCCTTCATCACCATGCCGCGCACGGTCGTACGCTCCTGCAAAGCCCGCATCTTGAGGGCGTAATGCAGCGTTTCGGACACGGGGAACGACACCATCACTTGCCGTTCCTCCGCTGCTGGTGGAGCCAGCTCCGGCACGTCTGCTGCCGGCTTCTCCCGACCTGTAGGGGCCTTCTTCGCCATTCCAATCCGCTCCCGCCTGGCGCACCCGCGCCGCTCCAATTCCCTACCGTCACACGCCACCTCCTAAAAAACAACGTGGATTCATTTTAGACTAATTTAGCATGTTGTAAATAAGATAATGATAAATTAGGTGTTATCACGAACCCGTGATCCGGTGATTGTGGCGACTGCGACCGTATGAGAGAACCTTGCATGTCAGACCCAGTGCTGGTCTTCCCCCTTCAAACTGATCCGGAGCCAACGAGAGTTTTTCGGGCACTCTGAACCCTTGAGGAAGGGGTGCCATGAAGCGGAAGCGATATTCGGACGAGCAGATTGCCTTTGCGCTACGCCAGGCAGAGGGAGGGACAACGGTGGCGGAGATCTGCCGCAAGTTGGGCATCTCTGAGCCGACGTTCTACCGGTGGAAGAAGCAGTTTGCCGGGATGGGCACGATGGAGATCCGCAGGCTGAAGCAGCTCGAGGAGGAGAACGCCAAGCTGAAGCGGCTTGTCGCCGACCTGAGCCTGGACAAGACCATGCTGCAGGATGTGCTGCGAAGAAAATGGTGAGGCCCGGCGTTCGGCGTGAAGTGGCGGGTATGCTGCAGAGCGCCTACCAGGTCAGTGTGGCGCGACAGCGCAGATGGCCGGTGCGCGACACGTCAGGCGACATCCGAGACCCATCCACCTGAGTTCCTATTTTTCCTAGGTTTTGGTATACGTTAGAAGGGCTTAAGGGAAAGAATGGGCGAGCAAGGTGGATGGGTCCATGTGTTGCTACCGGCCATTTGCTGTTGTCGCGCACCGGCCATCTGCGCTGTCGCGCTACACGGGCCTGGCGCTACCGCGAGGGGCGTCCGGGGGCAAAGGCTGCCAACGAGGTCTGGGCCATGGACTTGATGTCGGATCAGCTGTTCGACGGCCGTCCGATCCGGATTTTAACTATCGTGGACATCCACACACGAGAGGGGCACACGAGCACACCGAGAGCCAGCTTCAGGGCTGCCCAGGTGGTCGAGGTGCTGGACCACTGGGCGCACCTGAACAAGGTGGAGATCGACTTCTCCAGGCCGGGCAAGCCAACGGACAACGCCTTTATCGAGGCTTTCAATGCGCGGCTGCGGGCGGAGTGCCTGAACGCCTCGTGGTTCCTGTCTCCGGCCGATGCACGGGCCAGGATCGAGGAGTGGCGGCAGCACTACAACGAGGAGCGGCCGCACTCAGCCCTAGGAAACTTGACCCCCAGAGCCTTTGCCAACCAAGCTGAACAAGCCCGAAAAATCGCGTAGCACCCGGACCAGAGTCAGGGGCGAGACCACATGCTGATAAACTAAAATTTCACCTGGATCACTCGATGGGGGCTGGTCACTTGGCGGCAGCGCCCGACGTCCGCTCACGCGGTGGGTGGCGGCAAATTGGTCAGGTATGAAAGGTATGCGGCGATAGCATCGGCGATGTCGCCCGTGATACCTGCAAACAAACCACTCGTCAGCGCTTTCGGCTGAACTGGACGTCCATCTGGATCTTACCTATTAACGCCTGAAGCCATTTGCGGGTCTGGTGTTCCTGCAACTTGACCTTCGGCCTGTGGCCGATGTTCTCAAGCAACTCCTCCAGCGAGATCAGACGATCCTGGAAACCGTTGAGGACACCGAATTTGATGCTCGCGATATCTGGGCCGCACAGGATCCACCCGCCTTCACGCGATAGTGTGTGGACCCAGAGATCACGCTCGCCATCGTCGATCGTAGAGAGCGCGGCGTATGCTGCCTGCGCATCAAATCTCTCAGTCGCGCTGACCAGATGAACTTTTACCTGTTGGCGGAACTGCGCGGGCGGAATGATCGTGCGATATTGGTATCCGGTCGTAGCCTCACGCTCGACTTCCTCGACAGTTTCAAGCGTATAGCGCGCCGCGAGCGCCGTCCATGCTCCGGCTGCGAAGCAAGCCGAAATCGCGCAATTGTCTAGCAGGACAGGATCGGTGGTGACGGCCACGCATCGGTCCTACGTCACACCGTGACCGGTGTGGGAACGGCGTGTCCCGAGAACAGTTCACGCAGCCGATCGCGTGTGACACCGATCAGCTTGGTCAGCCGTCCTACCGATACGTCACCCCTCTCGATAGCGCCTGCCATCACGGTCATGAACACCGGTGAAAACGCTTCGGGAATGTCAGCCAAATAGGCGTCCGATGGTGCCTCGACTGTGAGTATTTCGGCCGTCTTGTTCAGAAACTTGAGAGCGACCAACCGCCAGTGAAGCGCGCTAACCGATACCTGGAAGTGGTCGGCAACCTCGCGCATGCGCGACGCCCGTTCGGAATTGCCGAGATGCTTCCAATCACCAAATCGCACGATCAGCCGGTGGGGCATCAGCAAGGCGGACGCAAAAATATTGGCGAGCTGCTCGACACGGCTGCCACCATTGTCGCTGGAGTTCTCAACAGGCCCCGGAGGCATGGTGTCCCAGGTCAGAAGGTGGAAAAACTCATGGGCGAGATCGAAATTGCGCCGTCCCGGATTTTCGTGGCGATTGACCAGTACGGCATCGAGTTCGGGAAGACGGCAAGCCGCTCCTGAAATGCCAGAATCGGCATCGACCATGAGTACTAGAATGCCGAAATCCTGCTCCATCACGTCGGGCAGACGAGACGCCGGGATCTCGCCCATTTTATAGTCAATCGTGAGCCTCTCCCCCTCGGCCATGGCCAGCTCGAAGCTCGACTTTTCCGATAGCCGCAGGCTCAGTCGCTCGCGTGGACCCGGGCGATCCAAAGGATTGCTTAAAGTGCGATAGGCAGCAAGCCAGGTACCGGCACGTTCCTGATAAGCGGAGAGGGCCGGGCCTGAGCAATCCGACTGCCGCCAGCTGAACTGCCCCTCGCCAATGAGGCGAAACGGGTCGGTCAGATATTCGGGCGTAATTCCAAAACGGGCGACGAGCGACGACATTTCTTGGGCATTCATTGGGCGCATCCCACTCTCGATCGCTGAGACGATCTGATGGGATTTTACTCCGAGAACTTTCGCCATCTCGGACTGACTCAGCTTGTGCTGCTCGCGCAAAGCCGAAAGCCGGAGCCCGACCAGAGAATTTATCGCTTGTGCCATATCAGTCATCTAATCTTGCAAACGGCATAATGCAAGATTTTTCTTGGAACTGAGAGGCGGTGACTACCTGACCTGACCCCGTAGGAGTGAGCCGCCGGTTGTGTATGGCCGGTGGGTACGAGGAGGGTGGGATGGCGAGGAAGCGAAACACGCCGGAGGAGATCGTCGGCAAGCTCCGGCAGGTCGGGGTCCTGGTAGGCCAGGGTAAGCCGGTGGCGGAAGCGATCCGTCCTGCGCCCCAGAGTTGAGGGAGACTGTGAGAGTGTCCGTGCCGCCTGGTGGACCTGACCCGGAGTGAGACTGACCTCGTGTCATGGGGTGATCTGTCGGTCCCCTGGGCGGCACCTGCCGATCCGCGGATGCGTGGCCTTATAGGA
>JAABUS010008906.1_pt1 | contig 10797 bp, 11 predicted proteins | sample 5560161 | NCBI WGS metagenome assembly JAABUS01 (sample SAMN10711885, study PRJNA513376) | rock metagenome | isolation source: Antarctica rocks | place: Antarctica: Victoria Land, Trio Nunatak nord | collected 2016-01-04
CAGATTGATAGCAGGCTGTCCTACTAGATGGTGCTCCTTCAATGCATCTGAACCAAAGGATCAAGCTTGTCATCACTTTTGAATTTCCTGATGCGTCCAATTACCAGGATGCTGACAGTGTGCTGTTTGGTGTACAAGATCTTCTTTGCAGCAGTAGGAGCTGCTGGCAGCATCAGAATAGTCATGCGCACTGCACCTTCCCTCTTCCTCTTCTCCACAATCCAGATCAGCATCCATTTGGCCATCACCTTGGGCGTGGGCAAGCTGTTTGGATTCCAGCGCAGAGACCTCTTGCTGGCATCAAATGCTAATGTTGGTGGTAAGACAATTGTAACACCAAGCCATGCTCTGACGCCTGCTGTTTGCTCTGCGTAGCTTGGCTTTGATTTCAAGCAGCTGTCTTGCTGATGATGCTGATCTTGTGTCAAGGGAGCCTGCAATTGCAAAACGTATAAGAGAATTGAAGGCAGTGTATTTTGACTGTATGCCAAGAATGATCTTGCATGCGGGCACAGCCAGCTTTGTTGCAGTGAGTGCCATGTTCTGACTGGGGTTTTGATGTCATGTTTTGGGTTTGAATGCTAAGGTGTAATCTTCATCATGCTGTTGCTTTGTAGGACCAACAACAGCAGCTGGAATGGCAGCAGCAAAAGGCTGGAAAAGCTCAATCGTGCCGTCACTGTTGGTCGGAACACTGGGATATGCAATAGCCACCTTCCTGGCGGTGGGTCTCGGATCGTCTGTCCTGCAGCACATGTGAGTGCAAAGGTGATGAGCATGCAGTCTTGAAGCACAGCAATCGCGCAGAGATGACAGCAGTGCTGCTTCAATCAGGACAATGACGTATGACAGACTTGCCAGTGTTGTGCAAACAGCGTTTGCTGCATTTCAAGTGAGCACATTGCCTGCGTGTAATGGTTCCCTGTTTTGCACAATTGTGGTGACCATCACAAATGCAGCATGTTGGTGCATGGCACAAAAGAAAAACTAGACAATACGTGATGCTAACGCTTGCCTGTGTGATAGCACAACCCTTGCTGGGTTGCAACTCAGACCTAGGCTTTGGCTTGATAGGCTTGAAACTTAACACCACATGTGGTCTCTTTGCAAACATGACATGGCATTGTTGAAACAGTGGCCTACGCTTGCATGACGGCCTGCATTATGAGTTCCTGGGCGCAGCCCTAAGCTTACTGAGGGCGTCAGGCCTTTACAGTTTGCAGAATAGCACCAAGGCTGCACCATGATCTGCAACAGTAGACGAACAGCATATGCATGCACTTGATTACTCAGAGTCTCCACAAGTTTGATGTGGCAGCGTGACCATGAATCCTAGACATGAGCACTGCAGTCCTCAATGAATCGGTAGCAATTTGATCAGTGGCAGCCGCCGACAAGGTGCGCAGATGAAGCGTCAGACTCTGGTAACTACACCGCTTCCGATGGCTTCCCCTTGAGCGCCGGGGCTCTTGGACGCATCTTTGCCTTTGCTTTTGTGCATATGCACCCACGAGTCAGTGTGAGTTGCTCACTGTCGACAGGGACGTCCCTTCCAAAGTCCAGACGGTCACCCTCGAGGCGCTGATTGCTGGCAATCTTGTGCCTGTTCCGCCACTTCCCTGAACTTGCCCGCGGCAGCTCATGCTTGCGCCAAGCTCAAGGATCGTTAGTACAGCCCTGCGCATCTAGGCAAAGCTTCACTGCTCAGACTCACTGGCGCGCCTGTCCCAGGTCTCTCGTAGATTGTAAAAGAGCGCGCCATCCTGACAAGTAAGTTGCCGCAGCCGCATTCGGTCAGCGCTCCTATGACCTGGAGTACCTTCTACTCGAGACTGTCTCAGCATCGCAATACAACACGTTTATTTCGCGTGCTTGGTTCAGCTGCTGTCCAGCTTGAGCTCTTCCAGCTGCTTTGTGATTCACCAGATATTGTCAATAACTTTGTGACTTAAGTCACAAGCTTGGTCCAAGTTTGTACAGCGTGCATTGCATCTGCAGTTGCTGATGATTTTGTTCTCTGTGTTCTTGTGAGTTACTTTGCTGTGTAAATTGAATCTGGCGACTTGTGGCAAATCAGGCCTTAATTCTGACATGATGACACCAGCCCGTGGTGGCCACTACATACTGGCATGCAATGTGATTGCAGGCGGCAACCCATGAGCGGCTCCACCAAAGTTGCAGTCAATCTCCTTTTGGTTGTGTGGTTGCAAGGCATATTTTGCCAGACATTACCCAAGCTCCTCAGCAGTCCTGTTGCAGCAGCCAATCAAAGTCAAGTATCACATGCAATGTCAATGGCACCTGTGTCACCACTGGCAGCTGCACCTTCCCCATCTGCTTCAGACCCAGACTGTGAGCACAAAGTGCTGCAGCTGCTAGGCTGGGAGCAAGCGTACAACCCAAGTGGATACTCCATCAATGCAGAGCTACCATCCAACTGCTCATTGCAGACATGGCAGTCTCTCAATTGTCTGAAGAGCCTGACAAACCTGACCCTGACTGGCAGCTTGTTCAACTTGCCAGATGCCTGGGCTACCAATTGCAGCTTTCCAACATTACAAGCTCTCAATCTCTCTACAGCACAGTTGAGGGGTCCCTTGCCTGACACATGGGGTCAGGGTGCAGCTTTCCCACAGCTGAGACTTCTGGATTTGAGCACAACATAACTGTGAGGCACACTTCCAGCAGCATGGGCACAGACTGGTGCTTTCAGCCAACTAGAAGAGCTGCAACTGGAATTCACAAACATCTCAGGTATTGTTCAGTCTCACGCTTACTCAGAGTCTGCTACTTTGACTCACAGTATTGAGGCGGCTGCAGCCCCTCCAAATGTGCGACGCTGCATTGTGCATGCTATCTACCTCATGCAAACCTCTTGCAAGTTGTGCAAAGATGCTCTTTGTTGACGGCCATTGGTGACCCACAATGTCAGCAGTAAGACAGTCCTTGCTTAGCATGAGGCTTGCTTAAAAAGCGCTGATGCGCATATGATCACCACCATAATTATATAACTGACTGCATGCACCCTGACCTTTAGTACATGTCCTGCGTGTAAATAAGTAATTATTTGTAGACACACATATACATTTACACACATGTATGCTCAATTTTATATATTGAGCATGTGGGTATATCTGTGTGCAGGCCCCATGCCATCAAGCTGGGGAGACGCTGGGGCATATCCTTCGTTGTCAGTTCTATCTTTTTATGACACCTCCCTAACAGGCACTCTTCCAGCAAGCTGGGGGGGGCCTAACGCATTCCCAGCACTCTCTGAGCTGGATTTTGGATCAAGCAGCCAGGTTGGCACACTGCCGCCTGAGTGGGGCAGTCCAACAGCCTATCAGCAACTGCATACACTAATCGTATATGGGTGTAACATAACAGGTGTGTGTGTATGTGCTTATTGGCCTCTTGGCCAGCAAAGCTGCGTGTAGCTTATAGACAAAACTTTGTGAGCTGCATGTCCAATGCGCTCAGGAGTGCAGGATCTGCAGGGGTGGTTTGTCTGAATGCAAAGCTTGATGGCTGGCTTGCTTGTACAGAGGCATACGACCCCCTGGCTGTACATGTCTGTGCATTCTGAGTCTGAAGCATTTGCTCTCCTGTCTTGAAGCACACCAATAGCATCTCTTGCACCAGCCAACAGCGCAGTATTTGAGCCTGGGTGTAGACTTGGCACCAATGCTTTGGTTGGTATTGGCAGGGACAGTGCCCCAGACATGGGCACAGCCTGGGGCATTCGCAAGCCTATCTGTCCTTTCCATCATGGATGTACCCCTCACGGGCACACTGCCACTCTACTGGGGAAGCAACGGCTCATTTCCTGTACTGGATACTTTGCAGCTTGGCTCTGACAGCCCCAGCGCTACACCCTTTTCTGGGACATTGCCACCAGAGTGGGGCAGTGCAACACATTGGCAGAACCTCACCGTATTGCTTCTCACAAATTGTAGTATCACAGGTGACCTAAGTTTCTGATATGATGGTGCAGAGCTGCCTGGCGGCTCACTTCCACTGTCTGTCATTGACATTGATGTTGGCCTGGTCAAACAGCATCCTAGTCTTCACAGAGTGTTGTTTGTACTTGAGTTCCAGTCTTTGTGAGGTAGTTGCCACAAAGGTTGAAGGTCAATGGTGCCTGAATGCCTTGCAGCAGTGTATCTCACTGCTAATTTTGCGCTTAAGCTTTGTCACCACATTTCCCTGACCCTAGTCTGACTGCACACGCAAGGGGCATCATGTGGTAACTTCTTCTGTGCACGCATGCAAAATGCTCAGATGTAGTACGCATGCAAAGTGCTCATCTTCACTATGCATGCAGGTGCGCTGCCTGCCAGCTGGGGCAGTGTTGATGCCTTTCCTGAACTCACCTCTTTGACCATCAGCAACACAAACATCACAGGTAGCCTTTCAACACAAACGTGGCAGATCCTTGCAGCTCTGATGTGATGTGTCCGCAGGTCATCTTGTCATCGGCTGCTGTATGTGCTGTAGCAATCTTGTTGACAGCACAATCACCTATATAGTGGTAGTATATTATACACTCAATTCCTGATTGCTATCAATGCTGCCATCAAGTGAGTCTGGTGCTTGCTTGTCACCCCATTGAGCTTTTCTCCTGGCTGGGGTTACAACAGAGCCCAGCCCTTTGTTTTCCTAGGCGGATGAAGTGCTTCTGTGCATGGCTGCGTACCTACATATATGTACCCATGTGAACTACCCATCAAGTCGAAGCTGCAAATGTATCGTGTCTCAATGTGCAAGTAATGAAAATGATGGCACTACATTGCACAACATCAGCTTGAAGATTTATCACACCAGATTTGACAAAAAAGTGTATGACAGGTACATTGCCACAGTCATGGGGCGGTAATGGAGCCTTTGCAGCTCTGCAAGACCTGCAGCTGAGCAGCAGCGGCATTCAGAGTAACATGGTTTTTTGTGTTGTGTCAGGCTGTGTGCAAGTGCTGATGCTCTTGGTCACCCAGCATGTGTATGCACTTGAAATGTGTTACACCCTGTGCTGTGTCACGTACTTAGCATTGTTTGCACATATGTCAAACAAACATCAGGCTCGCTCACTGTAGCATGGCCTTGCGTCATTAATTGCACGAATTGCATACACCAATAATGAACTCGTGCACTCATGCACTCAGTGAAAGTTGCTGAGTGAGTGAAATTGAGGTCAAAAACATTGCTTTCTTCTTGATTGATTGAGTGTATGGTGATGACATCTCAGCCTGATATTGCAGGCACGCTACCCGAATCCTGGGCAGGCGCTGGAGCATTTCCTGAGCTTTCAGAACTGTGGCTGCTGGACTTACCTGTTGTGGGAACACTACCTGCATTGTGGGGCAGCAATGGCTTCCCAGCTCTGACTGACTTGGAGCTACAACTCCCAATGGTGTCTGGCACACTGCCGGCTGAATGGGGCAGCAGTGGCTTCCAAGCTCTAAACAACCTGCAGCTACAACTACCCATGTTGTCTGGCACGCTGCCGGCAGAGTGGGGCAACGGATCAGCGTTTCCTGACTTGATGTCTTTGCTCATTGACACAAACATCACAGGTATCCTGACACAAGTATGTCTGCATGTTTGCTTCTGTGTTCCAAATGGTTCCGTGCGTCATGTTGAGTCATCTGCAAGTTCTGCCATTACAACCAAAGTCAGAGGACAGGGCAATACCAGTTAAAAACCAGACTGTTTGCTGGAGCTTCCAGCGAAGATTGCAACATGCTGGGCCGCTTACGCTAAACACCAGGCTGGTCCAACAAACAGCTGTGTGACAGGTACATTGCCATGGTCATGGGGCGGCAATGGATCCTTTGCTGCCCTGATTTCTTTGGAGATTGAGTGCGGCAGCACTGACCCTGATGGTATCACTGGAAGCTTGCCATCAGAATGGGGCAGTTCAGAAGCCTTCCAACTTTTGCAGACATTGGTTATCGATACTTGCAGCATTACAGGTGAGCATGGCTTCTTTGGCCAATGGACATAATGACGCACCACCTGACTGCCAGTGCTTTTCAGCATGGTGTCCCCTGCTCAATAGTGTAGCGTGCTAGGGCTACATGCAGCCTCAACATTGGCCTCAACCATTGACTTGCGCAAACGTGCTCAACAGTTGACAATGGCTTTGGCATTGAGTGTGACTGACATCACAAACGCAAGCTATATCCAACATGAGGATATATGGCAACACAGGTGTAGCTTGCAGCCAACAAACATATTAATTAGGGTCAGGAGCAGTCTGATGCATGTGCTTTTACTGTGTTTGTTGTTGCGATGGAAATTCTGATGGTGTGGCTTGAATGCAGGCACATTGCCCTCTGCTTGGGGGACCTCATCTGCATTTCCTGACCTTGGCAATCTCAGCCTGCTCAACCTGTTATTGAGTGGGACTCTGCCACAGTCCTGGGGCAGCAACAATTCATTTCCTGCCCTGGTCAGTTTGCAGCTTGGACAGGACATTGTCCCTATTAGCATTTGCCAGCTGGAGGGCAGCTTGCCGGCACAGTGGGGCAGCCCCAGCGCATTTCAGCAACTGGAAACCTTAGACATTGAGGGGTGCATGATCACAGGTATTGATGTCATGGCCAGCCACCATGGTCCACATGCCAATTGCAGGCTGTACATGTTGTTAAGTGCGAGAGGTGGCAGGCTGCTTGTCATGATTGAGGACTGCACTGTATGCTACTGCGCACTCATCTATCATATGTCATGCATGCAGCTGCCTGTCGCTTGATTCGTGTAGTCTTGAGCAACATGGCAAAAAAGCAAGGAACAGTGCAACAGTCAGCATTGGTATGCAAACTATGACTTTCTGCTGAACATGTAGTTCATCTGATGCACCTTCATTGTTGCTTGTCAGGGTGCATGGAGACTGATGCCTTGCCATTGCTGTGCATAGGGGCCATACCACCATCTTGGGGCAAAGGTGCTGCGTTCCCGGCCTTGTTGGACCTGCTGCTGGCCAGCACTACACTGAATGGCACCTTGCCGCCCAGCTTCCCTCCTGCATTGCAGCAGCTTGATCTGTCTGGGAACCAGCTCAAAGGCAATTTACCAGAATCCTGGCCACCCAGATTGCAATTGCTGGACCTGGCTAGCAATGCCTTCACAGGCACTCTTCCAGTTGAGTTGGGCTCCTTGACACAGCTTCAGCAGATGACATTGGCTGGAACCAACTTGCACACATGCCTGCCACCAGAGTGGGGTGCTCCTGAAGCCTTTCCGGAGCTTTTGGTCTTGGGCTGCGGCAACATGAACTTGACAGGGACCTTGCCAGCAGAGTGGGGCAGCCCCTCAGCATTTCAGTCCCTTGTCTTCCTGACCCTTGATTTCAATGACCTCACCGGTGACTTGCCAGACAGCTGGGCTTCTGATGGAGCATTCCCCCTTCTGGTGATGCTTGAAATGGACCACAACTCCCTGAACAGGACCATTCCAACAAGCTGGGGCTCTGTGCATGCGTTTCCCAACCTACAGATCATGTGGCTTGTCAACAACCTTCTACATGGTTCTGTGCCGGCCTTCAACAACTCTAAGCTGGGTGCCCTTCTGCTGGACAACTGCTCTTTTTCTGGCTTGGACGCTTTCTGGACTAGCACAGCCCCTCTGCTGCTGCTTTCAATGCAGAACAACTCCATTTCTGGGCATTTGTGGGATTCTCCATCAGCTCTTGATCAGCTTGCCCTACTGGACTTGCGAGGAAGTGCATTGACAGGAACTGTGCCGCTATCTTGGCTGCACGAGGGCAATATGCTGTCTCATGTTTCCTACTTGGATGTGGCTGGAGCGTGGCAGCGGTCTATTGATCAAAACAACTGGAGGCAGCAGTTGTGCTTGAACAAAGACCTCTACAATGCAGATGTGACAGGTCAGCAGCTTGCCGTGTTGCCAAGCTTGCGTCAGCGTCTGTTGGACGAAACCAATGCCATCAACATTGATGCTAATCAATGGCTGCAGTCTGGCACAGATCAGGCCATTGCTGAATTACAGGCAGCTCTAGACCCAGCTTCAAACCTCTACATAGATAACCAACTAACCTCTGTCACAAACATTTGTGCAAATCACAATGCGGATAGGGTTTTGCTGATTGTTTGGCTGGTGTTTCGGGGCTGTTGCTTGTTTGTGACAAGTGCGTACCTAGCTGCCCGGTGGCACACCACCCGGCATGGCTCGACGCGTTTTGGATTGTTTTCCTCTCTTGTGCCAGCGCCTGTCTGGGCAGTCATGCATGGCATGTATAACACCTGTGAAGGGTTGGGTGGGCTTGCATTCTACTACTATGACCTTGTCACAAACAATATCCTGCTAGCCCAGGTTTGGGGGACTTAGCCGGCTGCATTGCTTCTCTCTATGCTTCTGTTCCACTTTGTAGTGGTTGGTGTTGTTGTTGCATTCCATGCCATCTATAAGCTTTTTGGCCTGAAATACGACATGTCTGGTGTCAGACTTCCTTTTGGTGTGGTCTTGGTCTTGCTGTCCTTAGTTGTTGGCCCTTGCCTGATTCCAGTGGTCTTGCTGCTAGACACATGTGCTTTTATTAGGCGTGTCCTTTTGTGCATCAAGCAAGTTGCCCGGTTGCCTGGGTTCCACTGGACACGTCCAGGATACTTAGTTGCTTTTAGGTTCGATCACAACTTGCATAACATGAGGTACTTTGGCTTGGACTGGGTTGACCTAGAGAGCTATGAAAGCATGCATAACTTGATTGCTGCTGTGTTGCAAAGTCTGCCAACTGTTGTGCTGAACTCTGTCATCTTTTCTTTGGGCAATAAGCCTAGCCATGGCAATTTTTTATCCAACGGTCTGTTTCTAACAGCAATAATAGCATCATGTCTAGCCATGCTTAAGAGTTTGACTGTCATTCTGTGGCAATCATCCAGACAGACAGTGCATCATGTCAGACATGCAGCTAGTCTGGTAATTGGAAAGACATTAGCTGGTAAGCCTATAGAGACTAGTGGCACTAGGCAGAACAGTGCTGTGGAATTGTTGGCCCAGCAGTATCAGGACTTAGGCTCTGCCCCCCTGGGGTCGCTTCACAGCAAGCTGGACGTTTCTCAGCAATGCCGGCATGGCGCCACGCTCTGACATTCATTAAGCACGTTGTGTTTTCAAGACTGTAGACAAATTGCTGCTGAGGCAGTGGATGCAGTTGAGTTTGCATGCATGCACAGAGATACTCAAGCTCTGAGTAATCAGTGCAAGCAATCTTACGCATTGCAAGTCAGGCAACCCAGCAACACCTGATATACTTGTCTGCTGGCAACCTGGCTCTTGGCGCTTCATCTGTATCTGTGTTGGGTGTCCCCATACGTTTAAGTGCTGCTCAATGCTGAAGCTTCTACATTCCTGCTAGCATTGCTAGCAGCGCTGACCAGTGCAATGATGACCTGGGCAAGCTGCAGGGTGACAAAAGTTGTGACATTCATTCCCGCGACATTAAAGACATGCCATGGGTTGTTAAGTTTATGTACCGTAGCTGCACAGTCGCAAGTAGTGCACATGAGCAAGTTGTGTGATCTTAAGATGCACAAGGAGACTTGTTCTGGAACCGGGAGAATCATCGAATGGCGCGCTCCCCAGAGGTGGTTTTTGGGCTCAAGCAAGAAGAAACAGAGCGTCAGGGTCAGCCTGCATTGGTGCGAGCAGCACTACCTGAGCTCCACGTCACGTTCGATTCGACACGTGCGACGGAGCTATCTGCACCTCCAGTTACGCGACTGACGTCGACGGATGTCGTGTTTATGCTGCAAGGGACCTCAAAGGAATCGAAGTTTGGTGGAGGCGGCATACCCTGATCGTTTACAGCACCTTTTTACACTTGCTTCACTTGTCGCTTGTCAAAGCACAAGTCTTCAATATGGCTAGCACGAATAAGATGACCGACTCCGTTGAGAAGACTTCTTCTGGCAGACAGGTTAGTGGTGGTGATCTGGCTGAGTGATGGCCAGCGTGCTGGATGTCGCTGATGCTGACGTTATGGCATGGCTTGCAGTACAAGGTCAAGGACATGTCTCAGGCTGACTTCGGTCGGCTGGAGATTGAGTTGGCCGAGGCAGAAATGCCCGGTCTGACCGCTTGCAGAACTGAGTTTGGATCTCAGCAGCCTTTCAAGGGAGCAAAGATCGCAGGATCATTGCACATGACCATTCAGACAGCCGTGCTGATTGAGACTTTGACAGCTCTTGGCGCAGAAGTGCGGTGGTGCTCTTGCAATATCTTCAGCACCCAGGACCACGCTGCTGCTGCCATCGCTCGTGACACCTGCCCAGTTTTCGCCTGGAAGGGCGAGACATTGGAGGAGTACTGGTGGTGCACAGAGCAGATGCTCACCTGGCCCGATGGCAGTGGCCCAGACCTAATCGTGGACGACGGTGGCGACGCTACTTTGTTGATTCACGGTATGTCTTGCACAGGGTCTGTCTCGCACAGGGCGTGTCTTGTACGGAGTAAATGTGTATATCTGTCGCAGAATACCAGTCACCCTTTGTTAGTAGATGAACCATATACTTGACTATGCCTGGCTGGCCTAATAGCTGCAAAATTGCTTATGCTTCAGTGCGCTTAAGGCTTGCTTTTGACATCCCTGATCATTGCAGAGGGTCAGAAAGCAGAGATTGCTTACAAGAAGGATGGCACAGTCCCAGACCCCAGCTCAACTGACAACCCAGAGTTCAAGCTAGTCCTCAGCATTATCAAGGAGACCTTGAAGAAGGATGACCAGAAGTGGACTAAGATGGCCAAGGCATGCCAGGGTGTCTCAGAGGAGACCACCACAGGAGT
>JAABUS010008907.1_pt1 | contig 10796 bp, 18 predicted proteins | sample 5560161 | NCBI WGS metagenome assembly JAABUS01 (sample SAMN10711885, study PRJNA513376) | rock metagenome | isolation source: Antarctica rocks | place: Antarctica: Victoria Land, Trio Nunatak nord | collected 2016-01-04
ATGCTTCTAGGGAACATCGCCTGTTTGTCATTGCTGGATCAGGTGGTGTGTTAATCCCATTGTGGGGATGCATGGCTAGTACCTTTGGATTTTGCAGTTTGCCCATTTTGCCTCCTTCCTGTGACACGCACGTATCAGTAATAGGTTGTGTGATCCTGCCACGTGGTTGTGTCATGTCTGATCAGGCAGCATGCTTATTATCAGTCAGTACAGCTATGTTCATGTAACTGTCTACATGGCAGGAGGGCTGCTGCAAGCTGGCTGCATTGCGCAGCAGAAGGAACTCAATCGCTCTCCGTTTGGCTTTGTGCAATAGCTGCTCAGATAGCTGGAAGACTCCCCATCTACCAAAAGCTGGTCTGCAGGCAACAGGCTAGGCAGTTGGACAACCCCAGAAGGCAGCTTCCCATCGCTGAGGGTGCTCAAAGCAGCTCAGTGCAGCCTTCAGGCCCACTGCCTGCACCAGCTGGCTGCCCTGCCCTGCTTGACTGACCTGTGCCTGGCAGGCAACCAGATCACCAAGGTGCATAGGAGCGCTGTGACTGGTAGATCTTTCAATCAGCTTTGGCACTTCCTCATGCTCAGCATTTGCTGTCAAAGCCCCTATTGGACAGCTCATCCTCATGTCTCTGTCTGCACTAGGCTGGAGGTAGTTGGCACAGTATTTTGGCAGTCTGTTATTGTGCCACAAAAATCAAGCTGCTTCCTTGAGTGAGAGGATTGTACAGTACACTTGAGGTGACTGGTATGCTTTAGGCAATGCTTGTTGAGCCAATGTGGGTCATGCAAGCTCTCATGTGCTGAGCTTTGCTGTCGTGCTCACATGCCAGATGGTCTTCTGTTGACTTCACTTCACTGTGTTTCAGCAAGAGACGTCTCATGGCATCAAAGATTGTATCCACTGTTTCTTGCTGTTGGTGATCACTGATGGCAACCATGTGCTTAATCTGCACAGACAGGCTGCTCTGGGAAGACAAGACTTGTCCTGCATGCACCTAACCCGTCATGAGGTGGAAAGCGTAAATATTATTATTATTATCATCATCATTATTATTGTTTTTATTTTTGTTTTTATTTTTATTTTATTACTTTTATTCTTATTATTATTGTTGTCATCTGCACATGCTCATGTGCTTGATGCATGTGCAGAGGTTAAATCTCACTGCCAACAGGATTGCCACAGTGAATGAGGTGGAAACCCTGATCAACTCGCCCAGCCTACAGCAGCTGATCCTTGTCAGCAACCCAGTGGCAGCTCGCTCTGCGACCTTTACAAAGACCTTCAGCAATGTGAGTGACAATGCAGCCTTTGTCAAGCTGTCTGCTGCTCGTCATTTCCTTGTCTGCTGTGACTGCATGAGCATACAGATGTGGTGGAGTCATATACCTGCATGGCATCTCGAGCTTCATGACTTCGGCACAATAGGATTGTTACATGCCGCCTGGCTTGCATATGACACTCCAGTGTTTGGGCTGCAGAGCGCGTTTGCTGCAAGTAGCTGTGCAGTGACACTGCTGCTCTTCATTCAATCGTACAGCAGGTCTGTTGGTCAGACGTGCTGGCATTTCATTGATCCATTCTTTCATCAACCACGCGTTTTTCCCTAGAGTCAGGTATGTACAGACGAGTGCGTCATCGCTGTCAGCAGAACGCTCGCTCACCAAGTGCAGCATGGTCACTACATCTGCTGTACAGTCTGTGTTCACTACTGGATTGGCAGAATGTTGCTTTGACCTACTTACAAACACTCATTCCCAGGATGTGTCGCGCAACTCTTGGTTTGCTACTGCATGCAGGCCACACCTTCAGCCAGTGGCATTGTCATAACTAGAAGCGCCTCATCTCCATATCAGACCAACATGGCCATCTCACCACTCATTATTCAGCTGCAAGCTGAGGCCCCACAGACCCCTCTCATAGCCCACTGCCTACCCCCAGACCTGCCCCGGGTTGCAGACCTGCCCCTGCAAGGCATAGACGCCACCTCAGGAGCATTAGCATTTGAGTTCTCCCATGACCGCATTGCAGAAGCCTTTGACAGGCTGCAAGATGACATCCAGCTGTGGAGCAGTGCTTTAGTAGACAGTGCAGATGCAGTCAGCCCTTCAGAAGTGCCACATGACTTGCAGTTGCTGCAGCAGCAGCAGGGGGTAGAGGCAGGGGTGAGTGAAGAGGGGCTGGGGGAAGGGTCAGGAAACAATAGTCAGGGTGGTGAAGCTGATCAGAGTGCAGCTTCAGAGCAAGGGAGCAAAGAGACAGCCAGCACGAGTGGTGACACAGGTGATGGTCAGATCTTGATCGTTCGGACAACAGCATGAGGTTTTCAGCAGACGCAAACTCCCCTGCAGTTTTGGAGTTGCATGCTCGGCATTGTTCATGTTTGCTTGTCATCACAGTGCAGAACACAGGCTGTCTATGTTTTGTTGAGCCACCGCCGCACGAGTTTTCCCGTGTCAGAAGGCGCACCCAATGATCAGCTTGCCATATCATGAGTCATGACAGCATCAGATGGCCATCAACCGCCCTTGCTGTTGCGCTTAATGATGTGTTTAACCTCACCTGAGCCAACCAGGGCAGATGAGTCGCGTCACTCACGCTGCTGTGGCCAAGAAACTGTGTGCAATGATGGTCACATTGACCCCTCCTTTGGCAGACAAGCAGCATCACTCAAGCTGCCGTAGCCAAGCAATGACCAGTCAACACTCCTGAATTGTGCAATCCCAACAGCCGCCATGAATTATCCTATCACCTTCCACACTTCTGATAGCTATCATGTGTTGTGCAGAAGCTTACAGCCATATCAGGGACCCTTCAGTCAAGCTTGCAGTTGCTCTTGGCTTAGATCCTGGGCAGCTTGCTATTTACAGTGGTCGGCAGGGTTCAGACTCAGCATCAGCAGTTGCAGCCCTGCAGTTTGCCCTGAGTTACCCCTTGACAGAAGCAGACGAAGGCTTACAGAAGATGCCACATTTCCATACAATGACCAGGTCGATTGCAGCAAAGCAGAGGAGCAAGGTTCGGGTCCCAGACGTGCAGCAGCCTGAGCTGCCACTGAGCTTCAGAATGGACAAGATCAACACGATTGAAGGCATTCTGTCGGGCATGAAAACCCGGATTCTGGGTTTGGAAAAGAATTTGGTGTCTCAATTGGACCTCAAAAAGCAAGCAGGATTGATTTCAGAGAAGAGCTTGGTAGCTGCTGTGTCCGGCAATGCATCTTTAGCCATGCCTCCACAGCAGTAGCTGATGTCCACAATAAAATGTGCATGCAAGGTGACTATGCTGTGTGAAGCTTGGGAGTCAACGTGGCCACAATAGATGTTATAGCACAAAGGCTGCTAGCAAAAGACTCATAGCTGGGCAGAGTGTAATCACAAGCTGCTGCTCATTTCAATCTACTTGCAAGGTCACGAATGCCTGCGTGTCAATCATGATGTCAGTGACACTATGTCAAGGTCTGACCAGCAAACTGAACCAAGACCTTCGTTTGCACACCTCTTCAGCAAGGCCAAATCTACATGTAATGGACACAGAAAAGCTGCAACTTTCTGTATAATGAGCCCAATATCCTGGAAAGAACAAGACATCACCAGGCTGTAGCACAACTTCCATCGCATGAGCCTCGGCAAACTTAGGATATTTCTTGAAGTTGGGCTTGACTGGATCAACCTTCCCTCGCCGTCTCAGAATATGCCAATTTCGGTAGGGATATATTCTGTGTAGTTGATCTGGGCTCCAAAGCAGCATCCGCTTTGTTCCTCGCACTTGAATGAGGAAAGAGTCGTGACAGTCAAAGTGCAAAGGAGAGACTGCTCCTGTAGGGCTGATCCAAAGCCTTGCTGTTGCAGCTGGAACAATCTTCCTCTCACCATTCTCATCTGCAGCGTTTAGTACAGGGTTGTGCACATGCTGGTCATCAGTTGCAGGCCCTTTATAAATGCTGGTGAGGCCTTTGTCTCTATTCACGCTGCAATTGATGCAAACATGAGTGTGGTGGTCAAGGCACGCAACTTTGCACAGACTCACGACACAAAATGAGTTGGCCCATCAAGCACAAGGCATTGCGATGCGCTGCTGCAAATCTCATACCAGGAGCAAGAACAGCTGAGAAAGGTGGCTGCTCAAAATCGAGGTCTCCAGAGCGCCTCATGTCGCGTGTGACTGGCGATTGCATATAGTAGAACTCGCCATGCGGGTAAAACAGCGGGCTGTCAGGGCTGTCTTGCTGCGCACGCATTGCAAACTCCTTCAGTGTCATGGGCGCCAGCATGCTGGGTGCTTGCTGTGGACTCTTGAATCTCAAATAGGTGCGCATAAGGCGTGGCTCCACATATGCAAAGCGCATAGACGGTGCTGCACGCACCTGCACTCTGTGCACAGTCCGAGTTACTGTCTTGCAAAGTGCCATTGCCATATTTGCGTGACCATGGCCTGGCATGCAGCATGAAAACAGAACACCAAGACATCAGACAGAAGCCATGCAAACTGCATCATGGGAGGTGTGGTTTCAGTATGTAACCTTTGTTCACCGTATTGTTCAACTAGCCAGTCCAAGCTCCACTTGTCAACTGCAGGCCAACTTGCCACAGCCCCTTTGAGCAGTAGAGGCCTGAAGGGTTCCAGGCCTAGGCCTTTGATGCTGGCTGAGCAGAAAGCTTGTAACTCTGCAGTTGCTTGTTCCTGCTGTGCCAAGTCTTGCCAGGTGCAAGTTTGGACGTGATCAGTGACCCTGTGCAAGACAAATTATAGTCTCAGGTCGGCGTGAGCGGACGTTGACTACCTACTGTGCATGCGCACATGCCGTGCGTACCTGACCGCCTCTGTAGAGGGAGGTGCAACGCCTAGTGCCCCCGACTCCAGTGGACTTTGCAAATGGGGCATGTGGGAAGCTGTGACAGTACAATCAAGCTTCCGAGAACACTGAACTCCACGACGATTCGGTGTGGTCCGGCATGGTGTGCGCAGAGCGCCAGCGGGCTGGACACGAGCACGCTCAAGTTGAGCACATGCAAGGTTCAGAATGACCATGCAACAAGTACCGCGCGTCACACAGCAACATGTCCGCAAGCTCGCACGCCGATAGATACTATGCGAGAAGACAGCATGCTGGTGACTTCAACACGATGTCCAATTGCAGAATTTGGGCAAGTATAAGCATGGCTAGACACAAGCGGCATGCGTGCAATGCACGGAGAGATGACTCAGAGTCAACGAGTAGAGTCGGACCGCCACAAAGGCAGCCCTTCCAGATTAGTCTGGTGTGTGATCGCTCGTCAGGAGCATCTTCATCTACAGAATGGCCGGAAACAAAGAGAACAGCGGCGGAATGCCCGGCTTCCCTGGAGCTGGTGGTCCAGGGGGAGCTCCTTTCGACTTCTCGGCGTTGCAGGGCATCTTGAATGTACGTGTCACCTGACCTATCTCAGATCGTTACTCTGTTTGCGCTTTCAGACCTTGTGGCCTTGTGACGGTGTCAAGCTGTGACAGCAGGACAGTGACGTTGCTTTTAGGATTGGTTTATTGCCGGACTTGTGTTGGACCTCGTACTCAGAACACACAAGACAAGCAGCCGGTGCTCAGCCAACCGTTTGACTGCAGGACCCCTCCATCAAGCAAATGGCAGAGCAAATCGCTCAAGATCCCAGCTTTGCACAAATGGCTCAGGCCATGCAGGCCAATATGGGAGCAATGATGGGAGGAGCAGCACCGCCTGAGGCACCAACTTCCACCAGAACTGCTGCAGCAGAGGAGCCTGCTATGCCAGGAGGAATGCCAGGCATGCCTGGTATGCCTGGCATGGACCCCAGTGCCTACGCCAACATGATGAGCGGTGTTCTGCAGAATCCCCAGTTTGTAGAGATGGCAGAGAAGCTTGGACAGCAAATCATGCAGGTACCTTGTCCTCATGGCTTGACAAGCTCCATGATGTATACTGCAGACCAAGCTTGATTGGCAGCTCGATAGCATACACTCTTTTTGCCTTCAGTCACAGCTGCTACACAGCACAGCTGTCCCCAAACAATCAGCACTGTGGGTTCGACATGCTGAACAGCCAAAAGCAAGCATCTGTATACTGTTTTCCTTGAGCATGTATGATACTGGCCATTTCCAGGATTCTAACATTTGCTTTTGTGGTTGTAACAGCAAGACCCACAGATGGCCAATTTCATGCAAAGCATGAACAATCCCAGTTACAGAACCAACATTGAGGAGAAGCTGGCAGAGCTAAAACAGGATCCTGAGCTTGCTGACATCATGAAGGAGATTGAGGAAGGTGGCCCAGCAGCCATGACAAAGTAAGTCGCTTTGTGACAAAACCATGTGGATTGTGCTGAATATGCCAACAGTACACAAACAGCTTGATTATGTCAGTTGACGTTTATGCTGCAGCTGACTAGCAGCAGGCAGTCTTACTGAGTCGTCTGTAACATGCAACTTGCCATCTTCATGCATGCAGCAGTCACAGCATTATACAACACACTGAATAATTCACATGTCTGGGCTTTCTGCTGCTCTTTGCAACGCACAGGCGTCTTACATGCTGTGACATACAGCATATTCCAACAAGCATTTCTTCCCTCCTGAACTAAGCTAGCTATCAACGCTGGAACTGCGTGGCAGCGCACACGCCCACCCATCCATGTTTGATGCTTGATCTAGGTACTGGTCAGATCCCGCAGTCTTGGGCAAGCTGAGCGCTGTGATGGGCGATACCTTTGACCCCACAGCTATGGCAGCTGCAGCTGGAGCCGCTGGTGAGGGTGAAGAAGAGGAGGGCGAGCAGGAAGAGATTGAAGATGTACACTCAGCTGCCAGTGCAGGTCTGCAAGCTTTGGCTTTACTGCATGTGGGACTGAAACATGCTGTGGAAGTTGTACAGCGTAACGTCAGTTTGTTTGGGCGCAACAGGGTGTCCAGTAAGTCATCCATATAACTACATTGTCATTCAACGCATTGTAATCTGCGCTAATCCTGTTGTATGCCATAGCACAGGCCAATGCAACACACACATAACACAAATGACAGGCTCTGGCCCTTTCATCCTTTTCTGCCTATGTGCTTGGCTGCCAAATCTCTGTCTTGTGGATATTCCCACAAGGTTTGTATTATGACCATTGTCATTGATGTCTGACCGTATGCACACGTGTGCTTTAGGGGATGTGGAAGCATTGAAGGAGCTACTGCAAGGCGGTGCTAACAAGGATGAGAAGGATGATGAGGGTCGCACAGCCCTGCACTTTGCCTGTGGCTACGGTGAGATTGCCTGCGCCAGGGAGCTCATCAAGGCTGGAGCCGATGTTGATGCCAAGGATGGCAATGACAACACACCTCTGCACTATGCAGCAGGCTACGGCCAGGCAGAGGGCATCCAGCTGCTGCTTGACAGGTATGCAATTGCATGTAGGCTGCTGCTATGATCATTGCCATAGCATTGTGATAAGTTGGACGAAAAGGTGCTGCAATCATCATGCTAGGTGCTTTGCTGCAGCTGCGCTGCATCAGGACAGTGTCTAACACCAGTTTTACATGACACATGTTGGTGTTTTGCACTTGATTGCACCAATGCTGCTGGGGATCCTGTGTGTTAGTGGCATGTGTGATAAGTGTAAACTGTGGTAAGTTGGACTGAAACAGTTGTCTACATGTGTCCTGTAGTGATGCCAAGACTGACGTCAAGAATGATGATGGCAAGCTTCCTCTGGAGGTGGCACAGCTAAATGAGCAAGAAGCGGTTGTGGAAATTCTGAAGAAGGGCAAGACCACTAAGTCCAACAAGGAAACAAATGGCGCAGCCAGCAAATCTGAGGAGTCTAAACAGGATGTGTATTTGTAGGCAGTAAGTTGGCCTGGGCTTATCAGCTTTGTCTTCAGCAGGGTTTAGCTTGTACAGCAGATTTCATTAAATGCTCCTGGTGTGCCAGAGTATTATGATACCTCAAGCTCAAAGAGTACAGGTGCCTGACTGAGGAATGCAACTTCAGAAGCTGTTAGTCAGTCAGCAGCAGCCAGGGCTGAAGAATGCACCTGTTATTGTTGTTTTGGTTCTGCCGCAACCTGCAGGTCTTGCGGATCGTGTAACGCTTACATCACCATTTCACCGTTGTTCGTCATGGCTTGTGTTCAGCAGCTGTCGTATTGCGGTAAAAGCTCGTACGTGCCAGTTGTGTGTTGTCGTGCCTTTGTCTGCCTGTGTTGCTGCTAAAATTTTCCGGTGCTGCTGTTGTTGGCGAAGGCCGCAACGAAAGTTGACTGGGCAGCTGAGTGACCCAAAGTAAACTAATGGATGTGCTAGCCCACTGCCGAGTAGTAAACGCGCCACCATGCGCACCAAAGTGCCCGCAAAGGCAGCTGTGAAGAGACGCTATGAAGAACCCAAGCCAGGTAAGCAGTGCCATCATATCAGCATATGAGTCATATGCTGATATGATATGACCCTGCAACCAGGGTTCACGGAGAATTAAATTAGGTGCATGGCCTATTGGCGAATGGCGAATTCGATTATCCAACGTGGCGTAACCTCGGATAATTGGTCAAGACCTGGGGCATATTTTCCGAAAATGCTGTCCAGAGTTAGCTCTCGTCGAGACGCTTCTATTGATGTGCTTGGGTCAAAAAGTCAAATCTGACAAGTTTTCGATGTAATGGCTACGCATCAGGTCAGGTAGAGCAGATGAAATGAATTGAAAGCAGTCCAATAGTACACAACCTGCACGCTTCAATCTATATACTGTCGATCTCCTTGTCGCTTGATGGCACATAATCCGACAATGTCATGTCATGACAGCATGTATCAGCTTGGCAAGAGCGCGGCAGCGCAGCACCTAGTATGGCGCCAGTTTGACCTATTCAGTCCCCCCCCCCTCCCCCCCTCTTGGACCCCCCTTGACCCCCGGAGGGGGTCTGCCATGCCAATGCGCCAAGCACTGAGGGTCATGGCGTAACTATTGGATAATCAATTATCTACGGCTAATTGGCGAATTCGAATAGATTCTCCGTGAACCCTGCCTGCAACACTGCAACTGCTTCACTTGACAACGGCCTTGGCACTTTGTAACGGCTTTCGAATGCTGGCCTTGCCTTCTGACACATGGTAATCTGCTTGTTCGTCTCCTCTATTCACGACGTGTCATATGTGCCTCTTCGGGGAAGCAAAAACTGGCACAAGGTTAATTTTGTGACTTCCTGCTTTCATGCAGCGCTGCCAAGAGTGACGTGGACTTCATTGCCAGATAGCATCCTGGCAAGAATCTATTGTGCATCCCTGCCTGTCACAAAGCCTTTGCAAACAAAGCATCCACACCATCGCCCCAACAGCAAAGTAAAGAGAGCGATCCAAATGATGCGAGAGGCAAGAGAGGAAAGGCAAGAAAAGCAGCTGAAGTTCAAGCTGGTTTGCAAGGCATGGCTGCAAGGTGCAGGTGGCATTCCTTCCTCCCTTGCAGCAATGCCATTGAGCGTGACAAGCATTCAACTTGAACCCTGCCTGCATGGCAGCAGAATGTGCTGTGCTACTCCTCAAAATACAGCTGTGTGTGCAATAATCATATCTGGAAGGTGCTGACTGGCTTGGATTGTACAGAGTGCGAAGTGTTCCATTTAAATTGCCATACAGAATTGAACATACTGGCACTTGTCATGCCCTGTATCCCCAGCATTCATAACTTATCAACAGTCTACAGTCCCTAGCTCATCATGAGCTGGAAAGCGTAAACATTAATTTCATTACTATAATGACAATGCCCCTGTCTTTGTGTGCAGGTCATGGCATTAGCAAAGGTCAGCTGTGCAACATAAATCTGCCAAAGGGGCAACTCCCGGCAGGCCTTCATCTCAGGTTTGGCGGCATATAGATCCTCACCCTCACTCAAGTCAAATTAGGCACATCTGGCTTCCAGGAGCTAGGCAGCCTGAAGCAGCTGCAGCAGCTGACCCTCAGTAACATTGACGGCCACTTTGCTGCCATTGGCCTAGCTGTTGTGCAGCATATCAAAATGAACATCAGCAGAGCTGGGAAGCTAAAGCATGCTGAAGCTGACCGTACCAAAGTTCAGCTCATGGCTGCCATGCCATACAGTGACAAGAACATTATACCAGTGTACGTGTTCATCACGCCACATTCAATGGCATCTTATCAATATGATCAGGCAGGAAGCGCCACAGGCAGCACAGCTGGGCACGGGCCCTTTACATGTGGCTCAGATGCACATGGGCATGGACAGCAATCCCCTTTTGCCATGTTGAGGTCCCTGACATCTGTGACGCTTCACCAGTATCCCCTTGCTTACCTGCCTGCGCGGTATGCTCACACTGCAGTTTGCACACACCTCCATCACTGTCTTACTATTCTGCATTTGGACATGTTCACTGATGCGCTGCTGCTATGTACCCTGGCGATGATAGCAGAGTTGCGTCCCTGCAGGATCCTGTTGCACAAACAGCATTGCCAAAAGTGACAGCTGTGCAGCATGGTCGGTGCTTCTGTTTCTACATTCATGTATCATGCTGTTACTTGCAGATCAGCATGCTTGGTGTCTCAAATGCCTGTAACCTGTGTCTGTCAAATGCCTGTAACCTGTGTCTTCATAGGGAATGTCTTTGCTGACAAATCTGAAGAGTCTCGTTCTCAAAGAGCTTTGGGGAGTCACCGTACCCTATGACACCTAGGCAGCACACTGTCCAGCCTGACTTCACTCAGCATAGACACCTCCCAGAGCCAGCACTCCTTGCAGCTGCTGCCGGCAGTCACAAGCCTCCAGTCCTTGTCTATTCACTTCATCACCCCCTCCATGTCTGC
>JAABUS010008908.1_pt1 | contig 10796 bp, 7 predicted proteins | sample 5560161 | NCBI WGS metagenome assembly JAABUS01 (sample SAMN10711885, study PRJNA513376) | rock metagenome | isolation source: Antarctica rocks | place: Antarctica: Victoria Land, Trio Nunatak nord | collected 2016-01-04
TGATCTCACGCCAGCCCGCCGCGGCTCGGAGCATCGCTGTCCAGGTGGACCGCGCCGACTTGCCCACGCTCAATCCCGGATATGCTCAACCGGTCAAATCTACTGTGCAGAGGTACTAGTGCGGCGGCGCATGCCATGCGCGGCGATGCCCGCGCGGTGACGGGCCGATGTTCCGCACGGTGAGGGCGACCCTCCCGCTTTTGGCCGCCCTCGCTTTTGCCGGTTGCGCGAGCTACGAGGCGCAGCCGCTCGCGCCGGCGGCGGCCCTTGCGCCGGACGTCGGCTCGCTGAACCGGACGCGCCCCGGCGCCGCGCCGATCAAGGCCAGCGGGCCGCTCACCCCCGCGGATGTCGCCGTCCTCGCGGTGCAGAACAGCCCGGACCTGCGGGCGACGCGCGCGCAGCGCGGGGTCGGCCAGGCCCAGGTCATGCAGGCGGGCCTGCTGCCCGACCCGGTGCTGTCCAACAGCTATAACGTGCTGCTTGCCGGGCCAGGCTTCGCCAATGCCATCGGCACGACCCTGACCGTCGACATCACCTCGCTGATCCTGCGGCCCGTCCGGCTCCGCGCCGCGCAGAGCGCCGGCATGCAGGTGGATGCGAACGTCATCTGGCAGGAATGGCAGACGATCAGCCGCGCGCAGACGCTTGCTATCGACCTGGTGGAACAGGGACGGCTGCTGCGCCTGATCGGCGAGACGCTCACCTTGCTGCGCCGCCGGGGGGACATCGCCGCGACGGCCTTGGCCCAGGGCAACACCACCCTGCAGGTCGTGGCCCCGTTCGCGATCGAGCTGACCGCGCTGCAAACGGAAGACTACGTCGCCCGCCTCGCCCAGGAGTTGCGCTGGCAGGAGCTTGACGCGCTGCTCGGCCTGCAGCCGAACGTCCGGCCGGTCCTGTCGGAGACCCTGCGCGTCCCCAGCATCGGGGCGGCCGAGGCGGCGCAGCTGGTCGACAGCCTGCCGCAGCGCCGGCCCGACCTGATCGCGCTGCAGCTCGGCTACGACTCGCAGGAACAGACGCTGCGGGCCGCCGTGCTGGGCCAGTTCCCCGCGCTGACGCTCGGCCCCAACTACGGCAGTGACACGACCCGCGTGCAATCGGCTGGCCCGGCGGTGTCCATCGCGCTGCCGCTGTTCAACCGCAACCGAGGCAACATCGCGATCGGGCAGGCAACCCGGGCGCAACTGCGCGAGGAGTACGCCGCCCGCCTGGCGACTGCCGATGGCGGCGCACGCGCCATGCTGTCCAACCTCGACCTGCTGCAGCGCCAACTCAAGGACGCGCGCTCCGGCCTCGGCCAGGCCCGGAGCCTGGCGGCGGAAGCGGAACGGGCCTTGGGCGCCGGGCTGCTGGACGAATTGAGCTACGTGCAGCTCGTCACGGCGCGGCTGGGCAAGGAGCGGCAGGTGATCGGGCTGGAGCAGCAGGTGCTTGACCAGCGGATCGCGCTGGCCACCCTGCTTGGCGCCGGGCTGCCGCCGGTCCACATCGAAATGTCGCAGGGAGCGAGCCTGATATGAGATGGCTGCTGGCCCCGCTTGTCGCCGTGCTTCCCGCCCTGGCTTGGGCGCAGGAAACATGGGCGCAGGACAGCAGCCCGCCCCCGAGCGTGCTCGTCACCACGGCGCCGCCGCAGATGGGCAGCGTCGGGCGGACCGTCACAGCCTATGGCGTGGCGCAGGCAGCACCGGGCAGCAGCGAGACGCTGAGCGTGCTCCGGTCCACCCAGGTTACGCAGACCCTGGTCGCCGTGGGGCAAAGCGTGAAGCAGGGCCAGCCCATCCTCGGCCTCAGCGCCGACCCGGCCGCCCTCGCGAGCTACAAGCAGGCCGTGACGGCGCTGGCGCTGGCGCAGTCGGAGCGGGCCAGGGTGACGCAGTTGCTGAACCAGCGTTTGGCGACGCGCGACCAGGTGGCGCAGGCGGAAAAGGCCGCGAGCGACGCACAAGGCAACCTCGATCTGCTCAAGGGCGCGGGCGGCGGCACCGCCGGGCAGACGCTCACGGCCCCGTTCGACGGCGTGGTGTCCGCCCTGCTGGCGGCGACCGGCGCGCGCGTCGCCGCCCAGGCGCCCTTGGCGACGCTGGACCGGGCGGACAGCCTCATCATCTCGGTCGGCGTGGAGCCGGCGCAGCGCGGCGTGGTGGCGCCGGGCCAGGCCGCCCGTATCGAGCCGATGGACGGCAGCCAGGAACGGGACGGCCGCCTGCTCGCGGTGGGCGGCATGCTCGATCCGGCGACGCGCCTGGTTCCCGTCCTGCTGACGCCTGCCACCGCGTCGGGCCTGCTGCCGGGCGGGCCGGTGCGCGTGGTCGTGCGGGTCGGCGAGGCGAGCGGGTGGCTCGTCCCGCGCGAGGCGGTCGCAACGGACGGGAAGGGCGCCTTCGTGTTCCAAACGGCTGGCGGCAAGGCGAGCCGGATCGACGTGCAGGTCGCGGGGACGAACGGCGGCACGACGGTCGTCACCGGCCCCATCGACCCGAAGCGCGCCCTGGTGACAAGCGGCAACTACCAGCTCCAGGACGGCTCCCCCGTGCGCGAGGACCAGCCCGGCGCCGCGGGGGTCGCCGCACGATGAGCGGGGGCGTGCTGCCCGCGAAGCTCGCGCCCGCCCCCCACGCGGTCAAGCCCGGCGGGTTCGTCGCCCGGCACACCCGCTCCATCCTGGCGGTCATGCTGGCGCTGACCCTGGCCGGCGGCTTTGCTGGCGTGCTGCTGCCGACCGGGCTGTTCCCCATCGTGCAGTTCCCCCGCGTGACCGTGAACCTCGATGCTGGGGCGCGGCCCGCGGACCAGACGGCGCTGCTGGTGACGATCCCGCTGGAACAGGCGATGCGCCGGGTGCAGGGGGCGCAGGGCGTGCGCTCCACAACGAGCCGCGGGTCGGCGGAGGTGTCGCTCGACTTCGCGTGGGGGACGGACATGACGGCCGCCGCCGTGCAGGTGGACGCGGCGGTGGCCCAGGTGCTGCCGACCCTGCCGCCCGGCAGCACCTACCAGGTCCGCCGCATGGACCCGACGGTGTTCCCGATCATCGCCTACTCGCTGATGTCCAAGACGGTCGACCCCGTCCAGCAGCGCGACATCGCGCAGTACCAGATCGTGCCGCTGCTGACCGCCATCCCCGGCGTCGCCTTCGTCGGGGTTCAGGGGGGTGCCGTGGCGGAGGTGCAGGTGCTGGTCGATCCGCACCGCCTGGCGGCACGCGGCCTCGCCTTGTCGGACGTGGCGGGCGCGCTCGGCAAGTCGAACGTGCTGAACGTCGTCGGCCAGATGCAGGACCATTCCAAGCTGCTGCTGCTGGCGCTGGACAACACGGCCCGGCAGCTCGACCAGGTGCGCGACACGGTGGTGGGTGGCGGCGCAAGCGGCGTCGTGCGGGTGCGGGACGTGGCGGAGGTGTCGGACGGCACCGTACCGCAATGGACGCGGGTGAGCGAAGACGGCCAGCCCGCCGTGCAGTTCCAGGTCTATCAGCAGCCGGACGGCAACACGGTCGCCATCGCCGCCGCGGTCCGCAAGGCGCTTGCGGACTTCCAGCCCTCCCTGCCGCCCGGCGTGACCCTGGCGAACTGGTACGACCAGAGCGTGCTGGTGACGGACTCCGCCGCCAGCGTGCGCGACGCGATCCTGATCGGGCTTGGGCTGGCGGCACTCGTGCTGCTCGCGTTCCTGCGCAGCCTGCGGGTAACGCTGGTGGCCATGCTGGTCGTGCCGGCGACGCTGGCGACGACCGTGCTGCTGCTCTACTCGCTCGGGCTGACCTTCAACATCATGACCCTGGGCGGCATCGCAGCCGCGGTCGGCCTGGTGATCGACGACGTGATCACCATGGTGGAGCACCTGGCGCGCCGGGCGGGCGGGCACGGGGGCGCCGCGCCGCTGCCGGCCGGGGAGGACGTCGTGCTCGCGGCCGGGCGGGAGTTCCTGCCGCCGCTCACCGGGTCCAGCATGGCGACGCTGCTGGTGTTCCTGCCGCTCGCCTTCCTGTCCGGCGTCACGGGGGCGTTCTTCAAGGCGCTGTCGCTGACCATGGCGGCGTCCTTGGTCATCTCCTACGCGCTGACCGCCTTCGCCGTGCCCGTGCTGACGCGCGCCATCGTCGATTTCAACCGCTGGCACGACCCCGGCGAAGGGCCGGAAGGCCGGGTCGGCCGCGCCCACCGCCGCGCGCTGGAGGTTCTGTTCCGGCGCCCCTGGCTGCTGCTACCCTGCCTGGCGGCGCTGCTGCTGCTGGGCTGGTTCGCTTTCGGCCACGTGGGCAGCGGGTTCATGCCGAAGCAGGACGAGGGCGGCTTCGTGCTCGACTTCCATTCCGCCCCCGGCACCTCCCTCAATGAGACGACGCGGGAGCTGGCCCAGGTGGAGGCGATCCTGCGCGCCACGCCCGAGGTCTCGACCTTCTCCACCCGCGTCGGTGCGGGCCTGAACGGGGGCCTGAGCGAGCCGAACCGCGGCGACTTCTTCGTCCGCTTGAAGTCCGGTCCGCGCCGCCCCATCGAGGAGGTCATGGCGGAGGTGCAGGGCAAGGTGGACGCACAGGTGCCCGGCCTGGTGATCGCGACCGCGCAGTTGCTGGAGGACCTGATCGGCGACCTGACGGCCGTGCCGCAGCCCATCGAGGTCAAGCTCTACGCCAACGACCCCGCCGCGCTGGCGCCCGCGGCGCGCAAGCTCGCCGCCGTCATCGCTAAGGTGCCCGGCATCGTCTCGGTCCAGGACGGGATCGTCATCGCGGGCGATGGGCTCAACATCCAGGTGGACCCGGCGCGCGCCGCCATCGAGGGCGTGGACGTGCAGACGGTCAGCGACGCGCTGCAAAGTTATTTGGCCGGCACGGTCGCGACCCAGCTCCCGCAGGCCATCAAGCAGGTGGGCGTCCGCGTATGGCTGCCGCCGGGGCAGCGGCAGTTCGACGACCAACTGGCCGGCCTGCCGATCCGCGCGCCGGACGGGCACGTCTTCGCGCTCGGCCGGGTGGCGCGGATCACCGCCGCGCCGGGCCAGGCGGAGATCACGCGGGAGAACCTGCAGCAGATGATCGCCATCACCGCCCGGCTGCAGGGCGCCTCGCTCGGCGCCGCGGTGGCCGCGGCGAAGCAGGCGCTGGACCAGCCCGGCGTGGTGCCGCCCGGCGTGCGCTACGAGTTGGGAGGCCTGTATGCGCAGCAGCAGATCGCGTTCGCCGGGCTTGCACGGGTGTTCGTGGCGGCGCTGATCGCGGAGTTCGTGCTGCTGCTGTTCCTGTATGAGCGGTTCTGGATTCCGGTGATCGTGCTGGGCGCGTCGGCGCTGTCCACCACGGTGGTGTTCGCTGGACTGTGGCTGACGGGGATCGAGCTGAACATCACGGCGATCATGGGCATGACCATGATCATCGGCATCGGCACCGAGATGGCGATCTTCCTGGTGTCGGAATACGTGGACCTGGCGCGGGAGATGCCGCCCCGGCAGGCGCTGCTGGAGGCCGCGCGCAACCGCTTCCGCCCGATTGCCATGACGACGCTTGCCGCCATCCTGACGCTGATGCCGTTGGCGCTGGCCATCGGCGCCGGGTCGGGGATGCAGCAGCCCTTGGCCGTCGCCATCATCTCGGGCTTGATGGTGGAGTTCCCCCTGGTGCTGCTGGCCATGCCGGTGCTGATCGGCTTGACGCTGCCGCGCAAAGGGGCCGGGCTGGTCCCGACGTAGTCCAATGACGGACCGCCTTGGCGGCCCTGCACAAGGAGAGGTGAACCGTGATGGTGGATTGGTCGATCGCCGTGCCGTCGTTCCTGACGGCGCTGGTCGAGTGGGTGGAGGCGTTCACGATCGTGCTGGCGGTCAGCCTCAGCATCGGATGGCGGGGCGCCATCGGCGCCGCGCTGGCAGGCCTGGCGACGCTTGCGGTCCTGACGGCCGTGTCGGGCGGGCTGCTCGCGACCGGGATCGACATCGGGCTGGTGCAGTTCGTCATCGGCGTGTTCCTGATGCTGTTCGGGGTCCGCTGGCTGGCGAAGGCGATTGCCCGGTATGCGGGCCTCAAGCCGCTGCACGACGAGGCGGCGGAGTTCGCTGAGACCCGCGCACAGTTGTCAGGCGCCAAATTGTCAGGTGACTGGGCGGCGGGCTGGACGGTGGCGTTCAAGGGCGTGCTGCTGGAAGGGCTGGAGGTGTGGCTGGTGGTGGTCGCCCTCGGCACGCGCTCGCCGGGGGGCGCCGGGCTGGCGAGCAGCATCGGGGCCGCGTTGGCCGCCCTGCTGCTCACCTGCCTTGTCGGGGCCGCCGTGCGCGCGCCGCTGCAGCGGGTGCCGGAGAACACGATCAAGTTCGTCGTCGGCGCGATGATCGTCTCGTTCGGCACCTACTGGACGATGGAGGGCATCGGCGGCGAGGCGGTCTGGCCTTATTCCGACTGGACCTTGCTGATCCTGGGGGCGTTCTACCTTCTCGTGGGCCTCGCGGCCGGCGTCGTCCTGCGCAATCAGGTCCAGCGGAGGGTCGCGTGATGGGGCCGTTCATCAAGACGCTGTTCGGGGACGCGCGGAACGTGGCCGTGGTGGCAGCGGTGGTCGTGCTCGAGTTCGTGCTGATCCGCTCGGGCTTCGGGCGGGAGGCGGCGCTGCTGGTCCCGATCGCGACGATGGCCGGCGTCGTGTGGCTGGCGCCGCGCTAATAGAGCCGGACCCGGCGCTATCGCCCAGCCGTGATCGGAATTTCGATCAGGTTGGGCACGCCCGAGGCGATGCCGGCCTCGACGGCGCCGGCGATCTCGGCGGCTTGGCCGACGCGCCGGGCCGGCACGCCCATGGAGGCCGCGAGCGCCAGGAAGTCCACCGGCGGATCGACCAGGTCCATGGCGATGAACCGGTTGGCCTGGGCGCTGAGGTAATGCGGCTGCGCCCGCATGAAGTTCTTGAGCACGTTGTACTCGCGGTTGTTCATCACCACGAACGTCACCGGCAGGCTCTCGTGCGCCGCGGTCCACAGCGCCTGCGGCGAGTACATCGCCGCCCCGTCGCCCACCAGGCACACGACCGGCGACCGGTCCAGCCCAAGCGACGTGCCGACCGCCGCCGGCATCCCCCAGCCCAGCCCGCCGCCGCGCAGGAACGAGTACTGCCGGGCGGAGGATGAGTTCAGGAAGGAGCGCAGGTGCAGCGAGGTCGCGATCGCCTCGTCCACGATGGCGACGTGCGGGCCGATGGCGCGCGCCACCTGCTCGGCCGCCACCAGCGGCGTCGTCACCGGCGCATCGAACTCGGCCTGCGCCCGCGCCCGGAGCGCCGCCAGGCGGTCGCGGCGGCTCAACTCCGCCGTCTGCCGCAGCGACGCGATCGCGTCCTGGTGACGCGCCAGCTTGCGGTCCAGCAGCGGCAGCAGGACCTGGAGCGACGCCTTGATGTCGCCGACCATCGACAGTCCCGTCGAGTAGGTACGTCCAAGGTCCGTCACGTCCGCCGACAGCTGCATGACCTTGCAGCCCGGCGGCACGGCCGGGCCGTCGGTATAGAGATAGGTGATCAGCGACTTGCCGCCGAGCGCCAGCACGGCATCGAACGGCTCCAACGCCGCCCGGATCTCGCTCGCCTTGTTCGGCAGGTTGCCCGCCCAGAGCGGGTGCGCGGTCTTGAACGGGATGTGTGCCGGCCAGGACGAGCCGAACACTGGCGCGCCCAAGGCTTCGGCGAGCCACACCATCTCGGCGGCCGCGTTGGAGGCGGAGATTTCGTCCCCGGCAATCAGCGCCACCTTGCCGGGTGTGAGGCCGGCCAGGATGTCGCTCAACGGCTCGAGCGAGCCGGCCACCGCGGCGCGGTCGATGACGGAGCGCTCGGCGATGCCGACCGTGCTCATGCCCTCCATCACGTCCATCGGCAGGGACAGGAACACCGGGCCGCTGGGGGCTGCGGTGCAGTCGTGGAAGGCGCGCCGCAGCAGCGTCGGCAGCTGGTCGGGATGCGTGACCTCGCGCGCCCACTTGACCGCCGGCCCGGCGATGCCCACGAGATCTCCGGACAGCAGCGGGTCCGTCAGGATGTGCCGCATGTCTTGCTGCCCGGCCGTGACCACCAGCGGCGTGTTCGACACCTTGGCGTTCAGCAGCGCGCCCATCCCGTGGCCGAGGCCGCCCGCGGTGTGCAGGTTGATGAAGCCGGGCCGTCCGGACGCCTGGGCATAGCCGTCAGCCATGGCGACGACGCTGGCTTCCTGCAGGCCCCAGATGTATTCGATCTCCGGCATCCCGGTCAGCGCGTCGATCAGCGCCAGTTCGGTCGTGCCGGGGTTGCCGAAGATGTGCTGGACGCCCTCGCTCCGCAGCACCTCCAGCAGCACCGCCGCCCCCGCCTCGGCTCGGCCGTGTCGATGTTCGCGATATCCATCATCGGGACGTCTCCTGGAAGTTTGCGTCGGTCCGGCAGCATTGGCGCCGCCTACATCGGGCGCCCGCCAGACGTGACCGGGGTCATCCAGCCATGCGGGTCGTTGGTGGCGGCGTACTGGACGGCGGTGATGGCGTCGTACAGCCGCTGGGTCAGCTCGCCGATGCCGCCGCCGTTGATCGTCATCCGCTGGCCGCCGTAGCCCAGCTCGCCCACGGGGGCGATCACCGCGGCGGTGCCCGTGCCCCACATCTCTTTCAGTTGGCCGTCACGGTGCGCGCGCTCGACCTCATGGATGGACACGGCGCGCTCCTCGACCGTGATGCCCCAGTCCTGCAGGAGCTGCAGCACGGAGTCGCGGGTGATCCCGGCCAGGATGGTGCCGTTGGACAGCGGCGGCGTGACCACGGCGTCGCCGATGCGGAGCATGATGTTCATCGTGCCGACCTCATCGAGGAACTCGCGGTGCTTGCCGTCAAGCCAGAGCACCTGGGTGTAGCCCTGCCGCTCCGCGTCGCGCGCCGCGTAGAGGCTCGCGGCGTAGTTGGCGGCCGTCTTGGCCGCCCCCAGCCCGCCCGGCACCGCCCGCACGTGCTGGTCCGTCGCCAGGATCTTAACCGGGTTCAGCCCTTCCTTGTACAGCGCGCCGACCGGGCTGAGGATGACGTAGTAGAGGTACTTGTGCGACGGGTGCACGCCGAGGAAGTTCTCGGTCGCGATCACCGTGGGCCGGATATACAGCGACGTGCCGCGCTTGGACGGCACCCAGTCCTGGTCCACCTCCACCAAGGCGCGGAACGAGTCCTGCACCAGCGCCGGGTCGAGCTGCGGGATGCACAGCAGGTCGCATGACCGGTTGAGCCGGGCGGCGTGCATGTCGCCGCGGAAGATGCGGACTTGGTTGTCGGCGCCGCGGAACGCCTTCAGCCCATCGAACACCGCCTGCGCGTAGTGCAGCACGCAGCAGGCGGGATCCAGGCTGAACGGCGCGTAGGGCACGATGCGCGGGTCGTGCCAGCCGCGCCCCTCGTCGTACTCCATCATGAACATGTGGTCGGTGAACACCTCGCCGAAACGCAGCGCGTCGTCCGCGGGGCGGGTCCGGGACTGCGTGGCGCGTGTCACCGGGAAGGTTTGCATGGTCAAACTCCGTGCCGTTCTGAGGGTTGGCCCAAGGTGCTGCCGGGTCCGGCTGGCAGGGAGCTTAGCACTATTCCCCGGCCGAGGCCTGCCCGGCGAACGCCTGTTGGCCCACGGCGTCCGACAAAGCCGGGCGGATCAGGATCAGCGCCATGAAGCTCACGATCGCGGCCAGGCTGATGTAAAGCCCGACGGCGGACAGGCCGCCGTGCAGCAGCAGCACCTGCGCCGCGTAGGGCGCCAGCGACGCGCCCAGGATGCCGCCGATGTTGTAGGTCGCCGATGCGCCGGTGTAGCGGACCTCCGCCGGGAACAGGCTCGGCAGCAGCGCGCCCATCGGAGCGAACACGAGGCCCATCAGCGCCAGCTCCAGGCACACGAACGCCAGGGCGCCGCCGGGCGTCCCCATCCCCAGCAGCGGGGCCATGGCGAAGCCGGACGCCGCCGCCAGCGCCGATCCGGCCAGCAGCACCGGGCGGCAGCCGAACCGGTCGGACAGCACCGCGGACACCGGCGTCACGATCCCCATGACCACGATCCCGGCGCACAGCACCTGCAGGAACAAGCCGCGCGGGATGTGGGCGACCCGCGTCCCGTAGTCGAGGGCGAACACGGTCGAGATGTAGAAGATCGCGTAGCACACGACCATCGCCAGCGACCCCAGCACCAGGTTCGTCCGGTGATGGCGCAGCAGCTCGCCCAAAGGCACCCGGACCTGCCCGGCCCGCGCGGCGAGGCTGGCGAAGGCCGGGGTTTCGCCGACCTGCCGGCGCACGTAGAGCCCCACGGCCACCAGCGGCGCGCTGGCGAGGAAGGGGATGCGCCACCCCCAGGCGGCGAACTGTTCGTCCGTCAGGACGGTGAACAGCAGGAGGAACAGCCCGTTCGACAGCAGGAAGCCGAGCGGCGGGCCAAGCTGCGGGAACATGCCGAATAAGGCCTGTTTGCCCTTCGGTGCATTCTCGGTCGCCAGCAGCGTGGCGCCGCCCCACTCGCCGCCCAGCCCGATGCCCTGTCCCAAGCGCAGGAGGCACAGCAGGGCCGGGGCCAGCGCGCCTGCCTGGGCGTAGGACGGCAGGCAGCCGATCAGCGTGGTGGACAGCCCCATCACGACCAGCGACCAGACCAGGGTCGATTTGCGCCCCTTCCGGTCGCCGAAATGGCCGAACAGGAACGACCCGACCGGACGGGCCACGAAGGCGATGCCGAAGGTGGCGAAGGCGGCCAGCGACTGCGCGCTGGCGTCGGTCGCCGGGAAGAACAGCTTGCCCAAGACGAGCGCCGCGG
>JAABUS010008912.1_pt1 | contig 10793 bp, 7 predicted proteins | sample 5560161 | NCBI WGS metagenome assembly JAABUS01 (sample SAMN10711885, study PRJNA513376) | rock metagenome | isolation source: Antarctica rocks | place: Antarctica: Victoria Land, Trio Nunatak nord | collected 2016-01-04
GCCAGTTTACAGAACGTAATGCCGCACGTACGCCTTGGAACACACAAGCTGATTTCCGTTTTGCTCAGGACTTTAATTTTGGCCCTGAAAAACACAAGCAAACCATCACCTTCACTTATGATATTGTGAACCTGACTGCTTTATTGAACAAAAACTGGGGTCATTATTACTTCTCCCCGAATACGTTCAATTCAACTTCCAGCATTGGTTTGTCAAGATCAGTTACACCTAATTATGCAAATGCCGCAACTACTTATCCGGTTTATACCTTTAGAGACCCGGGCGTGCCTTATGCCGTTGATCCTTTTCTGTCCCGCTGGCAAATGCAATTTGGTTTGCGTTACAGCTTCTGATGCTTCTTTTAGCACATAAAAAAACCGGCAGATTTGATTTGCCGGTTTTTTTGTTTTAATGTGAAACTTGTTTAAAATTTATCAATATAGTTTATGCTTCTTTTATCCCTATAAAAACTATTGCACACTGTTTTTGTTTCTGTAGATACAAATCAAATTTTTACCCGGTAAAAGAAGCATTAAAACTTTTGCTGATATAAATTTTGAATAAATACTACGCCAAATTCCTTCCCGCATTTACAATTCCGTAAACTGTACGGATCACTAATTTGTTGTACAGGTTTCTTTCTTCTTCTTTTAAATTTGGTGCCTTCAATTGTTGCAAAGCATAATGCTGGATCACCACCAAAGGCAAAATAATTTTTTCGCGCAGGGCAATGGATTGTCTTTCTACCGGCGATTCTTCCATCAAAACTTTGGTATTTGAGAGTTTTAAAAGTAAAGAACAAGTTAGTTCGTATTCGTTTTTCAGCATGGTCCAAAAAGCACCGTACTCCGGGTCTTCAGCCAGTTTTGCTGTTACGTTGAAGTTAGATTTGGACATCGACATCATACAGTTATCAATGATGGTTTTAAAAAACCCCGATTGCCGGTACAGGTTTTGCAGATCTTCCCATTTGCCTTCATCTTCCATCTTTTTCAATGCTGTCCCTACCCCATAAAAACCCGGGATATTTTGTTTCAACTGGCTCCAGGCGGTCACAAAACTGATGGCACGCAAATCTTCCAGCTTCAGTTCGGCACCGGAATTCCGTTTTACGGGTCGGCTGCTAATGTTTATTTCGGATAATAATTTCAGCGGGCTTAAATGCTCCAGATAGGGCAAAAACAAAGGATTGCCGCGCAGTTCCATAAAATAACGGTAGCTTTCGGCAGCCATATTATCGATCAAAGCCCGTCCGTTTTCATCAACTGTATCTCCGCCTTCCTGGTTTAAAGCCGATACAATTCCGGCATTGATCAATTGTTCCATGTTGAAACGGGCACTATCCACCGAGCCATATTGCGTGCTGATGGTTTGCCCCTGAATGGTCAATTGGATATAATCATTCGCTATTTCATGCCCCATGGAAGCATAAAAACGATGTGTTTTGCCGCCGCCGCGTGCTGGCGGCCCGCCTCTGCCATCAAAAAAAGCCAGATCAATATTGTACTTTCTTGACATGGCCGTCAGCTCCACTTTTGCTTTGTAGATAGACCAGTTGGCCATCAAATAGCCGCCGTCTTTTGTACTGTCGGAAAAACCGAGCATAATCGTTTGCCGGTTATTTCTCTTTTTTAAATGTGCAGTGTAAAAGGGATTGGTGTAAAGCTTTTCCATAATTCCGCTTGCTTCCTGCAGATCGTTCACCGTTTCAAAAAGCGGCACAAAATCGATGGTCAGGCTATCCGCTTTCCAGCCGCTCCACAAAAACAGGTTGATCAGTTGCAAAATATCAGAAGCTTCCTGGCAGTTGCTGATGATGAACCGGTGGCAGGCTTTTTCGCCGTTTGTTTCCTGTATTTCGCGGATGTAACGGATCGTGTCCAGCGTATCTTTTACCATGTCGTCAGCCAGGTCCGGACTGTAAAAATCTGCTTCCACAAAACGGATCATTTTTAGTTTTTCTTCTTCCGTGTGATCTGCAAAATCAACCGGCAACCGGTGCCTTACCGGCGTTTCGGTTAAACAATATTGATGCGTTTGGCGTAGGATTCGGCTGTCCTGCCGGATATCCAACGTAGCGAAATAGTTGCCAAAAATTTTTACTTTTCGGATCAGGTCATCCAGCAGGTTGCTAAACAGGCCGTCATGCTCTTTTTGCAGTACATTTTTTATGGCTTCCAGGTTTTGCAGGATAATGGCCTGCTGGTTTCTATGATGCAACTCGCCGTCGCGGGTCTGCTTGTTAAACTGCTTGTCGAGTTCGGCCATAAATTGTTCTACACCACGGAAGGTTAGCCTTTTTCGTAATTCTTTGTAATCACGGGCGTAGCAGCGGTAAATTACTTTTCGCAAAAGTTCGGTTACCGCTTGTGTGGACTGTAGGTTAACATTCGGATTACCATCACGGTCGCCACCCGGCCAAAAACCCAATTCTATCGTTTGGTGCTCATCTTCTGCCAAAAAATCAAATTCGTTATCTAATTTTTCCTTGATAGAAGCAGCAGACTGATAAAACACATTCTCCAAAAACCAGGCTAAGGAGATGGCTTCGTCAACCGGTGTAGGTTTATTTTTATTCAGAAAAGGTGTTTTGCCCAACTGCTGCAACAGTAAATATATCTGGTTAATGTTGTTGGTTTTGAGGGCTTCCGTTAGTTCCGTGATGATCCCCAGTACACTGCCCGGATAAAACTGCGTTGGATGTGCCGTCAATACCAAGCGCAACGTAAACTTCTGTAAAGCTTTGCGCACCTTTTCGTGGGTGTCTGGCTGGTTGACCACCTGCTGCAGCAAAACCTGCATCGAGCTGCTGTCATCGGTTGTTTCCAACTTTGAAAATGCAGAATCTTCAATCGCATCAAACAAAACCACTTGCCGCTCAATGTATTGTATAAACCGGAACAGCAGATGGAAACGGTCTGCATCCTTAATATACTGCTGGTATTTGTTAAAAAAGTTTTCAATAATTTCTACCGGAGACAATTTATGGCTGATACCTTCTTCCACATGCGATTTAAAAAACGGCAGCAACGTACCTGTTGATTTGACCTGATAAAACGGGAGTGTTAAAAATAAACTGTTATATAAATCAAAACGGGTAACGACCTCGTTGTTAAATACAAATTCCTTCTGGCTGATTTTCATACACTATTGTTAACCTTTTCTCTGCTGTTAACCTTTTCTCTGCCAAAATAAAGATTTAATAAGATTATTGATTATTTAATATCAATTTTTTAGTGCTAAAAGAAGCATTTATAAAGATGCTGTTTATAAAATATTTTTGCCTGATGATTTTTCCCGGCAAACAGAAAAACATATTCTAATCTTACCTTCGTATCTACTATGCAGCTATCTACCAGAAATATTTACAGCTTCTTTTACAGCCAATATTTTTCGGATGGGTTGCGCATCACCATCGGCGTGCTTGTCCCGGCCCTTTTATTCAACCAGCTTGATCAATTAGCCATTGGCGTTGATGTGGCACTGGGTGCATTATGCGTAAGTGTGGTAGATGCACCCGGACCGGTTGTAGATAAGCGGAACAGTATGTTAATCTGTTGCTTACTGATTTTATTGGTATCGCTTATTACTGGTTTTGCCCAGCATAACACAATATTACTCGGGATAGAAGTTGTGCTTTTTTCCTTCTTTTTTTCCATGTTCCCCATTTATGGAACCAAAGCAACTTCTATCGGGACTTGCGCCCTGCTGATCATGATTTTTATGATCGAAAAACGTATGGCAACGCAGCAAGTCATTAATTCCAGCCTGCTGATTTTTGCCGGAGGGATTTGGTACACCATTTTAAGTTTGCTGTTTTTCCGGATCAGGCCATATCGCGCCGCACAGCAGGCTTTAGGCGAATGTATCAGTCAGGTAGCCAGATATTTAAGGTTGAAAGCCGGGTTTTATGCGGATAAAACCAATATCGACGAGAACTACAAAGATTTAGTTTCGCAACAGATCAAGGTAAGCCAGCACCAGGATGCGGTGCGGGAACTTTTATTTAAGTCGAGAACAATCGTCAAAGAATCTACTTATTCCGGCCGGATGCTCATCCTGACGTTTGTAGATTTAGTAGATCTTTTTGATCAGATTACTTATACGCATTATGACTACGGCAACCTGCGGAAAACTTATTTACAGAGCGGTGTGCTGGAAGAAATTTCCCAACTGATCCGTCAAATGGCAGATGAACTGGACCTGGTCGGTCTTTCGGTTCAATCCAATAAAAAATACAACCGGACTATTTCACACACTTTGCAACTGGAAAACCTAAAAACGCATGTTGATCAGATCGCTGCTGCCGACCAGGAAAACAGCTCTTTGTTTCTGAAAAAAATCCTGGTCAATATCCGCAATATCAACCAGCGTTTAACGGATATGGCGAGTTATACCAATGCACGGCAAACTTCTAAAAAAGCCTCAGACAACCTGGAATTTGCCCGTTTTATAACCCATCAGGATTACGCGCCGCGGCTTTTTCTGGAAAACTTAACCTTCAAATCGGCTTCTTTCAAACATGCTTTGCGTGTGGCCATCGTTTGCTGCATTGGATTTATCCTGGCAAAAACAGTAGTCGTCGGCCACCACAGTTACTGGGTTTTACTAACCATTATCGTGATTCTGAAACCTGGCTTTAGCTTTACCAAACAACGTAATTATCAAAGATTGATTGGTACGGTTGTGGGTGGATTGATTGGCATCCTGATCCTTTTTTTAATTCCCGATAGAACCGTTCAGTTTCTGATCATGCTGGTCCTGATGCTGTTTACTTATAGTTTTTTACGTTTGGATTATGCGGTCAGCGTTATTTTTATGACACCTTATGTGCTCATTGCTTTCAGTTTTCTGGGTGTCCCACTGATCCATACGGTTGAAGAGCGTGTGCTGGATACTTTCATCGGTTCAGCATTAGCGTTTTCCTCTGCATTTATAATTTTCCCCAACTGGGAATCAGATCTGTTGAACGAAAGTTTGAGCAAAGTAATCATCAGCAATCAAAATTACCTCAAAACAGTTACAGAACGATTAAACGGATTGCCGCTGAATATGGTAGAATACAAGCTGGCTCGAAAAGATGTTTATGTAGAATCGGGCAACTTGTCTGCCGCTTTTGAACGCATGATCTCCGAACCGAAAAGCAAACAAAAACATGCACAAGACATTCATAAGTTTTTAGTTTTAAACCATATACTTTCTTCTGCCATTGCGGCCATTGCTGCAAATTTACCTGATAAAAACAGCATCTGCCTGCCTGCCCAACTTAAAATTGCCCGTCATGCCCAGTTGATCTTAAAGGAAACCAATAAAAAATTAGGCGTCGTTACCGAAAGTTCTACAGAAGCTGCTAACACAGAAATTAAAAATACTATCTCAAAAAATATGGCTGACAATAACCAAGCAGATGTTTTATTTTTGGAAGACCAGCTTCGGTTTATCCTGAAAATCAGTTTGGATATTGCCAAGGTTACAGATACGATTTTGAGCTGATGCTTCTTTTACCGGCCTAAAATTTCTCTGTCAAATGTTTCCAATAACGTTTTGGCACGTGCTGCAAATGCAATTTTGTGTTTTTTCGGGCTGGAATATTTACGTGCTTAAAATAATCTTTCCACAATGCCTGGTACAATGTTTCATCTTCGGAATAAGAAGAAATAATAGTTTTGCTGTACTGCTTTCCGGAAACAAAATCTAATTGTACAAATTTCGCTTCATTCAGGTCGTAATAAATACCGTAAGCTCTTTTCAAGTCGTAAATAATCCAACGTTGATCAGCATAACGACGTTTGAAATGTGCTAAAATCAGCGGCAAAACATTGTAATCCGGCTCCACAGAAGCATAAAAGATACCGTCGGCCATTCTTTGGAAACGGACAAAAGCTTCCATCCGGTGCTTTTCCCGGCGCACCATTTTGATCACTAAGGAAAGCCGGATGACATATTTATTGCCAAAATCATCTTCCACCGCTTCCTTACTGCTGAATACGTAGCGGATAAAACCCAGCAAATTATCCTCTTCGCCTTCCAGTTCCGATAAATGCGCTGCATAAAGCCGCTGCACGCCGCCAGCCGAAAGCCGCTCCGTTAAGCCTTTTAAAACCCGGTTTGCCTTGGCCGGATCGGAAGCGATGCTTCTTTTATCAGTAAAAAATACTTGTTGCTGCGACCCAGAATGGCAAATTTTTACCAAGCCCAATTTGTGTTCATACACTTCAAAAACCACGGTTAGCAAGCCTTCAAAAGTACCGTCGTATTCCAAAATTGTCATATCAAAAAAGGCTTAGCTGGTTAGGTTTTTGTTTGAGGTATTTGCTTTGCGATTCGGTCAGGATAAACTGTTTGATCTTGGTTCCGGAGAATTCTTTCCGCTCAAAATCTTGGCTATTGCAAGTGATAAAATAACGTGCCCGGTTAATGGCGATGCCCAATGATTTGAGATGTTCCCAATTGAGTTTGACAAACTTCCGGCCGCTTACAATTTTTTGTGCCGATTGCAGGCCAATTCCCGGTACTCGTAAAATCAATTGCAGGTCAGCTTTATTAATATCAATAGGAAAATGCTGCAAATTGCGGATGGCCCAGCTTAGTTTCGGGTCGATGTCCAGATCCAAGTGCGGATTATCTTGGTCCACAATTTCCTGCACATTAAAACCATAAAAACGCATCAGCCAATCGGCCTGGTACAAACGATTTTCGCGTACCATTGGCACAGCAGTACTTAATCCTGGCAAACGGTTATCATTACTAACCGGAACATAGCCCGAATAATAAACCCGTTTCAGGTTAAAGGATTTGTAAAAATGATTGGCGGTATATAAAATTTGCCGGTCGTTTTCCGGCGTGGCACCAATTACCATTTGCGTACTTTGGCCGGCCGGCGCAAACAATGGTGCTTTTTTAAACAAACTTTTTTCTTCTTTGCGGAGGATGATCTCGTTTTTGATAAAATTCATCGGCTTGATCATATCCTTTTGATTTTTATCGGGGGCCAGCAATTTTAGCCCGGCTTCGGTAGGCAATTCTAAATTTACGCTCAAACGATCTGCGTACAAACCAGCTTCGTGCATTAGTTCATCGCTTGCACCGGGAATAGATTTAAGGTGGATATAACCATTAAATTTATGCTCGGTACGCAATTTTTTGGCGATGCGTACTAATCTTTCCATCGTATAATCCGCATCCTTAAAAATCCCGGAACTTAAAAATAAACCTTCGATATAATTTCTCCGGTAAAAGTTCATCGTTAAATCCACCACTTCCTGCACGGTAAAAGCAGTACGCTTGATATCGTTGCTTTTCCGCGAAACACAATAAGCGCAATCAAAAATACAATGATTGGTCAGCAAGATTTTCAGCAGCGAAACGCAACGGCCATCTTCAGTATAAGTATGGCAAATGCCGTTGCTGGCATCGCCCAAACCTTTGTTATCGTTTTTGCGCTTGCTACCGCTGGACGAGCAGGAAACGTCGTATTTGGCAGCATCTGCTAAAATGGAAAGCTTTTCCCGGATCCGTTCATCATTCATACCGCTAATATACTAATATTTTTAGTATTTAGTTTCGTGTTGATCAAACAAAATTTTTAAATAATGCGTTAGTTGTGCAAATACATACAAAAATGGAAACATTATATACTGCTGTAGTTACAGCAAAAGGTGGCCGGGAAGGAACCGTAAAATCAGCCGATGGTGTGATAGATTTACAATTGAAAAGGCCGGCAGAAATGGGCGGCGAAACGGGTTATGCCAATCCCGAACTGCTTTTTGCCGCTGCCTGGGGAAGTTGTTATTTAGGTGCTTTAGGTTCTGTTGGAAAACGTGATAATTTGGATGTAAGCGAAGCAACGGTGGAAGTGCACGTTGATTTTAACCAGGAAGGCACTGCCTCTTATGCTTTGTCGGCAGAACTGCATGTGCATATCCCGGGAATTGAAATAGAAAAAGCACAAAAACTGGTCGATGCTGCCCATAAAGGTTGCCCGTACTCCAAAGCCACACGTGGAAATATCGAAGTAAAAGTGATTGCAGAATAGGAATTTTACCACTGTCTGGTTATTGCATAAAAAAAGAGCGAAAAATTTTCGCTCTTTTTTTATAAGATACTTAGTTATTATTTTTTAAAGAATGGAGTTACAATTGCAACCACAGTAGCCATATCTAATGGTTCATCAAAAGCTTGTGTTGCTGTATCCATAGTAGTTGCACCGCTAACAGCAGGTAAGGTGGTAACATTAACACCAAGTTGTGTAACGTTATCTTCACCTGCATAAGAAGCATTAACTGCTGCTCCAATACTGGTATCATTTGTACCGGTGATCCATGGTTTAATAGAAACACCTCTAGCCCTACGCATCATTCTCAAGTGCGAAGCATGGCGAGCTTCCACAGAATGAATATCTAAAGCAGCAGTTAAAACGGTTTTATTACGAAGCAAAGCAGGAGCTTGGCCTTTATAAGCCCTTACACCTGTATCTTCAAAAGTTTCTGCAACCGCAAGCCATGTATCGCTGCTGCTATATACCGTAGGAAAAGTTCCCTGAGCAGTAAAATCAAAATTTGCAGCGGTAAAAGAAACCGGGGTAGCACCTAAAGATGTTATTACACCTTGTAAAAAAGTTACGTGATGCGCTTCGTCAGTCGTAATCAAATTTAAACCTGTTAATTCACTTGCGCTTAAAGTTGCTTTCATCGTTGCATAAGCAGTTGAGTTTAAACCTGCATTGTAAAAATTAGATTCTAAAAACTCTAATTGCAAAGCATAATTTAATACACCAACAATTGTGCTGGTTGATTGCTGTGCATAAGCTTTTTTAAATAAAGAGCCTAAAGCAAAAGGCAAAGCAGCAACCGCTACTTTTGAGCCGAAGCTCGTGATATTTTTAATAGCTGCACGGCGCGGACTGATTTTATCCTGAAATTCCGGGTCAACTTTTTCTATTTCTTCAATTACTTTTAATAAGTCCATGATAATGATTTTTTAAGAGGTGGGTAAATCGTCTGCGTTAATTTTAGTAGTAATATATGCACTGGCCATTCCCAAAACATACTGTGGTGTTTTGTCATATTCCAAACCATTTCCGGCAACATTAACCACATCTTGTCCTACAAATGTATTCGGAGAAACTAAATCCCTGAAATAAGCCGCATGACGGGCTTCTACAGAAACAATTTTACCAGCTACAGTTAAATAATCAGCACTTTTAATTAAATAACCGGCACCATTGTAAGCAGAAACACCTAAATCTTCAAATGATTTTGCTGTAGCAAGAACACTTGCCCTGCTTGCAAAATTGATCGAACTAAAATTTACCGTTAATGCTGGTATAGCCATATTACCTAAAGCAGCTTTGAAAAACTCTCTGTGCAATACTTCGTGGTTACGTACATCAGTAATCAACAATTGCTCATCAGCACTAAATTGGGTTGAAAAAGCAGAATTAGATACTACTTGAATATAAAAAGCTGCTTCCAGTTGTTCTAAAGCATAAGCGTAGTTTAAGATACCGATGTCTCCGCTTCCGAGATATACACCTGTGAATTTAGTTATGTCTTTTTTACAGGCTTCTGCTGCAAATAAACCTACTGCGGCAGTACCTGCACCTGCGTAACGCAAAAATTGTCTCCTTTGCATTTTTTGTGATGACTCTGCTTCCGGAGAAGTTAGAAGCTGATCATCTTTTTTTGTGAAAATTTCCATGATAGTTGATTTGATTATTTTATAGTTGATTTAAATTGACATACGTATAATATTTCCCGGCAGATTTTTAATTATTTAGTTATTTTTAAGTAAAATTCAAAACCAGGATTAATTTTTTACAATTATTATTTATTATTTCGACTGCTGATATTCTGCTTTAACGAAATTTTTATCTCCTTTGTTTGGAATATTTCAATTAATATTTATAGCCAGATTATTTAATTTATAATTGTTTAAACTTCTGATAGCAAATAGATTAACTTATAATTAAAGAACCACTTTAAAAAATCTGTAATAAATAATAGTTATACACAAAAATTCCCTTCCGGCTGTCAATTAGCATTTTTCACACCACAGCTTTTTTTATATTTGAACTTCTAACAAAAAACAATGGTTATTACAGAAGTTAAGGATAAAAGAAGCAGGAAAGAATTTTTGAAAGCAGCAAAAATTATTTACAAAAATGATCCGGTTTGGATTTGCCCGCTTGACGAAAATGTAGAAGCAGTTTTTGACCCTAAAAAAAACAACTTTTTTCAACACGGAACCTGTACCAGATGGATTGTTAAAAATGATGCAGGGGAATTAATCGGCCGTATTGCTGCTTTTATCAATGAAAAAAAAGCTTATCAAAACGAGCAGCCAACCGGCGGAATAGGGTTTTTTGAAAGTGTCAACGACGAAACAGTTGCTTTCGCGCTTTTTGATACCGCCCAAAACTGGCTGAAGGCTCAAGGCATGAAAGCCATGGACGGCCCGATCAATTTTGGCGAAAACGATAGTTTCTGGGGATTGCTGATCGAAGGTTTTACCGCGCCTTATTATGGCATGAACTATCACCATCCTTATTATAAGGCTTTTTTTGAACGTTATGGTTTTTATGTGCTTTACGAGCAGATCACTAACCAATTGGATGTGTATAAACCTTTTCCTGACCGTTTTACACAAATTGCAAACTGGGTGGCCAAAAAACCGGGATACGAATTCAAAAGTTTTGATGCCAACAAGATAAAGATGTTTGCAGCAGATTTTTTGGAAATCTACAATGATGCCTGGCGGGATTTTAACAGCTTCACCCCTATCGATCCTAAAAC
>JAABUS010008916.1_pt1 | contig 10792 bp, 1 predicted proteins | sample 5560161 | NCBI WGS metagenome assembly JAABUS01 (sample SAMN10711885, study PRJNA513376) | rock metagenome | isolation source: Antarctica rocks | place: Antarctica: Victoria Land, Trio Nunatak nord | collected 2016-01-04
TTTGTTTAGCAAATATAAATTGTTGTTTTTTATATAAAAAATCGATTAATATAAATAATAATTCTTGTTTTTAATTTTAATTGTTTAATAGAAATAAAATATTATTTTTGTAAATAATTATTTATATTTTATATCTTATAATTGTTGTTTTAAATTAATTATAATATATACTTAATAAAAAACATCTTATACAAAAATAATAAGTTTAAAAAAAGAATTTTATTAATAAAAAATTAAATTATTAAATTGCTATATTTTAATAAATAAAGCAATAATTTATTTTAAATAATTAATAAATATAAAACTTTAAATATAAAGAATTATTACTTATAAATTTAATTATTATTTGCAATATTTATATTATTAATTATATAAAAAAATTGTATTAATATTTATTTATATATTAACTTGTAAACAAATATAAAGTTAATATAATTTATATATAATATTATAATATTTATTGTTAAAAAAAATTTAAAAAAAAATTAAATTAGACTAATTGTTCGAATCCATTTTTTCCTAAAATCGAAAACTTAATTCGAAAGTTATATCTAATTAGATTAAACTTTAATCTAATATAACTAGTAATTTTATAATTTATAAATTTTAATTTTAAATAGTTAGTCTAAATATTATAAGTTGCATACTAATAGATACTATTTGTTGCGCACTACTTGTTACAAGATAATTAGAAAGAGAAGATCTATCAACAAAATTAAGATAATTAAAATAGCTTAACTTTTAAATATCTTAAATTCTAATTAAGATAATTTAGATAGCTTAACTTTTAGATATCTTAAATTCTAATTAATATAATTAAGATAATTAAAGTCTTAATTATCTTAAATATTTTAGATTTCTAATAATAATAAAATATATAGCTTTCGAATGCGTCTCTTTTATAGATTGTATTTAATTTATCTTAAGTCTTAATTTACTATTACAATTACTTAAGCTACAAAGTCTTATTATTAAATAATTGCTTATATTGTTTAAAGATATCTATAAATTTCTTTAATAATGTAATTTTTTCTAATATTTTTGTAAAAAGTATCAACGTAATATTTTAAATATTCTAAGAATATTTGTATCAAATTAATACACTTTTATCTCGAATACTAACTTATTAGTATTATATCGACTATCGATTATAGAAAACAACAAAATTAAAATTAACAAATTCGATATCTAGTATAAAGATTGTATTAATCTAAAGAAGAAATTTACACAAAAAAATATCTATTTTATTTACTATTTTATTTTAGCAGATTAGAAACAATTTTTGTGTCTATATTTTTTAGAAAAAGAATTTAGTATTACTTTAAATCAAATTTACAAAAATATTTAAAAAATAATAGCAAAAATCTTTATATAATATTTATAAATTTTAACAACTTTAAAAAAAATTAAAAAATTAAAAAATTTAACAAAAAACAAATTGCAAAAAAAAATTAGTATTTAATTTAACAAATCTTTGCAACAAACTATATAGTTAGATTTTAAAAATATATTATTTTAATTAAGTAAAATAATATTGTATTTATAACAATATTTCGACAAGATTTAAAAAACAATCTAAAAAACAAAATTATATATAATAGAAAAACTTTTAGCAATATATTTAATTTTATTAAAGTAACTATTAATTTTAACAATAAACTATATAAAAGAATTATAAAAAAAAAACTACAATTAATTCTAAGAAAGAACAAAAATCTTCTTTAAATTAGCAATTAAATATTAGTAGAAGAAATTTTGTTCTAATTAAAAGTAGATTAATTTTAATTATTGTAAATCTATATCTATAAAACTAAATTTTATTTAACAATATAAAAAAAAGAATTAAAAAAAAAGCAAGATAATAGATTTCAAAAAATATACTATTTATATAATAAATCGAGTTACTTTGCAAAAAATTGTTGATTATAAAATTTAATAAATTGCAAACAAATCAATATTATATTAAGAAAGATATTTAATAGTTGAAACAATATTAGAAAGCAAATTAATATAAAAACAAATACTCTTAAAACTAAATTAAATAACAACTATTATTTAATAGAGAATTTAGATTAGTTATAAAAAGTTTTAAATAAAATATTATTAGACAAGATATTTATATTTATATAGAAAATTAATCGAATATTTAATAAAACTATAAGAGCAAAACAATTAAGAATATTATATTTTTACTTAACAATAGATTTAGACAATAAATATAACTAAAAAAACTTTTACAAATATCTAGACAATATTATAAAGTATCTTAACACTTTAGCTAGCTTATTAAAAGAGAGAGAAATAAATTAAATTGTAAATAAATGCAAGAAAGCGCTAAAAAGCAATATTACTAGAAAAAAGAATATTTAACAAAATTAAACAACAACTAAGCAATATTAGTTTATTTAATTAAACAATAGAAAGAGCAAAAAAAAATTTAGTACTTAATTAGATAAATTGCTATAATAATTTATACTAAATTTATCTAGAAAACAAAGAAGAAATTAATTAATTTTCTAGAAAGTTAAAGTTATTAGTTTAGTATAAAAAAAAGACTTAGTATAAACAAGTGTTTAAAGCAAAAATTACAATATTAGAACAAAAAAAAGTTCAAATTTCTTAATAAAGAATATATTAGAGAAATACAATATATTAGCTTAATAGCAGCAACTATACCTAACAATATATATATAATATTTTATTATATTAGTTAAAATTAATAATTGTCGACTTATTGTAATAGTCGATTCTAATATAATAGATAATTTTATAATTAGAGCTTTTGTTAAAAAAAAAGTATTCTATTTAAAAGAAGTCTAATATATACAATCTAATAATTGTAGATAAAAATTTATTATTTAACAAAAATAGAAAAGTAAATAAAGAAACAAAATTATTATTAATAGCTATTTAGTAATATTACAAGAAACTAATTTTTAATATTGTTTTAAAAATATTCTAATTAAAGCAATACAATTTAGAAGTTAATTAAAATATATAAGTATTTAAATTTGCGCAATATAATTACGCAATTTATATTTAATCTATATATTAATAGCGTTTAATAATAAATAAGAGATTAAATCGAAAATCGATTGTCAATAGCAAGTTTGTATTTTTGTAAAAAAATAATTTGACAAAATTTAACTTAATAGATACTAATAGAAATTAGTTAAATTACAAAATTAAAGTAATTTTAGAAAATTACAAATTTTCTAAAAATCTTAAATTATCTAATATAATAAAGAAATTGCTAAAATATATATTATAAATATATAATAATTAAAAGTATCTATTTTAAGAAAAAAAAACAATAGAGATTTTTTCTAAATATTAATTATAAAATTATAAAATTAGATTTAAATTAAACAAACAATTTATATTTAAACTTATATATATTTTATTTAACAAAAAACTCGAAGTACTTCGCGAATATCTAATAGAAAACAAAAAAAAAATTATTAAAAAATTCTAATTACAAATAGAATATTCGATTCTCTTTATATTAAAGAAAAATAGAAAAATTTGTCTATATATTAATTATTAAAAGTTAAATAATATTATAATTAAGAATTAATATTTACTATTTAATATTCGCAAGTTTTAAAATTAACTATTCGAAATAGAATACTTTATTAAACTAGATTTATAAGAAATATATAATTAGATTAGAATAAAAATAAAGAAAAAACATAAAATAGCTTTTTGTATACAATATAAATTATACAAATATATAATAATATTGTTCGAATTTATAAATATTTTAATAATATATTAGAAAATATTTAATAGTATATTACAACAATATTTAAATTAATTTGTTATAATATACTTAAATAATATTATAATTTATTTAAAAAGTTTAAAAAAATATATTAGGTATATCTTTAAAATATTAAAATGTAAAAATATAAAAAATGTATATTTTAAGTTGAAGAAATGTAAATTTTATTAAAAGAAAATTAATTTTCTAAGATATAACAAGTTAGTTTGTCTTCTTATATATATTACTTCTCGCGAATGTTTGCAACGCGCAAATATCTCGTAGATGCTACTTTTAACGCAATTGGTTTAGATTAAACTAATCGTTAGATTAGGTTTCGATTCTAACTATTAGAATCGACCCAATCCAACAATTTTAATCCTAGGAATCAACTCGAAACCTAAGTCGATTTCTACTATTTTAAAATTAATTCGACTCGACTCGAGTCGATATTCGATTCTAATATTAGGAATCGAGTCAAATTGCCAAGAAATCGAAAATTACATTATTATATCAAGAATTACTAATTTTATATTTTTTTTTTATTAATAAAATGCAATATTTGCATCTATAGACTCTATAGATCTTATAGATACAATTTATTAATAAAATACATTATTTGCATCTATAGAATCTATAGAATCTATAGATGCGATTTAATTATTTTCTTTTTAAAAAGTAGAAATGCATTACTATAATGCATTATCTTATTATAATTCAAATAATTAAATATTATAAAATATATATTGACTATATATTGACTATATGTTAACTATTAATAATTATAATATAATTATTTAAATAGTCTTGACGATTTAGATCGATTTTTTGGGTTACATTTCGATTTTATTACTAAATCTTAACTCGACTCGAATTGATTTTCGATTTCAACTTTAGGAATCGATTCGACTTTTTAGTTTCAACTGTTGGAACTAACTTAATTCGATTCGATTCGATTAATCGACTCGAACTCGATTAATCGACCCGACGCGATTAATCTAGTTTAGATTCTATCTTGTTACAATAGTGTTTGCGCACGTGCTTCGACTCGATGCAACTATTACGTCTAGATCCCAAGATCAACTCCTTCTATGGCTATAAGTTAGACGATCGTGAGCGCAAAGTTTGGCACCATTGCTTTGTTTAAGAGACCTAATAGTCGCACGTAGATGTGCTAGGGTTGGCGTGAGCACGTTGAGTGTAACACGCGCCCAAATTGCCATGTCGTCGCGACGACCTCTAAGCACGTGCCAAGCACCATGCCAATAAGGCCTCTGAGTGCGCAACACAACAGGAATTTTTCGGTAACCCTGGCGTGACCCTAGATTGAACCCTGAGATAGCCCTAAAAAACCCTGGAGATAACCCTGAATCTCGGGACGAGATTTCTAGGAGAGGAGATAACTGTAACGAGTTAGTTTGCCTCTCTATATATATTATTTCCCGCGAGTGTTTGCAACGCGCAAACATCTTGTAGATGCTTTTAACGCAATTGATTTAGATTTTATTCTATTATATTAGATTTATTATTAAATAATACAAAATATATATAAATTTTAAAAAATTATAAGTAAATAAAAAATAAAAATATCAATAAATATTAAAAAAAGTATAATTTTTTCTAGATTTTATAAATTACAACAAGAAATTTATTAAAAACTACTTAATAAATACAATATTATTAATAAATTTTACAAAAAAGAATATATATCGACAATTTTTTTTGAAGCTCTAAGCTACTCTAAGCAAGCTAGCAAAGCTAAGTAGAATTAAGCACTTAAGAGTTACTATATTCTAATATCTTTGCAAATACAACTTGTAGAGCTTTAAATATAGCTAAGTATTACAAGTATAATTTGAGAAATACTAATAATAAGAGACTAAATAAGCTTTTGCAAGTGTCTCTTAACAAAATATTAAACTTTTGAAAAATAATAAGAATCTTTTTTGTTTTGTTTAACAATATTGTATTTGTTTATTAGAAGATACTATTGTTGTTCTTAATTTACATATAGAATATCTAGATTATTAAGATTTGTTCTTAAGATAAACTTTGTTCGAATCGATCGAATTTGCAATTTATACAATTTTGACGTTAACGTTAACGCAAGTATTTAACTATCGAACGTGTATTATAGATTGCAAATATTAAAACTTTTAAAGCTAAACTTAATTAAGATTGTTTTTAAATTGTTAAATTTTAAAAAAAAAATCTAAAAATACAATTTTTGTATGTTTAGATCGATTTAGTCGATTATATAATTTAACTCTAATTCTAGACTTTCTTAGAAAGCTTAAAGAGTTTAGAGAGCTCTAGAAAACCTATATTAAGTTAAGTAAAAAAATAAAACGTCGATATACTATAGATATTAAAACTTATAAAAAAAAAGTTATTTTAAAATTTTAAATTAGAATATTTAAAGAAATTAATATTAAAAATATATAATTTGCAATTGTTAAATAGAATTAAAATTAATATATTAAATCTAGTTATTAATATATACTACAATTAAAAATATAAAAATATATAGTATTTAATAATATATATTTCGAAAAAACTTTTATTAGTTAAATAAAACTATAATATTTACAATAAAAAACTACTTGTTATTTTAGTTTTCTTAAAATTATAAAAAGTATATATAAAAGAATTATTAAAACTTATAATTTTTATAAATTATAAAAATCTTATATATTTTATTATTATTAAATAGTTTAATAAAAAACAAATATAAATATTAAAAAAACTTAAATAATACAAATTTAAAATATAATATATTTTAGATAAAAATAATAATAAAATAGATATACTTAACAAAAAAAAATTATATAAAAACAAAAAAAAAATTAATTATAATGTATTTAAAATTAATAGAAATAAATTATTATTAGCAAACAAATATAAGTTAAATATTATATTATAAATATTTCGAGATAATACAAAGAAATTTTTAATAAAAAAAGAAAAACTTTAGATATTTATTAACAAAATTAAGAAATATATAAAAAAATACTATAATAAATTATTGCAAAAGTATTTAAAGATAACAAAAAATTCTTAGCTTTTATATTAGTATCGTTAGTTTTTATAAATAAAACAAGTTGTTAAAATATATATTAAACAATATTTTAACTATTAGTAAAACAAATATAATATATATATAAGCTATAGCAAAATTAATATTAAAAGTTATCTAAATTGCTATAAAATAAAATTATAATAAACTTTATTATTAAATTGTCTAAATTAACAAATTTAGCAATTTAAAAACAAATATAATTTAATACTAATAATAGTTAACAAACTTATTAAATATTTATATATTATTATATATAAAGAGAAGTTTAATATAGAACAATTAAAATATATTATATTAAATTGATTAATAAAATATTATATTAACAATATTTATAATAACTAAATATTATTTTTATCTATAGTACAACTAGTATTTAATACAAAGATTTCGAATATTATTAAAATAACTTTATTCTTTGTTAATTATAACAAAAAATTTAATTTTTTCAAAAAAAGTATATATATTTGTTAGCATAATTAGTTATTAAAAAAGTAGCAATATTAAAAAAGATATACAATAATATCTTAAAAATACAAAAAAAATTAATTAAATATTAAAATAAAAAGCAAAAAACAATATCTTAGTTAAAAAAGAAAAATAAAATATATTTTTTTATAACAAATTTTAGAAAAAGAAAATTAAACAAAAAATTATACTATATTAAAGTTAAATTGTTTTTTGTTAAAAAAATTAAAAAATTAAAAATTAATTAATTATAAACTCGATTTACTTAAAAACATTAAAATATTTCTAGTATTTTATATCTTATTGTTAAAATTAGCAAATTTAATTATATTTTTATAGAATTTTCTTATTTTTATTTACAAAAAGAGAAACAATTTAAGATTAGAAAAATTTTATAACAAGAAAATTAAAAATATCTTATTAAGTTAAAAAAAAAAAAATTTCTAAAAATATATAAAAGCTATTTAAGAATCTAAAAAATTGTTTTAATAAATTGCAATATTTTTGTTAGCAACAAAGCTATTTATAAAAGTAGACAAAATATAAGAAAACAAAAAAGCAAATAAAAATAAATCGATATTTGTATTAAATAGAGCTTCGAATATCTTTTTAGTATTTTTAATTTCTTTTTTGTTTTTCTCGATTTTTAGAATATTTTTCGATTCGATATTATCTATATTTTTTGGATAACAAAATTAGTATTTTTTTTGTTTTGTTTTATACGTAATCTTTAGATACAATTTTGTTATTTTATTATTTAGTTTTTTAATCTTCTTTATAGTTTTATCTATTTTTTAATAGTTAAAAATTAAATTATATTTTCAATTTTTACAATAATATTTTTTATACTTAAGATATTTTTTATTTATTCGACAAAGTATATTAAATAATATACAAGATTAACAAGAATATATTAAAATAGAAGCGTATTTACAATAATAATTAATAACCAAATTGTAATATAATTTAGTAATTAGCTTAATTAATATAAAAAAAAATAAGTAGTTTCGAGACAAAAATTCTTAAAAAGAAGAAATAGTATTATAAGTTGTATATTAATAGATACTATTTGTTGTATATTGCTTTTTACAAAATAATTAAAAAGAAAAAATCTATTAATAGAATTAAAATAATTAAGATAACTTAATTCTTAAATATCTTAAACTTCAATTAAGATAATTAAGATAGTTTAATTCTTAAATATCTTAAATTCTAGTTAATATAATTAAAATAATTAAGATTTTAACTATCTTAAATATTATAGATTTCTAATAATAGAAAGATATATAGCTTTCGAATAAATTTTTCTTATAAACTGTATTTAACTTATTTTAAATCTTAATTTACTATTATAATTACTTAAGTTGCAAACTCTTATTATTAAGTAATTGCTTATATTGTCTAAAAATATCTACAAATCTTTTTAATAGTATAATTCTTTCTAATATCTTTATAGAAAGTATTAGTATAATACTAAATTAAATTTTGTTCTTTATAATTTAAAAATATTTTTAAATTTCTTAAAATATTAAGTTAAAACTTTTTATTAATATTTTTAAATTGTTTTTTAGTTATTAATTTTAAAAGTAAATAGATAAATATTAATATTATTTATCTATTTTTAATTAATTAAAATTATTAATATTTTAACTTTTTAATTTTTTAATTTTTTATTTGTCCTTTTTTAAATATTTAAAATTATAATATTTTATAAATTACTTTATACCAATTTATATAAATTTTTTTTTCAAAAATTAATAAACTTTATATTAAAACTTTTATAAATAAAATAAATATAAAAATTGCAACTTTTTTTTTAAAAAAAAAAGATTTATATTTTTATATAATTTAAATAATTGTAATAATATAATAATAATATAATAATTATAATTAATTTTTTATCTTTTTTATAAAATAATTTTTTATTTTTATCTTATTATGTTTTAATTTTGTAAAGATTTAAAATTATTTTTTAAAATTTTTATTATTAACTTTTTTTAAAATATAAAAACTTTTAATTTTTAATTTTTTTTTTAAAAATTCTAATTATTAAAAGAATAATTTTATATTATATTTTTTATTAAACTTAATATTATATAATAAAATTAAATTTTTAATCTAAAATAATTATATTTGCAATTAGCAATTATTATTAAAAAGATTCTTGTTTTTTTTTCTAAAATAATAAAGATATAAAGCTATTTTTTAAATATAATTATTTTTTTAATTATTTTGTTTATAATATTAGTAAATTTATTATTAAATAAACTTTCTTTTAGTTTATAATATATTTGTAACAAGTTAGTCTATCTCTCTATATATATTACTTCTCGAGAGTGTTTAAAACGCGCAAATATCTTGTAAATACTTTTGACGCAATTAATTTAGATTCTATTCTATTACAATAGTGTTTGCGCTTGTACTTCGACTTAATGCAAAAACATTATATCTAAATTTTAAGATCGATTTTTTCTAACTCTATTTAGTAGCGATTGTAGACACAAAATTTGGCATTATATATTTTGCACAAAAAGTTTAATAACTTGTGTTATATGCTATATTGTTGCGACAATCTCTAAGCACGTGTTAAGTATTATATCTTCAAAGTGGCCTCTAAGTGCGCAACACACCAAGAATTTTTGGATAACCCTGGCGTGACCCTAGGTAAACCCTGAAACAACCCTGAAATGACCCTAGGTATAACTATGAATCTCGGGACGAGATTTCTAGGAGAGGAGATAACTATGACAAGTTAGTCTATTGTTACGACCCTAGCTCGTTATAGCTAATATATACTCTACAAAGTAGTCTATAGCATATAGTACAATTATTTGCATGTTCGACAACTTAATAGACGAGCATTGTTCGATACGCTAGTGAGCGAGTTCAACATGTTCGACAACGAATAAAGCGAACAAAGTTCGACATGCTTAATAGCGAACATAACGAACCAAAAGAATTTTCTTTAATATATAGATTTCCTAGATACGACTCTCTTATAAATTGTGTTTAACTTATTTATTAAATTATTCTTTATTATAGATACAAGTTGCAAATTCTTGTTACTAAATGATTGCTTACATTGTTTAAAGACGTCTACAAATCTCTCTAATAATATTAATTTATTCTAATACTTTAGTTGTCTAGATAACAACGTAATATTTATCTTCCTAAATATATTACTTCTTGCGAGTATTTAAAACGCGCAAATATTTTGTAGATACTTTTGACGCAATTGATTTAGATTCTATTCTATTATAATATTATATTAAATATTTTATTTTAATTAATAATATAACTTTGTATTTAAACTTAAGTTAAAACAATATTTTTTTAATAAATTTCGAATTATTGTTCTATTTATTTATAAAATTATATACAAATATTATAATTAATTTATAAAAACTTTTTTTATTAACTTAAATAAAATATTAACAATAAATTTATATATTTTTTCTATTATTTTTTTTATTTATAAGTAATAA
>JAABUS010008917.1_pt1 | contig 10791 bp, 9 predicted proteins | sample 5560161 | NCBI WGS metagenome assembly JAABUS01 (sample SAMN10711885, study PRJNA513376) | rock metagenome | isolation source: Antarctica rocks | place: Antarctica: Victoria Land, Trio Nunatak nord | collected 2016-01-04
CGTCAGCAGCTTCGATTCCGAGATGGTGCGTCGGATCAAGGCGGCTGGCCTCAATATCCTGGGGCGCACCAATGTGCCGGAAAACGGCTGGTGCATCGCGACCGAGCCGCGTTACCACGGTCCGACACTTAACCCTTGGAACCCAGAAGTGACGCCCGGCGGGTCAAGCGGCGGAGCAGCGGCGGCGGTCGCGGCCCGCATGGTGCCGATGGCGGAAGGCACCGACGGCGGCGGCTCGATCCGGGTGCCGGCCTCGTGCTGCGGCCTGGTGGGGCTGAAGCCGTCGCGGGGCCGCATCACCTACGGGCCGGACGACGTCGATATCTGGTTCGGCAGCGTCTATTTCTTCACCCTCACCCGCACCGTGCGGGACACTGCCGCCTTCCTCGACGCCACGGCCGGCAATCTTCCCGGCGACCCCTATACGCCGCCCAAGCCGGATCAGAGTTGGCTGGCGGCGCTCGGCGACCGCCCGAAGCGGTTCAGGATCGGCTTCACGCTAAGCTCGCCTTGGGGGCCGGCCTTCGCGCCCGCGGTGACCGATGCGGTACAAGAGACGGCGACGCTGCTGGAACAGCTCGGGCACCAAGTCGAGGAGCATCCGTTCACGGCCGACCTCGAAACGCCTTGGTTCAAATACAACCAGATGAACGCAGTCCAGACCGTGTTGGACTTCGACAAGCTGGCCAAAGTCGTCGGCCGACCCGTGCGGGAAGCCGACCTTAACTCGTTCAACTGGGCGCTGCTCGAACGTGGGCGCTCGCTCTCGGCGACCGACCATGCAGCGAGCATCAGCGCGATCCGCAAGGCCAATCAGCATATCCAGGCGGAGCTTCAGCCATACGATGTGTTCCTCACGCCGACCCTCACGCAGCCGCCGCGCCCGGTCGGCTATTGGGATATGAACGATCCGGACGTGGACCACTACAACGCCAAATGGACCGACGCGGCGTTCATGTTCGCGTTCAACATCTCCGGCCTCCCGGCTGTGTCACTCCCGGCTACATGGACCGCACAGGATGTGCCGATCGGGGTGCAGTTCGTCGGCCGCTACGGCGACGAGGCGGCGATCCTGCGCGTTGCCGCCCAGGTTGAGGCGGCCCGCCCCTGGATCGGACGTCGCCCCGCCATTTGCGCCAGCGCCTAGGCGTGGACGACCATATCGAATGCTGTCGTGACGTGAAAACCAGACGGAGAGCGAGCATGCTGAAGCGTTTTATTTGGGCGATGGCCGTTGCGGCTTTTGCCGCGGCGGCACCCGCTTGGGCCGAGGACAAACAGCCGGTTACGCAGAAAACCTGCACGGAACTGCTGTCGTTCTACAAGTCACTGCCGTTCACCGACGTGTTGCCCATTCCTGACGGCCCGGTGAGCATTCCGGGCAAGCCGGCAGACATCACGATCGGCTTCTCGCAAACCGCCTTCAACCATCCCTGGCGGGTCGCCATGCTGGCGGCGCTCCAGGCGGAGACCTGCCGTCACCCCAACATCAAGCTGGTCGTTCTCGACGGCAACGTCGACGTCGCCAAGCAGAGCAACGACGTGCGCGACCTGCTGGCCCGCGGCGTCGATGCGGTTCTTCTGAGCCCGGTCGAGTCGGCGGCCCTGGTCCCGGCGGCGCGCGCCGTCATGGCCGCCAACCTGCCGCTGATCGTCATGGATCGTGACGTGCCGACCAACAAGACCCTGTTCATCGGCCAGAGCAACGTGACCATGGGCGAGGGCGTGGCCGCGAAGATGGCCAAGGACCTGGGCGGCAAGGGCAACATCGTGGTGATCACCGGCCTCAAAGGGTCGTCTCCGGCCGTCGACCGCGACCAGGGCATGCAGAACGTGCTCGCCAAATTCCCAGGCATCAAGGTCCTGGCGACCGGCGATGGCCAGTGGATACGCGACCCGGCGGTGCCGATCATGGAGGATTTCCTGACCGCCTATCCCAAGATCGACGCGGTGTTCTCCCATGCGGAGGAGTCCTCATGGGGCGCACAGCTCGCCATCGCGCGGGGCGATCGCTGCAAGGACGGGATCAAGCAATATTCCTTCGATGGCTCCAACGCCGGTTTCAAGGCCGTCAAGGCCGGGACGTTTCAGGCGGACGGGAACTACACGCCGTATATCGCCGACATCGGCCTGCGCGCCGCGCTTTACACGTTGATGCAGAAGCCGATCCCTGCCGAGGTTACATACAAGTTCCCAGGCCACGAGCTGGTGCTGCCCGACAGCCCGACCGTGGTCGCCGACAACGCGGACCAATGGATCGGCCGGGGCTGGGGCGACTTCGAGCCGACACCGGACCCTTGCAAGAAATAAGCGGCGACGCCGTGGCGCCCGAGGCAGACGCTCAGGGTGCTTGCCGTGCGAAAGTGCTTCTCCATGCGCGCGGCGTGGGAAAGTCCTTCGTCGGCAATGCGGTTCTGTCGGGCATCGATCTTGAAGTCAGGGCCGGCGAGGTTCACGCGGTCGTCGGCGAGAACGGAGCCGGCAAGTCCACCTTGATCAAGGTGCTGGGCGGTGTGCACCATCCCGACACCGGTGGTATGACCCTGGACGGCGTTCCGCTGCGCCTGCGCTCGCCGCGCGATGCCCTGGCGGCCGGGATCACGGTAATCCACCAGGAGCTTTCGCTGGCGCCGGATTTGTCGGCGGAAGACAACATCTTTCTGGGTCGTTATCCCCGCACGGCATTCGGCACCGTCGACCGGAATGCCATGCGTAAGCGGACCAAAGCGCTGTTCGACCAGCTCGCGATCGCTGTCGACCCAAGCCGCCCGATTGGCACGTTGAGCATCGCGCAGCAGCAGATGGTCGAGATCGCCAAGGCCATCTCGGTCGAAACGCGCGTTTTGGTGCTGGACGAGCCCACGGCCGTTCTGGACGAACAACGGGTGTCCACCCTGTTTTCCACGATCGATCGCCTGCGCCACCAGGGGCTCGGCATCGTCTTCATCTCGCATCACCTCGAGGAGATCTTCCGCATAGCGGATCGCGTCACCGTGCTGCGCGATGGCCGCGTCACCGGCACCGCCAAGGTCGCCGACATCGATCAGGATTGGCTGGTGGGCCGCATGATCGGCCGCGACTTCCCGGCGCATTCTCCCCACGTGCGCGAGGCCGGCCGCCCGGCGCTCGCAGTCGAAGGGCTTGCTGTGCCCGGCCAATTCACGGGCGTGAGTTTCACGGTCGGCGAAGGCGAGATCGTCGGTCTTGCCGGACTGGTGGGTGCGGGGCGATCCGAGGTCGCGCGGGCAATCGTCGGCCTGAGCCGTCCAAGTGGCGGAACCGTCACGCTGTTCGGAAGGCCAGTGACAGTCCGCAACCCCAATGCGGCGGCGCGCCTGGGCATCGTCTACGTCACGGAGGACCGCAAGACCCAGGGGCTGCTGCCCAACCGCTCCGTCCGGGAGAACGCCACGATCGCAAACCTGCGCCGCTTCGCGACCGCGGGCGTCCTTCGGCTCGGGGCCGAGGCAGGTTACGTCAAGAGCCTGATCGAAAGCCTCGATGTCCGGCTCGCCGGGCCGGGTGTCGAGATCCGCACCCTGAGCGGCGGCAACCAGCAGAAGGTGCTGATCGGCCGTGCCTTGACGGTCGGGCCGCGTATCCTGATCCTCGACGAGCCGACGCGCGGGGTGGATATCGGCGCCAAGCAGGAGATCTATGGCCTCATCGAGCGGCTCGTCGCCAAAGGCATGGCCGTGCTGCTGATCTCGTCCGAAATGGAGGAGGTGTTGCGCCTTGCCGACCGGGTCGTGGTGCTGCGGCGCGGACGCGTCGCTGCGACGCTGGCGCGCGGGGAGGCCACCGAAAGCACGATCATGAACGCCGCCGCCCGTGTCGCTTAACGTCCTGGCCGCGCCGAACCCAAACCGTCGCATTGCGATGCTCACCCGGTTCTGGCAACGCTTGGGCGTGCTGGCCGCCCTGGTGCTGCTCGTGATTGTGGCTTCGTTGCTGTCGCCGCGCTTCCTGAGCGTGCCGAACCTGCTCAATGTCTTACGTCAAGTCTCGATCGTGGGGATCCTCGCGACCGGCATGACCTTCGTGGTCCTGACGCGCGGGATCGACCTGTCGGTGGGCTCGATCCTCGGCATCGCGGTCGTGCTGTTCGCAGGCTCGATGGACGCCCGTGGGATGGGATTGGCAATCCCGCTGGGCCTCGGCGCTGCCGTCCTCGCGGGCCTCGTCAATGGCATCGGCATCGCCTATGCGGGCCTGCCGGCCTTCATTATGACGCTCGGCATGTTGTCGTTCGTGCGCGGGCTCGCCTTCATCTATACCCGCGGCACGCCGGTCCCGATCATCAGCGAAGAGTTTTACGCGCTGGGCAACGGCACTCTCCTCGGCATCCCGATCCCGGCCTTGATCCTGCTTGCGGCGCTGGCCGTGAGCGGCTTCGTCCTGGGGCTCACGCCCTTCGGGCGCTCGGTCTATGCAATCGGCTCCAACGAGGAGGCCGCGCGCCTCTCGGGCGTGCCGGTACGGCTCTACAAGACCGGCGTCTACGTCATCTCGGGCCTGATGTCGGGACTGGCGGGCCTCGTCTATGCGTCACAGCTCAGCATCGGCACGCCCATCGCCGGGCAGGGCTACGAGCTCGACGCGATTGCGGCCGTTGTTGTGGGTGGAACCTCGCTGTTCGGCGGCAAAGGATCGGTTGCGGGCACGTTCCTGGGCACGCTGATCATTGGCGTGTTGGCGAACATTCTGAACCTGACCGGCGTCGATCCGTTCGTGCAGCAACTGTTCAAAGGTGCGCTCATCATCGTGGCGGTGTTCATCATGAGCCGATCGGGCCGGACGTGAACGATCTCGGCGGACTGGAACAGGCGCTGCGCGCGCTCCAGGCGGATGTCGAGCGACACGTCAGCCCGGAACGCGTGCGTCGGTATCTTTCGGCGCTTGTCGACATGCCCGCGCCCTCGACCCTGGCCGCCGCCATGCGGGTGCCGGTGCTGCGGCGCCTGCTGGCGGAAGACGGCGCGCTGGAAAGCGGCGACCTGCATTTCCACGGAGACTTCGGCGGAACCGGCAGTCCGGTCATCCTCACCGGCTCGCCCCGGCCCGCAAAGCCGTTATGGTACTTCGCCCATCTCGACACGATCAGCTACCTGGTCCAGCCCTTCGACGGCGGGCGCTACCCGCTGGTGCCATTCTGTGCGCATATGATCGGGGATGGCGAGCGTGCCGCGCGCGCCTACCGTTATGAACTCGGTCGAAATGCCTTCGTCGTCGTGGCCGAGGGACAGCTCGTGTCACGGGCGGGGACACCAAGTTTCCGTCCCGACCGCTCAGCGCCGCCGCTGCGGCCTGGAGACCGCGTCGTCATGGCCTCCAGCTATCGCGAAGACCCTGCATCCCGGCTGTTCACGGGGCCAATGGACAATGCGGGCGGGGTGGCGGCCCTGGCGGTCGCGGCGCCCGTGCTGGCGCGTACCGGGATCGAGGCTATGTTGGCTTTCCCCGACGAAGAGGAAGGGCCGGTCGCTCCCGGCAATCAGATGATCGGACGCGGCGGCAGCCGTCTCATCAGCCTGCTGCCCGCGCCCGAACTGGCGATCGTGGCCGATGTCCAGCAAGGCGGCGGCGCCCCCGATGCGGACACCGGGGGCGGCATTGCCAATTCAACGAGGCTCGGGGCCGGTGCGGTGCTGGCCGAGTTTTCGAGTTTTGCGCGCGGAGCCGTGACACCGCCCGATCTCTACGTGCTGGCCCGTCACGTCGCCGCCCTGCTGGGCGGTTTCGGCGTCCTGGTGCAGGAATCGAACAACGCCTACTCGTCCCGCAGCGACGACGTGAGCGTGATGCTGAAGACTTCGAACGTCCTCCTGCTCGGCTTTCCCGGCTTCAACCGTCATTTCGACCGTGGCGAACCGCGCGCCCATCTCGACGACGTGGTCTACCTTGCCAAGGCGCTGGTCTACATGTCGGCGCTGCGCCCCGTTGCCACGGCGCGTCGGCGGGCGTTGCTCGGCGAGGCTTCATGATGGATGCCGTGACGATCGGTTGGCTGACGATGGATGACATCGTCCTGACCGACCATCGCTGCCGCCCGAATGTGCTCGGCGGCGGCGCGCTCTACTCGGCGGTCGGCGCGCAGATCTGGGCCGCGAACGTCGGCATCCACTCCGTGGCAGGCCGTTCCATCCTTGATCGAACGTGCGCGGCGATCGGACGGCGGGGGCTGGACACGGAGGGGATCGGCGCCGTCGACGGCAACGGGCTGCAGCTCTGGCTCCTGCACGAAAATGCCACCGACAAGCAGCAGATCCCGAAGCTCACCTCCTCCGGTGCCGAGGACATGGACCGGGGACGTGGTCCGCTGCCACAGTCTTATGCCAATGCCCATGGCTTCCATATCGCTCCACAGACTCCTGCCGGGTCCATCGAGACCGCCCGGCGCCTCCGTGCGCTCCGTGGCGACAGCATCGTCACGCTCGATCTTCTAGCCGATGAGTTCATCGACCGCCGGTTGTACGCCGATCTCCGGTTCCTCGACGCGGTCACGGCTTTCCTGCCGAGCGAGGCTGAGATTGCTCGCATCTGGCAGCCGCCTGACCGCCATGCCTGGCTGCGCGAACAGGCGTCGTCCTATGGCTGCCACATGGGAGTAAAGCTCGGTGAGCAAGGCTCCATCGTATGCGATGCCCGAACCGGCGCGCTCACCCATGTGCCGGCCCATCGGGCACGGGTCGTGGACACGACAGGCGCGGGCGACGCCTACTGCGGCGGGTTTCTGGCGGGGCTTGTGGCGGGCCGGCCGCTCGCGCATTGCGCCGCCATGGGCACTGTTTCGGCCTCCTACGTCGTGGAAGCCTGTGGAGCGCTCGAAACCGAGCAACCCGGTCCCGCCGAACGCGATGCTCGGCTGCAGACCGTGTTGCAGGGCATTTCGATGGTCGGCTGATCGATCATCCGGCGCGATGACCCAGGCGGGTGGTACGTCCGTCGATCAGGCGGGGGCGAGACAGTCTGGCGAACGCCAAGGCGCGTGGTCCGGACGCACCTGGGACCACCCCAGCCCCGGGCCACGGCGCGCGCCCGCGGCTGCTTATATGATCCGCCAGACGATGAAACGGGTACCTCCTTTGCCGATGCCCGCTGCGTAAGCGACTTGCGAGTGACAGGAGTTCATTTGATGGTAAATCTTGCCTCACTGATCGACCATACGATCCTGAAGCCTGATGCGACTGTGGCAGAGGTCGAGCGTTACTGTGGCGAGGCAAGTCAGTATGGGTTTGCAGCGGTTTGCGTGAACCCATTATTTGTGGGGACGGTGCGGCGCGCCTTGCAGGGGAGCCAGGTCGCAACGTGCTCGGTGGTGGCCTTTCCCTTTGGTGCCACGCCAACAGCAGTGAAGGTGGCCGAAACGCAACGGGCGGTGGCCGACGGTGCGACGGAGATCGACATGGTGATCATGCTGGCCGCCGTGAAGTCGGCTGAACAGGAGCGCGTCCGGGACGATATCGCGGCCGTGCGCGAAGCGTGCGGCGCTGCCGTTCTGAAGGTCATCATCGAGACATGTTTCCTCACGGAGCAGGAAAAGGTCGCTGCTTGCCTCGCTGCCCGTGATGCCGGTGCGGCGTTTGTGAAAACCTCGACCGGGTTCGGTCCCGGTGGCGCAACGATAGCGGATGTCAGCTTGATGCGAACGACCGTCGGTGCGGGAATGGGCGTGAAGGCATCAGGCGGAATACGCACCGGCTCGGTTGCCAGCGCCATGGTTGCCGCCGGAGCCACCCGCATCGGCACCGGCAATGGTATTGCGCTTATAGCCGATCAAAGCCGAAATTGTGCCTGAGATCGCGGCCAGGCATGATCAAGGCACGCCCAGGATGACCGCGCGGTCGTCGCGCACCCCGGCGAGCCGTGCAGCAGCCGGGCCAGCGCCAGCATCCGGATCAGCCATGCGCCGTGCTCCGGGCCGGGCCAGACCCGGCCGCCGCAGCCTCGCCTTTGGCCCCGGTGATGTAGCCCACGACATCGTTCATCACCGTCTCGCGGCTGGTCAGGTCGGCGACCTTGGCGCCGCGCCGCATCACCACGACGCGGTTGCAGACCGACCAGAGGTGCTCGAGGTTGTGCGTGACCATGAGAATGGTGAGCCCGCGTGCGCTGAGCCGGGTGATGAGGTCGAGCACCTCGCGCGCTTCCCGCACCCCGAGCGCCGCCGTCGGCTCGTCGAGGAGCAGCAGCCGCTTGCCCCAGAATGCACCGCGCGCGATCGCAGCGAGCTGCCGTTGGCCGCCGGAGAGCCGGTCGACCGGTTGCGTCCGCACCCGCGGGATCTCGATCCGCAGCTCCTCCAGCCCCCGCACCGCCGCCTCGTTCATCGCCCGCCGCCGCATCCACCGCAGCAGCGCCGGCCCGCGCCCCCAGGACGTTTCGCGGCCCAGGAAGAAGTTTTCGGCCGCCGTGAAGCTGCCGATCAGCGAGAGGTCCTGGTAGACGGTCTCGACCCCAAGCCGTTGCGCCTGCGCCGGCGGCGCCAGCGTCCGCGATATGCCGTCCAGCAGGATGTCGCCGGAGCTCGGCTCGTGCGAACCCGCCAGGATCTTGATCAACGTGGACTTCCCGGCGCCATTGTCGCCGACCAGGCCCACGACGTCGCCGCGCCAGAGCTCGAGCGAGACGGACCGCAGCGCCTCGATCGCGCCGAACATCTTGCCCAGGTCGCGCAGCGCGAGCAACGGCGGGGCCGCCTCAGCCGATGGCATAGCGGCGGCCCAGGCTGCTGAGGGCGACGGCGGCGACGAGCAGGGTGCCGGAAAAGACGTATTGGGTGAAGATCGGGGCGCCGACCATGGCGAGGCCGTTGTTCCCGACCGCGACCGTCAGCACGCCGACGAAGGTGCCGCCGATATGGAACTGCCCCTCCCGAAAGGCGGCCGAGCCCAGGAACGCAGCGGCGAACGAGGTCAGCATGAACCCATCGCCCGCCGTGACCTGGCCCGAGCCGAGCGTGGACGCAAGCAGGATGCCGCCAGCGGCGGCGCAGGTCCCGGCGAGCGCGAAGGCGACGATCCGGCTCCGGTCGACGGCGATGCCGGCGCGCCGCGCGGTCTCGGCGCTGACGCCGATCGCCTTGATGTGCTGCCCTTGCACGGTGCGGTTCAGGACGACCCAGAGCAAGCCGAGCATCGCCGCCATGACGACGACGAGATGCGGCACGCCCCACCACCGCCCGATCGCGAGATCGGTGAACGACAGCCCGTGCGTGAGCTGCAACGGGATGCCGCCCGAATACGCGTAGTTCAGCCCGACGACCACCGTCCCCGTGCCGAGCGTCGCGATGAAGGCGTTGACGCCGATCTTGGAGACGATGGCGCCGTTGACGACGCCGATCGCGGCGCCGAGCGCCAGCACCGCCAGCACTGCGGCCGGCATCGGCCAACGGTCGTTCAGCAGGCCGACAACGAGGAGGCCGCAGAAGCTCGCGACGTAGCCGATGCTCAGGTCGAAGTCGCCGCCGACCAGCGGGACCGTGAGGCCGGCCGCAACGATCGCCGCCACCGCCATGTCGCCGAGGATGTTGCGGGCGTTCGTCACCGTCGCGAACGTCGTGGGCTGCAGCAGCGTGAAGACCGCAACCATGGCGGCCAGCGCGGCCAGCGTCCCATACGTGCTGAGGAAGCGGAGCGCGCCAGCCGCCCGGGCCGGCCGGCCGGCCCGGGCCGTGGCAGGGGTGCCCGGATCGACTGTCGCCGCCTCGGCCATGCTCATTGCCGGGCGGTGGGGATGTCAGCCACGGTCGGGATGCTGCGTGACGAAGGCATCGAGGGTGCTCTTGGTCACGACCACATGCCCGGGCACGACCGATTTCGGCTGCCACGCGGCGCCGGCCTCGATGATGGCCGGGATGGCGTCGACGAGAATCGTGCCGGCGGACTTCAGATCGACCCAAAGCGTCGCGGTCATCCAGCCGTCGCGCACCGCTTGCAGCGCGGGCGCGGTCGCGTTGAACGAGTAGACCTTCACGTCCCGGCGCTCGTTCTGCTTCAGCGCGGCGATCGCGCCCATCGCGTTGTCGTCAAAGCAGTTGAAGATCGCGAACGGCCCGGCGGCGCCGGCGTTGGCGGCGAGCCACGCCGAGGTCGTCGCCTGCGACGACGCCGCCGCGCTCTGCATGTTGATCTCGTGATCGGTGGCCTTGATCCCGGGATGCGCGCCCACGGCCGCGTCGAACGCGTCGGCCCGCTCCCGGCAGGGAACGCCGGGATGGTAGGTCAGGTTGAGCATCGCCCCCCGGTCGCCCAGATCGTGCAGCGCCAGGTCGACCATCGGCTGCGCCGCCCCCGTGCTGGCCGCGAAGGCGATCCCGGGAGCGAGGCCGCCTCCGGCCGACAGCACCGGGATGCCGGCATCCCGCGCGGCGGCGATGCCGGACGCGAGCGACGTCGAGTCGAACACGGTCACGATGATCGCGTCGACTTTCTTGGCCACGAGCTGCTTCATCGCAGTGTTGGCCTGCAGCGGCTCGCCCCGAGCGTCGAGGCTGCTCACCGTCCAGCCCTTCGCCCGCGCGTCCGCGGTCATCTTGTCGACCATGTCGTTCGTGTTGAGGTCGGTGGCCGAGAACGTGACGATGCCGACCGAGAGGCGTTCGGCGGCGCGTGCCGGGCACGCCGCCGCCACCCCGAGCACCGCGGCGAACAGGCAGTGTCTGAACGGCGGCATCGCTTGATCCTCTCCGAGCGTCGTCTGGAGCTTGGCCGCGTACGCCAGAGGGGGTCAAGCGCGATGCGCGAGGTTCGGACAAACCCGGTCCGCGATGTCCGGCTGTTCGAAGCCTGT
>JAABUS010008918.1_pt1 | contig 10790 bp, 7 predicted proteins | sample 5560161 | NCBI WGS metagenome assembly JAABUS01 (sample SAMN10711885, study PRJNA513376) | rock metagenome | isolation source: Antarctica rocks | place: Antarctica: Victoria Land, Trio Nunatak nord | collected 2016-01-04
CCAACCCCACGTTCGACAGCGGCGACGACGACCACCCAGTCGGCGTCGCCGCTGCCGCTTCCTGGCCGCCCTCCCGGCGCTGGTACTATCAGAGGAACATCGCGACATGCTCGAGCGGGCGCGGCGGACGGCGACGGAAGAGGTCGGAACGATGGCAGTCGGGTCGGACGACGAGCGCTTCACCGGGGCGAAGATCATGGTCGTCGAGGATGAACCGGGAATCGCCGGATTCGTCCGGCGAGGGCTGGTCTTCGAGGGCTTCGCCGTCGAGCTCGCCATCGATGGCCGGGCCGCGCTCGATGTGCTCCGCGACCGCCGGCCGGATGTCCTCGTTCTGGACCTGATGATCCCCTACGTCGACGGCCTCGAGGTCCTGCGCCGGGTCCGGGCGGCCGAGCGGACCGAGAGCCTGCCGCCGCTCCCCGTCATCCTGCTCACGGCCCGTGACGCCGTCGCCGACCGAGTCACCGGGCTGGAGGCCGGGGCCGACGACTACCTCGTCAAGCCGTTCGCCTTCGAGGAGCTCGCCGCTCGCGTCCGGGCGCTGCTCCGCCGGGCGCACGCCTCCGACGTCGAGGCCGCCGCCGGGCTGACCTTCGCCGACCTCCGGCTCGACCCCGGCTCGCGGACGGTCCTGCGGGGCGACCGCTCGATCGACCTGACGCCGCGAGAATTCGACCTGCTGGCGCTGCTCCTCCAGCATCCCAACCAGGTCCTGACGCGCTCCCGGATCATGGACCGGGTCTGGGGGGCCGACTTCTACGGCGACAGCAACGTCCTGGAGGTCTTCGTCGCCAACCTGCGCCGCCACCTCGAGAGCGGCGGCGAGCCGCGGCTGATCCAGACTGTCCGGGGCGTCGGCTACGTCCTGCGGGTCTGAAGGGGACGTCGTGATGGGTGGCCTCTCCGACTTCGTCCACAGCGTCCGGTTCCGGCTGACCGCCTGGTACGGCTTCCTGATGATCGTCTTTCTCGTCGCAGCTGGCTTCGGAGCCTGGACGCTGCTGGGCAACTGGCTCCGCGCCGACCTCGACGACCAGCTTCAGTCCGGAGTAGCCAGCTATGCGAATTCGGAGGACTGGGATACCGAGCAGCCGACCGAGCAGGGTCCTGAGAACGCTCCCGACCGCTCGTTCCGTTCACTGGTCGTGCAGGTCAGTACCGGTTCGCGGTATCTGCCCGTAACGCCGTTCGACTGCCAGATCCCCGTGTCGATCGCTGCCGACACGCAGCCTGGTACCCAACAGTTCTCGACGCGGGATGTCTGTGGCGATACGTTCCGGGTCCTGGCGACGACGATTCCCTATCGCGAGAAAGGTACAGGTCAGCAACTCTACCTCGTGCTGGCCCAGTCGCTGAGCCCCCTGGAAAGCACACTGGCAACGCTGCGGAACCTGATGCTGGCGATCGGTGGTCTGGGCATCCTGCTTGCCCTCCAGGGCGGCTGGCTGATCGCCGGACGGGCGCTCCGGCCGATCAGCGACGTGACCGATACCGCCTCGACGATCGCCGAGAGTCCGCGGACGGAGCAGTCGCTGGTCGCCCGGCTGCCGCTGCCGCGGGGTAACGACGAGGTCGCCCAGCTCACGATGACGTTCAACCGGATGCTGGACCGGATCGAGGCCGAGTTCGGCCGCCGGCAGCGCTTCGTCGCCGACGCCTCCCACGAGCTCCGGACGCCGCTGGCCGCGATTCGGGGCAACCTCGATGTCCTCTCGATGCAGCTCCGCCGCGGACAGCCCGCAACGACGGACCCCGGCGACGCGATCCGGCGGGAGGCGATCGACGAGGGCTTCGACGATCTCAACCGGGAGGCCCGCCGGATGGCCCGGCTGCTGGACGACCTCCTGTTCCTCGCCCGGGCCGACGACGTCCACGGTCCGGACACGACCTCCGATGAGCCCGTCCGGCTGGACGACGTCGCCGGGCAGACGGTCCGCTCGGCCATGAGTCTCGCGACGGGGCAGCGACTGGAGACCGATCTCCGGCCGGTGACGGTCGCCGGCGACCAGGACCGGCTGGCGCAGGTCCTTTGGGTGCTGCTCGACAACGCCCTCCGGCACACCGGTCCGGTTGAGCGGATCGTCGTCACCGTCGCGGAGGAGAACGGAGACGCGGTGCTGACTGTCCGGGACGAGGGCAGCGGCATCGCACCCGAGGACCTGCCGCACATCTTCGACCGGTTCTTCCGCGCCGACGAGGCCCGCAGCCGCGCCTCCGGCGGGTCCGGTCTCGGGCTGGCGATCGCGAAGACGATCGTCGAGCAGGACGGCGGTGGGATCTCGGCAACCAGCACACCGGGGCAGGGTTCGCTGTTCACGGTCCGTCTGCCCCTGGCGAATGTTCCTGATAGTGCGTCACCAGCGACGTCCACGGCGGCGACCGGGTCCGAGCCGGTCGCCACGGCGGTGTAAGGAGTGCCGCGGGAGGTGGGCCACCGGGCGACGCGGAGCTTAGATGCGCTCGGCGTAGACGATCTGGCGCTGGTCGTACTCTCCGTCGGCAAACGAGCCGGTGCAGGTGATCAACGCCAGGCTGTCCACCTCGGTGCCGCGCACGATGTTCCCAGCTGAGGCCGTGGCCGGGAGCGGGTAGGCGTCGACGCATTCGTAGGTGGCCGCCGCCCCATCCCCGGCGAGGACGTAGAAGATCATTCCCGGCGCGGCGTCGCGGAGCGTATAGAAGACGGCCGGCCCGATGGTGTACCAGTCGACGTGGCCGGACATGACGACCGTGTTCCGGTCGCCAGGCCGGGCGAAGTCGCCGTACCAGCCGACGTCGAGCGGTTCGGACGGGGTCCCCATGACGCCGTCGACGACTCCGATGGTCTCGACGGCGGCGTCGATGGCGAGGTCGGGCAGGTAGAGCTCAACCGGGGTGAACCCCTGGTCGGCAAACGTGAACTGGTCGTCGCCCTTGAACATCGGGGCCAGCAACTCGCGTTCGCCGCGATCGACCTTCTTCGTGCCGACCCGGCGGGCTTTCGCCAGGTCTTCCCCGACCGGAACGACGTGGGCGCTGTCATCGGTACCGCCCACCGCGATAGCGATCGCCCCGCGCTCGTACCACTGCACGACCTGATCGTCGGAGATCGCGGCGTCGGCGATGGGAGCGCCGAACCGGCCCTCGCCACCGTTGAAGCGCCAGGTGTCGTTGATCTGGTCGAGCGGTTCCTGGAGGATGCCTTCGTCCGGAGGTGTGACCGGATGGTCGGCCAGGAACTCGCTGCCAACGTCGATCTGCGTCACATCGCCAGCAGCGAGGTCGTCCGTCGCCAGTGCGCCATACGCGAAGTACTGGATCGTCCGTCCGTCCTGCGTCTGGGGCTCGGTGACGGGTTGCCCGATCTTGGCGGTGCGGTTGTTCGCCACCCACCAGTCCAGGAACACGCCGCTAACGGTGTGTCCGGTTTGGTCGGAGAAGGCCGAGGGAAGATCCTCGGCGGTGGCCGGCCGGGCGATGGCTGAAGTCGCGATGAGCGTGCCAGTGGCCAGCGGGACCTTGAGCAGCGTGCGGCGGTCGAGACGAGCGTTGAACATGGTCTGATCTCCAATGATGGGACCGAATCGTCAGATGGCAGCCGCCAACGATGCCAGTGTCGGGCGGTTGACCCGCAGCGGCGACAGCGCGACGGGCGTCGTTCCGGTCGCGGCCACCTCGGCGAGGAGCTGGCCGAGGCAAGGGCCATACGGCATCCCGTGGCCGCAGAAGCCGCCCACGACCCAGACGCCGGGCAGGTCGGGCGCGACGTCGGCGATGGGCAGATAGTCGGCGGTGAACGCCATCGGCCCAGCCCAGCGCCGCGCCACCCGGAGCCCGGTCAGCTCAGGGAACAGCCGCGGGAGGACCGCCTCGATGGCGCCGATGACGTCGGGTGTCGGCACCATCTCGCGGATGCCCACATCGCCGTTCGGGGCGTCGCCACGGCAGCCCCCGATCACGATCGAGCCGTCCGGCGTCTGCTGCCAGTACTCCCCGGTCGGCGTGACCGAGGCGGCGAGGCCGGTCGTGAAGACGGGCGGGATCGGCTCGTAGGCCAGGATCTGCCCGCGGACCGGGACGATCGTCCCGGCCAGCGCGGGGACCAGTTCGTCGCTCCAGGCGTTGACGGCGATGACCACGCGGCTGGCGTGGATCGTCCCGGCGCTCGTCTCGACCCGCGTCCCGTCCCCGTCGGTGACCAGGCTGGACACCCCGGCCTGACAGAGCCGGGCGCCGTGACGCCGGGCGGCCGCGGCGATCCCCGTGAGGTAGCGCATGGAGTGCAGCTGGCCGCCATTCGGCGCGAAGACGGCCCCGCCGGTGATCTCGGCGCCGAACGGCGTCCCGATCCACTCCTGCGCCTGCTGCCGGTCGAGGATTTCGCCCTGAAAGCCGTCGGCCCGCATCGCCTCGATGTCCCGGCCCATTCCGGCGAGCTCGTCGTCGGTCAGCGCGAGGCTGAGGATGCCCGGCGAGCGGAGGTCGCAGTCGATCCCTTCCTCCGCGATGACCGTACCGGCGAGCGTCTGGCCATCCTCGGTGAGCCGCCAGAGGTCACGGGCGGCGTCGCGCCCATAGCGATCGATCGCGTCGAGGTAGCCGACCGCGGTACCGGACCCGAGGAAGCCGCCATTGCGCCCGGTCGCCCCCCAGCCGATCACGTCGCGCTCAACCAGTGTCACGGAGACGCCGGTCCGGGCCAGCCAGTAGGCTGTCCAGCAGCCGAGCAACCCGCCCCCGACGACCACGACGTCGTCCGAGGTCGGCAACGGATCGTTGGGAACCGGCGGCGTGGCGGTGGCGTGCCAATACGAGCCTGAAGTGGTGGTCCGGGTTGTGGTCATGAATCCCTCCCATCGGCGAGTGGTCGGATGCAAAGGGCAGGACGGGCGCGTGCCATTTGCTTCGTATCGAATGCATGCTGTTCTGTTCGGGCCAGTTTCGCAGATCAGGGGCGACAGCCGCGATCAGGTGTCGGAAGCATCCGGAGCATCACGCCGTCCGTAGGGGCAATCCCTTGTGGTCGCCCGGCCGCCGTAGCGGCCTTCGCCGTCAGGCGAGACTGCGCAACCCGATCCGATTGGCCACATTCGGACGTGGGTCTGGACAATCCCTGATCCTGAACCGGTCGTATAACAGGCGAAAGCGCTGGGGATTGGGTACCGTTATCTCCCGGCGGGGCGATGGCCCTGATGGGGCGGGCGACCACAAGGGATCGCCCCTACCGATAGCGTCACCAACCGTCGCCGACAGGTAGTAACCGTTACCGCTACGAGATCGGCGGGATCAGACCCTGGGCGACCGGGTCGATGCCATCGAGGGTGCGGGCGACCGGATCCTGGTCCGTCGGCAGATTGCGCAGGGCCGGGAAGAGGACGACGTCGCGCAGCGTGTCCTGGTCGGTCAGCAGCATCGCGAGACGGTCGATGCCGATCCCGACGCCACCGGTCGGCGGCATCCCGTACATCAGCGCGTTGATGTAGTCGGCGTCGATCGGCATCGTCTCCTCGTCGCCGGCCGCCTTGTCCTGCTCCTGGGCCCGGAAGCGGGCGAGCTGGTCGAGCGGGTCGTTGAGCTCAGTGAAGGCGTTGCCGATCTCGCCGCCGCAGATGAACGGCTGGAAGCGCTCGGCGTGGGTCGGGTCGTCCGGGCGGCGCTTGGCCAGCGGCGACAGCGCGACCGGGTAGTCATAGAGGATCACCGGCTGGACGATGTGGGGCCGGACGAACTGCTTGAGGAGCTCGTCGACGATCTTCGGCCAGACCGTCCCGGTCGCGACGTCGGCACCGGCGGCCCGGGCGGCGGCGAGCAGCGACGCCTGGTCGGGGTGATCGACATAATCGATGCCGCTGCCCTCCCGGATCGCCTCGCGCAACGTCTGGCGGGGCCACGGGGCCGACATCTCGATCGTCTGCCCGCGCCACGGGAACCGGGGCTCGCCATGGACCGCGACCGTCGCCGCGACGATCAGCGCCTCGACGGTCGTCATCATGTCGGTGTAGTCGGCGTAGGCCTGGTAGAACTCGAGCATCGTGAACTCGGGCGAGTGGAACCGGTCGATACCCTCGTTGCGGAAGTCCTTGCCGATCTCGTAGACCCGCTCGAACCCACCGACGATCAGCCGCTTGAGATAGAGCTCGTCGGCGATCCGGAGGTAGAAGGTCTGGTCCAGCGCGTTGTGCCGCGTCGTGAACGGCCGGGCCGCGGCGCCGCCGTAGAGGGGCTGAAGGGTCGGTGTCTCGACCTCGAGGTAGTCGCGATCGTCCAGTTCCCGGCGGAGGGCCGTCACGATCCGGGATCGGGCGACGAAGATCTGGCGGACCTCCTCGTTGCTGAGCAGGTCGGCGTAGCGGCGCCGGTAGCGGGTCTCGATGTCGGTCAGGCCGTGCCACTTCTCCGGCGGGGCGTTGAGCGCCTTGCTCAGCATCCGGATCGCCGAGACGCGCAGGGAGACTTCGCCGGTCCGGGTCCGAAACAGCTGGCCCGTGGCCTGGACGAAATCACCGAGGTCATAGAGGCGCAGCACATCATCGAAGGGTTCGTCACCGAGGTCGTTCTTGCGCAGGTAGAGTTGGAGCCGTCCGTTTCCGTCCTCGATGGGCATGAACAGGCTCTTGCCCATCTGGCGCTGGGCGACGACCCGCCCGACGACAGTGACCGGCTCGGCCATCGTCCCTTCGGCATCGAGTCCGGACGGTTCGGCGGATTCGGCGGCGGTGAAGGCCGAGAGGGCGGCGGCGGTCGTGTGGGTCCGCTCGGCGGTGGTGGGGTAGGGGTCGACGCCCATCTCGCGGAGCCGGGCGACCTTGGCGAGACGGACCTGTTGCAGTTCGGAGAGGGGCATCGGGCGTCCTTGCCGGGTAAGAGGAGGGGGTAAGTAGCCAGACGACGGACGCTGGTTGACGACGATCCCGGCCGGTATCCGTGGGATCATGCCGAATCGGGCCCGTTTCGTCCACCCGCACCGGCCGCCACCGCGTGTCCGACCTCAGGGGCGCACCGTGTTGGCTCTATCTCTGGGTCTGATGATTTGCCCTCACCGCGCTCCGAATGGACTGCGGCCCGACCGGGAATTGATCCATCCAGGAATGAACGGGATCTTTGGTATCATCGTGCCGGTCGCGATCTGGACGTCTCGCCAGGCAGACCCGAATGGCAGTGGGGCCATCCGCACGGTGTCTCGTAATCCCCGAAGGCGAGGTAATCGATATGACCACTTCACATGACGATCGGTCCGGACAGTTCCGGCGCCGGCCGGTTTCCCGCCGCGCCGTCGTTCGCGGCGGACTCGCGGCAGGAGCGGTCGCCGCCAGCGGGGTCCTGCTCCCTGGCCAACCATTCGCACAGGGCGGCGCGACACCGGTCGCTTCACCGGTTGCCGGTGGCGCGACGCCGGTCGCCACGCCCGTTACCAATGGCGCGACGCCGGCGGCATCACCCATCGCCGTCGATGGCATCATCCACTCAAGCGTCACTGGGGTTCCCAACGCCTACACGAGGATGCCGGCGCCGTTCCAGTCGGTCGCCAGTGTGCCAGGGAGTGGCGGCAAGGTCCGGATGCTGACGATTTCCTACGCCCCCCCGCCGACCGCCAAGGACGAGAACACCTTCTGGCAGGAACTGGAACGGCGGCTCGGCGTCGAGTGGGCGCCGGAGCTCGCGCCGGCCTCCAGCTACCCGGAGAAGGCGACGACCACGATCGCCGGCGGTGATATCCCGGAGCTGTTCTATCTCCTGGAGTCAAGCGCGGCATCCATCATCAGCCAGTCGATCTCGCAGGGGGCGTTCACCGATCTCACCCCCTATCTCGAGGGTGCCGCGCTGGCGGACTACCCGAACCTGTCCCTGATTCCCGCACAGCTCTGGGAGAACGTCAGGATCGAGGGCAAGATCTATGGCGTGCCGAAACCCGTCCTGCGCAGCAACAACATCGCCTTCTACCGGAGTGACTGGGCCACGACGCTCGGCTTCGCGGCGCCCAGGACGACCGACGATGTGTTCAACATGTTCCTCGCGATGGCGCAGGGTGATCCGGACGGGAACGGATCCAACGACAGCTGGGGCATTGCCGGCTACGGCGGTGGCTGGAACATGTTCCTCTGGAAGCAGATGTTCCGTACGCCCTACATCTGGCGACTGAATGCCGATGGCACGCTGACCAACGAGATCGAGACCGACGAGTTCCGGCAGGCGCTCGATTTCGCCCAGCGCCTGTATGCCGCCGATGCCTACCACCCGGACACGGCTGGCATGCTGCTGGACGCCGAAGTCAACGGGTTCAAGGGCGGCTCCATCGGCTTGTTCAGCGGCGGGTTCGCCACATTCTTCGGCGCTGGCGGGCTCATCGACGAGGCGCAGAAGTTCAACCCGAACGCGATTATGGCTCCGCTCGTTCCGGTTGGCCCGGACGGGAATCGGGGGGTCACCTTCGCGGGGCAGGGATACTTCGGCTCGGTCGGCATCCCCGCCAGCGTCACGGACGAGGGCCGGGTCCGCGAGCTCCTCCGGATCATGGACTATCTGTCCGCCCCATTCGGCAGCGAGGAGAGCAACTTCCTCCGCTACGGGCTGACCGAGCATCACGACGTGCAACCCGATGGCACGCTGGTCAAGAATGACAAGGGGCGGGCTGATATCAGCGCCCTGGTCTACCCGTTCCTGAGCGAGGATTACTTCTTCTACCCAGGGCACACCGAAGATGCGCAGAAGGCGCAGGTGATCAACGAGCAGATGGCCGTCATTGCCGTGACCAACCCGGCCGCGGGAATCGCCTCGCCCGCAAGTACCGAGAATGCGGCGGCACTCACGCAGCTGGGAACGGACAGCGTCACGGCGATGATCACCGGGCGCGAATCGATGGACTCGCTCCAGGGCTACATCAACGAGTGGAAGAGCCGCGGCGGTGATCAGGTTCGACAGGAACTGGAAGACGGGATCAGGGCGAGACAGGGCGGTTGATCTCGAACAACGACGACGCACTGGCTCGCTCCCGCGGGCCAGCGTCGCCGTGGTCTGACCCCGGGATATTGCTCCCGAGGTGAGGAACGACGTCTTGCCGCACGACATTCACGGCTCAAACCCACCCATTGATCGACTGATCGGGATCGTCATATGACGACGGAACCGACGATGTCCGCCGAGCCAAGCGCCTGGGTCGCGTCGCGCCGGCAACGCGTCGATCAGATCATGCGTCTCGGGATCGAGCAGGGCGTCTTCCCGGGCGGCGTCGTCCTGGTGAGCCACCGGCGCGACATCGTCATCGATGCCTCCTACGGTCACTCGTTCACCCATCGCGACCTGCGCACGGTCTCGCCCAATCCGGTCACGACGCGGCTCGACACCATCTACGACCTGGCCTCGATCACCAAGCTCTTCACCGCGACCTGCGTCATGCGACTCGTCAATGGGCAGACCATTCGGCTGGACGACCCGGTGGCGACCTTCCTGCCCGGGTTCGCGGTGAACGGCAAGGCTGACGTGACGGTGCGGCAGCTGCTGACCCATGTGGCCGGTCTGCCCCAGCTCCGGCTGTGGGATGTGGCCGGCGGCGTCGAGGAGCGCCGGCGGCGGGTCCTGACAGGCAGGCCGGACTTCTGTCCGGGGACCGCCATGACGTACCACGACACCAACTTCATCGTCCTCGGCCAGTTGATCGAAGCGGTCACGGGGGTTGGGCTGGATCAGGCCATGAATGAACGTGTCCTGCGTCCGCTGGGCCTGCGGGACACCCGCTACGGACCAATTCCGGACGCTGCCGGCGCGGTGGCGGCGACCGAAGACGAGTCATGCGTCGGGCGTGGGATGCTCGTCGGCGATGTCCATGATGAGAACGCCTGGGCGCTGGGCGGTGTCGCTGGTCACGCCGGGCTCTTCGGAACTGCCCGGGATCTCTGCGTCTTCGCGCGGATGTATCTCGACGGCGGCATGTCCGACGGCACCACGGTGCTTGCGCCGGAAACGGTGACCAGGATGACGCGGGATCAGACCGGTCTGGGGGGTGCCCGAGGTCTGGGCTGGCAACTCGACGCCGCTCACTACATGGGGGGACTGGCCTCGCCACAGACGTTTGGACATACCGGTTTCACGGGAACGTCCCTCGTCATCGATCCGCGACGGGACCTCGTCGTGGTGATGCTGACCAACCGCGTGCATCCCACTCGAAACGGTCCCCCGCTGAATCCTGTCCGCCGGGCGGTCGCCGATGCGGTGTTGGCGGCGCTCCCGATTACCTGAATCAGGGGGAATACGCGTGTTGACCGGCCTTGAGGTCTTGTTGCGGGACGGTTTGCCAGAGCTCGATGGCAAGCGAGCGGGTCTGATTACCAACCACACGGGAGTCGACCGGCAGCTCCGGGACACGATCGATCTCCTGCACCGGAGCGACAGATGGAACCTGACCGCCCTGTTCGGCCCCGAACACGGCGTGCGGGGCGAGGCGCAGGCCGGCGACCATGTTGGCGGCTACGTCGACCAACGGACCGGGCTGCCAGTCCACAGCCTGTACGGTGAGACCCGCTCGCCGACGACCGCGATGCTGGGTGGGCTCGACGCCCTGGTGTTCGACATCCAGGATCCAGGGATCCGGTTCACGACCTACCTCTCGACGATGATCAACGCCCAGGAGGCGGCGGCCGCGGCCGGCCTCGCCTTCGTCGTGCTCGACCGGCCCAATCCCCTGACGGGCGACCGGGTCGAGGGCGGGCTGCTGGAGCCGGCGTTCCAGTCGTTCGTCGGCGGCCATCCCCTCCCGGTGCGGCACGGCCTGACGCTCGGGGAACTGGCCCGGCTGGTGGCCGCCGAACGCGCCT
>JAABUS010008919.1_pt1 | contig 10790 bp, 17 predicted proteins | sample 5560161 | NCBI WGS metagenome assembly JAABUS01 (sample SAMN10711885, study PRJNA513376) | rock metagenome | isolation source: Antarctica rocks | place: Antarctica: Victoria Land, Trio Nunatak nord | collected 2016-01-04
GCCGCTGGTACCGGCCGCCGCACCCGGCGGCGGCCCACGCAACGGGGTGATCGGCCAGGGGACCCTCACGGCGGCGCAGCTGGTTGGGCCGTTGCAGGGCAAACCATTGGGCGACTTGATCGCGCAGCTGGACGCCGGTAACGCCTATGTGAACATCCACACCGCGACCGGTGCCTCCCCGGCCACGCTGGCGGCCGGGGACCTCCCGCCCGGCGAGATCCGCGGTCAGCTCGTGCGGTCGACGGTGCCCGCGGCAGCAGCCACGGCGACCCGATCGGTCGGGGCCACGGTGACGGCACCCCCGAGCCCTTCGCCCACGGTCGCCCCCGTGGGCATGCCGAGCAGCGGCGGCGGTTACGGCGCGCAGCAAGCGTGGCAACCCTGGCTCGCCGCGCTCGCCGCGCTCCTCACCCTGGGCCTCGCCGGTCTCCTCCGGTACCGCCGCCTTCAACGCGGTGAGGGTCAGCCGTAGGCGGCGGTGGCCTTGGCGAGTCCTCATGGCGCAGGAACGCGAGGATCACACCCGCGAGGGGGGGCGGGCCATTGCTGGCCCGCCCCCCTCCCCATGTGCGGCATCTCGCGCGCCCTCACACGGGGCGTTCGGCCATGCGCGGCAGCCCGCCCTGAGCATGGTCGAACGCCCCCCACACGCGGCGCATCTGGGCCGACGCAGCGTAGCCCGGTGCCTGGCCCGCACGGGGGTGCGCGGGGGGTGCGGTGGTGTGTTGCCCCCGCGCAGCGCCTGGCAAAACACCGCGTACGTGCCCGTGCCACTTACCCGCTCTCAGGGGTGTTGGTGCGGCGTTGTGTCGAGGTGGGGCGCGGGTTTCGGCCCGTTACGCCCCACCCCTTTATCCTGCCTTCGGCGCGCGCACGGGACACGCCCGGCCCTGCACCGCACGACCGCCGCCGCCGAGCAGGCACAGAGGAGCCCCCGCCGGTGCCACCCGACGGGAGCCGAGAAGAGGAGGAAAGGGGCGAGATGGGGGATAGATCCAGCGTAGTCGCTTGTCGGCAGGGTCACTAGAGCCATTTAGACAGTACGATCGGCCCCCGCGGCGCTCGCTGTGTCATCGTGCCAGCGCGGGGTAGGCCGCTTCGAGGACCGCCAGCTTCGCGCGCAGGCCCGCGATCTCGGCGCGGATGAGCGTCTCGCCGGCGGTGTCCCCGACAGGGACGCTCGCGGGGGACGGCGCGACGCCGAGGTAGGCGTCGATGGCCGCGACGCTCACGCGGAGCCAGGTGCCCCGGCGCAGCACCGGCACCGGGAACGTCCCGGCCTTCTCGGCGCGGCGCGCGGTGGACACGCCCATGCCCAAGAGCCGCGCGGCATCGGCGAGCGGTACGGTGGCGGGGGCTGTGCTGATCATGCTTCCCTCCCTCGATGAGTACGGGGCGGCGGCACCAGCGCCGCCACCCCGGTCGGTCAGTCCTCGTACCCTTGTGGCACCGGCATCCGGCCATACTTCGGGTCACCGCCGAGAAAGACGACGGGTGCCCACATGCGCCACATGTCGGCGATGGTCGCGGGGTCTTGATCGGTGTCGGGGCTGTAGGCGGCGAACGCTGCGGCAAGGAACGCCGGTCCGAGCGCGCGGTGGAGATCGTGCGGATCGGGTTGGTTCTCACAGGCGCGGTAGAGCGCGATGCACTCGGTCATCTCCAGGGAGACGATCACGGTCAGCGGCGCGAGTTGCACGATCTTCATGACGCCCGCCGATCGCCGGGGAGGACGCCCCAGGCGTTGCGGATCTGCGCCAGGTCGAGGTCGGGGATGTTCTTCGGGGGCAGGCAGTTGATCGCCTGCCCCACGACGGCATAGGCGTCGAACAGGGCGGCGAGGGTGAGGTACAGCGCGCCCTCGATCGTCTGCTCCGGCGTGTTCGCGAGCGCGCCGTCGTCGGCCTCTTGCAGCGCGAGGCGGCACGCCTTCGCCAGGAGCAGGCAGTAGTCGGGGGTGATCAGCACGGTCAGGCCGCTGCCGGTGGTGTCGATAATCTTCATGGCGGGCTCTCCATCCTCGTGACGCACAGGGGTCGAGGCCGGGGCGGGCGGCGACGGTGCCGCACCCCGGCGCGGACGCTCAGTCGGCGTAAATCGCGACAGCGCCGCCCCGGTCGGTCGGCACCGGGACCAGCGGCACCAGGGCGAGCGGCGCGTCGAGCGCGGCGGCCACGTCGCGGGGCGGGATCTCGCCGGCGATGCGGCACAGATCATTCCAGACGGCGTATAGCGGCAGCTCGGCGGCGAGGGCATCGGGGATCTCCTCGGCGAGCTCGTGGAGGAGCAGGGTCATCGTCGCGTTGATCGTCGCGGGCATCGGTGGCCTCCCGGGGCGCTGGCCCCCGTTGGGTGATCATCTTGAAGCGCCATGCTCGCGCCGGGGATGGGTGATCAAGATGACAACCTTAGTTAACGTCTATCCACAGTAGGGGTAGGTACTGCTCGCCGCCTGATCGTCCTGGGGTGGGTAGTCAACTTGACTACCCACCCCAGGACGATCAGGCGGCGAGCAGCGGCGCGGCGTCGAACGGGAAGGCGAGGGGGGCGGCCTGCGCCGCCCGCTCCTGCCATACCCGCCGCGCCGTGTCGAGCCGCTCGCGCATCTGGCCGGCGATGTACGGCTGGTGCGCCGCCTCGGCCTGCATGACGTAGGCGGCGAGGCTGTGGCCGTGGGCCTCCAGGTCGGCGAGGTCCATGCGCTCGCAGCGGACCCGGTAGGCGACCGCGCGCCAGGCGGCGGCGACATGGCTGATGTGCCAGCAGGGGCGGCCTAGCTCGCCCGCCTTGCAGAAGCAGTAGGTTTCGAGCGTCATGATCTCGATCGCGGTGACGTTGCGCTTGCCCTGCTTGTGCTCGCTGGCGCTCTGGAAGTAGGTGATCTCGCCGGTCTCGTCCAGGGTGACGAACCGCAGCTCGGCGGGGGTGTGGAGCAGCGCGCTCTGCGGGGTGGCGGTCGTGGCGGCGGTCGCGGCGCTCATGGGATAATGCTCCTCGGGCTTCGGCCCTCTTGCGGCCCCGTGGGTCTTGCTGTCCAGGCGTCCCACGGGGCCTCTTTGCGTCCGGGGGACTGTTCCCCCTGACACTCTAAGTATATATGATTTATATATGAAGTCAATAGTTTTTTGAGGCAATATCTGATTGATTTCCTATTGACTTTGCGTGTAAATCATATATTCTTAGTAGAGAACCGTATTAGTCGTGCGGCGGTTAGCAAGGAGATACGATGGGGACGTTGGCCGATGTCCTAAAGGACTGGCGGCGAACACACTTCATGTCACAGAAGGATCTGGCTATGAAGCTGGGGGTGACATGGGGTACCGTGCAACGTTGGGAAGCGGGTAAAGGTCTCCCCTTCCCCTCGAGGCAGCGCCAGTTGATTGAAGTGCTAGAGATCAGCCCTGACGATATGCGTGCTGCTCTTGATGCCTCCGAACAGGCACTGGAGGAGCAAGGGTCAAAAATAGCGGCGTAGCCTAACTACGCCGCTCTATGGCTCACCGGGGGTCGAGACCGGCGGGCAGAGGGATTCTACCAGCGTGAGCGAGTTTCGTTTCTCCGGCGGCTTCGCTATCTACGCTATCTGCAACCATGCGACGGGCACGGCCTACATCGGACAGGCCGCCTCGCCAGCAGATCGATGGACTGTTCATCGCAATAGACTGCGCGCGGGGAAGCATCACAACCGTGCCTTGCAGCTGGATTACACACGCGATGGTGAGGCAGCCTTCGGGTTGATCATCTTGGAAAAGCACCGATGGTTGAACCATCCAAGCGGGAATGGTGGTTTCAATCGCTGCGCGATTGAACGCTCATGGTGCCAGCGCGCCCGCGCCGTCGGCATCGTCCTGTACAACGACCAGGTCCAGCGCGGACGTCGGAAAGCGGCGTAGGGGGGCGTACATGGGTAGCACAAGGGCTATGCGCGACATCCCGCCAAAGGATGGGAGCGCTTGGCAGACAACGAAGCGGGAAGAGCTTCCCTGTTCCGCGTGTCGGGTATCCCTGGAGGTTGCCCCTGTAGTCAAGTGGGACGGATCGTGCTGGCAGATGGTGTGGGATTGTCAGGAATGCGGCAAGATGTCCTATCACCCCATCTCCGACTCTGTATTATTGCGATTGAGCACCACGAGCGGCCCCTGGTCGCTCGCGCAGCAGCTACCAGGGGCACCCCATCGTTTAGTCGGGGAGTAGCGCTCGCGCCGCCGGCATCGTGCTCTACAACGACCAGGTAGGCAAGGGTCGCCGTAAGGCGGCGTAGGGGGGGCAAAGATGGTATTCACTGAGCAGGATCCGCTCGATCGCGTAGCGCGGGCACTTGATGAGATCGACCGGACGACGGCTTTCACTGGAGCCTATGGTCGGCCAGTCAACCAAGTTGACGTCAAACAGCTATTCGAGGCGCAGTATTATCTTCGTGAAGCAGTCGCCGCACTGGCGGAAGAGTTGCGCGCGCAGCGTGGGCAACACTCAACCTCCGCCACCCCGCCAGCCGAGGAGAGTACCGCGTCTCTCCCGGATGAGGTCCCCTTCGTAGACGGTGGAACACCCCCCCTTGGCAACCCTGAAGATCTGCGCGCTCATCGCCGGGATCTCGAAGAGCGGCAGCGGAGCCGTGGGCAGGTAGGTCAGTTTCAGGTGGAGACAAAGGTGTCGCGCGTTACCCCGAGCGCCAAGGAGATCGAGGATCGCGGCTGATGCCGCGCAAGCTGCGCCAGCTGCGGGCCGATCTCCGGGCGCTGGGCTTCGTCCTCGACCGGCAGCGCGGCAGCCACCAGATGTGGCGGCATCCCTCGGGGGCGGAGGTGACGCTGGCCGGGGCCGATGGCGACGACGCGCAGCGGTATCAGGAGCGTGACCTGGCGCAGGCCCGCGCGGCGCTCGTCGCGCACACGGGCGAGGCGACGGGGAGGAAGGACTGAGGCAATGACGGGACGCAAGACGCGCGTCCGCACCGATGCGGCGACGGTGGACGCGGTGCCGCCCTACTCGCTGACGCTGGCGTGGGATCCCGACGATCGGATCTTCGTCGTCACCGTGCCCGAGCTGCCGGGCTGTCGCACGCACGGCGCGACCTACGAGGCGGCGGCGGCGAACGCGCGGGAGGCGATCGCCCTGTGGGTGGAGGTGGCGCGCGATCACGGCGACCCGTTGCCCGAGCCGCTCGTGGTGCGCCACCCCCTCGATGACGACATGCCGGTGGTGGCCGAGAAAGTGAGCGCCTGATCGTGGATGAGCTGCACGCCGCGATCGCCGCCTACCTGCGCGACCAGCGCCCCAGCGCCGAGGCCGAGCGCGAGGCGACGATCCTCGGCATCTGGCACCAGCGTCGGGCGGTCTCCCGCTGCCGCGTCTGTGGCAGCGGGATCGACGACGACGAGGGCGGCAGTTTCGATCTGGCCGACATGCGACGGCGACGGCGGTGCGCCGAACATTACACGCCGTTCTAACGGGGGACGGTGCGATGGGTGCTGTGGCGGTTGAAGCAGCTCTCCGATGGCGTCGGGCAGGTTCGCCCTATCTCTTGACGCGGGACGAATTGGTTGAGGAACTTGCCCGGAGAGGCTACGTCACGAGCGAGCGACAGATAGTTTCGTGGGTCTCCTATGGCATCCTCCCTAAGCCAGAACGGAAGGTGCCGAAGCTCGCTGGTAAGCATCTGCCCCGGGCCCTCTATCCGGCGTATTTGATCCCTGCGCTACAGGACCTGCTGTACCATGCCCGCCAGAACACGACGATCGCACAACTTCGAGAGACCGCACCGACCATTGTGGCTGCCTGGCACGAACAGATCGGTGATGGACTACCAGGTGCTCAGCTTGCGGCTACGGGGCATGGGACATCGTCCGGCACGGCCACCACCCTGATCGTAGACCCTCGCGTGCGCCCCCCCACCACGCGCCCTACCGGCGACCGTCCTCCCTCGCCGCCCGCCGTCCCTCGCGCCCTCCAGCGCGCCCTGTGGGCCTATGCCCAGCAACTAGCTGAACTGCGCCAAACTGCCCTTGTCGAGGCAAGGATCGTAGTGTGTCTGGCCGAGGGTAAAGAGGTGGCGATCCCCGTTCCTGCCCCGCCCCCACCTCGCGCAAAACAGCGACGTGGGGGGTGATCCGAAGGATGGTTGACATTATCCGTAAATCACTTACACTAACTAGTGTATACACCTATGCGACCACACAAGGGGGGGCATGACCATGATCGCAACACCCACGACTGCCCGTCGCTTCGTGTCTATCGGTGTCGCCGCCGCGCTCGCTGGATGCTCGCCACAAACCTTACGCGACATGGAAATACGCGGCGACATTCCCACCGCTGCACGGGTCGAGGGCCTGGGCCGACGGTTCTATAGCCTGGATGATGTGGAAGTGATCCGCCAGGCGCGTGAGGCCCGAAAGTCCGGGTCGAGCCTGGCATCAGCGGCGTAGGACAAAGAGAAACCGACGACCGGTGTTATCGGGGGTCCAGCCCAATAACGGTGTCGTCGGCATCTCCGGCCAGCGAGCGAGATCGCAACTTCACGGGAGCCTCTCGCCGCTCGATTCGTCTGAGGAGATCATACGCCACGCGCCACGCGTTGGCAAGATGGTCCCCCGTGGGAGATTCAGGCTATGGCTATGTTGACCCGTCCCGCGTTTATCCCCTTACCGGAGGCCGAGGCCTTCCCCGCCGACATGCTCACGCTGCGCCACTGGGTCGCCTACGACCTCGAAGAACGCAGCGCCGGATGGACGAAAGTTCCCATCAACCCCCATACCGGACGCTACGCGAGGAGCAATGACCCGCAGACCTGGGGTACATTCGCCGAGGCGCGGGCCGTCGCCGCCCGGGGTGGCATCGGCGTCGGTTTCATGCTCGCCCCTCCCCTCTTCGGTTTCGATCTCGACGGTTGCATCGAGAATGGTGCGCTCTCCTCGCTAGCGACCTCAGTCCTTGGCGAGTTGCACACCTACGCCGAAACTTCGGTCAGCGGCACCGGCGTGAAGGGGATCGGGATCGGGAAGAAGCCGAGCGCGCGCTGCCGTCGCAACGGCCTCAACCTCGAGATCTACGATCATGCGCGACTCTTTGCCCTGACCGGCCAGTGCCTGCCGGATGCCCCGCTCGCGATCAACGATTGCCAGGAGGGGCTCGACTTCATCCACGGGGTGGCATTCAGGGACGAACAGCCCCCCGCCACTGTGGCCTGGGATCCTGCTGCCGTCACCAATGACGACGATCGGGCCGTGATCGACTGGCTGCATAACTACAAGAATGGTGGGCGCTTCGCTGCCTATTGGAATGCCCAGGATGGCGACAATCCCAGCAGCGGCGATCAGGGCATGGCAAACATGATCGCCTGGCGCGTCGGCCCGGACCCCGCCCGCATCGAGGCTATTTTCAACGTCTCAGCCCGTGCAGTCCGCGAGAAGTGGCAGCAGCGCCCCGCCTACCGCGCAAGCACCATACGCAACGCGATCGATCGGTGCAGCGGGCGCTTCTATGAGGCCCGACCACTGCCGAGCACTAGCGCATCACCGGTCGAACCCGAACAGGACGAAGACCCAACACCGAGTGCTGCCCGGCTCCGCGCGCGTGTGGAAGAGCTGGAACGCGAGAATGCGGAATGGCGACGGAAGTTCGCCAGCGCGCAGAAGATGCTCGCCAATGTCGTGCAGATCCGGCGCAATATCGCCATCAAGGCCGAGCGGGACACCCTGACGGCCTGCATCCTCCACATCGCCGGCGAGCAGGCGAACGGGCGGGCCGATGCCGAAGGGTGGGTGCGGCAGCCCGCGCAGACCGTCGCCGATTCGGCGGGGAAGGGTGTCGCCGCCGCGCGCACCCACCGTGCGCGCGGCGAAGAGTGGGGGTTGCTGGAACTGAAACTCGTTACGGAATACGACCAGCAGAACGGCCAGCGCCGCACTGTGACCTATGCCCGGACGAAGGAGCCGCCCGAGCAGGCCATCGATACGCTGGTGTCGATCGTCCCGACGCGCGAGGCGAAATGCTGGGGCGGCAAGCGCGAGCCCTGCCCCCGCTGTGGCTCCCAGCGCCGCCGTACCGTCGTCACCTGCGCCGACTGCCACATGGAGTTCAGCGATAGCGTTTCCGAGCCGCAGGCTCCCGCCGAGGAGCCCGAGAGCATCCCGCCCACGCCGGTGATCGTCCCCGAGCTCGCCCCTACCTATGCCCCCGGCGCAGTCACCTACCATGCCGCCGCGCCCGGTCCGGTGCAGGTCGCCGAGGAGGCCGAGGATTCCGACGATCAGGCCGACGATTGGGATCCGTACCAGTGCAACCACGTCGATCAGCGCGGCGAGCGATGCACCGCGCGCATCGACCCCGCGCTCGGGAAGCGCTACTGCTGGCAACACCAGCGAGCGAGCGCCACGCCACCTGTTGCGGCATCTCCAGACCCGGTACGGCCCATCGCGTTCCGCCTCGGCGGTGTGCGCGTCGGTCCACCCCCGGCGGCACCATCCCCCACCCCGGCCGCCCCGGTCGCGGGCGGTCCCCTGCCCCGCTGCCTGGCGCGCGGCTGCGCCGGTCGCGTCGAGCGGCGCAGCGATCGCTACTGCCATGCCTGTGCCAATTCGGGCGAGGGCTACGAAAACGGGCCGGAGGTGCGTCATGCCGCCGGTAACTAAGGGCCTCGGTCGGGTCGGCGGCCAGCTCGCCGAGGCCCTCGCCTGGCTGACCAGCCCCGCCGCGATCGCCGGCGAGATCGTCGCGCTGGAGCGCCTACAGGCGGGCGGGGATACCTCGGAGGCCACCCGGACCCTCCTGCGCGACTGGCGGGCCATACAGCGCGCCCAGGCGACGCTGGTGCAACTGGACGATGGGACGGAGGAGGCGGCGTAGTGGGCGATGAGCAGCGCGAGCGCACCCGTTTCGGCACCCGCACCTGGCGTCCCGGGTCGACCCCCGAGCCGGTGGGGCAGGTGGCCGACCCGGCGATGCGCGCGATCTTGCTGATCAGGCGGCGGGCCTTGCTGATGGAGGTGCGCGAGATCGAGCGGCGCTGCGGCCTCGGTCCCGACACACCGGACGACGAGGCCGCGTAGCGGCATAGCGCACCATGCGAGGATACGGGTATGCATGTCCCGACAGTCATCCTCCTTGTCGGTGGTGCCGGCCTCACCATGCTGGTCTTTATCCTTTGGCTCGCCTGGTATGTGCCGGACTCGCTGTCCCACTGACCGCCTGAGGCGGTAGACACCGGGGAGTACACTCTCCGTAACCACATAGGCCGCAGACCCAAGGCGTTTTGGGTCTCCCGCCCCCCGAACCGGCGAGCGCCGCGACAGCGCCCCTCGCCATTCGGGGGGCGTTTGCGTGTGCGGTAGACGAGGAGCGACATGGGGAAGCAGGCCAAGTTGAAGCAGGCGCGCAGGCTGGCGGAGCCCGACCGGCATCTGCCCGATCCGGGCGCACCGGTGCCGCCCGGGCGGATCCTCGACCGCGAGACGATGACCGTGGCCCTGCCGCGCCAGGCGGCCTTCTGGCGCGCGTTGCCGGGGCGGGCGCTGCGATGCGACCTGTGCTTTCGCGCCTGCGTGCTGAAGCCCGGCGAGACGGGCTGGTGCGGCTACCGGCGCAATGTGGCCGGGGCGATCGACCTCCCCGATCATGGGGTGCTATCGCGCTCCCAGCCGCTCACCCTGGGCTACATGGGCGGCATCCACACCTTTCTGCCCGGTGCGCGCGCCGAGGGGATCGGGGGCACCCGCTGCACCGCGCGCTGCGCCTTCTGCACCAGCGCGAATGTCGTCTGGCAGCCGGAGAAGATCCCGTGGGCGCGCGGCGAACGGGGCGCGCTCGGCGGCGACGGCACTTGGTACTACAAGGCCAAGGCCATCCTCCATCCCGAGGCGGTTATCGACATGGCGCTGAAACGCGGCGCGCGGGCGATCGTCTTCGCCGAGAACGAGCCGCTCCTCAGCTGGGAGTACACCTACGACGTCGCGCGCCTCGCCAAGGCGGCGGGCCTCGCCGTCGTCGTCTACAGCAACGGCTTCAGCACCCCCGAGGCGCTCGCCGCCCTCGCCCCCTACGTGGACGCGGTGGATGTGGGGATCAAGGGCTCGCTCGATGAAACCTTCTACGCGCGGAAGATGCGCGCGCCGGGCGCACCGGACGCGGTGCGGGCCGCCCTCCTCGCGTGGCGCGCGTCCGGCGTCTACCTGCTGATCAGCGACCTCATCGCGACGGAATACCAGCAGGACGACGCCGTGCAGGAGGCGGCCAGCGCCGCCCTCTACGCCTGGATCGCCGCCGAACTGGGGCCGCACACCCCCGTCATGCTGGGGCACATGCACCCGCCCGACGGGCAACGGTCCGACGTCCGCTACCTCTTGCCCCGCTCACAATCGGCGCTGCTGCGCTATCGCGCCCGGGTCGTGGCGAGCTACGACCGGGCCAGGGCGGCGGGGTTGGCCTACGCCCACGAGAGCAACACGGAAGACCGGATCAGCTGCCACAACTGCGGCGGGCTGCTCCTCGAACGCCACCCGCCGGCCACCCCGGACGGCTCGCTCTGCCCGCTGGAACTGATCGGCTCGACCGAGGACCGCTGCACCATGTTCCAGGGGGGCTGCGACTGCTGGGGCCATACCCAGCACGTCACCGACAACCGCTGCGACCATTGCGGGGCGGCGGTGCCGATCGTCACCCTGCCGCGCGCCGAATTGGGGGCATGAGCCGATGAGCCGCACCTGCACCATCTGCACCCATCCACAGCGTCATGCGATCGAGAAGGCGCTCGTCGCCGGCGGGGCCTACCGGGACATAGCGGGACAGTATGGCCT
>JAABUS010008920.1_pt1 | contig 10789 bp, 11 predicted proteins | sample 5560161 | NCBI WGS metagenome assembly JAABUS01 (sample SAMN10711885, study PRJNA513376) | rock metagenome | isolation source: Antarctica rocks | place: Antarctica: Victoria Land, Trio Nunatak nord | collected 2016-01-04
CCACCCCAGTCTTGACTCATGCCCGGACCAGACACGCCAGCAGAATAAACGCGCCCCGCAGAGGAACCCGCTACCTGTGGCCCTTGGGACTCACCACAGGCTATCCGGGAGGTGGTTGGGAGTTACAGTTTAATGGTTCTCTGGCTTATTTATGGCCTGCCTGGCCCCGTTTTTGATTGTAGGCCCAAGTAGCACCGATCGCACCATTCGCTTCGGACAGCCAGCCGCAGATGCTCCGCCCAGCCCTGCGACCGAGGTATTTAAGCCACTCCCAAATCACAAGCGCGCAGGGTGCGCTTCGCCTCGGAGCTTCCCAGGGCCATGTCATCGCGATGAAAACTCCCAAGCACCCTTCGGCCCTGTCCACTCCCTTCATGATGGCGGAGCTCGCCTGGGCGTCCTGGGAGACCATCGCGCTGCGTACCCTGATGATGGCGCAGAACTCCTGCTCGCTGGCCGAATACAACCGCATGATCTACGAGAAAACGGCGGCGACCCTGGAAATCAGCCGGGTGCTGGCTTCGCCGGTCAGCGCCTCGGCAGAGGCCCTCCTGAAGCCGTGGCACAGCAGGGCGACCGCGAACGCGAAGCGCCTGCGGAAGAGCTGACCTCGGCTGGCTGAACGCCACAGGGCGCAAGATGTCGTCGCTCTCCCGCCGCAGGCTGGTTGCGGCGGCTGCTTTGCTCAGCCTCGGACGCACGGCGCGGGCGCAGGACGCTCCCATCGGCGTCGGTGCCTTGCTGTCGCTCACCGGCCCCGGCGCCTCCCTGGGCATCCCGCAGCGCAACACCTTCGAGCTGCTGCCCAAGACGATCGCCGGGCGTGCCCTCCGGCTGGCCGTCCTGGACGACGCCACCGACAGCAGCGCCGCAGTGCGCGGCATCCGCAAGCTGATCGACGAGGAACGGGTCGATGCCGTCATCGGCCCGACCGTCACGCCGCCCTCGCTCGCCGTGCTGGACGCCATCGGGCGGGCGGAGCTGCCGATGCTGTCCCTGGCCGGAGCGAGCGCCATCGTCGAGCCGCAGGAAGGCGCGCGGCGCTGGGCGTTCAAGACAGCGCCGGCCGACCGGCTCATGACGACGCCGGTCGCCGCGCACATGGCGCGCAACGGGGTGAGGTCCTATGCGGTGATCGCCTTCGCGACGGCGTTCGGCGACGGGCAGATCACAGCGCTGGACGCCAGCGCCCGGCCGCACGGCCTGCGCAACGCCGTGACCGTGCGCTACAATCCCGGCGACGCCAGCGTGACGCCCCAGGTGCTGCGCATGATCGCCGCCCGGCCGGACGCGATGTTCGTCGGCGCGTCCGGCACGCCGGGCACCACGCCGATCATCGAGCTGCGCAGCCGCGGCTGGACCGGCCCGATCTATGGCACGCAGGGCCTCGGCAACCCGGAGGCGCTGCGGGTCGGCGGCAAGGCGCTGGAGGGGCTGGTGTTCACCGTCACCCCCGCCTTGGTGGCGGAGCAACTGCCGGACAGCAACCCGGTCAAGGCGGTGGCGGTGGCCTACGGCCAGGCTTACGAGGACCGCTTCGGCCGAGGCACCCGGTCGCTGTTCGGCGCCATGGTGTGGGATAGTTTTCTACTGTTGGAGCGTGCTGCCGTGCCGGCGTTGCAGGCGGGCCAGCCCGGCACGGCGGAGTTTCGCCGGGCGCTGTGCGACGGGCTTGAGGGCGTGCATGGGTTGGTGGGGGTGCAGGGCGTCTATGACCTGTCCCGCGATGACCATAGCGGCAGCGGACCCAGCGCGCAGGTCCTGGTCACGGTGAAGAACGGCGCCTGGCTCTATCTGCCGGAGCAGTAGGGCAGCCTTATCCGAGCAGCACCCAGCGCAGCGCATAGGCGAACAGCGCCGTCGCCGCAGCACTCGCCGCCCACAGCCCAGCGAACCACAGCCAACGCGATCCCGTCCCGCCCAAGGTTAGTGGTACCCCGCGTCGTGCTGCACCTTGCCGCGGAACACCCAGTAGGCGTAGCCGCTATAGGCCATGATGACCGGGATCATCACCGCCGCGCCGACCAGCAGGAACACCTGGCTGTCGCGTGGCGCGGCGGCGTCCCAGATGGTCACCGAGGGCGGCACGATCATCGGGTACAGCGAGATGCCGAGGCCCGCGAAGCTCAGCACGAACCAGCCCAGCGCGCACAGGAACGGCGCCAGGTCCCGCCCGCGCGCCAGGCTGCGGAAGAAGCCGAAGGCCAGCAGCGCGACCAGCAGCGGCACCGGGCTGGTGAGCAGGATGCCGGGCCAGGAGAACCAGCGATGCGCCAGGTCGCCGCGCAGGAAGGGCGTCCATAGGCTGACGGCGCCGATCATGCCGAGCGTCGCGCAGCCCAGCACGAAGGCCTGGCGGCGCGCCCTGACGTGCAGGTCGCCCGAGGTGCGCCAGACCAGCCAGGTGGCTCCGAGCAGGGCGTAGCCGACGACGGTGGCGACGCCGCACAGCACGGTGAACGGTGTCAGCCAGTCCCACCAGCCGCCGGCATAGGCGCCGTCGACCACGCGGACGCCCTGCAGCAGCCCGCCCAAGGTCAGCCCCTGGCACAATGCCGCCGCGGTCGAGCCGGCGAAGAACACGAAGTCCCAAAAGGCGCGCCCGCGCTCGGAATCAGCGCGGAAGCGGAACTCGAAGGCGACGCCGCGGAAGATCAGCGCCAGCAGCATGCCGATCACCGTGGGATACAGCGCCGGCAGGATGATCGAGTAGGCGAGTGGGAACACCGCCAGCAGCCCGGCGCCGCCCAGCACCAGCCAGGTCTCGTTGCCGTCCCACACCGGGGCGATGGAGTTCACCATCACGTCCCGATCCTGCCGCCCGCGCTCGACGGCGAACAGGATGCCGCAGCCGAGGTCGAACCCGTCCGCGACCACGTACATCAGCACGGCGAAGGCCAGTACTCCAGCCCAGACGGTCGAGAGATCGACGGAGATGTCCATCGCGCTACTCCGCCGGCTGCGGCTGCGGCTGTGCGTCGCCGTGCGCCGCCGCGGGGCCGGGCGCGATGCCCGCGGTGCGGATCGGCATTTGCGGCTGCTGCTCGGGCTCCCCGGCCTCCGGCGTCTTGCCCATCATGCGCAGCAGGATCAGCACGCCCGAGCCGAACACGGCGAAATAGACGACGGCGAACACCGCAAGGCTGGTGGCGACGCCGGGCAGCGCGATCGGCGCGACGCTGTTCACCGTGCGCAGCAGGCCGTAGACCGTGTAGGGCTGCCGGCCGACCTCGGTGGTGACCCAGCCGGACAGGATGGCGACGAACCCCGCGGGACCCATCAGCACGGCGGTGCGCTGCAGCCAGGTGCTCTCATGCAGGCGCCGGCGATAGCGCGCCCACAGGCTCCAGGCGCCGATGCCGAGCATGGCGAAGCCGATGCCGACCATCAGGCGGAACGACCAGAACACCACGGCGGCGTTCGGCCGGTCCTCGCGCTTGAACTCCAGCAGGCCCGGCACCCGGCCGTTCCAGCTATGCGTGAGGATCAGGCTGGACAGATGCGGGATCTCGATCGCCCACTTGGTGCGCTCCTCCCGCATGTCGGGCAGGCCGAACAGCGTCAGCGGCGCGCCGTCGCGCGGCTCCCAGCTCCCCTCCATGGCGGCGATCTTGGCGGGCTGGTGCTCCAGCGTGTTCAGCCCGTGCAGGTCGCCCATGCCAATCTGCAAGGGCGCGACGATGGCGGCCATCCACATCGCCATGCCGAACATCACGCGGGCCTGCGCGTTCTTGCTGTTGCGCAGCAGGTGCCAGGCGCCGACCGCGCCGACCACGAAGGCGACGGACAGGTAGCTGGCCAGGATCATGTGCGGGAAGCGGACGAACACGCTCGGGTTGAAGATGATCTCCATCCAGCTCGTGGGCAGGAAGCGGCCGTCGGCGGCGACCGTGTAGCCCGAGGGCGTCTGCATCCAGGAGTTGACCGACAAGATCCAGAAGCCGCTGATCAGCGTGCCGACCGCCACCAGGCAGCTCGCCGCGAAGTGCAGCCGCGGGCCCACCTTGCGCATGCCGAACAGCATGACGCCGAGGAACCCGGCTTCCAGGAAGAACGCCGTCAGCACCTCGTACGCCATCACCGGGCCGACGACGGGGCCGGCCAGCTTGGCGAACACGCTCCAGTTGGTGCCGAACTGGTAGGACATCACGAGGCCGGAGACGACGCCCATGGCGAAGCCGACCGCGAAGATGCGCAGCCAGAAGCGGTACACGTCGAGGAACACCGGCCGCTTGGTCCAGAGCCACAGGCCCTCCAGCACCGCAAGGTAGCTGGCGAGGCCGATGGAGAAGGCGGGAAAGATGATGTGGAACGCCACGGTGAACGCGAACTGCGCGCGGGCCAGGTGGAAGGCATCTACGGTGAATGGCATGGCGTTACGGCGGCTCGACCGCCCCTTTCAGCTCTGCTGACCCGCTCTGACGCGTCGTCGGATCAATGCACGCTCTAGGACGTTAAGATGCTCCGTGTCGGCGGAATGTCCAGTCGTGCCCCGAGGTGATTGCCCGGACAGGTTTGGTCGAGACTCCCTATGCTACAGACAAAAACCAAGGAACATAATGCGCGTGCTGCTGATCGAGGACGACCGGTCCACCGCCGACTATCTGGCGAAGGGACTGCGGGAAATCGGGCACGTGGTCGAGGTGGCGCGCACCGGGCGCGACGGCCTGTTGCTGGCGCTGAACGAGGGCTTCGACGCCATCATCGCCGACCGCATGCTGCCAGGCCCCGACGGGCTCAGCATCCTGCGGGCGTTGCGCGCGTCCAGCAACCGCACCCCGGTGCTGATCGTGACCGCGCTGGGCGAGGTCGATGCGCGGGTCGATGGGCTGGATGCCGGCGCGGACGACTACCTCGCCAAGCCCTTCGCCTTCAGCGAGCTGCGCGCCCGGCTCGACCCCATGACCCGGCGCGCCGCCGCCAGCAGCGAGGGCGAGGCCGCCGTATTGCGCGTCGCCGACCTTGAGATGAACCTGCTGCGCCGCACCGTGCGCCGGGCCGGCCAGCCGATCGAGCTGCTGCCGACCGAGTTCCGCCTGCTGGAGTTCATGATGCGCCGCCCGGGCCAGGTGCTGACGCGCACGATGCTGCTGGAGCGGGTGTGGGACTTCAACTTCGATCCCACGACCAACGTGGTCGATGTCCACGTGAGCCGGCTGCGGCGCAAGCTGGATGTCGGTCGTGAGGCAGGCGGGAGCGGCCCGCCGCTGATCCGCACCCTGCGCGGCGCCGGCTACGTGCTCGGGCCGGGCTAGCCGCGCGTGAGCGGCCCGAGCTTCGGACTGCGCCAAAGCTTCGCGCTGCGGGTGGCGGCGCTGTCGGCCGCCCTGGTGGTGCTGGTCTGCGGCGCAGGCTTCGGTTGGGCGTATTTTCAGGTGGCAGGGGCGCTCGGGGCGCAGCTCGACGCGGCGATCGCGACCGACGCGGAGGGCTACCTGGAGGACCTGCAAAACTTCGGTCCGCAAGGCTTTGCCGCGAGCGTCGCCGCCGCCGCCCGGCGCCGGGGCGCCTTGGTGCTGCTGCGCACCGCCGACGGCGGCCGGGTTGCCGGGGCGCTCGACGGCGCGCCGGTCGGCCTGCGTGGCTTCACCACGCTGCGCGCGCCGGACGGACGGGACCTGCGCGTGCTCGGCGCGGCACTGCCGGGCGGGCTGGAGCTGATGGTGGGCGCGGACCTGGCGCCGGTGCGGCGCGGGGCGGCGGCGCTGACCGGGACGCTGCCGGTCGCCGGCGCAGTGGCGGCGCTGGCGGCATTGCTGCTCGGCTTCGTCGTGGCGCGCCGGCTGGAGCGCCGGTTGCGCGCCGTGTCGGAGGCCGGGCAGGCGGTCATCACCGGCGACCTGTCCCGCCGCCTGCCGTTGAGCGGCACGCGCGACGAGTTCGACCGGCTGGCCGGCACCATGAACGCGGTGCTGGCCCGGGTCGAGGCGCTGGTCGAAGGCCTGCAGTCCACCACCGCCAGCATCGCGCACGACCTGCGCAGCCCGCTGTTCCGCCTGCGCCAGCAGCTCGAGGCCGCCGCCGCCCGTCCGCGCGAGCCGGAGGCCGACACCCGGACCCTGGAGGCGAGCCTCGTGGAGCTGGACGGCGTGCTGGCGACCTTCTCGGCCCTGCTGCGCATCGCCCAGGTCGAGGCCGGGCTGACCGGCGCCGGCTTCGAGACGGTCGATCTGTCGGCGCTGGCGGGCGACGTCGCCGAGCTGTATGCGGCGGTGGCGGAGGACGCTGGACAGCGCCTGGAGGCGTCGGTGACGCCGGGCCAGCGTGTGCGCGGCGATCCGGCGCTGCTGCGGCAGGCGGTCGCCAACCTGATCGAGAACGCGCTGACCCATGGCGGCCCGGCCGTGCGCGTCGAGGTGTCCGTCCACGCGACGCCTGGCAGCGGGCCGACATTGAGCGTCCGCGACACCGGGCCGGGCATCCCCGCCAGCGAGCACGGGCGCGTGCTGGAGCGGTTCTACCGCCTGGACCGCAGCCGCAACACGCCCGGCAGTGGGCTGGGCCTCGCGCTGGTCGCCGCGGTGGCGCGGCTGCACGGCGCGGCGCTGCGGCTGGAGGACGCGGCGCCGGGCCTGTCGGTGACGCTGGCTTTTCCCGAAGTCGCCTGAGTGCATCGAACACTAGGTGTTTGGTCCCGGAGAGTCGTGACGCTAACCTGACCCGAGAAGGGGAGGAAGCGCTATGGCAGGCAGTCTTCGCGGCTTCACCCTCCGGCGGCTTTCCACAGGCTGCGCCCGTGGAACCTTGACCGCCTCTGCCCGAACAACGCCGCGAGTTCGAGCCGAGCTCCAAGCGGCGCAAGACACGACCAGCAGCCTGGCCCAGCGCTACGGCCTGAGCCGCACCACCGTCGCCAAGTGGCGGACCCGGACCACGACCGATAGGCGTGTCCGCCCTGGCTCGTGAGTTCAAAACCAGCCGGCAGGCCATCCTGCGAATCAGGGACGTGACGCCGGCCTCGTAGGACCAGCTCTTGCTGTCAATCGCGCGCCACGCTGTATCGCCTGCTGCGCCCTGAAACGCCTGAAGGCGCCGGCCTGGATCGACGCGGATCGGCAGGGCGCACCCATCCTGATGGGTGCTGGTGCATGGATGCGGAGCAGTGGCCTGCCGTTGGTTTTGGGGCTGCTTTCCTTTCATGCTGTTCAGGCACCATGCCGCGCGCTGCCGTCGTATTCCGCGGACCCGCTCCTGCGTCACGAACTGGCCTGCGCATGAGGCGGGGCTGCGACGGCGCGGCGTTTGGTGTTCCACCTGGCCCTGCGCCAAGCCGAGGCGTTCAGCCGCAGTGTGCTGCGCTTGCTTGGACTGCGTTGTCCGTGCCGGGCCATGCGACGCTGAGCCGTCGCGGACGGGCGTTCGCAGGACGCCAGCCGCGTGTTCTGGCCAGTGCTGGCCCGATGCATCGTGTGTTGGCAGCACGGGGCGAGAGCTGTTCGGGCAGGGCAGTGGGATGCCGGGAAGCACGGCCGGCTGCGCCGGCAGCGGCGCAAGCCTCCCTGAGCCGTGGACGCCGACACGGGCGAGATCGCCTGCGCAGCGGCGGACGGCGCCTATGACGGCGAGCCTGCCCCTGCTGCGGCCGCGGCACGGCAGCGCCATCCGCCGCCGGGCGTCGTCGTGCCGCTTTGGGCCTCAGCGGTGCCGAGCACGGACAAGGCGGACAGCGGCGGTCAAGCCCGCGCGACCGCCGCATCCACCTCATGGCCGAGCGGGGCCGCAGGGGCTGGCAGAGGGCGACCGGATGCGGCAGGCGCAACCAAGCCGGGACAGGCCATGTCCAGACACCAACACCTGATCGGCCCCAAGCTGCGCGCCCGCGGCTTGCCGGCGCAACGAGGCGGGGTCGCCTGCGCCGTCGCCGTGCTCAACAAGATGGTCCGAACCGCAAAGCCCATGTCCGTCCGGGTTGCGTGATTGGCACCCAGAAAAGGTCAGCTCGCCCTCACACCGGTCCCTGCATCAATGCCCTGCCTCACATGACCGATGTTCCCGCCGCGTTGAGGCATCGGCACTCGCCGTTTAAGCCGGGCGGGCGCCTGGCTTTCAACTGCTGGGCAGAGCAATCGTATGTCACCAGTCGTCTGCTTCGCGAGATCGCTGCCGTCACGGTACTCGAATGGCCGTTATTGGCCGAGACACTGGAACACCTGACCGCTGCCGAAGCATTCTCGGCGCTGCTGGGTTCGTTGAGACAAGGGTCGCAGCAGAACCCACAAGCACGTTTTTCTCGGCAGACGTGAATTCGTATGAAAAACAATCGATCGAAGCAGAAGCATCAGGCAGCCTTGCCCAGGGCGACGCCGTATCGTGCGGCAGGCTCGGTGCGCGACAGGTTGGGCGCCAGCGCATGGCGCGCGGCCTCGAAGCTGTCCCAGTCCGCGGCGTCGGGCAGCGACGGGATGGTGACGAGTTCGCCCTGGTCGAGCCCGGCGAGCGCCGCATCGACCATGTCGTCGGCCGACATGAGGATCGCCGCGGGGACGTTCGACAGCGGAAACCCGGCGATGTCCCAGAACTCGGTCGCCGTGGCGCCAGGCAGCACCGCCTGGACGCGGACGCCCTTGTCCGCGAGCTCGTGTTGCAGCGACCGACTCAAGACGAGGACGAACGCCTTGCTGCCGCCGTAAACGCCGTTGAGCATCTCGGGCGCGATGGCGGCGATCGAGGCGATGTTGACGATCGTGCCCGTGCCGCGCGCGACGAAACCAGGAACCACGGCATAGGTCAGCCGGGTCAGCGCGCCGACGTTGAGCGCTATCATATCGCTCATCTTATCGACGTCCGAGACGAGCAGCGGCCCGGCCGCCCCGACACCGGCGTTGTTGACCAGCATGGTGACGCTGGCATCGGTGCGCAGGACGGCCTCGACCCCGGCAAGGTCGGCGGCGTCGGTCAGGTCGGCCACGATCGTCTCGACTGCCCGGCCAGTGGCGTCGCTCAACCCGGCGGCAAGCGCGTGCAGACGATCGCCGTTCCGCGCGACGAGGATCAGGTCGTGGCCGCGCTGTGCTAGCCGGTCGGCGTAGATCGCGCCGATGCCCGACGACGCGCCGGTGATCAGGGCAGTGCCTTGGTTGGCGCTAGTTGCCATGGGGCGTCTCTCCGTTCCACCGCGCCGATGCCGGTGTTGGAGAGTTACCTACGCTCGCTGACCTTTGACGCGAATATCATATATGCCACCTTTTAGGCCAGAACGTCTTCGGCCTGAGAAGAGCAACATGCTGCGGCTCGGTTTTTGTCGTCGCTCCCGGTTTTCAGGTGAGGGGCTTTGGGGCGCTGTCGGTGTTCGAGTTCGCCAACCTCTCGGCCGGCGGGCCATTCTACGATGTGCACCTGCTGTCGGAGACGGGACGCTCGACTCGCAGCTCGCTCGGCGTGAGCATCGAAACCGAAGCGTTCGATGACAGCCATTTACGATACGATGGTCGTCAGCGGCAGTGTAGGCCTCGTTGCGACCACGCCGGGCTTGATCGCGTTCGTGCAGCGTGCCTTGCTGAGATCGCGACGCGTGGCGGCCACCTGCACGGGCGCATTCGTGCTGGCGGACGCGGGGATCCTCGACGGTCGCCGCGCGACGACGCACTGGGCGCATGCCCGCGATCTGCAGAAGCGCTTTCCTTTGGTGAAGGTGGAAGAGGACCGCATCTTCATCGCCGACGGGCCAGTGTGGACGTCGGCCGGCATGTCCGCCGGCATCGACTTCGCGCTGAGCATGGTCGAGAAGGACCTCGGCGCCGAGGTCGCGCGGCTGGTGAGCAAGTCGCTGGTTATCCATCATCGCCGCGCCGGTGGCCAGTCGCAGCATTCGGCGCTGCTTGAACTCGACGCCAAGTCGGACCGCATCCAGACCGCGCTGGAGTATGCCAAGCGCAACCTGCGCACGCCGTTGTCGGTCGAGCAACTGGCCGACGCCGCGCATCTGAGCCCCCGCCAGTTCAGCCGGGCGTTCCATGCCGAGACCGGCCAGTCCCCGGCCAAGGCGGTGGAGAACATGCGCGTCGAGGCGGCGCGGGTGATGATGGAGCAAGGGCGGCACCCGATCGACATTGTTGCCAACGAGACCGGCTTCGCCGATCGCGAGCGGATGCGGCGCGCGTTCCTGCGTGCATTCGGCCAACCGCCGCAAACGATGCGCCGCAATGCCCGTGTCGAGCGGCCGGCTGTTGTCGCCAGCGCGGGAATTGGGTGAGCGCATCCGCGCTTGCGATGGCCGTCAGGCGATAACGGCCAGGCGCAACCAGCACCAGCGCGTGGCCACCTCTCCCCAGCCCATCCGTGATCTTGCCTAGCTTGCGTAAGCCAAAGCTTCGAACAACGCCGGACCGGCGGGGTGCCAGCCCAACAGGCACCGCGCATCGGTTCCTCGCACGCGGCAATTGGTCCCGAGTGCCACGCGCGCGGCGCCGCCGATGGCAGCCTCCACTTCCACAAGCCGCCAGCTCCTGGTCGCTCCCGCAACACCAAGCGGCCGGCTGATTGCCTCCGCAATCTGCAGAGGCTCTTGTTGGGTTCCGGGGTGGCGAGGGCGGGACCGGGAAGTCGGGCTGAGGACGTCTGGTGCGTAAGCGAGAGCGGAAGTAGCTGACCTGCTCGCGCGAGGAGCTTTTGTCATGGCCGCATCCGACTTGATCAACCTTTCGGGCCTGATCGACGACGCCAAGGGCCTGAGCTGGAACAATCGAGTCGCGATTGTGGGTAGGGATTGGTTTGCGGGTCGTATTAGGCTGGCGGGGTGATTGACAGTGCCGCAATCAAAGCCTGTTTCGAAGCACTCGCGCCGTTTCTT
>JAABUS010008922.1_pt1 | contig 10787 bp, 20 predicted proteins | sample 5560161 | NCBI WGS metagenome assembly JAABUS01 (sample SAMN10711885, study PRJNA513376) | rock metagenome | isolation source: Antarctica rocks | place: Antarctica: Victoria Land, Trio Nunatak nord | collected 2016-01-04
TGGTCCAATTTGTACCTGCTTTGCTGACGCAGCCGACTGCTGTGTGGTTCTACTGACAGTTCATAGGCAAAACTTTTCAGGTTCTGGTCTGTTTGTAATGACCTCAAGAAGCTTGCACGCCATGCTCATGCGTGCTGCATGGCATCAAGCCTTGGCAATGTGTGGTTTGCCTTCAAACTGTGACCGTTTGCATCCAATACCTCCTGCGGTTTGCATTGCCCAAGCTGACCTCCTCACGCATTGTGAGTCAGACTTGTTGCACTAGTCTCTTGTGGTGTTGCAGGTCTGCTTGCTTCTGGCATCATTCCTACTGTGCAGCACTGCCTCAACAATCTGCTGACGACAGATGCACGTGTCATCCCAGCCTCAGCTACTGTTTATGCCCAGGTAAGCATGCGAAGCGGAGGCTTGTGCAGCGTCAACAATGCTTAAGCTGTGTCTCTCCCTGCACCTTTGGCATAAGAGCAACAGCAACGTGCAACTGCAGACTCAGCTGCCTGGGCTACAGTGCCCCCTGCAACTCTCATAAGATGCCCATGCTCTGTTGTGTATCCACTCAACGTACCGGTGCTGGTCCTATGATTGCATGCGTGAAGATTCTGTGTGGCTTCTGACTGAACCTATATACTCTTGCAAATGGCCTGATCACACATGCAGCATAGGCATGGGTTCATGGTAGAGCACTGATAGTGTGTGCTATTCCATGCAGGCTGCTGAAGTGCGCATGACTGAGGTGTGCGGCTTTGATATGAGCGCTGTGAACCGCCACCGCTGGCATCCAGGCCATACAGCAGGTCTGTAGGTCGGTCTGTCTGTCTGTCTGTCTGTCTGTGGCATGTTTTTATTGGCAGGCGCAACCCGCCTGCATTACTGCCTTTGCGCCATTTGCTCTCATGCATTGACGTGAGTTGAAGTCCAGGTCGTGCAAAGCCTTTGTACTGTAGCAACAGCACGCAGTGCCACAGGGTCTGAGGGTAGCGGCGAATTCTGAATGCTGCCCCATCCATACAAACGGTATCTATTGAGCCAGAGCGTCCTTTGATCATGTGTACCTGCCAAAGCAGCTACCAGAGCCAAGGCACCCATCAATGCTTGGTGTTAAGCCTGGTTCATCTGCTACATGTCTGCATACTTGTAAATTGCTCTATGCGGCGTCATTTGACCAGCAGGTGGAGGATCATGACCCAATGATGATGATCCTTAAGATGACTACATATAATGGTTAACATCCCCAGAGTTGCATGCCCGGCTACTTTGTGCTGCACAATGCATGTGCTGGACATGCTGGTGTTGTTGGTACGCTGACTGCCAAACAGGCCCTCAGGGGGATCCCTAGGAGAAGACACATGTTCAATGATTGAATGAATGGCATGTGCTGCAGGGACGCCTCTGGCAGACAACATGTTCATCCCACTTTCAGATCCCATGGAGGTTTGGCACTTTGACATGCTGAGCCCTCCTGAAGAGAGTGACCGCAGGACACTTGATGTCACATTCAACAGGTTGGTGGACATGCCAGCTTGACAACGAGAAGACTGTGTGACGTGTGCTGCTGCTGAGGCATTCATGGCCGAAAGGATGTGATCGCCTGCTAGGCATGCGTTGTGCATGTCCTAGTATTGAATCTCAGTACAATCTCAGTACAAAATGCGTGGGTGCTGCCTTCTGTGAAATGCTGTCTCATGTTTACTAACCTGCACTTGGCAACCTGCAATAACAAGCTTGGCACTCAATTACGAGGCACTTCCCACCATTCTGTTTCCCAGACATGAGTCCTGCCTCATGCTCGCATCCCTTGTGTAAAGTCATTGATCCTGCTCTTCAGACACACGCGCACACGCTGCCCAAGAAATGCTGTGCTGCATTTGTCTTGAGTTGCTTTGCTGCTGCAGGCATGGCAAGCTCAATGCTGTGGTGTTCTGGTATGAGCTGCGCCTCACACAGGACGTTGTGATCTCCACAGGGCCAGTTGGCATTGGATCAGGTATTCCCATGGCCACAATTTGAAACCCCATCAGAATAGCTGTGTTCTTCGTCTGCTCGCCGGAGCTTCCTCCCTGCCTCCTACTCTCCTTGTATTCCTACTCCTGCTCTTGCTCCTGCTCCTGCTCCTACCCCTACTCCTACCCCTACTCCTACTCCTACCCCTAGTCCTAGTCCTAGTCCTACTCCTCCTGCTCTCCTCTCCTCTTGGAAAGGAAAGTGCACCTACTGAAAACGCATGGCTTGCACCTAGGCGTGACAACTTGCTGCAGATACATGTAAACACATGTGTAATGACAGTCATGTATCTTGGTAGTCCTTCTTTGCATGCAAACGCGACGGTATATGAGCTTTGCAGACCTTGTCTGGGGACATGCTCGTGAAGCAAGGCAGTAAGACGCCACTGTTTGTCAGCAATGAATCTTTGTGCACACGCTGTGCACTTATTGCCATGTGTCACCTTGCATGCATGACACTTCTGGGTCCTGGTTTCCAGTAAACAGCCTGGGACACTCTGGGAGAGAGTCAATCAGCGTACATCTAGATTATGCCAATACTTTCAGTCTGTGAAAGCTTGAAGTTTTCGACCCGTTTCTGCTGTACACCTTGCGCATGTGCTGATCACTACTTGTGCTGTCGCAGGCATGACAGAACCTTGATTTAGTTTTGTACAGTGTTTTGTGTAGTACGTAGAGTTTGTCAAAACTCATATAGTCTGTGTCTGCAGTGCCTGCAGGAGTACTCCTGGTAGAGCAAGATCACGATGATGCAGCATTCTGCTGCTGGCCTGTTTCAACACAGCGCACATGCTGTCTCGTCTTAGCAGCATGTACTGTGATGCAGGCATTACAAGTCTGGGTCCAGCCTTGGAGCACCCAGCAGAAGAAGTGCTGGTTGAGGAAGGGAGGGTCATGCCCTTGTTGGCCAGTCAAAGATGCTGTGCAAATGTGTTCACTGCTTAGAACCATGTACTGTGACACAGGCATGCCAAGTCTGGGTCCAGCTCTGCAACACCTAGCAGGAGAGATGTTACCGGAGAGCGTGGCAGTGTCATGCCTTAGTTGACCAGCCACAATGTTGTGCAAACATGTTCACTGCTTAATCTGGTGGGCTGTGATGCAGGCATGCCCAGTCTGGGTCCAGCTCGGCAGTACCTAGCAGGATGATTCTGGTAGAGCAGGGCAATGTCATGCCCTTATTGACCAGCTTAACAAGACTGTGCAAGTGTGTTCATCAATTATGACTGTGACGCAGGCATGACAAGTCTGGGTCCAGGTCTGCAATAGCTAGCTGGAGAGTTGATGATAGAGCAGGGCAGTGTCATACTTGCATTAGCCAATTGCAAGGTTGTGCAAACGTGTTCATTGGTTACGAGTGTGGTGCAGGCATGACAAGTCTGGGTCCAGCTCTGCAATTCTTCAGCAAGAGAGATGCTGGTAAAGCAAGGGCAGTGTCATGCTTCTGTTGGCACATCACATCATTTGTCTCTGCTTAGAACCATGTGAAGTGGTGCAGGCATGCCAAGTCTGGGTCCAGCTCTGCAATACCTGGCAGGAGAGATGCTGGTAGAGCAAGGCAGTGTCATGCCTCTGTTGGCCAGCCACAACACTGTGCGCATGCGATTTGACATTGAGCAGGCGGAGTACCTGCACCTGGCCAAGCCTGATGCAACCTTTCCAGCCATGCACTTCTCCATGCTGGCTGATCAGTCACGCAACCATGTGAGACTTTCACATGTTGAAACAACCTGACTGTGCTTTTCTCCCTCTGTGGACCCAGTCAATCTTGATCAGTGAGTGACAGTGTTGCTGAGCATCATTTGCAATCAAATTGAGCGTCAGTTGCAGTTGCAATCAAGTTGAGTGTCACTTGCATCAGTTGCAGTCAAATTGAGCGGCAGTTGCAGTTGCAATCAAGTTGAGCGTCAGCTGCAGTTGCAATCAAGTTGAGCGTCAATTGCAGTTGCAATCAAGTTGAGTGTCAGTCGCATCAATTGCAATCAAGTTGAGCGGCAGTTGCAGTCGCAATCAAGTTGAGCGTCAGTTGCATCAGTTGCAATCAAAGTGAGCGTCAGTTGCAGTTGCAATCAAGTTGAGCGTCAATCGCATCAGCTGCAATCAGGTTGTGTGTCAAGAGCAGTATCCGGCAGTGAGCACAAGCTGTTGTCTCTGCCATCTGCCAGATACCAGCCAAAGCTGCAATGAGGCGGCAGTTATCTGTACTTCTATGTCCTCCATTCTTGTCTTTCAGGCCTACCAAGCTGCCATTGCAAGAGTGATCAAGAAGAAGAAAGTGTCAGCAGGAGATGCCCATGTCGTGGATCTGGGAACTGGTTCTGGTTTATTGGCTATGATGGCGGTCACAGCTGGGGCGGACACGGTTGTGGCATGTGACTTGCATGAGAGTCTGTGCAATGTAGCTCGACAGGTATGACCCTGCTCTTGTCAGGACGGCTGTCAACTGTTGGATGGGTACTTGCAGGTGCACACCTTGCGCCCTTGTCCCGCGAGTTCATGCAGGTGCAGAGCTGCATTTCAGACATTCCGCATTGCATTCCAGCTTTGGGACAAGCGCTGCTGTGCATGTGAAGTTGTATGTCTGGGCATGCACAGTGCAGCTGGCCTTATGCGTTATAGTGCTGCCATGTGATGATACCACAAGTGTGGCAAAAAATCAGCGTCATTTGTTTGACGGCTAGCTTTCTCATCTGTGATTTGTCATCCGCATAGGTGCTTGAGAAATGACAATGATTGACAGATTGTAACGCCCATGCAGAACATTGCTGCCAACGGTCTGTCTGAGCGTGTGAGCGTGGTGCACAGAGACATAGGGCTGTTGCAGAGGGGCAGGGAGGTGCGAGCCCTGGGAGCCAATGTTGCTATAGCAGACATCTTTGATGCGGGTAACAAACCACTCTGAGAGCGTTTGTTTGGCAAGTCATCATGACAGGCAGTGATCTGTTTGACTTTGCAATTTGCACTGAAACAAAAGAGGATGCTGCAGAAGCATCAACATCTACAATGCCAGCGACAGCCACAGAGGCGATGAATTGCACCTTGTAGGCAATCCTGTATTTTACAGATGTACTGTCTGAAGCTCATGTTTTTTACATATTCGTCCTTGACAGAGTGTGTGCATCTGTCTGTACCTCATCCATATATGACAGGGCACACCTCTGCACTGAGGCTATGCAGAAGGGAGCTGGACAGCAAAACTGTGCCGGCTTTGGTTGACATCAGGCTTCTCCCTTCCTGCATGGCCGGAATGGGCAATAATCTCCTATATCTGCCACAAAATGCAAAGAATGCACACACTCCTCTCTTCCCCAGATCTGATGGGCAGCAACCTCCTATACTTGATACACACTGCAAAGAACGCACACACTTTGTTCTTCCTGCAGCTCTAATGGGCAGGTCTAATGGGCAGTAATCTCTTATATCTGCTGCAAAGTGCAAAGATAGATGTACAGGCTGCTCTCTCCCTGCAGGTCTGATGGGCCATAACTTCCTGTATCTGCTAGAGGCTGCGAAGAAGAATGTACTGCAGCCAGGCTGTGCTGTAGTGCCCTGTGCAGCAACCCTGTATGTGATGGGCATCAGCATTGAGACGCAGACTGTTGGTGGATACAACCTGTCTGGCCTCAATAAGTACAGGTCTGTCAAAGAACCCACGCTGCAAGCGCGCATCAGCACACCAACCCCAGTTGTGTAGTGCATTCATGTACACATTCACTCGTTTGTTTGTTTGTACGTACGATTGTTCTTTCGTACGTTCATCCATTCATTCACTCATTTGTTCATACAACAAATGCGTATATTCATATATCTATAGATGTATAGCATGTCATCTCCATCACTGAGAGGTGACGCTGCTGATTCACATGCAAGTGTGCTCACAGGCTGTAGCACATACTTGGATAGCATTACTGTAACAAATAACAGCAGGCAGGAGAGTGTTGAAAGGCAGCCATTCAGTGTCACATTTTGTCATGCACATGTGCATTGCCTCTGCTCCTGCCTTGCCATCCTGAAGGTGTGCATATTGCTCCGTCACATTACATATGTATATTGGATTACTGTTGATTCTGTCTGCCACACGAGCAGGTGGGACAAGGGTTATGAAACCTGCCAGCTTGACAAGCTGTCCCATACCTGCCTCACCAAGCCCTGCAAGGTGTTTGAGTACTTCTTTGAGGGGGAGCGCAAGGGCAGAGGGCGCGACAACATTGTGAAGCTGGATGTGATAGCAGAGGGCAAGATGAACGCTGTGGCTTTCTGGTTTGACCTGCACTTGGATGAAGAAGAGTCTCTCTGCAGCGGTAAGCACAATCCACTTCATAACTCTGAGGCTGCTGAAGCAATTTGGCTACAGCATGTACAAACGAACATTACCTGCGCTTTTTGCATGTATGAAGCAAGACAGGTGCATGCTTGGAGGTTGTCAGGGAGTGTCTTAGTGACGGCATGATTGCTCTTTTACTGTATCGCATTTTCCGGCTGTGATAATACTGCCACGCTATGGCTGATGCAAGAGTCTCATGTCTGCTGCTCGATGCATCCTTACTGATATGGAGAGAAAACTCCTTCCTTTAGATTGGTCATTGCAAACTTCTTGACATGTCAGTTGTGTTGCAAGTGTACACAGGCATTGCCATTTTTGACTGCTTAAAGCTTGGTCTATAGCCAGAGGTTTCTTGTATAGTCAGCTGGCATGGTGTACTGATACTCTTTTGTCTTTAGCTACAACCCCTATTCCTGAACGCTGCAACCTTGGTCAACCCTAGAACCTATGTGTGGCTACCCCTACCAGTACTCTTATTAGTTCCACATGAGTGTCCCTATTATTCTATGATGCCTCTGCAGGACCTAGCTATATCATACTTGGAGGAGCTTTCAGGCCCCTGGCAAAGTCACCAAGCGAGCACTCAGCATCAGCACCAGAAGCAGCAGCAGAAGCAGCAACAGCAGCAGCAACAGAAGCAGCAACAGAAGCAGCAACAGCACAACTGGCAGACTCAACACCCTCAGCAGCTGTGGATGCCGCTCATACCCATGTGTTCAGCCTTGTTGAGAAGGAAACGAATGTGAGCTCGGACGCAGCAGGCATGGTGCAGTTTGAGGCAAAGGATGCAGATGATGATGCAAGGGAAGCGAGCAGCAAAGAATTGGACAGCAAGCATGGCAGCCTTGCAGCAGCACACAACATCAATGCTCCAACTGACCCTGTAGCAAGCCTGCATGATGGCAAGCTGAATGGCAATGCCAGCTGTGCCCAAAACAGTGCCGGGGCCAGCGCCTCTGTATATACTCCAGCAACAGCTTTTTCAGGAACCAGAGCTGGCTGTGTGTTCAAGCTAGGTCACATGGGCCTGGGTTACTACCCCGATGCACAGCCTGCTGACTCAGCCACAGCATGCAAAGGATGCACAGACTGGTCGACCAATCCTCACAACCCTCCCCAAAATGACTGTACTTCCTGTGTTGAAATTTCAGCCACAAAGTCAGATGCTGGGATTCCAGGGACAGCCCCAAATTCATATGTCAGCTCTGCAGAGTATGCTGGTAAGAGCATCAGAAGGAAAGGAAGCAGCGTGAGGCAAGCAGCAGAAGGTGCAGCATTTGAGGCCGAGGTGCACACAGCAGCAGCTGAGTTGGAGAAGCAAGGAGGGCAGGAAGGGAAAGCAGACCAAGCTGGGAAGGAGTGTGACAAGGGACATTACTGGGGTCAAGCTCTGCAGTACCTGGACTCCTGCGTACAGGTTTACACTGCCTCTATTGCAGCAGTCTCCTGCTCAGTTAGCATTCATGTTTCTTGCTCTGATTCACTGTGCCCATTTTGTCCATTCTGCTTCACTGCATTGACATACCAGATGACGTGACAGGGTGTGATCATTTGGTCATGGCTGGTACAGCACAATCAGAGCCATGACTCCTGCGTCTGATGCAGATAGCAGCTCAACTGCAACATCATGGTGGAACGGCATCTTGAGTATACATAGGATTACACAACTGAGTGTAACCATCGATGTGAATGCGCCTGTGAATGTGAATGCGCATGTGCATCAGGACATGAATATGAGTGTGATGAATGTTGTGGATGGCCTAAATGCCCATGCAGGTGACACCTGGCAAGAAAGTGATGTTGCTAGCCAGGCGTAATGGAGCACAGATACGCTTCAGCCTCAGGGCTGGTACAGGCAGCCCTGTGGCAATAGCCCCCTGGAAGGAAGAGTGGGGAGGGGGTGCCTCTGTTGAGAACCCCCATTTCCAGAGGGTACACTATTGTGAGCTGCTGGTAAGCGCACTCTCCTCATCTGACCTACATGGAGACAGTTGCTCTTGCCTAGGCATGCCCAGCAGCCCTACACAGCATGTAATGATGATGGTGATGATCAACAACTCACTGCTCAGAATTTGAACTGTGCATGAACTTTTAGACTGTCAGAGACCTGGCAAGACCTGTCATCAATCATTTGTTTCAGCAAGGCGGACAATGTATTTGTGTTTGCTTACATAACTTGCTCGTTCACTTGCTTGCTTGCTTGCTTGCTTGGATGCTTGCTTGCTTGGATGCTTGCTTGCTTCATCTGATGCTGAAGGAAATTGCAGCTCATGGGCAGGTCTCTTGCATAGGACAACAAGCTGTGCACCTGCTGGTTTAGGTGCAGGACTTCCTGATGAGAGTTCGCAGCAAAAGGTTCCCATCAATTGAGAAGGACATGAAGATGCTGCAGGCCCATTGTGGCAGCCTCCTGCTAGACCCAGCAGTCCTGGCGCAGGTACGCTGCCACTTTTGCGACTGTGAGCTTTCCAAACGCAGGGTGCAATGAGTATATGATGCATGCTCCGCTAGCATGCAGTGCGGGTGTTGACTGACACTGTTTTCCTCCTTTCTCACCTGTGGCAAATTAGAGTCAGTGAAGCCCCAGCTTAACTTGATGTGGGCACTGTTTGTTGCAGCTGGTGCAAATCTGGCAGCTGCTGTTGTAAACCACAAGGCTACAAGCAGATCTCGCGCTTGTCGCTTCTGTGGCCATGAGGAGTGTTTGTGTCATGCAGGTATATCATGAGATGGTGGTGCTGGAACAGGTTCATTATAGTCCGGACGTGAGCCCTGGTGTTGCACTGCAGGCCATCACATCACAGCCATTAATGCTGCACTGATCATCTTGATATATTTATACGTGGTGTGTTGCATCAGCCTGGGGCACCCTCAGTACTCCCAACAGAACAGTACTGTCAGCACTGTGCTACAGTTGGTGGGCCCATGGCAAATGCCATGCCTGAGGTCCACAGTCCTGCGTGTCTCATTTGCTGGAGTATCACAATGCATTTGAGCAAGATATTATCAGACTGTATGATGAGATGCCAGTGTCTCTTGAATGCAGGAGGCATTGTGTTTCCATTTTCCTGCGGGTGGTTTCCATGCTTCGCTATGTGTGTTCCTGTGTCAAGTGTCATGCTGTGTCCACAGAAGTTTTTGTGTGGATGAGTTGGGGTCCTGAGCGTCACATTCCAAGGCTTACCTATGTATGCTGACCTGTACATAGTAGTGACACGAGGAAGCTATGAGTGGGACCAAATGCAGTGACTGCCTCCTTTGCCAAGTTCATTGTGCAGCGCAGAACAGAAACTGACCACCACTTGACAGATCAATATCCAAAGCGCGCATGTGCATGCCTCTTGGGTGTATTTTACATCCAAATCTCAGTGCGTCTTTTAGGCTGTAAATTTCTTGCTGTAAGAGCACTCGCGAGCCTGTTATGTGCATATTGTAACTGGTCCAGCACAACCTGAAGATTCATGATGAGCGCGAACGTGCAGTTGCTGGGGGATTGCATTTGATCAGGGGTTTCGAGTCCATGGCTTGAGTATGCAGTGATTGGAGGAATATGTAGAATGCAATATTTCGCAACCTGAAGATTTGCAGCACATAGTACAATCACACCTCTAAGCCCTACGTTTATGCGCACTATTTGGTGGGCACACCATACCACACCAAGCACATGGCTCCAGGTGGCCCTGCATAAAATCTTTGTAGCGTGGGACCTTCAGAGAGCTACAGTCTGCACACCATACCAAAATCTGTTTCAGTTTTGAACAATCAGCAATGGAAAACAAATAAATGCAAACAATCGCTGTAAACCACCGTTGCTTAAAAAAGGGCACATGTATGTATGGGGTTCTGACTGACTGGGGTTCTTGGACCACGCTAACACAATCTTAAAAGCATTGCTGTTGAAACCCTGCTGTGCAGACTTGCAAGCTTGACTTCATTACAAGAAGAACGGTCAACTGCATGTTCTGTGAGTAGGGTGTAAAGCTTGTAAAGTACTCAATAGGCCGCTGGGACGCAGCAAGCAGTTTAAGCATCTAATACAGAAGCTGACTCAATGTTACCAGCATGCTCTAGCATGTTCATGAATGGCTTGACCAGGTGTCACTGAATAGCTCAAAACAAAAATTCACTCATGCACGCAAAGCTTATTCACAACATCAAGCATTGCATATTACGATTGATCATCCTCATCCTTCCTTGCAGTAAAACATAACAAGCTGCTGCTTCTGCATTCTGCCAAAGCTGGCTTGCAAACTCTGTATCCTATGCAAGGCAACAGATGCCAGCATCCAATACTTGTCTTGCAGATGAGTGTGAATAATTGGTCTGCACTGTTTTGCCAAGTGCAGCTCCATGTTTTGCTTGCAAAGAGAAGCGTGACAGCAGGCACGACTGCCAGTGCTCCACAGGACTCATAAGCTGCGTCTTGACAAGATTGCAGACCATTTAGCATTCTCAGCTCTGCT
>JAABUS010008923.1_pt1 | contig 10787 bp, 10 predicted proteins | sample 5560161 | NCBI WGS metagenome assembly JAABUS01 (sample SAMN10711885, study PRJNA513376) | rock metagenome | isolation source: Antarctica rocks | place: Antarctica: Victoria Land, Trio Nunatak nord | collected 2016-01-04
ATTCATTGCCTCCCCTCGGCATACGCACCCAGCAAAGCCCACGAGATAACGCGCCCAAGCATCGTCGCCGACGCGGGGAATTAGTATAGCCTGGGGTAGCGCGATTATTGGGAGACGAACAACACCGAGAACAAATCACCGCTTCCCAACGAGACACCCCTCCCTCTTCAGGGGAGGGGTCTTTCTGCCATCTCACCAAGAACTATTGCCCCCGCAACAAGTCACCCCTCCCCGCGTCGCGGGTACCCCCTGGGCGGCGGGCCGGGGGAGCGGTCATCCCATCCCAACTACGCGAAGAACGGACTCAGCCACGAATCCGGGATTTCCAGGCCGAAGCCCGGCGCATCGCTCGGCACCAGATACCCATCCTGCGGCTGCGCTTGGCCGGGCAGGATCCAGGCTTCCGCCAGCGGCACACCGGGCGGGGTTGCGACGAAACATTCCAGCCAGGGGACGGCGGGGGTCGCGTAGGAGAAATGCTGCCCGAAGGCGGTATTGCCCCCGGCGTGCAGCATCACGCTGATCCCGGCCCCATCGGCGGCGGCGGCGATCCGCTGGCAGGTCGTCATCCCGCCGCACCAGGTGATGTCCGGCTGGAGGATGTCCACGACCTGATGTTTGATCGCCCAATTGAACGGCACATGCGTGTACCAATGCTCGCCAGTGGTTAATGTTTGCCAGGGCAGGCGCTGGCGTAGCGCGACGTGGGCATCGAGGTCTTCGGAGAGCAGGCATTCCTCCATCCACTTGAGACGGTAGGGGCGCAGCGCCTCGGCCAGTCGCACCGTGTACTCGACATCGAAGGCCATCCAGCAGTCGAGCATCAGTTCGGCGTCATCGCCGATCCGCTCCCGCGCCGCCGCGACAAACGCAGTGTTGCGCTTGATCCCGTCCAGGCCATCAGCGGGGCCGTAGGGACAGGCCAGCTTGAACGCCCGGAAGCCGAGTTCCTGGTACCAATCGACATCGTTCCCGGTCGCGTAGCAGAAGAGTTTATCGCGCGCCGGGCCACCGAGGAGTTGATAGACCGGCTGGCCCAGGAGTTTGCCGCGCAGATCCCACAGCGCCAGATCGACCGCGCTGATCGCGTATGACGCCAGCCCGACCGACCCATACGGCTTGGTCATGCGGAACATCATGTCGGCCAGGCGCTCGGTCGCCAGGCAGTCCTCGCCGATCAGTTGCGGCGCGAGATGATCTTCGATGATCGCCGCCGTCACCCGGCCATTCGTCGTCATCCCCAGGCCCGAAGTGCCATCTTCCGCCGTGACCTTGCACCAGACCTGTTCCCAGTTCGGCAACCAAAGGCTACGGTGCCGCTTCACCTTGGGATAGCGCGACATCGGGTTCGCAACCTCGGCCTCTTTCGCCCAGGGATCGCGGCGCGGCGGCGTCTTCAACTCATGGGGCGGCGGGATCATCCGCAGCACCTCGATCGCCTTGATCTTCACCGGCACATCCTCCTTCAACCTTCAGTATCGTTATCGCTATCGTCCAAGCCTATCGTTCAAGAGAACAGAACGACGATTATTGCGCCTCATCGTAGAGCGAACTGATCGCCACCGAAGCACCATCGAGCGCGACAGAGCGGTAGGCCGCATCGAGTATCTCCACCGCGCGCCAGCCCGTTTCGCCAGGAGAACCGTTCGGGGCGGTGCCGTTGATCAGATCGACCAGATTACGGGCGGTGGAGAACCGCGCTTCGCGTGCTCGCTCCTGCGGCCCGAGCCGTTCTTCTTCGGCACCTTCGCGGCAGATGACCAGCGTCTCCTCGGTGATATCGAGATCGATGCCACCTCGCTCGCAATGGATCTGCAAGGCCACCTTGGCGACGTAGCTATTGCCGGTGCCGCCGACCGTCCCCAGCGCGCCGCCGTCGAACTCCACGATCATCGCGTCGATCAAGTCGAGGGGCAAGCCATGATTCCGCATCCGTGCCTGGACCCGCCCGGCCCGCAGCCCGGTCACGAACGTCAGTAACCCCAAGGGGTGCGTCAGTTGCAGATGCCCCTGCCCGCCACCCGACAGGACCGGATCGCTGTAGACCGCGCCGGGTCCGTTGACCGGCGGCTTCCCGATCGCGCGCTCAGGATCACTATCGGCGCGCAGCAACTCAATGATCCGCGAACTCATCGTGCAGTTGATGTACTGCACCGCGCCGAGCAAACCCGCCGCCAACACCTCGCGGGCGCGCAACGCCTGCGGCTGTAAGTTGTACGGGTAGCCGACCAGCAGTTCGCGGTCGCGCGCCTGCGCCAGCCGCACCAGCTCGCGCGCCTCGCTCGCGTGGAGGGTCAGCGGTTTCTCCACCATCACATGCAGGCCGCGATCGAGACAATCCCGCGCGATGGCGAAGTGCGTCGCGTGCGGCGTGGCGACGATCACCCCATCGAGCGTTTCCCGGTCGAGCATCGCGCGGTAATCCTTGTAGACCCGCGCCACCCCATACGCTTCGGCGGCGGCTTCCAGCCGCTGCGAGTCACGATCGGCGATCGCCACCAACTCCGCAGCCGGGTAGTCCAGCAAGCCAGGAATATGGGTATAGGTCGCCCACCAGCCGGTGCCGATTACCGCCACCCGTGCGCGGTCGGTCATCGTGTGCTCCTCACCTAGACGCTATGGCCTCAGAGGGCGATCCGCTATGGCCTTACCAGCATTAATTGGCAAGCGTCGATTCGTCGTACCAGCCAGCATGATGCGGCGCGAGGGGGCAGCAATGCAAACGCGGTCAGCGATGCAAACGCGGGTCGAGCGCATCCCGCAAGCCGTCACCGAGGAAGTAGACGGCGACAACGGTGATCGTCAAGGCGAAGCCGGGGATAGTCGAAATCCACCAGGCGGTCGCGATATAGCTCCGCCCGGAGGCGATCATCGCGCCCCAGGTGGCGATGTCAGGCGGCACGCCGATCCCAAGGAAGGTCAGCGAGGACTCGGCGATGATCATCGAGCCAACCTGTTGGCTGGCGAGGATCAGGATCGGGGTCCAGATATTCGGCAAGATATGGCGCAGGAGGATCGTGCTGGAAGTACAGCCCGTCGCGCGGGCCGCCTCGACATAGGCCAACTCGCGCACCACCAGCACTTGCGCCCGCACGACGCGCGTATAACCGACCCAACTGGTGATCCCCAGCAGGATGATGACGTTGATCAGACCCTGCCCCAGCAGCGCGGCGATCGTGATCGCCAGCAGGAAGAAGGGGATCGCCAACTGAATGTCGACCCAGCGCATGATCACCGTATCGACCCTGCCGCCGACATAGCCCGCCAGCAGGCCGAGCGGGATCCCGATCAGCAGCGCGACGATCACCGAGGCGCTGCCGGTCAGCAGCGAGATCCGCGCACCGTAGAGGATCCGGCTCCACAGATCGCGACCGAGCGCATCGGTCCCGAGAACACTGCGACCGCCATCCGCCATCAACGCGAACGGCGGCAGATTCTTCACGTCGGGCCGGGCCGTACGCGGATCAGCATTCGTCAACAACGGCGCGGCCAACGCCGCCAGCAAGACCACGAAGAGGATGGTGACGCCGCCGCGTACCCGCCCGTTGCGCGCGAGCCGCCGCCACACCGTCGGGCTGGTGCGGATCGGCTCGATCCGGGCGGTCAACACTTCGGTATGAACGGCCATACGCCTCCCTCTCACGATAGCAGGGTCGCAATTGCCACGGTCAGCTATAGCGGATACGCGGATCGAGGAAGGCGTAGCCGATATCAACCAGCAGATTGACGACCACGAAGACACAGGAGACGAGCAGCACCGCCGCCTGGATGATCGGGTAATCGCGCGAGGTGATCGCCGTTACGGCGAGCCGCCCCACACCGGGCCAGGAGAAAACCTGCTCGATGATCACCGCGCCACCGAGCAAACCACCGAGTTGCAGCCCCACGACCGTCACCAGCGGGATCAACACATTCCGCAGGCCGTGCCGCATGATCGTCGCGCGTTCGCGCAACCCTTTCGCCCGCGCCGTGCGAATATAGTCCTCGTTCAGGACATCGAGCATCCCCGCCCGCGTCAGGCGGGTCAACACCGCCATCAGCGCCGCGCCGAGGGTGACGGCGGGGAGGATCAGCGCTTGCGGCGTCGCATTGCCCGAAGTCGGCAGAACGCCGAGCGCGACCGAAAAGACCAGGATCAGCATAATCCCGACCCAATATGCGGGCGCGGCCTGACCGAGCACGGCCAGGCCGACCGCGAAATAATCCCAGAAGGTATCACGGCGCACCGCCGCCAGCACCCCGAGCGGTAGGGCCACCACGATCGCCAGCAACAGCGCCGTCACCGCCAGAAGGGCGGTCTGTGGGAACGCTTCGAGGACCACGCGCAGCGCCGGTTGTTTGTAGTACAGCGACTCGCCCATATCGCCGCGCACGGCATTGCCCAGGAAGAGGGCGTACTGCGCGGGCAACGGTCGATCGAGGCCATAGTGGCGACGAGCCTCCTCGATCTGCTGCGGGCTCGCGGTCTCCGCCAACATCAGCGTGACCGGATCGCCCGGTGCCAGCCGCGAGAGTAAGAAGACCACCAGCGAGACGCCGAAAACGACCACCACAGCGTGGCCGCAGCGCCGGAGGATATAGGCAAACATCGCACCTACCCGGTCACGTCGCAGCCGAAGACCCGCGTCTGGTAGTCGGCGCGCGCCTTGAAGCCGCTGACCCGCTTGCGCGATCCCCAGATATATTCCTGCCGGTAGAGGATCAGTTCCGCCATATCGTCGTACATCAGCTTCTGGACTTGCTTGTAGAGGGTGTCGCGCTTCTGGTTGTCGAGCTCGCCGCGCGCCGCGACGATCAGCCCCTCGATCTCTGGACGCGACTCTTTGTAGAAGAGCCCGAACGTCTGGGCGACGACCAGGGTGGTGTAGTTCGCGTCGGGATCAGGCGACTTGTTCCCCTGCTGCACGCAGAGATCGAACTTGCCCGCCTTCCGCGCCTCAGTGTACGCGCCCGGCTCCAGATACTGCATATCGACGTTGAAGCCGACCGCCCGCAGTTGATCGGAGACGAACTGCGAGACTTCGGTCATCTTCGCGAAGAAGGCCGGATTGAGGCGAAACTCGATCTTCGTCCCTGGTGCGACCCCGGCCGATTGCAGGAGCGACTTCGCTTTCTCGGGGTCGTAGGGGATCACCGCTTTCGCCAGCGCCTCGTCGTAACCGACCACACCAGGCGGGATCGGCGCACCGACGAGTTGACCGGCCCGGAGGATATTCTTGGTGATCTGCTCTTTATTGATCGCGTAGGCGACCGCCTTACGCGCGTCGAGATTGTTGAACGGGGCGCGGCGGAAGTTGTACGTCAGGTGGATCGTGTCGAACGACGGGACGCGCGAGATGACGATGTTGCTGTCCTTCGCCAGGTCTTCCGCCTGATCGCCGCTCAGGCTGTCAATGATGTCCAATTCACCGGCCTTGAGGGCCGCGATCTTCGTCGCCTCTTCGGTAATCGGGCGGAAGGTAATCTTGGTCAGCTTGACGACACCCTTGTTCCAGTAATCCTTATTCGCATCACCGACCCACTGCTGATTCTTCTTCCACTCGACGTACTTGAACGGCCCGGTGCCGATCCCCTTTTCGTAGAATTTCTCGCCGTACTTCTCCACAGCATTCTGCGCCAGGATCGGCTCGCCGAAGCCGTTGATCAGGCCAGGGTTCGGGGCTTTCAGGTTGAAGACCACGGTCATCGGATCGCTGACGACGACTTGTGCCAGCGAATCTTTCCAGATCGCCGCGTGTTGCAGGGTCGGGTTGGCGAGCAATCGATCGAAGGTGAATTTGACCGCATCGCCGGTGAACGGGGTGCCATCATGGAACTTCACCCCCGACCGCAGCTTAAAGGTGTACGACTTGCCATCGGGGGCCATCTGCCATTCGGTGGCGAGCGCCGCGACCTTGTTGCCACTCTCATCGGTATCGATCAGCGGATCGTAGAGCAACCGGGCGATCGTCCCCTCCATCAGGCCGGCGATCTCCTGCGGATCCTGCGTCCGCAGATCGTCGCCACGCGCCCAGGTGAGGGTTTTGTTGCCGCTAGCGGCACTGCCGCAACTCGCCAGAAATGACAGCAACGACGCCCCGCCGATCAGCGCGCCGGTCGTGCCGACGCCGAGGCGCAGAAACCCACGGCGACCGATCGCGTACTGCTCGGAAGCGGCCAACTTCGTGTCAACGCTGGTCATCCTTCTCCCCTTTTCTCAACCCCGCCGCCTAACGGGAAGCCGTTCATGGGTGTGAATATCGGCTTGAAATCGAAAGCTGACCGAGTGTATCATGACTTGTCAGACAATTCAATATACGGTACAGTAGTTCATATCCATGAACAAGCCCGCGTATTGGCCGCCCCTGAGTGGTACCGTTGACGTGAAAATGGTGGGTGAAAGGGCGGCGCGCATGGATACGGCGGTGCCGAAAGGGCAGGCCGAGGGGGTGAAGTCGGCGCAGCGCGTCCTCACTATCCTGGAACTCCTGACCAATCGGGAAGAACCACTCTCGTTCGGAACGATCGCGACCACCCTCGATTATCCGCGATCGAGCCTGCATGGGCTGTTGCGTACGCTAACTGAGCGCGGTTGGGTCGAACTCGACCCGAACACACGGCGTTACCGTTTGGGGATTCGCACCTGGGAGGCCGGGAATACCTACATGCGCGCGGTCACGCTGGCGGATCGCGCCCACCCGTTCATGCGGTGGGTCTGCGACCGTGTCGATGAGACGATCCAACTCGCCATCCTCGATGGTCGCTATAACATCTACATCGCCAAGGTCGAGGGGAAGCAGCGCCTCGTCCTCGACTCGGAGGTCGGGCGACGGCTCGAAGCCCACGCCACGGCGTTGGGGAAACTGCTGCTTGCCTCATTGCCAACGGAGGAGTTGGATCGGCGGTTCGCAGGGGTACAGCTAGAGAAGTTCGCACCGCAGACGATCGACAACTACGCCGAGTTAAAGCGGGCACTCGCGACGATCAGGGAACGCGGGTTAGCACTCGACGACGAGGAATATACCCCTGGCGTGCATTGCGTGGCGGTGCCGGTACGCGACCACACCGGCCAGGTAATCGCGGCGATGAGCGTCGCCTTCACGTCGGCCCGCTTCGCCGAAGAGCGCCGACAGCAGGCGCTCGGCTGGCTGCGCGAGGCGACGGACGGGCTTTCCACCGCACTCGGCTACCACGTTGGGGACAAGGCCCCGGCGAAGGAATAGCGTTGCGACGATAGGACGCAAGCTGAAGGAGGGAACAGACGATGCGATTCGGCGTTTCGGGCGAACTGATCCCCAGGAATATGGACGAGGTTAACCCGGCGTTGGCCGAGCGGGTCAAGGCACTCGGCTTCTCGGGGATCTTCAGCCGCTTCGGCGACAACGATCCGCACACGACTACCGAGGAGCAATGTCGCCGCGTGCGCACCATCTTGGACAATGCCGGGCTGGCGATGTACCAATGCACCGGCTACTGGCAGTGCCTAATCGATCCAGACGAGGCGGGGCGGCGCGCGGCGGTGCAGACCCTGCAAGCGGCGCTGAAAGTCGCGGGCTGGCTCGGGGCGCGGGGGATCGATACCGGCCCTGGCAGCCTGAGCCCACGCGGGCCGTGGTTCCCCCACCCCGGCAACTGGTCAGCCGAAGCGCGCGAACGCCTGATTCTCTCCCTGCGCGAATGCGCCCCGGTCGCCGAGGAATGCGGCGTATTCTTGAGCATGGAAGGGCACCAACTTGTCACCCTCGACTCGGCGGAGACGATGCGCGATGTCCTCGACGCGGTGGGCTCGCCGATGGTCCGCTGTGACTTCGACCCGGTCAACTGGATCACGTTGCAAACGGTCTACGAGACCGGCCCGGCGATCACCCGGATGGTCGAAACGCTCGGGCAGCATATCGTCAGCGGGCACGCCAAGGATGTCGAGATTCAGGATCGGCTGGTCGTCCACATCGACAATATCGCCGCCGGAACCGGAATCCTCGATTACCCGACCTTCCTGCGGCTGATGGAAGATCTGGACCCGGAGTACCCCGTCATCGTCGAAGCTGCGGCGATCGAGGAGTTACCAGCGGTGAGTGCGTTCCTGCACCGTACCGCGCAGGAGTGCGGGATCACCGTCTATTAGCGTATGTCTCTATAGCGTACGTTTCTGAAGATTGCATCTCTCACGGCAAAGGGGGCAACGTGGCTGAGCCCACACGGGTGGCGATCGTGACCGGCGGCGGGCGGGGGATCGGCCTCGCCTCGGCGCTTCGGCTGGCGGCGGCCGGTCGCGATATCGTCATCGCGGACAACGGCGAGCATGGACAAGCGGCGGCGGAACAGATCACGGCGCTCGGGCGGCAGGCCACTTTCATCCGCACCGACATCGCCGATCCGGCGGCGGTCCGCGCGCTCGCGGACGAGACGCTACGGCGCTTCGGGCGGATCGACATCCTGGTTAATTGCGCCGGGGTCCTTGGGCGCGAAGAAGGGTTTCTGGAGCGTGAGGATGCGGAGTGGCACCGTGTCCTGAATATCAATCTGCACGGCGTGTATCACGCCTGCCAGGCGGTCTTACCAACGATGCTTGCCCAGGGCTGGGGCCGGATCGTCACGATCAGCTCTGGCGCACGACGCGGCGCACCGCAATTGGTCCCCTACGCCACCTCCAAGGGCGCGGTCGTCTCCCTGATGCGCTCGATCGCGAATGGCTATGCCGCGCAAGGGGTCCTGGCGAACTGCGTCGAGCCCGGACGAGCCCTGACGGAGATGGTCGTTCCTCGCTTTTCGGCCGAGTTTCTGGCGAATCCACCGGGCGTGCCGATCGGTCGCTATTCCGAAGCGGATGAGGTCGCGGTGGTGGTCAACTACCTCTGCTCCGAGGAGAACACCTACACCGTCGGGGCCGTCTGGCGGGTTGCCGGGGCTGCCGGATAACGTGGCGCAGCCCGATAATCAAGCTCGCGATCGAGGCAGCCTTGGTATACTAGGGCTGCCTCGCCCGCGATCAGGGCGGCACGGCAACTGAGCATAACGCGGTCGGAAAGGATAGCCGATGGTAGCAGCACCCGGACGACGGAAGACCGATGATCTGATCGTCGTCGATGCCGATATCCATGTGAACGATACCCCAGAAGCCCTCGCACCCTACATGACCCAGCCGTGGCGCAAGTCGTTGGAGGCGATGGGCGGGGGAACCTCGTATCTCAACGTACCCGGCTACGCACCGGCGCTGAAGCTCGACCCGCCGATTCCGGGCGGTCATCCGGCGCGCTCGGTCCACACCGTAGCGGAGATGCGCCAGGGGCTCGATGACCTCGGGATCGATCTTGGGATCCTCTTCCCGGACAACCTCCTCCTCTTCGCGGTCCTCCCGAATGTCGAGTACGCCACCGAACTCTCGCACGCCTACAATCGCTGGCTGGTCGAGGAATGGCTGCGCGGCGACAATGGACTCTACGGCGCGATCATCGCCTGCCCGCAGAATCCGCTCGACTCGGCCAAGGAGATCGCCCGCTACGCCAAGGAAGACAAAGTAGTCGCGGTCTACCTCCCGACAGCCGGGGTCCACCCGCTCTGGGGCGACCGCAAGTACGACCCGATCCTGGCCGCGGCGGAAGCGGCGAATTTGCCGGTAATGCTGCACAGCGTCACGGTGGTGACGCCGCAATTCCCCTATCAACTCGATCAGTTCGAGAACCACTGGGCGCGGCAGATGCTCTCGCACGCCTTCGCGATGCAGGCAAATCTCGTCAGCCTGATGCACACCGGCGTCCCGGCCCGTTTCCCGAAGCTGCGGATCGGCTTCACCGAGGCGGGCGTCTCCTGGGTGCCGTACTGGGTCTGGCGAATGGACAAGTATTACAACGAGTATCGCCGGATGGTCCCGTTCCTAGAGAAGCGCCCGAGCGAGTACGTGCGCGAGCAGATGTGGTTCGCCACGCAGCCGATCGAGGAACCGGACAGCCCGCAGGATATGGTCGCGATGATCAAGCTCTACGACCCGGATGGCAGCCGCACCCTCTATGCCTCCGACTGGCCGCATCACGACTTCGATCATCCCAAGGCGCTGCTCAAACTGCCGATGTCGCCCGAGATGAAGCGGAACATCATGGGCCAGAGCGCCTTGGAATTGTTTGGTATCCCGACACCGGTACGCCAGTCGTAAGAATGGAGTGAGTAACCTCAATGGCCGAGCATATTATCGGTCCGGTGGCGGAGTTGCCGCCGGGCTCGCATCGGGTGGTCAAGATGCGGAACCTGGAGATCGGGGTCTTCAATGTAGGCGGGGAATTCTATGCCCTGCCGAATATCTGCACCCACCAGTTTGGGCCGCTCTGCGCGGGGACGGTCAATGGGACCACCGCCTGCAATGCCGCTACTGAATGGCGCTTCGCCTGGGTGCGCGAGGGCGAGATCCTGACCTGTCCCTGGCACGGGATGGAGTTCGACATCACCACCGGGCGCTGCCTGGCGAACCCGAAGGTGCGCGTGCGCCAGTACCCGATCGCCGTCGAAGATGGCGTCGTGAAGCTAACCCTGTGATCCCGGCAGGCATTGAGCGCGGGTCGGGCGACTGGCTCGTCCGCCCCGCCCAGCCTGCCGATTGGGCTGCGGCCTGCGCCATCATCGCAGTGGGCGCGTTCGATATCCCTCCGCTCCTCGCGACTGAGACGACGTTTGGCGAAGCTATAGCCAGCGGCGGTATTTATGTCGCAACCGCCGCTGAGAGCGTAATCGGTATCCTCGGCGCACAGCCGATCGCCTACGATGGCGAGAAGCCGTACACCCTCTGGGTCGAGGTGGTCGCTGTGCATCCGGCGTGG
>JAABUS010008927.1_pt1 | contig 10779 bp, 9 predicted proteins | sample 5560161 | NCBI WGS metagenome assembly JAABUS01 (sample SAMN10711885, study PRJNA513376) | rock metagenome | isolation source: Antarctica rocks | place: Antarctica: Victoria Land, Trio Nunatak nord | collected 2016-01-04
AATTAATAAATGTCTATGATAAATACATTTCTTTGTGTCATAAACATCTTTCAAATCAACATTTTTCTTGTGTTTCAACACGTTCTCTTTGAGACTAGCGTCAATCTGAATAACTACTATATAGAGCATGTTCTTCTTGCTTTTTGTATCTTCTTTCTTCTGTATTCTTAAAGTCTTAGTTATAGCTATCTTTATAGATCAAACATTCTAATCATGCACGCACTCTGATTAGTTTCTAAGCATGATCTCAACAGATATTGATCTCATTACTCATTCAACATACTTGTCTAGACAGAATGAGTTTAGAGAAATTCATTTACCTGATAATCAATGATAATTGAAAGATAGAACAACATTAAAGAATTGAATAGAATTAACAACAAGACTGTTTGAATTACTAGACTACTTATTGCTCATTAAGTACGCAAAGTTCACTCAATTATGAAAATCATGATAAAGAATCTTCGTAAATTACTCAAGAATCAAATCGATCAATAGATTCAATGATAAAGAATCTTCATTGTTGTTGAAATCATGCCTAGAATCTAATCACACTGCAGCGAGATAGTGCGTAGCTGAATAGAATGTTTGATCAATAGAGATAGCTCTAACTAGAAAACTAAGAATACAGAAGAAAGAAGACAGTTTCGAGCTGTATCTATAGTAGGTCGAACAAAGAGACGAAGTAGTCGATTTGCTAGAACTCGAATAGATGAAATGTTTCAGCATATTTCGATTCGAAACATCGCTGTTTCTTGTTCACATATCGAAATTTCTAGAGTCTATTGACTAGACTCTATTCAATGTCGACACGCTTCGTAACATTACTTTCTTCTCTTTAAAAGTCATGTTTCTATGACTTGTAGTGTAGTTCATAGCACTGACGTAGAGCTCGACGCTCGTCTTTCTACTAATCTTTCTATTGATCTTTCAAATCATCGAAATGTCTATTGTAGCAGACTCACTATGAGAGAAAAGAGCAATCATTGTAGCAGACTCACTATTTGACGTAAAAACACGAGGTAGGTCGATTCACTGATAGATAAAGCGATGTGAGTAGATAGATCATTGCATTGACAGCGTCTTTGTAGCAGACTCACTAGAAAAGAATCGACTAGCTCATCAAAAAGATCGATTCTGATCATGTCATTGAAGCAGACTCACTAGTTGACACAGAAACACAAGATAGGTCGATTCACTGATAAATAAAGCGATGTGAGTAGATAGATTATTGCATTGACAGCGTCTTTGTAGCAGACTCACTAGAAGAAAATCAACTAGCTCATTGAAGAGATCGACTATTGACTTGCCTTTGTAGCAGACTCACTAAATTGATCTGAATTCAAATCTAGTCAAATTGAATTTGATGACACAGATTATTTTGACTTGACTGATTCACAAGCTTTTTGAAGAAGAAAGAAAGTTTGTGATTCTCTAGCAATCAATGATCATATGTTTTCGTTGATTCTATTGATCGAGTGAATCGATGCTACTAAATGAGCGATAAGTTCTCTAGCAATTCAACAGTCTTGTCGTTGATTTTATTGATTCTCTAATGTTGTTCTGTCTTTTGAAGTCATCGATCATCAGATAAACAAATTTCTTTAGACTTGTTTCGTTGTTCATCGAGTGTCTTGAATGAATATTGATACTCGTATCATAGAGTTAACGAATTCTTAGTTTAATGTTGAGATCATGTCTAGAATCTAATCACACTGCAGCGAGATAGTGCGTAGCTGAATAGAATGTTTGATCAATAGAGATAGCTTTAACTAGAAAACTAAGAATACAGAAGAAAGAAGACAGTTTCGAGCTGTATCTATAGTAGATTAAACAAAGAGACGAAGTAGTTGATTTGCTAGAGCTCGAATAGATGAAATGTTTCAGCATATTTCAATTTGAAACATTGCTGTTTCTTGTTCACATATCGAAATCTCTAGAGTTTATTGACTAGACTTTATTCAATGTCAACACGCTTCGTAACAATTGTTTGCTAAAGAATCAATTAAATCAATCAGCAAACAAATCTCATTTTCTTTATTGAAGATTAAACATCATTCTATACATTCTTCTTCTTCAATCATTAAGCATCATCATTCATTCGATCTTCTTTCAAACAAATCTCATCATGTTTAGTCATTCATTTACTGAAAAGTGTTTTGAAGAATTTCGAAATCGTTTCTCTCAAACTTCTGATGCTGATTCATTGAAATCACGAATGAAATCATCAAGTGCTGCATCATTCATTCATGAAGATGATGAATCATTCACTGAAACAATAATATCTCTCGTGTTTTATGAAATCTGAAAGACTTGAAGTCTAGCTCTTGATGAAGAAACAAATTAACTCTATGAGTTAAATAAACAACAAGAAGACAAAATCAAAGAGTTGAAGACTAGACTTCAAGCTAAAGAAAACACTTTTTCTGATTTCATCTACTCTGAGCGTTCTAGATCTCAAAAAATACCTAATTCTTCGCTGTTTACTGATGAAAAGAACTCTACTTGAAAGAATTAATACGAAAAAATTCAGAATAAACTAAAGATCAACGTTGATCTCTTTTCTAATGAATGAGTCAAATTAAACTATATACATTCTAGATTATTTGATGACACAGCTAAGATCACTCAAGCTAAATGTGAACGTGACTATGTTAATTTCTATAGAATTGTCGACGATCTTTTAAAAGAGCTAGCTCAGTTGTTCAATGACTCAAATAAGAAAGTCAACTTTTCTAGAAAATATTACAACTTAATTCAAAGATTTAAGAAATTCAATGAATTCTATACTTAGTTTCAACGTCTTTTTTTCTATTTACACTATTATGAGAAGCAACTGATTGCTGATCTGAAGAATAAAATACATCTTCATCTTCAATTCATTTGAGTAAATCAACTAGTTCAATCTGATTCTTTAAAAGAAATTCATTTCTATTTGATTCATTTGAATAATGATCAGCGAGTCATTCAAAAGATCAAGAACAAGATCAAACATGTTAATGATCTTTCTAAAAGTATCTTTCATAAAGCGACTGTTATCACTCAGTCAGTCAATCACTCATCAACATTTTGACAAAGAGCTTAAATAGCTTGTGAGTCAGTGAGCAGAGTTCATTCAATACTAATGCATTTGAGATGCATATGCTAGCTACTAAATGAGACATTTGCTACAAGTTAACTGTCAGCTGAGTTTGCATCATTGATTAACTTACATGCTACATAAATCAGCTACAAGCTGATTTAGCTGATTTAACACTACTCTTCATTCTACTCATCTATTTACTCACTTATCTACTTTTCATTCTACTCATCTATTTACTCGCTAATTTACTCTTTATTCTACTCATTTATTTACTCACTCATCTACTCTTCATTCTACTCATCTATTTACTCACTCATTTACTCTTCATTCTACTCATTTATCTACTCGCTTATTTACTCTTTATTCTACTCATCTATTTACTCGCTCATTTACTCTTTATTCTACTCGTTTATTTACTCGCTCATTTACTCTTCATTCTACTCGTCTATTTACTCGCTCATTTACTCTTCATTCTACTCATTTATTTACTCACTCATTTACTCTTGATTTTACTCGTCTATCTACTCGCTCATTTACTCTTCACTTTACTCATCTATTTACTCGCTCATTTACTTTTCACTCTACTCATTTATTTACTCGCTCATCTACTCTTTACTCTACTCATTTATCTACTCTTCATTCTACTCTTTATCAAATGTGTCAATCAAGCGCATAAAACACGTTAAACAATGCTTCAAACAATGCTTTCTACATGACTTTCTATCTACTTGTCATTCTACATGCTCAGCTATCTACTCGATAATCTTCGCTTCAAGCTTTATAAAGCTGACGCTAGAGAGTTTGAAGTTTTCATCTTCTTTTTTCCTTCATAGTTTCTACTTTCTAGAACAACAACAATCAAAATATCAACATGTTCAACTATTAACTCAGTTATCAACTCAGTTATCAACTCAGCTATCAACTCAGCTATTAACTCAGCTATCAACTCAACTATCAACTCAGCTATCAACTCAGCTATCAACTCGTTCATCTACTAGTCAGTCTACTCACTTCAAAACATGCTTCAAAAGACGCGTTGATTAAGCGCATAACATAAGTCAAACAGTGCTTTAAACAATGCTTTTTACTGAGCTTTTTACTGAGCTTTCTACTGATCTTTTGATCAATCTTTCTACTGATCTTTCGATTAAGTCATTTAGTGAGCTTTCTACTGATTTTTCAACCAATCTTTCTACTGATCTTTCTATCAATCTTTCTATCAATCTTTCTATCAATCTTTCTACTGAGCTATCTATTGAGCTATTGACTGAGCTTTCTATCAAATGCTTTATCAAACATTCTACATGCTTCAAAATACGCGTCGATTGAGCGCATAACATAAGTTAAACAATGCTTTCTATATGACTTTCTACATGACTTTCTACATGATTTTCTATCAAGCGCTCTTCATGTTTCTCTATCAAGCACTCTTCATGTTTTTCTATCAAGCACTCTATTAAGCACTCTTCATGTTTCTTTATCAAGCGTTCTTCATGTTTTTCTATCAAGCACTCTTCATGTTTTTCTATCAAGCACTCTATCAAGCATTCTTCATATTTTTCTACCAAGCACTCTTCATGTTTTTCTATCAAGCATTCTTCATAACTCTTTACATGATTCTCTACCAAGCATTCTTCATGTTTAAATAAATGATTAAATAGCTACTTAAATAATCAATTTATCAAATGATTTATTTGATTACATACGAATCTTGAATGTAGAAATGTATGAAAAGTGAACATGTATTGCACATTATATCTTTTGAGCAATTGATGTCTTTTGAGCAAATGACTGTCATCAAAAAATACAAGCGCTTGTAGCTAGCTATTAGTCATTGATAAGTGTGCTGTTGAAGCTTGCAAGCTAGAAGCTCAACTAAACATATGTTTTTAACTGATGCTAGCTTAATGAGCTTGTAGTCAATTTTAGCTGAATTTGTTGAAACGTTGATGACTTGAAGTCTGATCAGCTAAAGTTGTGTGACGCGATTTCAACTAACGTCAAAGAAGCAGATATTCTAGTTGAAAGTTGTTTCATATGTCATAAATTAAATCATAGCTTTAAAAAGTGTCTTGATTGATCTACTAAAATTAATGCAGTGAACAATAAATATGATTACTTCAATTTCAATTTGAATTTCGATTAAAAAAACTAGTCATCTCTTCAAAAGTCATCAAAAAGATAAAAGTTATATCTTTATGCAAACTAGATGAAATTCTATTGAAAGAAAATTCTATTGAAAAGTTGTTTCTAATTAACACTCATCTCATCTCTCAGAATCAATCTTTCAGCCTTCATTCTTTAATAAACAGTGATTCAATCATTTATATGATAATAATAATAATAATAATAATAATAATAAATTCATACATTCTTGTGACATCGATTAGATCAACTCATGAGAAACTTTATGCTATCTGTATTGAGTGAACAAAACTCTGTGAGGTAGAAAATCACTTGCAGTCTACACGACTGCTTTACGCAGTCAAAACAGTGAGTTTTAAGACTATGTATCAAATTTGTTCACGTTGATTGCACGTTAGAGAACGAGTGTTCTAGTCACTTTAAATTGCTTCAAGAGCTTCGTTTTCATCATCATCTTCGCTACTGCTCTGAAACTCTTCGTGATGACGACGATTATTCAATAGTTCAAGAAGTCAGCATCTTGTAGCATTCTTGATCGCAAATGCGATCAGTTCAAGCAGTGCATGAGTACATGCTTCATCGTCTGATGACTTCATTTGCAGTCGCATCGCGAACTATTCATGCCTGAAATGTTTCTAAAGTGCAGATAAGCATTTAGATCTATGCGTTCAATTCTGATGTGCATTGCAAGAGTGCTTTCTGCTTTCTGAAAATCATCACGCATTTTTATCGTCTTATTGCTCAGGTGCAATCTTTGTGCTGAGATTACATTAACATCTGCGATGCGTTCTCTGTACTTTTCTCATCGTTGATTTCATTGATCTTTGTGATACTGCGTTATTGCGATGCTATCGCTTGTTGAAATCATTGTGAAGAAGAAAATGTGTCATCTGCATCTCAACTGTATCTTCGCATCTTCTTGAATGAAAACATTCAGAAGTACTATTTTCTTGATGATGAATGAGCGAGAAATGACGCGATTAACTTTCGTCAAATGAGCGCGTATTAGTTTGCATGCTTGTCTGATCTCTTGCGTTCGATCGTTGACTCGACTGTGTAGCATGATCTTGTTCTATAGCATGTTCAAATGAACATGTAGCGAACTCATGTATGTTTCTGTCTTTAGAGTTTCGATGTTTACTCTTTTGAATGCTTCTGCTACGTGACGCAGAGTCTGATTCTGAAGTGTTTCTAGTCTGCGTTCTTTGCTCAACAGTTCATCTTTCTTGTCGCGCTGATGTCAGACTGACGCTTCGAATGCAATTTCTGATCTCACTACTGCTGAGTATACTTGTCTCGCTTTTGTGAAGATAGCTTTTCATGTGAAGACTTCAAGATGACTAAGTGTCAGCATTCTTGTGACGTGATTCGTCTTTATTTGTCGAAGATGCGCGCTTCATTGCAGTTTCATGTTCAGTTGCATCTTTAGAACTCGTATGTCTGATTTCGATTTAATAACTGAGCTTTCTATTTGTATGCTAGTCATCATGTTGAATCTCTTCGATTTTCTAGTGAAATGCGTGAGCTCATACTTTTCTGATGCAAACGTTGCGTCATGAGTGCAAGCTCATTTCGCGCAGACGTCGTGTGCTTTGCTCAATGTTCTGCAGATTTCTTCAATGAATCTGTCGTAGACTAGAATGTTAATATCATTTACGAAGTCAAGCACTTCGATTTTAATTCTCAGTGCTTCGCATTTTTTAATTAAACTTGCGTTGAAGAATAGAAAGAGAATCGATGAAATGAGAAATCTCTGCGATATGCCTGCGTTTATCTCGCGCATGTCGCTCGTTTGTTCATCAAATATTAGCGATGTCTCTCGATTCTCTAGAAAGCTGCGTGTTCATTCAATTATGTAGCTCGACGTTCTTTTCATTTTCAGCGTGTGCAGAAGTCTGACGTGTGAGACTCGATCAAACGCTTCGACGACGTCTAAGCTTAGCATGAAGATCACATATTTGATTTCACAGTCTTACACTGTGTGAACTTGATCTACTAGTAGATTTAACGTCGAGATCATGAATCACTTGCGTCTCGCTTTCATTTGAGCATTTGATAGCATGCAATGAGTCTCGACTATGTCACTCAGTCTTTTGATCATGATCGACTTCAGCGCTTTGCTCATGATATCAAGCAAAGCAATGAGTCGATACGTCTTTGAATCGATATAGTCGCTTTTCTTCGATTTGCGTAGTACTATTGTCTGAGTCTTTTTGAACTGCTTCGAATGATACTTGTGTATTACGCATGCGTTGAATAAACTTGTCAGTACTGAAATCAGTTCTGCAAGACTCACTTGAAGCGCTCTGTTTGAAATATCTGAAGCGCTCAATGCTTTGTCTGCTTTTACTCGTCTGATTGTCTGCTTCACTTCATCTTCTGTGATGCGTGAATTGAATGAGACTGTCAGAGATATGAATGATTCTGCGATGTCGCTGACATTCGCTTGAGAAGGTGAGAGAAAGAACTTTTCTCGCAGTATCTTGATTTTTCCCTCGAACGTCGTTATCATATGATCGATGTCGCTTCGCTTCAGTGACGAAAACTGAGAAAGCTTTTTAGGTAGCTGACTTTCGATTCTAGCTCATTTTGCAAAGCGTCATATCGATTTGAGTGTTTTGCTCAACTCATGCATTTGTGTTCTGAAGTGTGCACATTTCGTTTGTTGAATGATCTTGTTTTTATGATCGTTGTGCTTCAGATATTCATATCACGCTTCTAATATGCCTTGTGTTTTTCATATAATTTGCAGTCATCTTGATTTCATTACTACTTTGAAGCAGCTTTGATTTCAAAAGTCTCTTGCTCAATTTGATGACTTTGTCAAGAAGATAAATTTCTCGATGATCTTTTGTAGCACTCTGATAATCTTGCACACTTTGTCATTCATCATAGTCTTGTCGTCTAGAGAGCGTTTCAAAGATAGATGTATTCGCAAATAAGCACTCAATGCTTCTGTATTCATTTTCTTTCAAAGTCGTTGAGTCAAGAGTTGCACTGAGATTGTTTGTAGACATAGCTCTGTGACGATCGAAAGATGATTCAATCTCTGATGCAGATCAATTCGTATCTCGCACTTGCGTGTCATGAACTGTATTTTCTCGCTGCTAAAGACTAGATCAATCGTCGTAAATTGATTGTGAGCTTCGCGAGTAATAGTGCCTGATTTCAGTAATAATTTCAGCCTTGCGTTTGTAATGACGTTTAGTAGAGTATCAGTCATCGTATGACGAGTGAAGCATCTTCGTCTCTCTCAGTGAGAATGATGTAGATTGAAATCTTCTACGATCAGTTGTTCACAGTCATTCTTGAGTAGTTCGTTCAAACGAGAAATGATTAAAGATCTCTCTATGAATGTAGTAAACAGTGAGCATGAGTTGTAAACATTTAAAAGTCTTAGCGTCTGCGTTTTGTCATCTGTGTTGCGAGTTAATATTCTGATTGAGCAAATGTCTGACTCAGCTGTTTCTACTATTCATTGATCGAGTCTTAGACGTTTGTTAACGTATATGCATGTTCTTGATTGAGATGACGAGTTTTTCACTAGGTGAAAGAAGTTGTGTGCTGCGCTAAATGACTGCAAGTTGTTGTTGTTGCGATTTTGCTTCTGTATAGCTACTATGTTGAATTCGCGAACTTCTTTGTCAATTAGAAACGATTCTTGAATTCTTAATGATTTTCTGATGTTGTACTGTAGAATTCGTAGAAAAGACTGTTTTATCATAGAGTTATTCATAGCTGTTGTTGACTCTGCAATGAGAAGACTCTTTGTATGCTTTCGATCATCGACGATCTTTCTCACTTTCTGATTGAACGTTTCTGAATCTGCTCAGATGTCGTCTCATCTGAGTCACTACTCACGCAAGAGAAAAGATCGACTCGTCTCTTCTTGATCTCTACTATCTGTCAAGCTGATTTATCAGCGATTCAACTGCGTGTTTTCAGCATGACTGTTGCTGAGCTCGAGAGATTCATTGAATCAAAAGAATTCGTTGAACCTGAAGAGTTCGTTGAATCTAAAGAGTTCAGAGACAGCGAGAAGAGTATGCAATTGTATTTAGACGTCTCAGAGTATCTGAACAATCTATTTCTATAGATTTCGAACGCTTGTTTCATCTGCTGTCGTCACTTGAGACAGATGCGTCTTCAGAGTTCGTGATTTTCGTTGCAGTTGACGCAACGTCTTCTATTTGAAGGCATCACACACTTCTTTATGTGATGCTTGCCTGCGCATTTTTCGCAGCGCTGATTCTTTCTGCAGATCTTAGTCATGTGATCAAATTCGTGACATCTGAAGCACTGTGTGATGCGACAGTTCTTTTCAAATAGCTCGCATGCACATTCTTGATACAAGTTCAGCATGCTCACGTTAATTAGTTGATTCGTCATCGCTTCGATCGCGATCTCTACGATGAGTGATGAATGAGTCTTTTCGCTATCTATTATCTTCTTGAGTCAGACTATTCTTAGAACTTTTAGATCTTCATGAAGTCTCGCGTTATCTTTTATCAGTCTTTCAATGATCTTTTCTTGATTGCTCATGTTTATTGTAGTGCGTACTTCATGTGTCAGCATTGCGAAGATTCGACGTGCTACGCGTGTCAAACTCGCGATTTCTTTTGCTCACATCTGAGTCTTTTTCAGATTTGCTTGAGCATCTGAGCTAACTGCGTGAAGGGAAATGTCATCGCTGCTCAGCTTGCGAAGTGACACGATTAGATTTCTTTGACCTGTCGACACGTCTGCGATTCTTTGTAGAATCTGTTCGATCAACTTCTTCTGTATCTCTTTTATTTCTCTTCTGTTCATTATCTTAATCATGACTTCTCGTCTCTTGCAAAGCAACGACGAGTCATCTCTGAGACGTTGCTTTCTCGTCGCTATTTCTTCTCTTGTCACGTTCGTTCATGACGTGATTTTCGTTGAAAGACGCATGTTTCTCTGTGTATGCAACTGCTTGTTAAGCAGTTGAACTGATGCCTTCAGTTTCTGTACATTCTTCGCGATGAACGCGTTCTGATTCGCGTGATGTTTTTCTTCTGAGTCGAGTCAAAGACGTCGAATCAGCTTCAATGCTATCTCTTTTCACAAATGATCTTTGCTTTTCTCTTTCTTTAACGTTGATATCTTTATTAGTAGATCAATAATGTTAGCAACGTTCTCTTCATCGTCACGTGAGTGTTTCGATCTCACGTCTCTGTTTTCTTGCAACGAATCAACGTCGCTCGCAATTGTCTTCGAATCAGCACTGCTGCGATTCGTGCAATTCATCGTCGTTCAATCGTCTTCTAGATTCACTCTGCCTTGTTTGTAGTGCTCTTTTTCAAAATTTGTGATGCGTGCGTTGTGATTGTTTTTTCAGAAACTAATAAGAGATTATGATAAAAAGATATTTGAGAAAATTATCACTCATAAAATTCTACTTAATCTCATCATTGAAAGTCATAAGAAATTAACTTTATCAATGCTGATAATTGATATTGATCATCATGAAATCATATTGAGTAAACTTTGAATGAATAAAAACGAAATATTATTGAATATGCAAAACA
>JAABUS010008928.1_pt1 | contig 10779 bp, 12 predicted proteins | sample 5560161 | NCBI WGS metagenome assembly JAABUS01 (sample SAMN10711885, study PRJNA513376) | rock metagenome | isolation source: Antarctica rocks | place: Antarctica: Victoria Land, Trio Nunatak nord | collected 2016-01-04
AAGGGCGTCGAAGTATCCTCCGTCCTGCAGGCCATGTTTTTTGCTGAAGCCTGCTGCCCGCTCGCAGTAGTAGACCGTCAACTCCGCCAACCCCTCGGGCTGTCCGACGGCTCTCTTGTAATCCGCAATCGCCTTCTTGGCCGTGGCAACCGACGTCCACTGGTTCCGAGTGGCGTCAGGCCAAAGCCAGCGGTCGATACGGGCCTTGTAGGGCGCGAGCACGTCACCGCCGAGGCCGAACCGGGCATGCAGGAAGGCTTGGTTGTTCTTGTCGGCAGCGTATAGGTCCTGGACGAGGCCAAGCAGGCCGGCGCGGTCGAACTCGGTCAAGTTCGCCTTCACGTCACTCCACGTCGGCATGGTCTTCTTGGGCTTGGCAGTGATCGTGCTGCTCCCGGCTGAGAGATAAACGGAAGCCTACGAACGTTGACAGCGCAGGCTTGTCATAGGCGTTACAGCAAAAGTGGGAGGAGTGCTTCCCGCTCCACCGCGTCGTCACCGGAAATAGCGGCTGTCCGGCATCCTTGCCGTTGATCGTGCCGAGCCCGGTTCCGGCCGCCGCACCTCGCCGCCGCCCAGCAGCGCGGCGTCGCTCCAGCTCTTCTCCACCTCGGACCGCAGCAGCCCGTTCAGCAGGTCCGAGCGGTCGGCCAGCCTGCGGCAGATCAGGTGCGTGATGGACAGCACCTCCGCATGCTCCGTTTCCCGCTCCACCCGGCCCTCGGCCACCAGCAGCCGCGCCCCGACCATCGCCGCGCGGTCGCGCGCGCCGACATCGGCATACACCACGAGGTTCGCAGTTCCGAACTCGTCTTCGACGGTGATGAACACGATGCCCTTGGCCGTGCCCGGCCGCTGCCGCATCAGCACCAGCCCCGGCAGCTTGATCCAACTGCCCGGCCGCGCCGTGCCGAGCCGGCGCGTGTCATGCAGCCCGAGGCGCCGCAGCTCCCCGCGCAGCAGCGCCAGCGGGTGCTGGCGCAGGGTGAGCCCGGTTGCCGTGTAGTCCAGCACCACCGACTGCCCGTCCGCCTCGGCCGGCAGCGTGGGCGGGGGCTCCCGGATGAGGGGCGGCTCGCCCAGGCTCGCAGCCTCGCCCGCCAGCCGCAGCAGCGGCGGCACGTCGCGCTCGATCGCCTTGGCCTCCCACATCGCATCGCGCCGGCTCGCACCCAGGCTCGCGAAGGCATCCGCCCCGGCCAGCGCCTCGATCGCCCGCCGGCCCACGCCGGCCCGCCGCGCCACCTCTTCCACCGACCCATAGGGCGAGCCGTTGCCCGCCCGCCGCACCCTGGCGATCCGCCGCCCTTCCTCCTCCGCAAGCCCCCCGGCCAAGCGCAGCCCGAGCCTGAGCGCATGCTCCTCCGCGCTGCGCGCGTCGGGCTCCAGCGTGCAGTCCCACTCGCTCGCGTTCACGTCCACCGGCCGCACCCGCGTTCCGTGCGCCTGCGCGTCCCGCACGATCTGTGCCGGGGCGTAGAAGCCCATCGGCTGGCTGTTCAGCAGCGCCGCGGCGAACACCGTGGGATGGTGGCACTTCACCCAAGCCGAGGCGTAGGCGAGGTGCGCGAAGCTGGCGGCGTGGCTTTCCGGGAAGCCGTAGGAGCCGAACCCCTCGATCTGCTTGAACACGCGCTCGGCAAGCGCAGGGTCGTAGCCGCGGCGCACCATGCCGCCGACCAGGCGGTCGCGATGGACGCTGACCCCTTGCGTGTACTTGAACGTCGCCATGGCGCGGCGCAGGTCGTCCGCCTCCTCCGGCGTGAAGCGGCGGCGACGATGGCGACCCGCATGGCCTGTTCCTGGAACAGCGGCACGCCGAGGGTGCGGCCGAGCACGCGCTCCATCTCGTCGGCGTCGCCGTGCTCGGCCGAGGGCTTCGGGTATTCCGGCTGCTCCAGCCCCCAGCGGCGCCGGATGTAGGGATGCACCATGTCGCCCTGGATCGGGCCGGGCCGCACCAGCGCCACCTGCACCACCAGGTCGTAGAACGTGCTGGGCCGCAGGCGGGGCAGCATGTTCATCTGCGCCCGGCTCTCGACCTGGAACACGCCGAGGCTGTCGGCCCGGCGCAGCATGGCGTAGGTCTCGCCGCAGTCGCGCGGCACCCCGGCCAGGTCGAGGTCGAGCCGCTGGTGCCGGCGCAGCAGGTCGAAGCCGCGCCGCAGGCAGGACAGCATGCCGAGCGCCAGGATATCGACCTTGAGCAGCCCCAGCGCGTCGACGTCGTCCTTGTCCCATTCGAGGACTGTCCGGCCTTCCATGGCAGCGTTGCCGACTACCGCCATCTCGGTCAGCCGGCCCCGCGACATGACGAAGCCGCCCACGTGGGTCGCCAGGTGGCGCGGGAAGTCCTGGATTTCCTCGGCCAGCTGCAGCGTCAGGGCAAGCCGCCGATCCGACAGGTCGAGGCCTTCAGCCTCCGCCAGCTCGGCAAGGCCTTGCTCCCGTCCCGGCCCCCAGCTCGCCTTGGCAAGCCGGCCCGTGACGTCCTCCGAAAGCCCCAGCGCCTTGCCCACCTCGCGGATCGCGCTGCGGCCGCGATAGCGAATGACCGTGCCGACGATCGCCGCGCGGTCGCGGCCGTAGCGCTCGTAGATGTGCTGGATCACCTCCTCGCGCCGTTCGTGCTCGAAATCCACGTCGATGTCGGGCGGCTCGTTGCGGGACGCCGAGACGAAGCGCTCGAACAGCAGGTCGTGCTTGCTCGGGTCCACGGCGGTGATGCCGAGCACGTAGCAGACGGTGCTGTTCGCGGCCGAGCCCCGGCCCTGGCACAGGATCTCCTTCTTGCGGGCGTAGCGCACCACCTCGTCCACGGTCAGGAAGTAGGGCGCGTAGTCCAGCTGCCCGATCAGCTGCAGTTCGTGCGCGATGCGCGCCTCGATGTCGGCCGGCACGCCCTCCGGCCAGCGCTTCGCCGCCGCCTCGCGCACCCGGTCGGCCAGGGTTTGCAGCGGAGTGCGGCCCGGCTCCAGGATCTCGTCGGGGTATTCGTGCCGTAGCTGGTCCAGCGAGAAGCCGCTGCCGGCCTCGAGGACACGCAGCGTGTTGGTCAGGGCGTCCGGATAGCCGCTGAACAGTCGGGCCATCTCGTGTGGACTCTTGAAGCAGCGATGCCCGTTCCGCTCGGCCGCCGCACCGATCGTGTCCACGGTGCGCCCGAGGCGGATTGCGGTCAGCACGTCGGCCAGCCGTCGCCGTCCCGGTTCGTGGAAACGCGGGTCCGTGGTGGCGAGCAGTCCGGTCCCAGCCGCGCCCGCCATGGTGGCGAGGCGCTCCAGCCGGTGCCGGTCGGCCCCGTCCCGCAGGACAGGAGCCGAGCACAGCAGCGGCAGAGACAGAATGCCGTGCAGCGCCGCAGCGTCGGCTTTCAGCTGCGCTGCGAACGCTGCGTCGGGCAGGGCAGGGGGGATCGCGGCCATTGCCCAACCTGCGGCATGGCCGATCAGATCCTCGCGGCCGATCTGGCACATGCCCTTCGGCGCCCGCATGCGGCCGAGCGACAGCAGCCGGGTCAGCCGGCCGTAGCTGTCGCGATCGGTTGGCCAAGCGAGGTAGCTGGCTCCGTCATCAAGCACGAGGCGGGTGCCGACGATCGACGGCAGGCCGATCTCCTTCGCCGCGACGTGGGCACGCACCACTCCGGCCAGGCTGTTCCGGTCGCACACGCCGATGCCGGCATGGCCGAGCGCCTTGGCCGTCGCCACCAGCTCCGCCGGGTGCGATGCGCCTTCCAGCAGCGTGTAGTTGGACCGGGCGCCGACTTCGGCGAAGCCCGTCACGGCAGGTAGCCGTGCAGGAACCAGCGCGGCGGCTGGTCGGGGCGAGCGGCCGGCGCACGCCCGATCCACAGCCGGGCGCCGGAGGTCAGCGCCACCCGGTAGTAGTCGCGGCCGGGCCGGTCTTCCGGCTCGCACCACCATTCCGCTTCCAGGCAGTCCGGCCCGTCCGCCCACAGCACCGGATGCACCGCGCCATTGTGACGGACGCGGGCAGGCGGGCCATCCGGAACCGCCGCCACCACCATCAGCGGCACCGGCCGTTCCAGCAGGCGCACCGGCTGCGGCAGGCCCGGCCAGGACCGGGCCCGAGGCACGGCCTCGAAAACGTCGACCGGTCGCACCACCCGCTCCGGCCAGTGGCTATCGGTCGGCGCGAGGCGCCAAACCGTCAGGCGCTGTCCGAGGCGGTCGAGCAGCTCGCCCAACGCCTCCTGAGCGCGTTGCCGATCGGAACTGACGACGGCGATGCCGTCCTGCCCGGCGATGAAGGGATTGGTCACGCCCGCCTGCAGGGTGATGCGCTCGAAGCCGAGGTCCGGCTCCAGGCGCTCCAGCACTTCCGCGAACAGCCGCCGCAGGTGCGCCGGCGTCCGCGTCGGGAGGCCGGTGCCGATCGTCAGCTCCTGCACGTCGCGGTCGACCCGGAACGCCCGCAGCGTCACCTCCCGGGCGCCGCGACCTGCTTCCGTCAGAATGCGGCAAAGCTCGTCGAGCAGTCGGTCCAGCGCCCGGTCGATGCCGGGCCGGGTGACAATGGGGTCGATGAAGTGGCCCGCCACGCTGAACTCGGGTGGGGGGCGTGCCGACGTCATCGGTCGCGGCCGGTCGCCCTCGACCGCATCCAATGCGTCGAGCAGCACCCGCCCGAAGCGTCGCGAAAGCGGTGCACGGGGTTGGCGCAGCGCGTCGCCGACGCGCTGCAGGCCAAGGCGGTGCAGTCCGGCCAGGCAGTCGGACGGCAGGCGCAGCACTGATAGAGGCAGGCCCTCGACCAGGGCGCGGTCTCGGCCGGACGGCACGAGGAGGCCATGCTGTCCGGCACGGGCCAGCGCCGCTGCGGCGTCCGCGATGTCCGAGACCACGGCGCGGGCAGCGATGCCGCCCCGCGCCAGCCCGGCGCTGACCCGTGCGAGCAGCGGCGCCTCGCCGCCGAACAGCTCGGCACACCCGGTGATGTTCAGCACCAGCCCGTCGGGTGGGTCCATCGCCGAGGCCGGCGTGAAGCGCAGCGCCCAGAGCGCCAGCCGCTCCAAAAGGGCTCGGTCCGCTTCCGGCTCCGCCGGGCGGAGGAGCAGCTCCGGGTGCATGGCCTGGGCATCGGCCAGTGCCTGACCGGCGTGCAGCGTCGTTCCGGGCGCATCCACCGCCGTCAGCAGCCGGCGGTTGCCGACCGTGGTCCAGGCCGCGAGCATCTGGCCCTGCAGCGCGGGTTCCGCCTGCCGCAGCCGGTCTGTTGCCAGCGTGGGCAGGTGCAGCACCAGGAAGCGGTGCCCGTTCATGCCAGGGCTGCGGCGGGCAGGCTCGCGCGGCAAGGGGCGAGCGTGGCCGTGTCCCGTTCCCACATCACCGGCCACGCGCCAGGGCGGCCGCCGCTGCAGCGGAGCAGCGTCAGGTCCCAACATGGGCGTTCCCGGTCCTCGGCCGCCGCGGCGCTGACGCGCCAACGGGTGCGGGCGGGGGAGGGCGGCGTCTGCTCCGTGTCGGCCAGCAGCCGAGGCCGACGCCGCCGCCGGCCTCGGCTGCCAGCTGCAGGCGCCGCGCCGCCACCATGCCGGGTGGCGCGCCGCGCGCGGCCAGCACCGCACCCGTGACGGCCGGCGAGCGCAGCGCCTCTTCGAAGGCCTACAGGCCATCGGCCGGCCGCTCGGCCCGCACCATCACCAGGTCGGCCGGGTCCAGTCCGAAGGTCGACAAGCCGGGCGGCCAGGCGTCCGGGGTAGCGCTGATCCACACCACGGACCCCGTGGCTCGCGCCAGGATCAGCGCACAGAAGGCTGCTGCTGCCCCTGGGTCGGCAGCGAGCACCTCGTGCAGCGCGCCACGAGCGAGACCACCACCCGGCAAGGTGACGTCGATCTCGTCGCACAGGGACAAGGTGCCCGCGTCCGCCGCCGCGCCGCGCTCCATGCGAGCGATGCGTGCCCGAAGGGCAGAGAAGACCGCAGCGCGATCGACGGGCTGGTCGGCGGCAGCCATTCCGCGCGGCCCTAGCCGGTGCTGTGCGGCCGCGCGCCGCGCGCCTTCATGACGACGTAGCCGGCGCGGCGGAGATGCTCTGCCAGCCGCTCCGCCGCGATGCCGGCGGCGAACTCGCCGCCGCCGCGGCGGAGCTTGCCGCGCTCGTCGTAGCGCAGCGCGTAGGACAACGCTTCGGCGATCTCCTGCGGGGAGGCGGCGGTCAGGTCGGTCCGGTCCGGGTCAGGCTTGCGAGGGTCGGGCATGCGGGCACGCTACGTCACGCCATCCGAACAAATCAAGAACATTGCATCGTGAAAAACGTGAAATCCGGGACGAAACCCCTGAAAGCGCACGGCCTTTGACGTTTCCTGACGAGGAAAGCGGTCCCAGCCCAGCGTGTTGCGGCGCGACGTTGCCGCATCTGGCGAACCTCACGAATTTCGGCGCCGCGGGCGAGATCCCCAGTCGTGCTTGCTGTCCTTCACGGCTTCGGGGGTGTTGGCCCATTCCCGACACCGACGCTGGCGGCGAACCGGCCGTCCTCAAACCCCCGACTACCCCTCCCTGCCCTTGGCGCCGATTGCGCTCTCCACTCGCGCCGGTCTGCGGGACGACGGGGGAGGACGAACGAGGGGAGGCCGAGATGGAGCTACCGCCGCCGCAGGCCACGCCGCAAGGGGGTGTCGCGCCAAGGCGCTCCCGGGCTGCGCCCGCCCTTGCCCCGTGGCCCGCGTCCGCGGGTGCCGGGAGGGGATCAGGGCGGGATGCAGAGGGGAGAATGGACGCGGCGACGTCCTGCCCCGGCTCCGCCCTGCCACTCCAGGCGGGACGACGATGATGAGCGGACACGATGTGGAACTGGATCAGCTGCGGGCGGGCGTGAGCTGCGCGGCGCTGCTGGAGCGGCTGCAGCCGGGCTGGCTGCTCGACAAGGGGGAGAGCACGCCGAAGTGCCTGAAGTACCGCCGCGGCGCGGGCGAGGTGCTGATCATCAACCACGGCGGGCGCGGCTGGTGGGACCCGATGAGTGACGCCAAGGGCGACGTGTTCAGCCTGACCCAGCATCTCGATCCCGGCCTGAACTTCGGCCAGGTGCGCAAGCTGCTGCGCGGCATGGTGGGCATCCGGCCTGCCCATCCCGAGTTGGAGCGCAAGCCCGGGAGATCGGACAGGCCCGCTGTCCCGGTGGCCCAGCTCTGGGCGCGGCGCCGGCGGCTGGGCCGGGGTTCGGCCACCTGGGGCTACCTCACCGGCGAGCGCGCGCTGCCTACGGCCGTGCTGGCGGCGGCGGACCTGTTCGACGCCGTGCGGGAGGGGCCATGCGGCAGCGCCTGGTTCGCGCACCGCGGCCACGCGGGCGAGCTGACCGGGATCGACATGCGCGGCCCGGACTGGCGCGGCTTCTCGAAGCAGTCGGACAAGAGCCTGTTCCGCCTGCCCGGCGGCACGGGCCTGCCCACCCGGCTTGCGGTGTGCGAGGCGTCGATCGACGCGCTGAGCCTGGCGGCGCTGGAGGGCCTGCGGGCCGACACGCTCTACGCCGCGACGGGTGGCGGCATGGGGCCGCTGACGCTCGCCTGCCTGGGGCAACTGCTGCAAGGCCTCGCCGCCCGCCCCGACGGCGTGCTGGTCGCGGCGACCGACGCGAATGCGGCCGGGGAGCGCTACGCCGCGCACCTGGCGGAGATGGCGAAGGCGGCAGGCGTGCGCTCGGAGCGGCTCGTGCCGCCAGGCGGGCAGGTGGACTGGAACGACGTCATCAAGCAGAGGAATGGGAAGGGGGCATGAAGCCCGATCGCGCCTGGGTGCGGCTCGGCTCCGGCCGGCGGCTCGATCTTTTGAACCCGCAACCCGATCAGTGGACGGACCAGGATCTGGCCGTGGGCCTGTCCCGGACCTACCGCTGGGGCGGGCACTCGTGCTGGGAGCTGCCGCTGTCGGTCGCCCAGCACAGCCTGCTGGTGCTGGTGCTGCGCCAGCAAATGCAGCCGCACCAGCCGCTGACGCCGGGCGAGGCGCTACGAGAGTTGTTGCACGATAGTGACGAGTTCGGGCTCGGAGCAGATTTGATCGCGCCGATCAAACCGCACCTCGGGGCCGAGTTCCATACGCTCACGGCGCGGCTGCATGCGGCAGTGGCTGCACGCTACAGGCTGCCTGAATGGGAGCCGGACGACTACGTGTTGCACAAGCGGGCCGACCGCCTCGCTGCCGCCTCCGAAGCCATTCACGTGGCGGGTTGGAGTGCAACCGAACTGGCCGGGACGCTCGGCATCCGGCTCGCACCGTTGCGGGACGACCCGTTGCCGCTGCTCGACGGCCTGCACCCTTGGCAGCCGTGGCCGCCGGGCCGTGCGGCGTCCCTGTTCCTGGCCAAGCTGCGCGAGCTGGACCAGGCGGCGCACCTCGACGCGCCGGCCGACCTGACGGCGGCGATCGGGCGCGAGGCGACGCTGGCCCGGCTCGGCGCGGCCTTCTCCCGCCTGCCCCCTGGCATGCGGCGCCGGTGTGCGCGTCCGCTCACCGGCAACAGCCTCACCGACACGTTCGTCTTCGTCGAGACGGACGACATCTCGCAGCAGCACCTTGAGGGGGTCGTCGTCGACGGCGAGCGCGACGAGGACGGCGAATGGGTGCTGGACGGCGAGTTCACCGTGTTCACCACGGACGAAGAACTGATCCGAGTGGCCGGATTCTCCTGCACGGTCGAGGTCCAATGACCCGGCGATGCCGCCGCATGGAGAGCGAAGCGTCGAAGCCGGCATCCGGGGCGGCACGACAGGAGGCCGGACGAGACGGAGCGACGACGAGCCGGGGAGAAGCCCTGCCGCATCACGCCAGGGGCCGCAAGGGCAAGGGCAAGGGCCTGCGGCCCGCGCTGCGCGCGCCCCTGCACCCCCCGGCGCGAGGCGGCCGTCGGGCTGGGTCTTCGACAGATCGAGGACGCAGCAAAGGGACGGCAGAGATGAAGACGAACTGGAACGAGCGGCTGCGCGTGGCGGCCGGCGCGTTGCTGCTGGCGGCGGCGCTGTTCGCTTTGCTGGTCGCGCCGGGCCTGATGTCCGACCGGGACTCCACGGTGCCGCTGCAGCCGGCGCAGGAGGCGGGGCGATGACCGATCTGCTGCGAGAGATCGCCAAGCTGCCGCAGGTGCAGGGCGCGCTGTCGGTCGAGCTGCTGGCGGGCGAGCCGTCGCGGCGCTCCTACCTGCTCCGTGCCAGTGTCCGCCCCGGAGCGGACCTCGCCGCGTTGCAGGGCGACGAGACCGAGGGCTACGTCCGGCTGCTGTCGGGCGCTCCGGCCATGCTCGACCTGCTGGCTGTCCTGCTGCTGCGCTGGGGGGAGGCCGTGGAGGCGGACGAGGCGATCGACGGCGCCGAGGCGGTCGCCTGGCTGTCGCCGTTTACCGTCGAGGTACGGGCGGCATTGCAGGGGATCGTCGGACCGCGGGCGCCGGGAGCGGCGCCATGAAACGCAGGCTCAGCATCGCCGAGCTGATCCGCCAGGACGCGCTCGACCTGCATCCCGAGCCGCCGCGGCCGCCGTGCCTGAAGGCTACCAAAGCAAAGAAAGCGCAGGAGGCGCAGAGTGAAGCCTAATAGCAATGACAAAGCACGACCCCAGAAGACCGCACGATGCATGGTGGACGGCCCAGAAGCATCAGACGGGCGCGACACTGTTTGCACAAAGTCGATCGGCCATCGCGGCGAGCACCGATACCGCCCAGTCGCCGGGCAGAAGGTGTCATTCGTCTCACGCGCAATGTGGGACTCCATCGCCGGCAGGATCGGAAGTGAGAAATGAGCAAGCACGACGACATGCCACATACGACCGGGGGATGGCTCCCCATTGACACAGCGCCAAGGGACGGCAGCGAAGTGCCGCTATTCCGCCCGCTGGCTCAGAAGACGCACGATCCAATCGTGACGATCCGCAAGAGCATCCCGCGCCAGAGCCACGTATGGGAAGCGACTATTCCACCGGGATGCGACGGCAAAAACTTCACCGAAGGCAGTTGCTACGCCACGCATTGGATGCCTCTCCCGGAGCCGCCGCTATGAACGACAGCAAGCAACCGCAAACGACTCATGCCGCAGTGTTCGCTCCCGGCCAAAGATGGAGCCTGCGTTACGGTGACACAACCATGAGCAGGGGCGGGGAACGACGCGGAAAATAAACGAAAGCCGGGCGAGGGCGAGGTGCCGCATCCCGTCCGCCGCCGCAAGGGCAAGGGCCTGAAGGCCCGCGCTGCGCGCGCCCTTGCCCCGGTGGCCGGGCCGCGGCGTGCGGAAGGAGTTCAAGAACCAAGGAGCACGCCGATGACACGAAGCACGAAAGCCGATCAGGGAAACATCAGCCCTTCCGCAGTGCGACGCAGAGCCGCCACGGCCGGCATGACGCGGAGGCGCGCATGAACGCCGTCCTGGCCGCAATCAAGCTGCGTTCGATGGCGAACTTCCGTCAGGCACTGGCCATGCCGGGCGTGCAGATCGTCCGGCTGGACGCGCCCGTGCCGAACCGGCGCACGGTCGCCGTGCTGCAATCGGACGCCGTGGCGTTCCGGATCGTGGGGCGTGGCGACGCGCGGAGCTGGCTATGGTTCGGGCCGGCGCGCGATTGGAGCTTCGCCGGCAACAGGGCCACTCGCCACGACCGCGACAGCGGGGAGCCCGTGCTGATCTACGAGCTGCACCCAGGGTTTTCGCACCAAAAACTCTGTCGCCACGGTCTGCTTGCGCAGGCGTGACGTAATGCTGGATCCGTCATAGGCGGGTGACGTTGTTTGCGCCTCATTAGAGGCGTGCGCCATGGTTCC
>JAABUS010008929.1_pt1 | contig 10778 bp, 12 predicted proteins | sample 5560161 | NCBI WGS metagenome assembly JAABUS01 (sample SAMN10711885, study PRJNA513376) | rock metagenome | isolation source: Antarctica rocks | place: Antarctica: Victoria Land, Trio Nunatak nord | collected 2016-01-04
ACGGTGCGTTTGTGACGGGTCAACTGGTGAGCTGCTGGAAGACGTCGGGGTCGACCGCGATCCAGACCTGCTCGGCACGGGCGAGGAGGCGCCCGGTGGTGTCGTAGAGCGCCGACGTCGTGAACGTCTTGCGTCCCTGCTCAGCGAGCAGCTGCCCGACCACGACGTGCTTGTCGCCGGCCGCCACCGGCTCCAAAAGGCAGGCCGTCATCGTTGCGAGGACGAGCGGTCGCAGCTCGAGATCGGACGTCCAGCCCCCGGGACAGTCCAGCGCCGACCACACGACCTCTGGCGCGACCAGTCCGTCGGGGTTGCCGAGTCGCGGGTCCGGCACCCAGGCGCAGGCGGTGCGGCCGGGTGCATGCCGGCCGGGTCGCAGGCAAAGCGCGTCGCCAGGCTCACGAGCTGTGCCGCAGACGAAGCAGGTGGGGAATGGATGGTGGACGAGACCCTGGTATGACGGCTCGGCGTCTCGAGCCTGCTCCCACGAGACCGGCGGCACCGGGCCGTCAGCGAAGTCACCGGGGCCGCCCTCGGCGACGAGGTCGGCAGCGTCGCTCAGCGACGCTCCGCCGGCGTGCTGCCGGACCGACAATGCACGGTCCAGCGGCGGCGGGCGGCGCAGTGACACCCGGGTCACGTCGCCGCCAGCGCCGGCGTGTTGCGCAAGCCGCCCGCAGACGTAGCCGCCGTTGCCGGAGCCCGCCGGCCCCATGAACCGAGAAGCGATCGTCAGCGTGCTCATGCGGCCTGAGGCTATCGGGGGCGAGCGCTAGCCGTTGCGGAGGCGCTCGTAGCGCGACAGCGCTTCCGTCCGCTCCTCCCGATGGTCGACGATCGGAGCGCGCGGCTGGTGCACCTCCGGTGCTGGGACGTCCCTGAGCTCGGGCACATAGCGACGGATGTAGTCGCCGTCGGGGTCGAACTTCTTGCCCTGTTCGATCGGGTTGAAGACCCGGAAGTAAGGCGCAGCGTCGGTGCCACAACCTGCCGTCCACTGCCAACCGTGGTTGTTGGAGGCGAGGTCGCCGTCGACCAGCCACCGCAAGAAGTGGCGGGCGCCGTGCTGCCACTCGATGTGCAGGTCCTTGACCAGGAAGCTCGCCACAATCATCCGGACCCGGTTGTGCATCCACCCCTCGGCGCGCAGCTGGCGCATGCCGGCGTCCACGATCGGGAAGCCGGTGCGGCCGTGCTTCCACGCCTCGAGCGCGTCGCCCGGCTCGTCGTACGCCAGGCGCGCGAAGTCAGGCTTGTAGTACTCCCTGGCCGTCTCGGGGCGCCGGGCCAGCACGTCGGCGTAGAACTCACGCCAGGCGAGCTCGGTGCGGTAGGTCGAGATCGACCGCTGGTTGCCTTCGGCGGCCTCGAGGTCAGCAAGCATCGTGCGGGGATGGATCTCGCCCCATTTGAGGTGGACCGACATGTGCGAGGTCGCATCCAGGTCGGGGCGGTTGCGGGCGGCGCCGTAGGCGTCCAGCCGGTCGGCGACGAACGCCCCCCAGTGTCGACGGGCCGCCTCCTCGCCGGCGCTCGGCAACGACAACCCCGCCGGGAGCTCGACCGTCGGCAGTGGGTCGCTGCGCAGTGACACGTTCCACGACACGTTGCGCGGCACCGGGGCAGGGGCGCGCCACCCATGGTCGCGCCAGGCCCTGGAGAACGGCGTGAAGACCTGGTAGCCGTCGCCGGCCTTATTCAGCAGCCGCCCCGGGGCGACGGCGTACGGCGACCCGGTGCGCATGAGTGGTACGCCGATCTCAGCCAGCGTCCGCTCTACGCAGCGGTCCCGCTCGGCGCCGTACGGCCCGAAGTCCGCCGCGACGTTGACGCTGTCGGCGTGCGCCTCCCGCACCACCGTTGGCAGCACCTCGACCGGGTCGCCGGTGCGCACCAGGAGGCCGCCGGTCCGTTGCGCGAGCGACTCCAGGCTGGCGACCAGGTAGGCCCGTCGCGCCGGCCCCGCCGGCTGCCAGAGACGCGGGTCGACGACGAAGAGCGGCACCACCTCAGTGCCGCGTTGCGTCGCCTCGACGAGAGCAGGGTTGTCGGCCAGCCGCAGGTCACGGCGAAACCACATGACAGAGGTCGGCATGCGATCAGTCTCCCGTACGCCGGGCGGAGTTGCTTGCGTCGGCAGGGGAGGGGAGTCGCCTCGGTGGTTGGTGTTGAGAGTCGGATGCGACACAATGACGTGGCAGCGGGCGACCGACTCGGCGACAGGGTGGACAACGCGGCGTGACCGATCTCATTGACACCACGGAGATGTACCTCCGTACTATCTTCGAGCTCGAGGAAGAGGGCATCGTTCCGCTGCGCGCGCGTATTGCCGAGCGGCTGCACCAGTCCGGTCCCACTGTCAGCCAGACGGTGGCGCGGATGGAGCGCGACGGCTTGGTGACGGTGGAGGGAGACCGGCACCTCGAGCTCACCGGTGGCGGGCGGCAGCTCGCCACCCGGGTGATGCGCAAGCACCGGCTCGCGGAGCGGTTGCTCGTCGACGTCATCGGCCTGGAGTGGGAGGACGTACACGTCGAGGCATGCCGGTGGGAGCACGTGATGTCCGAGACGGTCGAGCGACGGCTCGTTGAGATCCTCGATCACCCCACCATGTCGCCGTACGGCAACCCCATCCCTGGCCTCGACGAGCTTGGTGAAGGTCTGGCAGCGGAGTCGTTCCTCGCCGGGGTCGAGCCACTGGAAGCCATCGCCGGCAGCGACGAGCAGCGCGTCATCGTGGCCCGGATCGCCGAGCCTGTTCAGACTGACGAAGCGCTGATGTCCGCGCTGCGGCGCGTCGGCGCCCTGCCCGGAAAGATCGTCACCGTTGCTCGAGGCGCCAGGGGTGTACTGGTGGCGAGCGGCGGCGAGTCCGCCGAGATCGACGGTGAGGCTGCCGGCCACCTGTTCGCCCGCCGACTCTGAGCGCGATCCCACGACAAAGATGATCGACCGACACTCCTCTCCGGTGTGCTGCAAACCTTGTGGCCAGCGGAGCTGACCGTGCTGAAGTCCCCCTTCATCGGTCTCCCGCGGGAGGTCGCCGTCCTCGTCGCGGTCGCGGTTGCGGTCGCGGTCGGCTTCGGCGTGGTCGCGCCTGCGATTCCGCTGTTCGCCAAGTCGTTCGGTGTGGGCAGCTTCGCCGCGGGGGCGGTGATCTCCGCGTTCGCCGTGATGCGGTTCGCGTCGGCGCTCGGCGGAGGGCGGCTGGTCGACGCGTTCGGTGAACGCGCCATATTGGCCATCGGGATCGGCATCGTGGCCGTCTCCACCGGTCTCGCCGGTTTGGCACAGAGCTACCCGCAGCTGCTGGTGCTGCGGGGCCTGGGCGGCATCGGGTCGGCCATGTTCACGGTGTCGGCCATCGCCTTGCTGTTCCGGGTCGTTGACAGCGGCAGCCGCGGCCGAGCGAGTGGGCTGTTCCAAGGCGGCTTCCTCATCGGCGGTCTGCTCGGCCCGTTGGCGGGCGGCTTCCTGACGGGTGTCTCGCTGCGGCTGCCGTTCTTCGTGTATGCGATCTCGCTAGCCGCCGCAGGTGGCATCGGTGCTCTGTTCCTGAGCTCGGCCAAGCTGAGGCCGGTGCACAAGCCCGCCGACGGTGACGCGCGGTCGGCACCGGATAAGGGTGGTGAGGTGGTCTCGACGACCGTGGCTGAGGCGTGGGCGCAACCGGCGTACCGCAGCGCGGTCATGGTGAACTTCGCGATCGGGTGGGCACTCTTCGGAGTTCGGATGAGCCTGATTCCCATCTTCGTCACCGACGCTATGGGCCAGCGTGCGGTCTGGATCGGTGCAGGGTTCCTCTGCTCGAGCGTGGCGCAAGCGGCGCTGCTCCTCGTCGCCGGCCAGTTCGTCGACCGCCGTGGGCGACGGCCAGCCATGGTGCTGGGCTCGGCGGTGACTGCGGCCGCGTTCGTCACCTTGGCGTTCTCGAGCGTGCTCCCTGTCTTCCTGGTCGCGATGACGGCGATTGGTGTCGGCGGTGCTTTCGTCGGCACGGCTCCCGGTGCCGTGGTCGGCGACATCATGAAAGGTCGAGGCGGCCGCGTCGTCGCGGCGTTTCAGATGGCGTCGGACCTCGGCGCCATCACCGGACCGCTGGCGGCCGGGTGGCTCGTTGACAACGTATCCTTCGCGTCGGCGTTCTTCTTGTCTGCTGCTGTCCTACTGGTGGCGATGGTGATGTCGCTCCGGATGCCGGAGACGCTGCGTCGTGACGACGTCCGACCCCGGCGGGACGGCCCGCGCTAGCTGGGCCATCGCTCGGACGCGGTCGAAACATGGCAGGGCCGGGGGTCCGTATCGGAGGCTACCCTTGGACGTCTCGGCCCGGCGGGTCGGGACAACGGGAGGGTGCGGATTCGATGACGACGCTTCGCGGGCGTGCGGGCGCGGTCGTGGCAACTCTCGTGGTCACCGCGGTTGGGTGCAGCTCAGAAAGCATCCCCGAACCCGTCGGGGAGACCGCTCCCCTCCCGCAGTCCAACCGGGGCGCCTGCGGCGAGCTCAACATCGCCTACAGCCCGGGGAACGGTTACGAGGCGAGCGCCTTCATCGTCGGGCGTCTCGCCAAGGACGAGTTGGGCTGCGACGTGTCCTATCTGAAGACGAACTCTCGCAAGGCATGGCGGCTGGTGGCTTCCGGCCGCGCGGACGTCTACCTCGATGCCTACGGCAGCCCCGACCTCAGCCAGCAGTTCACCGCTCCTGACGGGCCGGTCACCGACCTAGGTCCCAACGGCATCGTGGGCGGGGTCGACGTGCTGGCGCCGTACTTCATGGCGGAGTACGGCATCGAGACAGCACGCGACCTGCCCGACCTCCCGCCTGCCGTCTTCGGCAGTCCGGGGCCGTCGTTGTCAACAGTTCCTTCCCTACTACCGCTGGCGCAGTCCTTCCTCGAGTTCCAAGGCCTCGACTTCCGACTGAAGAACTACGTGGACACCCATCCCCGTGCTGGGATGCGCGACCTGCTCGCGGCGCCGCGGAGCAACGACGACACGAAGAACCCCAACTTCTACCTGGTCGAGGGACCACAGAAGTTCTTGGGAGACGGTCCTGGCCGCGTCGCGGTGCAGATCCCTGGGTCGGCCGCGGATCTGTGCGATCCGGACGGCAGGACGACGCTGTGCTCCTTCGATGACTTCGCATTCGTCAAGATCGCCAACTCGCAGTTCGCGGCGTCCGACAGCCCGGCGTACAACCTGGTCTACAACTACCGGCTCAAGCCGGGGCAGGCCTCGACTATCTTGGAGCTGGTCGAGTTGAGCGGGTACGACGTCGGTGAGGCAGACGTCGTCTCATGGATCAACACGCACTCCACCACATGGCAACGCTGGCTCAGGAGACCCTGAGCCAGCGCCACACGGCGAGTGAGTCGGCTGCTACTTGGAGAAGATGCTGACTCCTCCAGGCCCGACCAGCAGCCCCACGACGATCAGCACGATCCCCCAGAGCAGCTGGGAGCGGACGATGGCGACAATGCCGGCAATCACCAGGATGACGGCGATGATCCACAGGACGAATTCCATGGGTGTTTCCTCCCTTCGGCACCGGCAGTGCCCTGAACCGGGGCCCCTAAACCTTTCGTCCGCTCGGGCAGAACAGGCTGCATACGCCGCACATACATGCCACCGCGCCGCAGAGCGCGTCGTCGCGACGGCATAGCATGCGTTCGCACGTTCGTCTGAGGCAGGAGATTCGGTGACAGCCACCCGCAGCAAGCGAGAAGGACTCATCGTCGACTCGCTGATTGAGGCCTTCGAACCTCTGATGAAGGCTGATCCCGACGCGTTTCGCACAAAGTTCCGCAAGATGGCGTCCGACCCGTTCGCCTTCTATCGCGGCAGCGCGTGCCTCTTCTACGCCGACATGGCGGATCTGAAGGACAAGTACGCCGATGACCGCACTAGCAAGATCTGGATACACGGCGACCTGCACGCCGAGAACTTCGGCACGTACATGAACTCCGAGGGAATCCTCGTCTTCGACGTCAACGACTTCGACGAGGCCTATGTCGGGCACTTCTCTTGGGACCTTCGCCGCTTTCTCGCCAGCCTGGCGTTGATGGGTTGGCAGAAGGCGCTGCCCGACGACAAGGTACGTGAGCTGTCCGCGACGTATCTGAAGGCGTATGTGGATCAGGTGGGCCACTACGTCGACGAACCACACGACCACGCCTACGCCCTCCGGCTCGACAACACTCACGGCGCCATCCACGAGGTGCTGCGTGCCGCCCGGATGGCGACGCGGGTAGAGCTTCTCGAGTCCGTCACCGAGATCGTGGATTTCGACCGCCGGCTGCGCCGCGGCGGCACTAGCCGTGAGCTCAGCAAGACGGAGCGCAAGAAGGTTGAACGCGCCTACAAGCGTTATCTCACGTCGATTCCGGCGGCTAAGCGCGAGAAGCACGATGTCTTCTACGATGTCAAGGACATCGTGGGCAAGAAGGGTTTCGGGATCGGGAGCGCTGGGCTGCCGGCGTACACCATCTTGATCGAGGGCTACAACCAGGCACTCGAGAACGACGTCCTGCTCACCATGAAGCAGGGAAACATCGCCGCCGCCAGCCGGGTGCTCCAGAACTCGGAGGTCGAGGCCTTCTTCGAGCACGAGGGTCATCGCACGGTGGTGAGTCAGCGCGCACTCCAGGTGCACACGGACTCCTTCCTCGGGCACACGACGGTCGACGGCGTGGGCTTTGTCGTCTCCGAGATGTCACCGTACGAGGCTGACCTCGACTGGGGCGAGATCACCGAACCCGACGAGATGGCCCCGGTGCTAGATTCGTTGGGTCGCGCCACGGCGAAGATCCATTGCGTCTCCGACGACGACAGTGAGGAGTCCCTGGTCGACTTCTCGACCGAGCACGCCATCGCTGACGCCATCGGTGACGACGTGGCGGCGTTCGTGGAGGACCTGGTCGACTTCGGGCTCGGTTATGCCATCAAGGCCCGCAAGGACCATGCGTCGTTCGTGGACGCGTTCCGCAGTGGCGCATTCGACCTCGTCTCAGCCACCTGACTGAACCCCTCCCACCGGCGCTGCGGTTTGCCGCCTTTGGTTGCCAGCCCGCCCACATTCAAAGCGTGTCGGGCTAACCTTGGGGCATGTGTCGAAACATCAAGCCTCTCTACAACTTCGAGCCATCGGCCACGGACGACGAGGTCCAGGCGGCGGCGTTGCAGTACGTGCGCAAGGTCGCGGGTACGTCGAAGCCGTCAAGCGCGAACCAGGCCGCGTTTGACCAGGCAGTCACTCAGGTCGCGGCCACGACCCGGCGGCTTCTCGACGACCTGGTAACCAAGGCGCCGAAACGAGACCGCGAGGTCGAAGCCGCCCGGGCCAAAGAACGCAGCAGCCAGCGCTTCGCCGCGTCGGCCTAGCAGCGAGCGCCGACGGGGCACTCGCAGCGGTCAGGGCAGGTCGCCCTGAGGGCCGACAATGTTCGGGTTGTCCGAGACATCTGGTGAGCCACTCATGCCGGCTTTGGACTGGACGCTGCTGGCAGCCCTTTTGGCGGCATCGCCAAGCTTCTCGCCGACGATGGGGGCCTTCTCCCGTGCCAGGTCCTGGGCGTCATGCTTGGCCTGCTGGACCTTCGGGCTACTCCAGGTGCGCTGGGACAACGTGACGATCTGTTCATACCGCTCACGCCCCGCACGGGCTCCCAGGACGTAGCCGGTCGCGCCGGCGGCCAGCAAAAGCACCTTGCTCATAGTGTTCCTCTCGCATGCAGTCGTCGCGTGCCCGGTGTCGAGACGCGTGCACGACCCTATGTCGTGCCCTGTGCCCAACACTATCGATCACACCCACGCAGCCCTCCAATGAGCGCCTGCCGTGAGCGGTAGGCCGCCGCCGCCGCTACCGTGTGGGGCGGAGTCACGACCTGAGGTGGTGTGATGAGCGGCGAGGCTCGACGAGAGTGGGCGACCCGGGCCGTCGGGGACGGCAACGCCACGGTCAGCAAGGCGTTTCGCTCACCAGCGTTCCTGCGCAGCCGCGCCGAAGCCGAGCAGCTGGTCCATGACGCCAGCGCGTTGCGGCAGCTGGCCGACCGCGTCGACGCGATCGACGTACGTGGCAGCTCGCTCGAGTTGGTGAACGACAGGCTGAGTGCAGCTGTGGCCTTGACCCGCACTCTCGCTGACCAGCTCGACGCTGGCACGGTAGGAGGCGAGGAGTCTTTGGCGAGGAGGGGGGCTGATGCGGCTCGGCAGCGGCTGCTCATCGCCGGCCTCCACTACTTGGTGACTCCGGACGACCTGATCCCGGACTTCAAGGCGGGCGGGTATGTCGACGATGCTGTCCTGCTCAGTTGCGTCTTCGGGATGGCGTCGGTGGAACTGGCTGCCTTTCCCGGCGGAGAGCTCGAGATCTGAAGTTTCCCTCGGCTCAGCGGCCATCGAGGGTGGCCCGACAGCTTGCCGGGCCACCCGCTGTGGTCTCTCGGTCAGCCGCCGAAGACGCGCCAGATCTGGCCGCTCCACGCCGGGTTGCCGCCGAAACCAGTAGACGGTGACACCGAGAAGGTGACGACGGAGACCTTGCCGTTGCGCACGACGATGCCAGCCGGGAACGGGACCCTCCGATAGCTCCGGTCACCGTTCGGCGAGACCTTGACGACGCGCCCAGGGAAGCAGGTGGGGATCTGGTCGAACCCGCAGCTTCCTCCGAACAGCTCGCTCACGTAGAGGCTTCCGTCTTTGCCTCTGGCGACACCGGTGATGCTGGTGAACCCGCCCCACCATCTGATTGGGTTGCCGAGCCGGTCGTACTTCCAGACGCGGGCCTTACCGGGTATCTCCGAGTGCAGCTCGCCGACGTAGACCCTGCCGTCGGCGCCGCGCGCCAACGTCGTCGGCACAGCATCGATTCTCTTGCCGTACTCCGGCATGAGCGCCCACAGCCGCACCTTGCCGTTCTTGACAGAGGCGATGTAATCGCCGGCGGCGTCGGCCACCAGGACCTGGTCGCGAAGCGCAAGGACTGAGTACGGGTTGGAGTCGACACCTTCGCCGTCGGGATCGTTGCGTTGCTCGAACGCAGTCACGTTCGCGATCGCGCGTAGCGGCCTGCCGATATGGCGTTTGAGGAGCTGGCCGGACTGCCAGCCAGGCAGACCCTGCGGTACGGCGCCTGGCGGGACCGCGGTGATGATGGCGAAGTAGCCGCCGCCAAGTCGCTTGCTCGCTCCGTCTGAACCGACTGCAAAGCTGCCGTCTTTGCTGGCGCCCGACAACAACCCGGTCATCACCCGCTTGACTGTGTCGCCGTGGATGCGGGTGACCTTTCCGGTCTTGCCGATGCAGAACTGGTCCTCTCCGCGCCCGAAGCAGTTGTCTGGATTGTTGCCGCCATGGCCGGCCTCGGCCACTAGCAGGTCCCCGTTCGGCAAGACGCTGAGCTGACGAGGGTTGTCGAGTCCAGTGGTGACGACGCGATGTTTGTCGAACCGGGGGCCAGTCGTGGTGCTCGCGTCGACCCCAGCGGGAAATGTCGTCGCTGCTGCCAGGGCAGCAATGCAGCCAACGGCTAAGGCCGCCAAGCGCGCACGCAGGTGTCGTTGGTCGTTGATCATGAAAGTTCTCCTTTGTCATGATCAACGTAGGGGACATCGGCCTGGCCGCACATGGCCCACGTGAGGCATGGGCATGGCCCAGAAGGACCCAAGGGGCTCAGTGGCCTGACTAGCTGCTGGGTGCCAACCGGGCTACTGCTTCGGGGCTCGGATACTAGGAGGCAGTGCCGATGAGCAGACCCACCACCGACGTGCCGATGAGGGCGAGGAAGGCGATCAGACAAAGCAGCAAGGTCTCGGGTGCCGGCCAACCCGACCAGGTGCTGTCGTCGGCGCGCTCGCCGCCGCGCACGGGTATGCCCATCGTGGCCATCTCACCCTCCGCCTGGCCCGAGGTCACAGCCCTTCGCAGACTTACCAACCTCGGTACCGCTGCAGGTATCGTCTCGCCACCGGCCCCCCGTTGACCGTCACGACACTCCGCCTTTTGCCGTAATCAGCCGAACGGGCCTTTGCCGTCATCAGCCGAACGGATGATAGGTCCGGCGCGTCGCCCGGTGGCTCAGCCGGCAAGCTCGCGCTGCAGCGGTGTCGGGAAGCTGGGAAGCACCCGCACTCCCCCCAGCCATTGCGTCAAACGCGAGGCCTCCGTGTCGACCTGGGCGGCCACGTCGCTCCCGACGTCCTCGAGCAGCCGCACCACCACCCGTGCGTCGCGGTGTTGCGCCCAGCCTCCGATGACGCGACCGTCGCTCCACACCGTCGGTCCCGCGTTGCCGTACCTGTCGAAGAGAAGCGCGCGGTGGGCACCGAGATACCAGTCGCGGCCCTTCCAACCCATCGTGGTCGGGTCAAGGGCCGGAAGCAGCGCCACCCACGGGGCGACGGGATCCTCCGGCTCCAGATCGGCAGCGAGCAGGAGGCCCTGCCGGTCGTCGGCGAGGGTGACCTCGACGGCCCCGATGTCGCGTAGTGCTGCCTTCGTCTGCGCCACCGTCCAGCCTGTCCACCACTTCAGGTCGTCGTGCGTTGCCGGTCCGAACGCGCCGAGCCAGTGCCGCGCCAACGTGCCGCGTGCCTCGGTCGCGGACGGTCGCCGGTCAGCATCGAGTGCCTGGCTCCAGTCCCGCATCAGCACCCAGCGAGGCTGGCGGTCGTTCCAGGCTCCGCCGGCGCGTGCCCGGGTGGCTTGTCCTGATGCAGACAAGATCGTCATCATCCGGGTGGCGACTCCGACCGTCTGGGCCTTGTCGCCGGA
>JAABUS010008930.1_pt1 | contig 10778 bp, 17 predicted proteins | sample 5560161 | NCBI WGS metagenome assembly JAABUS01 (sample SAMN10711885, study PRJNA513376) | rock metagenome | isolation source: Antarctica rocks | place: Antarctica: Victoria Land, Trio Nunatak nord | collected 2016-01-04
TTGCCATAAAGAGCACACCTGCTGTTGATGGCGAGCAGAGTCTCCACCTCCGGCTGAAGCAGCCCCTTGTGGACAGTAACACAAGGACGACCTGCATTAAAAGCTGGCAAAGGTCAGCACAGCTAAGCTTGACCAGCTGACCAAGCAACAACCTGTCTCACCCGGTGTACATGCAAGCAACATGAAATGGTTGATCCATATGTGATGTGTCTCTGGCTAAACCGCAGGCCGCAAGGACTGAACAGTGGGTCGATGCTGCCTGAGATGTTTGACCAGTACTCAACTCGAGGGAAGAGGAAGAAGCATTGCAAACAATACATCCCAGACATACAGTTGCAAGCATGGAATGGAGATCTTTGTTTGCATGCTGAGCTCTGTTGCGTACAAATTGAGTCTGACTATGTGATGCAGCTCTTGAGTGCCCCAGCATGCGAGATCTGGAAACCTTTCGGACAACGGGTTTTCCCGAAGCTCCGCCAACTTGCAGATCCTTGAATCTCTGCGCCAGTCGACTGGCCGGATCTTGCATGCGAGACATCCAGATTGCGTATCAAGAGTCGAGGCTCGATATCGGCCACCTTGGGCCTCAGTCCCACGCCGTCCCAGACTTCGCACGAGTGTGTGCCCTTCCTCTTACCCCTGATCCCCCCTTGTGTTGACCTGTTCTTGATGTACTCGTTGACTAGTCCTGTGCAGACTCTCAACAGCGCCAGTGGCCTGATTGGGGACGGTCCCTGCTCAAGTGCTGAAGACCGCCTTTGAGTTACAGTCCAACGCCCTGGACAGCTGCGCAGCTGCCTGCACCTGCAAGGGCTGGCAAGCTGCAGTCACTGACAGTCCCATCAGCACTTTGCATTTACACGCAAATGGCATCTCCAACAACAAGGCCTTCACAGCTTGTCTTGCAACATGGTGCGAAGCAGGCCAGCTCAAGTTGACTGCTCCAATCATCTGATTGGGCAGGGACCAAGCTGAAAGCATGCCTTGTCTCCAGCAGTCACTGCAGTCCATTCAGCACGCTCACTACTGCGTGACAGTGGACAAGCACTTTGCTGATGTGCTATACAGCTACATGGCACGCTCTCCAGCGCTGAATTTTCGCACGCCAATCTCTTGTCTGCAGTTCCCGTGCTCAGCCACTTGACACAGCTGAACACTTTGCATTTGTCAGCAAGGTATAGAGATCATGGATCATCCACGTTGCTCAAGTGTTTGGCTAAATGCCCCAAGCCGCTAGAGAGGCTCAGCATTGAAAGCTGCAACATTCAATGCCATTTGGGACTGGCCAGAGCTTGGAAACAATTTGCACGGCATCTAGTGTGGTTGCAACTCTGCCTCTAATTTCCACATTGAGGAGGGCTATCTGACGTGCTTGAGTCAACTCACTGGATTGAGCTTTGTGAAGTGTTGTGTATCTTTTCATGACGAGGTGAGGACACTGACAAACCTCCTCTCACTTGATCTGTCAGAGTGCAGCTGGTATTTAAGTAGAGAGGTTTCTTTTGCAGCTTGGCCTGCCTTGCGGTCATTCACGTTCGATCGTTGCAATTTGTTCCAGTCAGAACCTCCGTTTGTGCCTGACACGCCATCTTTTCATGTTTTGGTGCAGACCAACCACCTTGCAGCTGGCATGGAGCATGCAGATGTTCATGTACGTTCAGCAAAAAAAATCAGATCACAACGCACTTTGGCTGAGGTTTTAGCTCCAACCCTCTCCACTTCCATTGTCAGCCTGCATCTGGATTTATGTTGACAATGTGAAGTATCCTTTTATCTGGACACCATGAGCCAGTTACTCGAGCTCTGCATGCGCTTAGAAAGTCTGCACCTGAATGGAAGCTGTGACAAGGAACCTGGCCAGCATGATTTTGTGTGCTGCAAAGGGGCTGCGGGACAGCTTAAGCACTTGAAGTTGAGTGGTGTATGCTGCATCAAACTTGACTTCTCGGCTTAATTCTTGACAAGCATTCATTTGGTGCGTGTGGATCTGCCAAACCTGCCTTGCAGATTGCCTTTGCCAGAAATTCTGCAGTACTGCACCAACAAGGTATTTGCTAAAAGGGCTAATGTGCTTGACAAAGGTCAGCTTGGCCTTTGTAGACTGGTAGAAATTGACAGCCCACAACAGCTTCCTGCTGCTGCATCTATACCTGAACTGCAAAGCAACATGCATCACTTGAGTTTGGAGGACAGAAGTGTTGAGGCGGTGATGGGGAGTTGTGCCTTGGGGTGTCTGAGGGTTTGTTCAAACCTAGAATGGTTGACTTTGCCATATGAGTGCTACTTGTCAGAAAGGAGAAGAACTGTATGCATGGGTGAAAGCTAGTTGTCATAAGCATGTTGTTGACTATGGCATTTACTTCAGCGACTGTCAGCGCATGAGCTGTAGGTGCTTTCTTTGCTGCAGTTGTGTGACCGTACAGTTGGCCAACTAAGTTTTGCTGCCAAATGGAGTAGGCCTTGCGCACATGGACTGTTTGATATGCATTCGTGTGTCGACTCACGTAAATTTGTATGAATTGTCGCCTTTGTCTGTCTTGGCACTTTGTTTACGCTGTAAGCTGACTGATGTGCCAGTGGTATCATTATCTCTTTCTCATCATGGACTGCGAATGACGTGTCTAGCAAAGTTTGAATTCAATGTGCAAATGCTCCATTGGCCTTGTTGGTATGCGTGCCATGCCAAATCCCTCATGCTTGTGTACTAATTATGGTACCTCATTGTCGTTACTTGTTGAGTGATGGGGTGCATACTTGTTATTGAAGAGTTCAGCAGAGCATAACAAGTTCCAACAGCCAAAGCCACTCAAAGTTCAAGCTTGACCTTGGAGTTTGGCAAAAGAGCTTGTCCTATCCTGATCAAGTATCACTACCCGTGCCGATCATATGGATGCGGCAGTCATAGTCTTTAACAAGGAAGGCAGTGCAGACGTTTTCAACCTGTTCCTTGATATTGCACTTGTTGTTGCACTTGTCATGCGCAACTAGCAAATTTACGGACGCATCAGCTGCTGATTCTGTTGGCGCTCAGCAATCCTGCACATCCTTCCTGCAATCGGCCAGCTTTTGCTTGACAGATGAGAGCTTGCTCAGAGCTTCTTTGCTTTTTGGTTCCAGCACAATAGCCTCCTTGTAATCCTCAATGGCCTCTTGCAATCTGTTCATGGCCTCCCTGCACCAGCGCTTGCATCCTTGATGCATGAATGCGCACCATATGATACAGTTGTAATGCAAATTGACCTAGCATACAGAAAGACAGTCTACTGCATCCACTCTGATAGATAAAAGCATGCGTGCATGCTCTGCATGCAAAAGCAAATGTGTTACATGTATAGCACATATTGCCTACTTACCGGGCAGAGCCTCGGCGCAAGAAAGCCTTCACATTACGTGGCTCCAGCCGCAGGACATACCCACAGTCTGCTTCAGCATCAGCTAGATTGTTTAGTTTCAAGTGTGCTAACGCTCTGTTGTTGTAAGCAGCTGCCAGTGTACTGTCTGTCTCCAGTGCCTCACTATACAGCCTCACTGCCTGTGTAAAAGAGCATACAGTCAGCGCAAGCTGCCATTTGGCACAACCAGGTTGTGCAGGCAATGCAGGTTGACAAGCTTGTTTTACCCAGGTATCCTGTTTGAGTACATCCTGCAGTATGAACATGCAGCTTGTGCAACAATTATTGACTGTACATATCTGACCAAAGGGGAAAACACATGTTGAACAAATGAATGAATGAATGATTGGATGAATGAGTGAGTGAATGAATGCATAAATGAAGGAATGAAACAAGAAAGAATGGACGAATGATTGGACGACCAAACACATGCATGCATAAACAATGATCATGTTCTGGCAAGATAATTCTATGTGGGACTTCAGGCTTCACACGAAAACTTCAGCACAACAAAGGGTTACAGCCTGCAATCTGAAACAAGTACCTCAGGTAGCTTGCCCTGCTTGAGAGCAGTGTTGCCCTGCTCCTTGAGGGCTTCAGCTGGCGGTACCTCTCTCACTGTGACTGCAGCTGGCTTGGCAGCTTGCGGGTCTGCCAGACGAGCCTGCAATGCTGCAGGGCTATCTCGCTGCCGTTTCCGCTCATTCTGTTTTCTGGCTTCCTGCGGAACTGACAAGATTAAGCAGACCTGTTACCACACAAGTTGGTCATCACCTGTGGCAGCATGAGGAATTGTCACAGGATTTTGCGCAGCCAACCCAAAGGCACACAGTCCTGCATTGTGCAGGCTGGACCAAACTTCATGAGTGAGACTGTGCAGATCAGCAGTTGATTGAGCATTTCTGCGCAAGCACATCAGCTTCCAGGACTATGCCACCTCAACAAGCAGATGATGACGTCCAGGATGCAGCAACTGCAAGTTAATGAGCAGTCTTACCTGAACCCATGCAGCACTGCTGGACACCTCAGAGACTGTGAAATCAAGTCGTTTGAAGTCATCCCCGTTGTCAAAAGTTCTACCTATGAAAGCATCGCCATTCACCTACAGACATTTCATGCATGTCTGAGACTGTGGGATGTCTGCAGATGATAGCGGTCAGCTGATGCAGAAAACACCAAAAGCGTCTTGCCTGAAGTTGGATACCACAGCATGAAGCTATCTCTGAGGCCCGCTGATTGATGCTGGCGCCTGAAAAGGAAGCCTCATCATCAGTGTATAGGTTGATGCCGATGAAGTCATTGTCCTTGCTGTTAGAGAGCAGCGAGGTGTGCTCCACCTGTCAGTGTCCAGGCAGCTTTCAGTGAGTCAGACCAATGAATGCGGAGCTTGACAAGCATTTGTTCAGATGCTGTGCATCAGCAGAACAATATAGCAAGATAGCAACAGCAGCAAGGGCAATGCAGCATACCATGCTCATTGCTGTGGCAGTGTCCAGCATTGCTTCATCAACATCTGAATTGCCCGGGACATTCTGCATTAGTGCTGCTCGCCGGGCTGCTTTCTGTTCTGGCGTTCTAGGCCCTCTGACCTTAGAGAAGTGTCTCTGCAATACATGGAGGGGGATGCTTGGCCAGATGGCTCTGTAAATCAGCTGTTGATCTGATTACGGTGCTGCCCACCTTGCATCTATCTGTCAATGCCTTGATTTCGCTTTCTTCATGGTCAGGTTTGAAATTCTCCTCCCACTGCTCAATAGGTTCCGACCTATCACAAGCATGCTTGGTTAGTCGGTGCCCAGGCAACATCAACAGCAGTGCTTGTTTACTTACACAGCCGCTGGGATGTATACAAAGCTGAAGGTGTTTGGCATGGTCCTCAAAACACTCAGATGCTTCTTGATGATTGCACCTGTCGGTGCAAGAAGACAAACGACCGCAACGTTTGATTAGGAACTTCGAAGTCTGATGCAGCCTAAGCGGCACTGCACTGTTACATGCGCTCTGTTGCTGAAGGTACCCCTATATAGAGGGCAAATCGATGCCGACTGGACTGACCCCAGCGCCCGGTCCTCAGAAGGGTGGATCCTAAAGCAGATCCTGAAGGGTGGAAGGACAACCTGATTGCGCAGACGGTTGCAACATACAATTTACAGAGCGCGACAGTCTGTTTCAGAGCATGCAGCTTACGTTGAGCCAGCACATAGCTAGTTGATACAAATTTGCAGGGACCTGAGAGTTAGCACAATCTATTTAAACCAAATGCATTTTGTACATGACATCATTGGCTGAGCCATATGGATGTATGCATATGCTGCACATCAACTGGGTGATAATTATGATGTAATCTGCTCTAATGCAACTGTAGCACATCCTTTGATACATACATGCTTTGACCACTCTTCTGACGACTACTTGCTCTGCTCATTATTATGCTGTATAAAATGTACGCCAACTCTCTGCTGCATAGCCTGCTCCTGCCCCCCAGGTGTGATGTTTGAGGCAATCTCTGTATCATGGCACTCTACAAAGAGTCTATGGCAAGATTGGAGAAAATAGGTTCCAGCCGGTTCACATCTTCAACAAGACTCTTGATGCCTGTGTCAAGGAGTTCCAAGCCTGCCATGCCAAGGCCCTCCTCAAACAGCTGCCGAGTCACCTCCACTGTCTCAGAGCTGCTGAATTCCACTTGCTGAGCTGAGTCAGGTGACAGCTGCTGTGGAACGCCTGACTCATCATCTTTCTCATCTGCTCTGAAGCCGTCATTGTAGCCTTGCAGGGTGGTTGCCTTGTCTAGGGAGTCTACAATGCGCTCATTGAGAACCAGATAGTCAACCCCAGCCAAAGCCAATGCATCTGCAGCATCATCAGACATCAAGGGGCTACTTGTGATGAGCCAAGGCTTGCAATGGCATCAGAAAGGAGCCTCTGCAACCAATGCAGAAAATGCAATGACCAGAGCATAAAGTTGACCTGCTTTGCTTCTGAATCCAGCCACCATGACCTTGGTCTTTGGGTGGTACTTGGCGCAGTAATTGTAAATTCGCTCTGCAAGCTGTACTCCAGGGTTGTCATTGTCAAATAGACTGCCGCCGTCTGATCGAGGCCCCTGTCATGCACCATACACATGTCAGACCACTGTCAGTCTGTAAGCATTTACATCATACTGCTAGCATGAGTGTAGCAAGGAACGCAAAGTGCAAACAACATAGACATGTTGCTGCAGCACAAAACCAATGGCCACGATAGCAGCACAGACTTTAACTGCATCAGTCTCATGGGTGTGCTGCGACATACAGAGCGTGCCCAAATAGTGCCTTGTCAGCACATTGCGTTTGCCCAGTTTCTAGATGCACTGCTTTGTTGCTCATCTGCTCACCCTTTGATTTTTGATGTAGCCTGGGTGCTTCTTGTACCAGTCCATGATGCGGCCAACGTTGGGTTGGATCACACTGACGCCAGCTTGCGCTGCAGCTTGAGCCTGGACAAAGCTGCAATGCAGAACAAACCCTACTTTGACTATATGTGGAAGACACTGCTGGCATGCAGTTTGAGGGCAATGACGCAAAACAAGGTCAGCAATAGGTGAGCAGAATGCCAAACCTGTAAATCAAAGTAACATGAGCCGCTATGCCCTCTTGCTCTAACTGCTTAGCTGCTTGAATGCCTTGCCATGTGGCCGGAAGTCTGATCAGGATGCGATCTGAGCTGATGCCATTTTCTTTGTAGTTTTCTATCAGACTGTGAGCCCGAGATAGCATTTTGTCTGCGTGGCATAAATCAGTTGCGCTTATCTGCACACTGTGACATCATACGGCATGGTGTAGATGTCGCCAGGAGACGTCAACACACACTGGCAGACCTGTATCGTAAGCTGCTCTTGGGTCAACTTCAGTACTCACTCGCCCTTCCACTTGCTCAGCAAATATTGCCCCAACATTTGCAAGAGCTTTGTCCAGGATGCATGCTAGTTTGTCGGAGTCTGTTTGGCACTTGTCATACTGGATTCCATGCTCAATGGCCATCTATGAAGCAGCAACTGTATGATCAGCATGGTTTCTGCAGCAGAAAGCCTGTGCTGTCTGCAGTTTTCAGCTTGCCTGATATTCTCTGGCAACCCTGGGGTTGCCCATCATGCCCGCAAGCACAGTGCTGCTGACAGTTGCAGCCTGTAGCTCAAGCTCTTCTATCTTCTGCATGAGGACAGTATCAGGGATAATGGTCGACCATTGGCTCAAGGCCTCTAGCTCCGTCGCTGCTGTCGAGCTGGAAGGTGGCTTGATCCTCACTTTCTTGGCTGTCGCTTGGGCCATGCAGCGGGTGCTCTGCCGCAATGTGGTGCGGACACCATGGTACTGGCATGGCAACGTACGCAGCGGATGTCCGACATGCGCTGTCATTGTGCACATCGATCCCAGCGCAGCGACCGACATTCAAGCGCAGCGATCTTGATAGTCCAGCTGATAGTTGAGCAGAAAAGTCAAGATTGATAGTTGACCGCGCCAGCTGGCTGCGTTGACCGACAGATTTCTGACAGAGCACTCGCAGGGCAGGGCTCACTGTAGTTCCTCCATTACGTGCACGGGTCACATGTGCTTTGCTCAACTGAAGTGCAGTCGTGAAGTCTAGCCAAGGACACTACTGATGGCTCCAAAAGTTGCATCCAAAGCCAAAAAGCCTGCAGTTCCAATACCAGAGCCTGAGGACAAAAACACAGCCCCGGATCTTGGCTCTGTGGTTGCAGATTTGCGCAGCAGTGATACTGAGGCACAACAGCAGGCACTGACAAGGTTGTTTGCAGTCAGAGAGTATGCTGGCGCCAAGGTAGCTAACAGCATGAAAGCAGCTGGGTTGGAACAATTGGCATGACAGAGTAACATAATTCATGTGGTGCCACTTCTGCAGGTTGCCGTTAGTTCTTCTGAGCTGGTCACCAGTCTCTTGGTGCTAGTAAGCTCTGACACTAATGAGGTGCAAGTGCTCAGCGCTCATTGTCTAGCCCGCTTTTCAGCCTGGCAAGGTGTAGCACAACAAGCCATATGCAACTTCAGCAGTGCTGAGGTAAGTGACACAGCCGGCTTTCTTGCACCACCTTATCTTGTCCAGCAGACACATCTGAAATATGCTTGTTGCACTGCAGTCCTTGTGGAAATCATGCTTTATCAACACCAAGTTGGCAGCTGGTACACAAAAGGTGCGTATTTTGCATTGTTGGTTCCAGGTTGGCTTGCCTTCCAGTATAAAGGCATTACATCTGGCTTGTCTCTTCACCTGTACCCCTCCTGTATCTATGACATAGGTGTTGAGCAAGGAATTCTTGGAAGGCTGTCTCAGGTGCATGGCAACCATGTGTTTTGCCTCCCCTCGTGTCCTTCAGGGGCTGAGCACACTAAGTACAGCTCCTTTATGCGCACTTTACCAGCACACAAGCCCAAAGATCCAGGTCAGAGACCATACAAGGCAGCCCTCCAGCATTGGCCGTCCATGCAAACTGTCAACGTTGAACATCTAGGCAAGACCTACCAGTATGCTTGGTGTGCAGGAGTGTGCCTGTCAGCTGACTACAGCCTTGGCCACGGATGATGCTGCATGCAGCTCGTTTGTGCCTGATGGTGTCAGAGGTCTGCTGGATCTGTGCAGCTCATCTGCGGCAGCCCCTGTGAGGGAGCAAGCATGCTTTGCCCTGTGTCAAATAGCCAGACCATCACCAGGCTGCCATGCCTGCATACATCTACAGACGCTGGGTGCAAGCCAAGTATTGTTACAGCTGCTCAAGGGTATGTTTCGTTCCCTGGCATAATCAAGTTTGCAGCTCATCATTGGCTGTTGATCCAGCCTCTGTAGCTGTTTGCGCCCTACAGGTGCAGGGGCTAGCACACACAGTAACACACGAGCAGAGGAGCATGCAGCCTTGTTGCTGTGCACGATGGTGCAGAGACAGCCACATGCAGCGGCACAGGTGCAACTCTGCTCTTGACCCTCAATTGTGCTGTGAGCATGTCAATGCGCTGTATTGGATGTAAAAAACATGATAGTTATTGCAGGTCACCCATGCATTGAGCTCCTTGCACTGCTTTTGCAGGATTTCTTGCGTCCACGTTCTGCTGAATACAGGCACTGCATTGCAGTCAATTTTGGCTGTTTTTCACGTGAACTGCTTGCAACGCATCTGTGGCATATCCTTACGTCACCATGTGCCAAAATGTTGTCATACTGAATAGGTGCAACACCTTTTCTGTAGAGCCTCAGGAAAGCAAAGCAAAAGACTCAGGTGGCTAGGATATATTGTCAGGATGCCTAATGATAGATTGCCTAAGAGGCTTTTGTTTGTTGAAGTCAAGGGGCTTCGCCCACCTGGTCGCCCAAGGCCTAATTTCAATGATGTTGCGTCACGTGACTGTCAAAATTATAGGCCGATGATGTAATGTTAGGCCGTATAGGGATGCACAGAACAGGATGCTGTGGAGAAGCAAGACATGCCCTGCACGTACCTAGCTCATCACAAGCCCAAAAGCGTCATGTTTTAATTTTTTTGGCGCAGTCAATTGTGCATCTAGACTGCAAAATAGGGTGCATGATTCAGTCCGCTCGCTTATGTACATCCACGTGCATATTAAGTGGTCATTCTCATTTCTTGAAGCTGCACTATCATTGTGCAGGTACACGAGGGAGATGGCTTGCAGACCATTCTGGCTCTTCTGCCAACACCCTATGCTGGGCCATCTGCTTCTGATGCTGCTGCCGCAGCCACAGCAACAGCAAGCACAGGTGCAGCACCTGCTTGGGCCAACAAGCCTCAATCAAGCAGGCTTCAAAGCAGGGTTTTGCAGCTCTTGGCAGCCATCTTGCAGTCAGCTGTTGTACGCAGCAGCATATTGAGCACAGACAGCAGCCCAAGTAGCATGGTCTGCTTGTCAGTTCTGCTGAATACTCTGAACCCCGATGGCCCACAACTGCCAGTAGCGCCGCCAGTTGCTGTCACTCCAGCTGTGGGAAAAGGAGCAGTGGGAAAGGCAGATGGCAAGGCAAAGGCAGGTGGGAAGGGCAAGGCTGAGGCAGTTCCTTCATTGGCTGCTGTGCCACCTCCAGAGCTCCTGCCTCCTTTCCCTACTGCAGTGCAGCTGCCAGCAGTGCAATGCTTGCAGGTCTGCACAATTTGTGCGAATTTGCTTGACCTTGTGCTTGTCCTTGCATCAGGCACACATGCTGGACAGGCTTGCATGCATGCTGTCTGACTGAATGCATCATTACATGTGCATGTGCCAAGTCTGTGGGCTTTGCGCAGATGCACACATTTGCCAGCTCAAGTTTTTGCACAATCACAAGTGAAGCAATCAATCTTTTGATTGCATTGAACCTGCCATGTCGGATGCACGCAGGAGCTTGCCA
>JAABUS010008931.1_pt1 | contig 10777 bp, 7 predicted proteins | sample 5560161 | NCBI WGS metagenome assembly JAABUS01 (sample SAMN10711885, study PRJNA513376) | rock metagenome | isolation source: Antarctica rocks | place: Antarctica: Victoria Land, Trio Nunatak nord | collected 2016-01-04
AACTCATCGTCGCATCCCGTGTAGCTCAGTGGATAGAGCGGTCGTTTCCTAAGCGACAGGTCGTAGGTTCGAACCCTATCTCGGGAGACACTATCTGGCTGGCTGTTTTGTCTGAGGTGATGATGCTAGCTAGCAAGCATTATAGTCGGCGGCAAAGCCCTGCCACTACAAACACACTCAAAGCCGCTTCTGAAGATGAATCATTATTTCATGAATTTGACATCAACTGTAGGGCTGCAAACATAACAAAATTCTGATCCGATCTACCAAGGAAACATAACAAAATTGCATGAGTCCTGCAACAAGCCGCTGTTCAAACAAAACTCATCTGTCTAGTCTGCTCTGTGAGTTGCTGGAAACCGATGAACGTGACCTGCATCACGAAAGAGCCAGTTTCGCCGTGCTGAAGCAGTGAGGCATCATCAATCCGAGCCTGCAACTGGTCATGCAACAGCTAGAAGAGCTGTGTGAAGGGCAACATCAACATCAAAGGCAGAGTGTGATGCATCCTGCAAAACTGGACATTTGCAATCAATGCCCTTGACTGTGTTGTAGATTTGGCTGCTGGCATATTGAGCAGGACTGCAGCCATCATCACAACATACCTCAGCCTTTGACGCAATGCCATGACGTCTGTGTGACGCTGCAATGTCGCGGCTTGTGATACACCCTGCAGCTGCAGGCCCCTTGCAGGCTGCCTGTTCTGGCTGCATGCAGCCTTCGTGGGGTATGCAGAAGGCTTCTTTGGGGATGGCAAAGGCTTTTTTGGGGATGGAGAGGGCGGCGGCCAGGCACTGGATCCCTTCAAGGAACTTCTTGCCTTTCCAGCTATCACCTCAGAGGTGTCCTGTGGACACGTCTCGACAGGCAGTGCACAGCCTCCTACAGACTTTTGATGCAATTGCTCCTGGTTGGCTTGGTCACTGCAGCCTTCAACAAATGCCAGCCTCTGATTGCCTCGGGACTGCAGAATGGCGCTTGATTTGTTCTGCTGTCTTGCTGGACTTGAAGGGAAGTAATGCATGTCATTTGGGTCAAGCTGGGAAGAGGGGGACTGCTGCTGAATGTTTTGTCGGGGTGCAGCTGGCTGTTGAGCTTGACTGGCCCTTTCATAGTTGAAGAGCAGCTCAAGCTGTTTGCTGTCTTGCTGGTCAGCTAGCTGGGCATCACCACAACCCTGAAGGCTGGCAGACCTTGAACCCTCCTCATGCAGCAACAGGGTACCTGCAGTGACAACATACAGACCCCTACTGTACGAGTGTTTGTTTTGGTCTGTGCTCATCTTCTGAAAACTTGGACTCATTTGCACAACAAGCTGTGTAGGAATGAGGTGAGTACATGATTTGGATACTTGATTGGATAGTTGTTGATTGATAGTTGTTGATTGAGAGGGTGCTCGGCCATGGCTGTAGTGCAGTGCCATGGCCAAGCTGCCAACCCAGCAATGCAAGCATCACTAGTGGGAAGGCCCCCAGAAAAATAGGTTAGATAACAAGGGGGACAATGTCCCTCATTAGAGTTATCAAACTCTAAAGAACAGATACTACACTTGATCTTAGCCAAAAGGCCGAGAAAGGTATGAGCAATTTACAGTCCAGCTCCACTGATGTACCAGACGTGATGTCAAGGAAAAACCTGGCGAGTATGGGATGCCCACAAACCCTAATGCCCTAAGCTCTATGCTTGATATGCTAAAAATCTACATTCAGTGTAAACTGTACGTTCATTGAACTGGTTGACAGCAACGCATTTGATCTGCAGAAACAACTCATCATACTAACATAGCTGCGCTGATACAGAGTCAAGACAGCCGTGGCAAACCTGTTTGGTCTGGGAACCCTATGAAGCTTGCATGGATGGTGCCTGCTTGGAGGCTTGCAGCGCTGAGAGCATCCATACTCAAAGGTCTACCAGTGGCTGCATCAAAGACATCAGCACTTGCTTCATCCCCCTCTACAATACACAGCAAATTGTATGTCGAACCACAGATGCCAAAGCTGCTACCGTGACCTTTATTGGCATGCACAAAAGACAGCAGCATTGACAACTGCCATTGCTCATGAGTGATGGATGAACGGCAACGCTTGCAGGTCAAAAGCACAAGTGCCACTGGATGCAGAATGTTTTGATCTGATCCTTTTGCTGTTACCTTCTGAGCTGGTGCATGGCATGGGACTAGGCAGCTCTAGCGGCATCATCACACTCTCTGAGGCAACACCTTGCACACCACTAAATTCAACCACCGGACCTGTCCCAGAGCTGCTGCTGCAGCTGCTGTAACTGTCATCTGTCCAACAAGCAGGCACATGGTCTGTCCAGCTGTTGCGCCCTTTCCTCTTCTTCATCCTGGACTGCTCAGGGCTTGAGAAACTGGCCCTTTCAAAGGAGGCGGCCATGGAATGGACAGCATGCACCATGTGGTCAGAAGGCTTGACTGCTGCTTCAGATGTTGTGGCTGGGCCAGCAGTCTTGACTGAATTTGGCCTGGCCATGATTTGATGTACACCATCTTCAGTGCCGAGACCATTGCTCAAGGCCAGGTTTGAGTCTGCCGCATGCTGTCCAGCTATCCCGGCACCGTTATCCACTGCTTTGCCAGAGTCAACGCTTCCCATGCAGTGCCCATCTCCTATGGAGTTGCTGGCTTGCTGGCTGCTGGGCAACGCACCAGCAGGCATGCTAGATGCATCTGGTGTTAGGAAGCAGCTTTCTTTGCTGCGAGCCCCTTGCATGGAGGGCTGCCTGCTGGCAGGGCTGTGCTGCTGATGCATACTGGACTGACCATGACTGACTGCTGAAAGCCTGCTGGTCTGGCTCTTCTGTCCGGAGGCATGAGATTCAGCAGCGTGCTGTGATGCCTGGCAGGCAGATGACCCCTTTGCACTGCTTGTTTCCGCAACAATCCTTGCAGCATGTAGAACTCTGCTGGTGTGTTGGCTTCCCTTTGTGTGCACAGAGGCCACGTTAGGAGGCGATGCAAGCCATGTGACCTGGCTCTGCAGATGTGATGCTGCAGCAGGTGAGACCTGAGATGTAGAGGCTTGCTGTGCCAGCCTTACTGATGCCTGCTCATGCTGAGGAGCCAGACCATGCTGAGCACCTTGTTCAGGTTTGTGCAAAGCACGCATTGATTTGGGGTGCAGCCCGGCACCGATCATGCTGTCTGTCATAGGTCGAGTCACATCATGACTCTGTGCTTGCTGAGCAAACCCTTCAGCCCTGTGAGCTAGCCAATGTCTGTGATCCACGCTCAGCGACTCAGCATCACGCTGCAGCATCTGCTGCTGAGCTTGTGTGTGTGTCTGACTGTGACTCAGTAGCTCTGCGTCCAGCTGCATCTGGCGTGCTACCCTCTGCATGAAGGGGCTGAGAATGGGTGGGGGCCTGGGGACCCCTGCTGGCTGGACGGTGGAGGGAGGCTCCAGGGGGGGTGCCATGGAACAACCCCCCGGAGTAGCTGGGGGCGACATCAAACCCTGCTGCTGATGATGGCTTAAATCCTGCTGCTGGTGTTGCGGCTGCTCTGCATGGAGGCACAACCACGGTAGTGCAGATGTCTTGGACTGCATGCATTTCTTCAGGTGATTCACGTTAAAAATGGCGGGCATGCATTTGCCCAGCTAGTTCAGCACTTGATTTTGTCATTGTCACAATGACTACTTCTGTTGGCTGTGGCGTGCATGAAGAAAAGACAGCTGGTGAACAAGCATTAGGCTTTGACACAGTCCGGCAAAATGTTGTAATTCCTGCCAACTGTAGTGAAACTTTTCAGCACACAGTGGCACTGCCAGCATCACTGTGAACTATGGCTGTCAAAGGTCATACCTGCATGGGGACCCGACCCATCAGCAGGCTGCACCCTTGTCCATGTGTCACACACTGCGTCAGACAGCCACTGTGGCCCCTGGCTATTGAACCCTCCTGTCTGTCCATGCAGCTGTGCTTCAAACTTCTGAGGCAAGACCTGTTGGTCACGCAATGCATGGCTATTCCTGGCAGGGGACATAAGAAGCTGATGTGGCACCACGTAAGTGGTGTGTACAGGTCCAGGATCAGCTCCCGTCTGCCACAGGGGCCTTTGCACAGGGCATCTGATGCCCACCCTGCCCTTGCCTACATCACCTTGCTGTGCCATAGCAGTGTCAGCATGGCCAAACCAGCTGCAGGCGTTGTCTGACACACTGCTGGTACAGCTGAAGTGGTACTGACTGCCTGGTGAGACAGACCGAGGTCTGGCCTTGCGTTTGCTGATCAAGGCAGGCTTGCCTTTGCTGGTGTCCGCAGCATTGGAGCCAGCAGACTGCGGCCTCTGCTTGGCAGCAGCACCCCTACTGACTCTGCCAGCAGCTGCTGTAGGCTCTGCCCATTGCTCTGCCCTTGGGCCCACTGCAGCAGTCTGCCTAGCTGCTGCTGTAGGCTCTACCCATTGCTCTGCCCTTGGGCCCATTGCAGCGGTCTGCCTAGCTGCTGCTGTAGGCTCTGCCCATTGCTCTGCCCTTGGGCCCACTGCAGCGGTCTGCCTAGCTGCTGCTGTACCCTCTGCCCATTGCTCTGTCCTTGGGCCCACTGCAGCGGTCTGCCTAGCTGCTGCTGTAGGCTTTGCTAGTTGTTCTGCCCTTGAGCCTGTTACTGTGGTCTGCCTAGCTGCTGCTGCAGGTGCCGGGTGCCTAGGCTTGCGCTGGTTGTCTTTGGCCTGTCTAGACTGATGCTGAAATGGCAGTGCGGCGTATGGACCCACTCTTGGGTTGGCAGAAGTGGAGGCAGCATGATGGGATTGCAGCCGTGCATCATGCATGTCAGCATGGCCTGTGCTAGCATGGATGCTGGACTGTAGGAGTGCAGGTCTGGTGTGATCTGCCTGTGCTGGGTGGAAGTGCTTCAGGAGGATTTGGGAGAGGCGTGAGGGGGGCAGGGAGCCCTGGCCCTGCATGGGGTCTGGGGAAGGGGTCTGTGCCCACTGAGCAAGAGACCTTGGCAAGCGCAACATTCCTGCTGCTGTCTCCTTGGCCTGCAACAAGCTTCAACCTTGACATTGCAAGACACCTTTCTGTGTAGTCATACGCAGACAAGCTCCAATACAGGCACAGCAACAATTGGTACGTCTGTGACTCATTACCTGCTGCATGAAGCATATGATAGCGAGACTGCATGAAAAGCAATAGGTCAGCTATCAGGCAATGCTGAAGAGCACTGCAACCAGATTGACTGCTTCAACTTTCAGCGTTGGTGTCAGCTTGAACCCAAAGGCAAGGCAAAAGCTTGCCCTCACTCAAAGTCCAGCTTGCTGTTGTCAAGGCACAATACAGGGCACTGCTAGCAAGATCAAGAAAAACGCTGCTGAGCTATGCCTGCATATTTACAGTGTGAAGGCTCACCTGGCGAAGAGCCAGGGCAGCAGCATGCACATCACCATCAGGTGCTAGCTGCTGCAGCAGCTTTGCCACAGCCCCAACAGCTTCATCTGCACTCACAATGTCCTCCCTGCAAAAGCAATCACTTTGCTTCTCCTGCTGTGTTCAAACAACCTTGATTCTATTGTCACCTGTACTGGTCTTTGACTGAGGTAACCCTTGCTTGCTGTGCCTTTGACAGGCTGCTGAGAGCACATCAAGTTAGCACTGCTGACTCTTGCAGGTCCACGATTGAGATATAACAATGCAGGTGGTGTTTAACGAATATTCAGAAGTGTGCTAGTAAGCAACAAGGCTGGCTGGCTACGTTTGTGTGGGTCCATGGTAGCAGGGTCAAATCTGAGACATGTGGCAGGACTTGTGACCTTTGCCGACATACTCAGAGCTGCAGGCAAAGCTCAGGGTGCTTGCAACATCTATGGCAGCAACAAGACTGACCTGGCTTGGCGCTGAAGGTGGTGTGTGAACTGTTGCTCCTGCAGAAGGGCCTCCTGAGACAGCCCTACCTCCTCCTTTGCCCCTTCCAGCCGCTCCCTGAAGCATGGCAAACAGCTACATGAGCACAGTGTACTCAGGCTGCATCACCCTTCATCAAACTGTTCACACATAAAAGCAGCAAGCACGCTTGGAATGTGACAAAGGCTGGGACTGGCCAAGATCAAGGGTCAATCACGCAACACTTGATGCATCCAACACAGATGCAAAGCAAATCCAGGCAAGCCATTGGCAGCCAGTCCCAAAAGTCACTCAGGTCATGCTAGAATTGCATAGGCTGCAAGGTCAGGTTTCCTGAGGCTAGTCAGATGCAATGAATGCTGAAATGGAGTTACGGGGAGTACCTGGAAGCTTCAATCTGCAATCGGTGGCTGGCAACCTCATACTGGGCTGCTGTGCAGGCCTGCTCTTTGCCATGCAGCACCGTCTCACTGCTCTCCAACTCCTGTCATAATAAGAATAATAACAATGATAATAATAATAATAATGATAATGATAATAATAATAATAATAATTATAATAATAAGGCGTTCCAGCCAATCGTTCTTGCCAGGCACCTACTAGGTGTGCCTAAACCCCTGTCCTGTGAGCCAACTCCTGTGGACCAGCACAATCAGCTGACTCAACACTGCTGTGCGTGGTCTATGCACATGAGACCAATGTCGATGATTGGAATGAACTAGGCTGCAAGTTGCCCAACAACACATGTTAGTGCAGCCTAGAGGGCAGAGTAATTAGATAAAGCGGCTGCTCCATGTGAGGTTGGAACGTGAGCTTGATATGCTTGATTGCATACTTTGGACGTCTGTTCATTGGCTTGTCTTGAAGCACATGCACATGACGCTGATGATGGGCTTCAACTGGCTTCAAGGCAAGTGATGACCATAACTTTCAGGGATGCACAGCGGCTCAGCACAAGCCATAGCACAGATCACACATCAATCCTGCAGTAGACTGCTAGCATGCCCAAGAACATGGCATGGCCAGTATTACTCACTTTCAGTAGTTCATACACCATTTCACTATACTGGCGTTGGCGTGCAGCAAGGGCTGCTCTATGAGCTCGCCTCCACAGCTGCCATGCCTGCTTCAGGCGCAACAGTTGAAGACTGCATGTAACAGCCCTACCCTGCTGCTGCAGCAGAGCCCTGACTGTGCAGATGGAGCGCCAGTGGTGCAGGACCCGCCTGCAACTGCGCTGCCTATGTTGCCGCCTACAGGACAGGCAGGCAGGCACATCTTGAAAAATCACCCTCGAAAATCGTCTTCGGTTCATAATGTCGACGAACTCGAGTTTTTGCAACTTCTGTCTTGCATGAACATTCGCAGATTTGTATCATGGAGTGCGCACCACAATGCTGATCAGCTGCTCATGTGTATCAGTGGCAACATGTGGGTCACATGATATGCAGCAGCAGTAATGGCATTGGTCGCTGTGGTCAAGACAGACGGGCTTTGGTGCCCTTGCAAGAAACGTGGAAGGCATGCAAGCAAGGTACCCACAGGGTGACAGTGGCATTGCAGGTACAACCCTCTCCAGAAGCAAGTTGCAATATCTTCTGGTGTGCACTTTGCTTTCAGCTGAGTCCAAAAGTGCATTGGGTTGTCTACCTTGAGCTGGTGATCATGGTACCATACATCCCCTGCTGCTTGCTGTAGCCTTTCCAGGCATGCCATATACTCTTCAGACACGCCACCTGATATGCATCTTCTGCATGTCTCAGCAGATGGCCCATCCTGCAGAGGCATGTCTGATGTGATCAAGAACGTATCAGACAACTCACTGCGTTTTCTGCGCACAACTCTGTTGAGCATACTCAGAGTGAGTGCTCGTGTATGTATGCTCATGAGATGTGTGTCTTTGCGAGGAATTGCAAGACTAGCAGCGTGTTGTGGCCTCTGAGAGTGATCTTTTAGAATGCCAGGCATTGCTATCAACGCTGGTCATCAGCAGAAGGCATACAGTTGAATGACGCTGTGATGCAGCTGCCATTTGCTGCATGCATGTCACTTCACTGGTGAAGCGGACTGTCACACCAACTCATACAGGCGGAGATGGTCTTGCCTTCTGTTTTGAACAGCAGCTGCCCAGCCTTTGATGCACGCCAGTAAGACACGCCGGCTACGGCGGACTCCAAATTGCTGCAGCTTGTTTTGCTGATGCTGGCGGTGGCGACTGAAGGAGAGCCAGTGGTTGAGCAGCGCTGAGAGGTGGCGGCGGTGGCGGGCCTGGGCAAAGCGGTGGGCCAGCTGCAGGTGGATGTGACCCCACCTGGCCCTGGGGGATGCACTGCCCTTGTATGCCTGCACAGTGCACTTTTGCTCTTTGCAATCCCAAAACGTGTAATATAATTCAGAAACACCATCCCTACACTGGAATTCAAAACTCAGAAACATCTGGGGACAGTAAAATCGCGTTTCTACATTGTGGAGATGTTTAGGTTTAGGTTTGCACAACTCTGATGCCACCAAATCTTCTACTTTTGGCAGCAGCCTAGTCACCCACTAGTCTTGCTTCACTTGCTACACGCACATATTTTCTGTGGAGGTTCTGGCTTGATCGGCTGCATAGGCTTGTCTGATGGACGGTCTGAATGTTCTGAGCCGGTAAATGCCTCAAGTGACAGACGGACAGATAAATGGACCCACAGATAGACCACTAGGCAGTCAGGCAAATCTCGGATAGATAGATACTTGGTAGGAACAGACAGAGGCACAAAGGACACTGACAATGATCCAGACAGACAGAGGGTCAGACAGCAGGACAGACAGTGGGAGAGTTTCTTTCCAACAGCATGTACTCAGTCAGTCATTGCATTGCAATGATGGATGCAGGCAAACCTGAAGCGCAGTATCCTGATTCACCAAGAGTTCCCTCTGCTGCCTCAGCAGCCCATCCTGCTGCAGCAGCTGCTCATGCTGCTCGCTCAAGAAGAGCTCCTTGTCAACCAGCAGCTGCTGATGTTGCTCCACCAACTGGCTTGTCACTGCCATCTCCTTCTGCTGTTGCTTCACCACACTATTGAGTCGCTGCAGGTCAGTCTGTAGCTGCAGGATGGCTTCTGACCTGGCTCTCAGTTCAGCATGCTGATCATGAACTATATGCTGCCGCTGTTGCAGCTCTGCAGACCGTGAGTCCAGCTCACCCTGCTTGGCCTGAGTCACCTCCTGACTACGCCCCAGCTGTTCTTGCAGCTTCTGCACGGTCGCTGACTGCTCGGCTAGCGCATCTTGCTGCTTCTGCAACAGATGGACATGATGGCTGGCTTGCTGCTGCTGTGTGGTCGCTTGCCTCTCCAGTGTACACAGCTCCTGTCTTTGTTGCTGCACCAGGATGGTTAGGCCAAGCAGCTCCTCCTTGCACTGTGACACCAGGCTGTCCTTGTGACTCAGCTCTTGCCTCTGCTCCCGGAGGACAGCCTTCTTCACAGTCAGCTCTGCCTTCATCTGTCGCATCTGAGACTCAGCTTGCTTCAGCTGGCGCTCAGGCTGACCTGCTTCCTCGATCAGCTGAGGTTGCCGGTGTGATTGATGATTGTGGTGCTCAGAAACAGCAGCTTTTGCCACAGTACCAATATCGTGCCGTGGTGATTGATTCACTGTAGCCACATGGCTCGTGAGTACAGTCTGTAGCTGCAGCAGCATCCTCTCAAGCCGCTCCATCCTGCTGCTATCTGCTTGTGCTGAAGCTTTGGCCGAAGCTTGTGACAGCTGCTCCTGCAGCCGTTGCAATGTGCCCTCGTGGTGCATAAGCAAACGAGACTGCTGCTGCATCTCTTGCTCCTGCTGTTGTAGGAGATCTGTCTGTGCCTGCAAGCGGTCCTCAGCTTGCTGCTGTGCAGCTTTGCCCTCTTTTGCCTGCTGTGAAGCTTCTTGCCGCAGACCTTCCATCTCAGAGAGCTGCTGCTGCTGTTGAGCAAGCAGGGCCTCCCTCTGGTCAAGTGCCTGCTGCTGCCTTTGCAGCTCTGAGTCCTGCTGACGCAGCTGCTCACGCTGCACTGTGAGCAGTTGCTCAAGATCAGACTCTGTCTGTTGCAGCTGCTCGTAGTGAGAGAGCTCCACCTGGTTCTGTTGCAGCACGCTTTGCTGGAGCTGACTGCACTGCTCTGTCAAATCAGCAATGCTCTGCTCCTGCTGTCTGCTCAGCTCCTGCTGGTGATGCAGCTTCTGTTGAAGATCAGATACTACAGCCTGCTGATCATGCAGCTTCTGTCGCAGATCAGACACTACAGCCTGCTCGTCATGCAGCTTCTGTTGCAGATCAGACACTACAGCCTGCTGGTCGTGCAGCAATGCCTCCTGCCTGCTACAGGTGTGTTGCTCATTGAGTAGCAACTGAGCTTGTTCAAGGGAGTGCTGTTGGGCTGCCAGCAGTTGACCCTTGCCGTACTGATGCTGCTGCAGCTGCTCAGTCAGCTGCTGGACCTGCTGCTGAGCATCAAGCAGATGCTGACTCAGCTTCTGTACCAGCTTCTGCTGCTCAACATCTGCAGCCAAATCTAATCATGTGGACACCATTGAATGTACCAGCTACAATGTGCTTCATCTTGATCTCAGGACAGAGCAAAAGATAATAAGGCTATGTTGCAGAAGAAGCACGCTTGTGTAAGTAGCAGCTTACGCACATTCACATTGTAGCCCCCAATTTGCAGAGCAAAAGGTGCTGTCCTCATGCATTTCACAAGGGGTACAGATTACAATTGAAAGTACCTTCAGCTTCTTGTCGTGCTGCTCGTTGCTGCAGCTCAGCAGCATGCTGTTGCTGCTCCCTGATGCACTCTTGCAGGCTGTTCAACTCCTGAGACTGCTGCTGCTCTTGTGCAGTCATCTGCTCATGCTGCACTTCCAGCAGCTTGCGTAGCTTCTGCACT
>JAABUS010001801.1_pt1 | contig 10776 bp, 4 predicted proteins | sample 5560161 | NCBI WGS metagenome assembly JAABUS01 (sample SAMN10711885, study PRJNA513376) | rock metagenome | isolation source: Antarctica rocks | place: Antarctica: Victoria Land, Trio Nunatak nord | collected 2016-01-04
GGTGACGAGGTGCGCTGGGGCGAGGACGGCGCCTTGGAGTTCCTGGGCCGTCTCGATGACCAGGTCAAGGTGCGCGGCTACCGGGTCGAGCCCGGTGAGATCGAACACACCTTGGCCTCCCACCCCCACGTGGCCGCCGCCGCCGTGATCGCCACCACCGACCCCACCGGTGGCAACCGCCTCACCGCCTACCTCACCCCCACCCCCCACCACCACCCCGACCAGCTCGTGCAGGAGCACGTGGCCGAGTGGGTCGCGCTCTTCGACCACGCCCAGCCGGTGGACGAGGGCGCCGAGCCCGGGTTCGACACCTCGGGGTGGAACAGCAGCTACACCGGGCGGCCGATCCCGGCCGAGGACATGCGGGAGTGGGTCGACGCCTCCGCCGAACGGATTCTGGCCCTCGGTGCCCGCCGGGTGCTGGAGCTCGGCTGCGGCACCGGACTGCTGCTGTGGAGGCTGGCACCGCGATGCCAGCGCTACGTGGGTGTCGATCTGTCCGGGGCCACGCTCGACCTGCTGGGCCGGCGTCTGACCGACGACGGGCGCTACGACCACGTCGAGCTCGTGCACGGCGCCGCATCGGATCTGGACGAGGAGCTCGGTCGCTTCGACGCCGTCGTCGTCAACTCGGTGGTGCAGTACTTCCCGAACCTCGAGTACCTCGACCAGCTCCTCACCCGGGCGGTCCACTTCACCGCTCCAGGCGGTCACATCTTCGTCGGCGACGTGCGCAGCCTCCCCCTGCTGGAGGCGTTCCACCTGTCCGTGGAACTGGCCGACGCCGGCCGGGACACGCCCGGGTCGGCCATCGCCGGCCGCGCCGTCCGCCGGGCGCGCCGCGATCCCGAGCTGGTGCTCGCTCCCCGGTACTTCGAGACCTTCAGCGGGGGTCAGCGTCGGGTGACCGCCACCGAGGTCGCTCCCCGGCGGGGCCGGCACCACAACGAGATGAGCTGCTTCCGCTACGACGTCACGCTGCACGTCGACGGTCCGCCAGCGATGGCGGTGGACCGATGGTTGACTTGGGAGCACGACGTGACTTCGCTCGATGACCTCCGCCGTCGCCTCCACGATCCGGCTCGGCGCGCTTGGGGGGTGACGGGCATCCCGAACCAGCGGGTGGCCGGCATGGCCCAGGCACTCGCCGTCGCCCGCGCGCAGCCGACCACGCCCGCCGGCGCGCTGGCGGAGCTGGTGGAGGAGCCCGGCGCCATCCACCCCGAGGAGCTGTGGGACCTGGCTGATGCCCGGTGGCACGTTCACGTCAGCTGGTCTCGGGGTGACCCGTCCGGGTGCGTCGACGTAGCGTTCGTGCCCCGCACCACCACCGACCACCCCCCTGTTCCACCGGCCTCGCCGCCGCCAACGGACCCCGGCGGCGAGCTCGCCAACAGCCCAGTGCGGGCGCGAGGAGACCGCCAGCTGGTAGCCGACGTGCGTGGCGCGCTGGAGGACTCCCTACCGGCTCACATGGTGCCGTCGACGTTCGTCGTGGTCGACGAGCTGCCACTGACCCCGAACGGCAAGGTCGACCGCGCCGCCCTGCGGGCGCAGGAGAGTCCCGAACCATCGGTCACTACCGAGTTCGTCGCACCGCGGACACGGGAGGAGGAGGTGCTGGCCCGGGTCTGGTCGGAGCTGCTGGATGTCGACACCATCGGGATCCACGACAACTTCTTCGAGCTGGGCGGCGACTCGATCCTGAGCATCCAGGTCGTCTCCCGGGCCCGCCGAGCCGGGCTGCGTCTGGGGGCCCAGGACGTCTTCCGGCACCAGACGGTGGCCGAGCTCGCCGCGGCCACCGGCGGTGGAGGCGATGACGGTGCCGAACAAGGGCCCGTCTCTGGTCCTGTCCCCCTCACACCGGTCCAGCGGTGGTTCTTCGAACTGCCCATCCCGGACGTCAGCCACTGGAACCAGTCCATGTTCCTCGACATCGACCCGGAAGCGGACGTCGAGACGGTGGAGGCGGCGGTGCGATGCGTCATCGAGCACCATGATGCGTTCCGGCTCCGATTCCACCGAGGCGTCGACGGCTGGCAACAGGAGCACGCTCCGGAGGGCGAGGACTCCCTCCGGTGGGAGACGATCGACCTCGGAGACCACGGCACCACCGACCTCGTCGACGCCGTCGCCGCGTCCGCCGATCGGGTGCAGCGGGCACTGGACCTCGATGCCGGGCCGGTCGTGGCCGCCGCCCTGTTCCGCCTCGGGGAGGCCGGGACCCGGCTGCTGTTGACCGCTCATCACCTCGTCGTCGACGGCGTGTCCTGGCGCATCCTCCTCGAGGACCTCGAGGAGGCGTACGCCGAGCTGCGCCAGGGCCGGCGCCCGGGCCTCCCCCGCAAGACCACCTCCTGGAAGGCTTGGTCGACGGCCCTGTCCTCGTCGGCCGACGACGACCACGTGGTCGCGGAGGCGGCCTACTGGGAGGAACAGCTCGTCCCCCCGCTGGCGGGGCTCGGCTCGGCGGGGCCCCAGGCCGAGCACAGGGTTGCCGACCGCGGCGTCATCGAGGTCGTCCTCGACCGCCGAGATACCACCGCCCTCCTCCGCGACGTCCCGGCCCGCTCGCGCACCCAGCCCCACGAGGTTCTGTTGGCGGCAGCGGCACTGGCGCTGAGGGACGTGTGCGAGGGCCCGTTCCTCATCGATGTCGAAGGGCACGGACGCGAGCACGCCCTCCCGGGGGTCGACGTCAGCCGGACGGTGGGGTGGTTCACGTCCATCGCGCCGCTCCGGCTGGACCTCGGCGACGCCGGTCCGCTGGCCGCTCTCGGAGTCGTGCGGGACGGCCTGCGGGCCCGTCCCCACCACGGACTCGGCTACGGGGTGATCCGTCACCTGGCCAGCCCACCCCTGCGTGCCGGCCTGGCGGATGGTCCCCACGCGGAGATCAGCTTCAACTACCTGGGCCAGCTCGACCAGGTGCTCGACGGTGACCTGGTGCGCGGCCTCGCCCCCGAGCCGCCAGGTGCCGAGATGGGCCCCGATGCGGGGCGTGGTCACAGCCTGGAGATCGACGCCTCGGCTTCCGGCGGGCGGCTCCGGGTGGGGTGGTACTTCAGCCGCGTCCACCACGACCGGAGCCAGGTGCAGGGGTGGGTCGACGCCTTTGTCGGCTCGCTCCGCTCACTGGTCTCGGAACTGGTGGCCGGCAATGGAGACCTCGCCCCCGAAGACGTGCCGCTGAGCGGTCTCGACGCCACCACGTTGGCTGCGCTCACCGGCGGCGACGACGTCGAAGACGTCTACCCCGTCACGCCGCTCCAGCATGGGCTGCTCTTCCACGCACTGCTGGACCATGGCGGCGCTTCGTACCACGAGCAGCCGAGCTGGACGGTCCACGGGCCGCTCGACCGGTCGGCGTTCCGGGCCGCCCTCGGTGACCTCGTAGAGCGCCACGCCGTGCTGCGCACCCGCTTCGCGTGGGTCGGCGTACCCCACCCGCTCCAGGTCGTGCACCGGCGGGCGAGGCTGACCACCGAAGAGCACGACTGGCGGGCCGTCCCGGGCGGGCAGCACGAGCCCCGTTTCGAGGAGCTGCTTCACGCTGACCGGGAGCGGGGCCTCGACCTCGCCGCGCCGCCGGTGGCCAGAGTGCTGGTCGTGCGCCTGACCGACGACCGGTACCGCGTCGTGTTGTCCCATCACCACCTGCTCCTCGACGGGTGGAGCCTGCAGGTGGTGCTCTCCGAGCTCTTCGAGCTGTACGAAGCCCGCCAGGCCGGCCGGCCGGCCGGGTTGCCTCCCCCGCCCCCGTACAGGAGCGCCATCAGCCGCCTGGCGGCGCGACCTCGGGACGAGGCAGAGGCCTTCTGGCGCACCGAGCTGGCCGGCGTCACCGAACCGACACCGCTGCCGGATCCGGGCTCGGGGGTCATCCCGCTGGCGCAAGGCTTCCAGGAGCACCGCGTCGTCGCGTCGAGCGAGCAGGGGGCGAGGCTGGTGGGCTTCGTCCGGTCCCGCAGGCTGACGTTCAACACGCTCGTGCAGGGAGCGTGGGCCGTGGTGCTGAGCCGCCGCAGTGGTACCGAGGACGTCGTCTTCGGGGCCACGGTGTCAGGCCGGCCTCCTGAGCTCCCCGGCGTGGAGCGGATGGTCGGGCTGCTGATCAACACCTTGCCCGTGAGGGTCAGGGTGCCCGACGGCGCTCCTCGCGGCCGCTGGCTCGCCGAGCTCCAGGACCACCAGAGCCGTGCCCGCACCCACGACCACGTTTCTCTCGCCGAAATCCGGAGATGGAGCACCCTGTCGGCCGGCGCTCCGCTCTTCGAGACGCTGCTCGCCTTCGAGAACTATCCCCAGATGGAGACCGCCGCCGGGGTGCGCCTCGAGCTGCACGACGACAGCGCGGCCGCGCTCTACCGAACCCACTACCCGCTCACCGTGGCGGTGGTGGTCGGCGACCACGTCGAGCTGGTCGTCTCCTCGGACCGCGGCCGGGTGGCCGACGGTGCCCGGCTGGGAATCGAGCTGTTGGACGTGCTCGACCAGCTCGTCGCCGACCCTGACGCGCCGCTAGGCGAGATCGAGCTTCTCGACGACGCAGAGCGCCGGCGCCTCCTCGACCGTGCCGGACCCGCCGAACCTCTGCCCGAGGGAAGCGTGACCGACCTCTTCGAGGCTCAGGCTGCCGCCCGCCCGGGAGCCCCGGCCGTGGAGCAGGGTCCCATCGTGGTGAGCTACGGCGAGCTCGACGCAGCCGCCAACCAGCTCGGCCACCACCTGGTGGCCGTAGGCGTACGCCGGGGGGACGCCGTCGCCGTCTGTCTCGAGCGCGGCCCTGAGCTGATCGTTGCGCTGCTCGGCATCTTGAAGTCGGGTGCGGCCTACCTCCCCTTCGAACCGGACGACCCAACCACCCGGCTGGGCCGCCTGGTCGCGGACGCGGGCTGTGGCACCGTCGTCACCGATTCCGCCCACGCGACGTCACTCGCCGGTGTCGTCAACCGCTTGGTGCTCGTGGACGGCGATGGCGACACCATCGCCCGCCAGCCTGCGTCCCCGCCGGCGGCGCGACCCGGCCGTGACGATCTGGCCTACGTCATGTACACGTCCGGCTCGACGGGCCGGCCCAAGGGAGTAGCGGTCGAGCATGGCTCGATCATCCGGCTGGTCTTCGGCCAGTGTTATGCCCGCTTCGACCACACCCGCCGCTTCCTGCACCTCGCCCCGGTGTCGTTCGACGCGTCCACCTTCGAGATCTGGGGAGCGCTGCTCCACGGCGGCACGTGCGTCGTCGGCCCCGCCGGTCGGCCCACCTTCGCCGAGCTCGCCAGCGTGCTGCAGGAAGGCCGGGTCACGACCGCCTGGCTGACCTCCTCGTTGTTCAACGCGGTCGTCGACGAGTCGCCGGAGATCCTGGCGGGGCTGGACGAGCTGCTCGTCGGAGGGGAGGCGTTGTCGCCCGCCCATGTGGCCCGGGCCCTGGAGGCGTTGCCTTCGACCCGCATCGTCAACGGCTACGGGCCCACCGAGGCGACGACCTTCGCCTGCTGCCACGAGATCCAGCGGCCACTCACCGACGGTCCGATCCCGATCGGTAGGCCCATCGCCAACACGCTCGCCTACGTCGTCGACCCCGGCGGGCGGCTGTGCCCGCCCGGGGCGGCCGGGGAACTGCTCGTCGGCGGCCCCGGCGTGGCTCGGGGCTACCACGGCCAACCCGAGCTCACCGCCGAACGCTTCGGTCCGGACCCGTTCCGGGGCACCGGCCGCGTCTACCGGACGGGTGACCGGGTCCGATGGCGCCCCGACCACAACCTCGAGTTCCTCGGCCGCCTGGACGACCAGGTCAAGCTCCGAGGGTTCCGGATCGAACCCGGGGAGGTCGAGCGCACCATCGAGCGGCACGGTTCGGTCCTGGACGCGGCCGTGGCGGTGACGGCCGATCGCCGCAGCCAACGCCGGCTCACAGCGTTCGTGCTCGCCGCGCCCGGCCGCGATCCGCTCGCAGAGGGCGTGGCCGCATGGTTGGCCGAGCAGCTGCCCGCCTTCATGATCCCGCACGTGGTGGTGGTCGATCACATGCCCCGCACCGCCAACGGCAAGCTCGACCGAGTCGCGCTCCTGCACGGGACCGACATCGAGGCCGACCCGGTCGTGGCACCCCGGGATCCGGCCGAGGAGCTCCTCGCCGCCATCTGGGCCGAAGCCCTCGGGACGACGGTGGTGGGCATCACCGACGACTTCTTCGACCTGGGTGGTGACTCCCTCCTGGCGATGCAGGTGCAGGACCGGGCCCGGCGGGCCGGCCTCCACTTCGAGCTCCGAGACCTGTTCGCCACTCCCACCGTCGCCGGCCTGCTCGCCGCGGCGGACGACGGTGCTGCTACAGCGCCAGCTCGGCCATCATGGTGATCGTGTCGCGGCTGGCACCCACCAGGATCATGTCGGTGACGAGCGACCGCTTCCAGGGCTCGAGCAGCTCGGCGATGCGCTCTCGGGGCCCGCACAGCGAGATCTCGTCGATGAGGGCGTCGGGCACGGCGGCGGCGGCTTCCTTGCGGTGCCCGGACTTGAACAGCCGGACGATGTCGTTGGCCGGGCCCTCGTAGCCGAACTCGCAGGCCAGTCGGTTGTAGAAGTTGTGGGTGCGGTCGCCGAGCCCACCCAGCCAGAAGGCGAGGAACGGCCGCATCTTGTCCCTGCACTGCTGGACGTCCGGGCCGGTGACCACCGGCACGAACGTCGCCAGGTCGATCATGTCGGGGAGCCCTCGCCGGTTGCGCTCGGCGGCGATGTCGCCGGACTTCTCCAGCCAAGACTGGACGATTGCTTCTTCCCGTTGCGGGCTGTACAGGGGCGGGAGGAGGCCGTCGCACATCTCGAACGCGAGGCGGAGGTTGTTCGGGCTCATGGCGGCCAGGTAGACCGGGACATGGGGACGCCGCGGCCGGAACATCAGCTTCACCGGCTCGCCGTCACCGGTGCCATCGGCGCCTCGGTAGGGGATGTCGAAGAACTCGCCGTGGTGCTCGACCATCCCGCGGCGGGCGATGGTGGAGCGGAAGATCTCGATGTACTCCCGGCTGCGGGTCACGGGCTTGCGGTAGGGCTGGCTGTGCCACGACTCCACGAGGGGGGCGGCGGACGCCCCGAGGCCGAGCACCACCCTGCCGCCCGAGAGGAGGTCGAGCGTCGCCGCGGTCATCGCCGTCGTCGTCGGCGTGCGCGCCGCCATCTGGAGCACGGCCGTGCCCAGGCGGATCTTGGTCGTCCGGGCGGCGAGGAAGGCGAGCGGGGTGAAGGCGTCGGTCCCGAAGCCCTCGGCCGTCCACACCGAGTCGTACCCGAGGGACTCGGCGTAGCGCACCGTCTCGACGGTGGCCTCCACGCCGCCGCCCCAAACCCCGAACGTCACCGTCGGCCGCATCGAGTTGAGCCCTAACCGCAGGGGCTGGGTGCGGGCCTGGCGCATCCAGTTCTTGACCGACTGACTCTGGTCCGCCGGTGGCGTCGATCCGCTCAGAGGACCAGCTCCGCCATCAGCTCGAGCTCCTCGCGGGTGGGCCCGGTGAGGATCAAGGTGGTGACCGCCGATCTCTCCCAGGCCTCGAGCTGCTCCTCGATGTGGCCGCGCGGGCCGACGAGGGCGATCTCGTCGACCAGCGAGTCCGGCACCGCCGCTGCCGCCTCGGCCCGCCTCCCTTCCGCGTAGTGGTCCCGGATGACGAGCGCCGCCTCCTCGTAGCCGAAACGGCGGGCGAGGTTGTTGTAGAAGTTGTTCTCCTTGGGTCCCATGGCCCCGAGCCAGAAGGCCACCGCCGGCTTCATCTTGTCGCGACACCGCTGCAGGTCATCACCGAGGGCGATCGGGACGAACGGGGCCACCTCTATTTCCGGCTTCAACCCGTTGCGCTCCCGCACCGCCTCGATGGCGGCACGATCGTCCTCGTGCTGCTCGAACAGGAGGGCCTCGTGGGTGGGGCTGTAGATCGGCGGCATGATGCCGTCGCACGTCTCCATGGCCAGGCGCACGTTGTTGGGGCCCATCGCCGCCAGGAAGATCGGGATGCGAGGTCGCCGGGGCCGGAACATGAGCTTGATCGGTCCGGCCAGCCCGGTGGAACCCTCGCGCCGGTAGGGGATGTCGTAGTACTCACCGTGGAACTCGACCGGGCCGTGACGGGCGATGATCGAGCGGACGATCTCCAGGTACTCGCGGGTCTTCTGGATGGGCTTGCCGTATGGCTGGTTGTGCCACGCCTCGACGACGGCGGGTCCCGAGACGCCGAGCCCTAGGATGAAGCGCCCACCCGAGAGCAGGTCCAGGGTGGCGGCGGTCATGGCGGTCGTCCCGGGTGATCGGCCGGCGATCTGCATGATCGCCGTGCCCAGCTTGATCGTGGACGTGTGCGCGGCCAGGAAGGCGAGTGGGGACACCGCGTCGGTGCCCGAGGCCTCCGAGGTCCACACCGAGTCGTACCCGAGGTCCTCGGCGTGCTTCACCATCTCCAGGGTCTGGCCGGGCCCGGTGCCCCAGTACCCGAAGTTGATGGCGGCCTTCATGGTGTTGAGGCCAAGTCGCACGGGTCCTCACTTCGCCGTCGACGGCGCCGTACCTGCCTGTCACGTCAGGTCAGGTCAGGTCAGGTCAGGTCCCAGGCTCGCAGGACGGCGTCGGTCGCACCGAGGGCGACGGTGCCAGGGTGGCCCAGGCCCGGGTCGGCGTCGAAGAGCGTCCACGACGAGGCCTGTCCCCAACCTGGCGGGACAGCCTCGAGCACTGGCTCGCCGGCGCCGCCACGGGTTCCGACGATCGCCCGCAGGTCGGCGGCCAAGCCCCAGCCGGCGGCCTTGGCCACGGCCTCCTTGCAGGTCCACGACCGGGCCGCGGCCGCCGGCTGGAGATCTCGTCCGATCTCGGCCAGCCGTCGCCGCTCGATGTCGGCCATCGCCACGGCGGCGATCTCGTCCCAGCAGGCCATCCGCTCGACCCCCTCCACGTCCACCCCCACCACCGCACCCCGCGTCACGGCCACGAGCGCCCACGGGCCGGACCGGCTGCTGTTGAAGTCGAGCTGGGGGTCGTCGAGGAGCCTCGGCTTGCCGTGCCGCTCGTCGCCGCAGAGGCGGCACGACGTCTCGAAGGAGAGCGCGGCCGGCACGCCGCCGACGTACCGCGCGAGCACCGACCGCCGGGCAGAGGCGAGTAGGCTACGGTCGACGACGCCGGGCAGGACAGGCAGGTGGACGCGCCAGACATCGGCCGTCCGGGCACCGACGGCTGCAGTGGCCGGTCCGGGGCTCCAGGTCAGGCTCACTCGGCCGCCGGCCGATCCGTTTTGCCGAGCGTCAGTTGGTCGACCTCGGCGGCGAGGTGCCGGAGGAAACCTTCGCTCCGCAGGAAGAAGTGGTCGCCCTCGACCTCGTGGGAGGAAAAGCCAGCGGCGGTGTGCCGTCCCCAGGCTTCGATGTCGTCGGGCGCGATGTCGTCCCGTGTCCCGGTGTAGGCGGTGATGGTGCAGGTGAGCGGCCGGCCCGGTTGGTGCCTGTAGCCGGCGATGGCGGCCAGATCAGCCCGCAGCCCGCCGAGCACGGCGGACCGGAGCTCGTGGTTGGCGAGCACCGTTGCCACCTCGTCGGGGAGGAAGCGGATCAGCGCCTCGTCGGGGATGCCGGCCGGGTCGAGGCGGGCGCCGATCCGATCCGGTGCCGGGAACGCCGCCACGATCAACCTGGCCACGGGCCGGCCTTGGCCCTGAAGCTCCTGGGCGACCTCGAACGCGAGCAGTGCACCGAAGCTGTGGCCGAAGAGGACGAGCTGCCCGCCGATCTGCTCGCGCACCGCCTCGGCCGCGCCCACCGCTAGCGCCCGGAGATCGTCGATCGGGGGTTCGAGCATGCGCCGGCCATGGCCGGGGAGCTCGACCGGTCGGACGGAGACGTGCTCGGGGAAGGCCGTGCGCCACGGCCGGAACTGTTGAGCGGAGCCGGCCGCGCTCGGCAGGCATACGAGGGCCACGTCTGCCTCGGGCGGGGGGCCGGACCGTGCCAGAGGAGGCAGCCACGGGTTCGGTCGCGTCGCCGCGCTCATGGTGCCTTGCTAGTCGAGGGGGGAGTCGGTCTGGAGAGCCACCCGGTCGGTGGTCGTGGTCGTGGAGATGCGGCCGAGCCGGCCGGCCTGGAAGTCGGTCATGGCCTGGCGGACCTCGGCCTCGGTGTTCATCACGAACGGGCCCATCCACGCCACCGGCTCGCCGATCGGGCGGCCACCGAGCAGCAGCAGCTCGAGTGAGGCGGCCGGTCCGTCCTGGCTGGACGCGGCGTGGACCTCGATGGAGTCACCGTCGCCCAGGACGCTGAGCTGGCCGACCCTCGCCGGTCGCCGCTCCGGGCCGACCAGGGCGTTGCCGGCCAGCACGTAGGCGAGGGCGTTGAACTCCCGGGGCCAGGGCACCACCAGCCGGGCGCCGGGAGCGACGGTGGCGTGCACCATGGTCATCGGCGACCGCGTGGAGCCGGGGCCGCGGACGCCACCGAGGTCGCCGGCGATCAGGCGCACGAGCGCGCCGCCGTCGTCGCTGGAGAGAAGGGCCACGGCGTCGCCGCTCAGGTCCTGGTAGGCGGGGTCGACCCACTTCTGGCTGGCCGGCAGGTTGACCCACAGCTGCAGACCGTGGAACCGGCCCCCGGCCGCCACCACGTCCTCGGGCGGGGTCTCGATGTGGAGGATGCCCTTGCCGGCGGTCATCCACTGGGTGGCGCCGTCGGCGATCACGCCGCCGCCACCGGTGGAGTCCTCGTGGCGCAGGACGCCGTCCATCA